>Ga0302319_10009231_pt1 | contig 19014 bp, 21 predicted proteins | sample Bog_T0_2_FD_203319 | JGI IMG/M metagenome (GOLD analysis project Ga0302319, IMG submission 203319) | Peat permafrost microbial communities from Stordalen Mire near Abisko, Sweden - Bog_T0_2 | ecosystem: Environmental > Terrestrial > Soil > Wetlands > Peat | place: Sweden: Abisko, Stordalen Mire... | reverse complement strand
CACTTTACTTCGATGGCTCAAGCGCTCAGTTTGCCGGCGGCGTCTATTGCGGACGGCCTCAATCCCCTAAACAGCAGCCAAAAGCTCAGGGCTATGTCGAAAAGGCCCATCGGCGTATCGAACCACCACAGGTTCAGGACCTTGGCGAAGTTGGGGAAGATGTAGAAGATCAAGGTACACGCCACACAGAACGCGGACGAGATGGCGCCGAAGGCAGCCAGAGCTCGCGGGATATAGCGGGACTTGAACCAAAGGCAGCCGCACACCGTCGACGCCAACGCACCAAACAGCAAGCCCACGTAATAGTAGTCAAAACTCGTGCTGAGATAGAACTTTGCCCAGGCCTGCAATCGCTCCGGTTCAAATGCTTGCAAAGAAGCAGCGCTACTGAGAAGGCGCAGAGCGTCAAACAGATTGAGCGTCATGACCAGCCACATGAAGACCCATATGAGTCTCCAGAATGCCGCCAGCAAGGCAAGGCCTGGATTGAGCGGCTTGAGAATTACGTAAAGCGCGGTGAGGAGCACGACCACGCCTGCGCAGTAGAGGAGATCGCCGGCCATGCCGATACGAAAGAGGGTTTCGTGCGCCAGGATATTGCGAGCAGTTTCCGCATTGTTCTCGACGATCAGGCGGGCGTGGATACCGAAATTGACGCAGACCACCGGCGCGAACGTGGTCAGATAGGCAAGTCCCGCCACTTTGGCGGCTTTGCGTTGAGACTCGTCGATAGGGTTGATTGTCATCTTATGTCTTCTGTCTTCCGAATCCAGATCTCGGTCGAGAAAGGCGCGAGCGATTGATTCCTATCGACCGTTCGCGCCTCCCCGGATTGCGCCCCCTCCATGACCCGCACGCGTTACTTGGTCCGCTTAAGGTCCAACGATCCCGCCATCTGTTTGCCGTCGGCCATGGCGAAGTTCCAGGTTTCGCTATGATGGTCGGTGTCGACAAGGTTGAAGGCAGCGCTCCGCATCTCTCCTTGCTGCGTGTTACCGGAGACGTCGAGAAAATTAAAGTTGATGGTCTTGCCGTCGGGGGAAATCGTTCCGACCATGCGAGGCCTATTTCCCGCGTGACAATAGTGCGTCAGGAGCAAGCGGTCGCCGTCCACATAAAACACGGTGATCGTATCCTCGGGTCCTTCTGCATTCATCTCGTGCAGGATGGCGTTACCTGAGGAGGCCACGCGCACCGACAAGTGTACGGGACTGCCCTCAAAAGTGCCTTCCCATAAGCCCGCCAGGGTTTTCAGTTTGTCGAACGACCTTTGCGCGTCGGATTGGGCAAAAGTCACGGTGCAGAGCGCCAGCAGAACCAGCATTAAACGAAGAGTTTTCATAGTGTTTTTCTCCTTAGCCTTTCTTTACCATTCGATCTCTCTAGTCGACCGCCGCGCTTTCGCGCGTCCTGAAAAGCATGGCGGAAAAGTGGCGTCACTTTGTGCGCGTCAACTCCACGTGCGCGCGCACGGGCTTGTCGTCAGGCTGCATGTAGGTCCAATCCTCGGTGTGATGATTGGCGTCGATCACGGTGAATACGGCGTGGTGCATGTGGCCGTACTGCGTGCTGCCGGCAACGTCGAGAAAATCGAACTCCACCGTATTTCCGTCGGGCGACAACTTGCCCGTCATGCGCGGGCGGTTGCCGGCGTCACAATAATGAGTGAGGAGCAGGCGGTCACTGTCGAGATACAGCATGGTGATGGGATCGTCGGGCCTGCCTTCGCCGGTCATCTCGTGCACAATCGCGTTGCCCATGGAAGTCACGCGCAGGGAAGCATGCGCCAGTTTGCCTTCTATGCTGGGGTCCGGCGGGATGGTTGTCATGTGGCCTTCCCACGTACCGGCCAGAGTTTTCAATTTGTCGAAAGACTTCAGCGCGTCGGACTGGGCAAGGGCCAGGGTCGATAACGACAGCAGGACAACGGACAACATAAAGCGAAGCGATTTCATATTGGATCTCCTTTGAGGGTTCTTTTCTCTCTTTGCTCTCGGCCTAAGGCGGCTTGGCCGGAGCCGATTCGATTTGCGAACCACTGGTGTACTGTTATACTTAACTACACCACTATGAACGTGTCAAGCTTTTTCTTAGAAAATCTGGCAGGAGGCGACTGGTGAGCGGCTAAGTCGTTTAGGAGTAAGCGTTTCCGGCGCGAGGCAGCGACATTCTCTTGCGCGCATTGGCGAAGCGAACGCGGATCAGCCAGAAAATGAGCAATCCCAGAGGCAGGAGCGCCGGAATAAACAGCAGGTTGGTCTTGAGTATCCACTCAGGGAACACTTTGTTGCCCTGTCCTAGAAAGAACGATCCGGTGGCGAAGAACAGCCCGAAGCACATGCGCCAGAGGTGACGCGCGATGCGCTGTACGCCGAAAACCCCGCCACTCGTCAGCATGCGGACGTCGCCTGCGACGGCCAGCAGACAAACCGAACCCATAAAGAGATGCATGCCAGCGGGAACGCCATATTTTTCTCCCGCCGGGCTGTGCCACGCTTGCACGCCATTGATCCAGCCGCCAACTCCGATCGCCAAAGGAATCAGGAGCGCGGCCCAGTCGAAAATGCTCGTCTCTCCCTCTCTGCGCCGCACGGTCAGCCATGCGGTTCCCACCATATAGAAAGTGAGAACCCCGCCGCCAATGTTGTTCATGTCGTTCTTCATCACGGCCAGCCACACCGGAGCCGCGGCCATGCCGAGCATCGATAGCACAAAGATCCTTCCCGCCAACGCGTGCCGCGGCGAGCCTTTGCGGAAAGAGAGTGCGGCGGCGCCCGACAGTATTCCTACGAGTCCCGCCGCAATGTGAAAAGCTAATATTGGCAAGCGCATTTTTCTGACTCCTTATCCAGGAAGCTGCGCCCGCCCGGAGATCGCCGGTTCGCGCAACGAGGTTCCGCAGTACGGGCAGTACACGTCATCGGCATGGACCGCATGCTGGCTGTGGTTGCAGTGCAGGGCCAGATTTTTGCCGCACCTTGGGCAATACCCGTATGCGCTCTGGACCGGAGCGCTGCAGTGTGGGCACAACGCAGGCACGGGCGGCCGCAGCAGGAAAAACAGGATGATCCCCAGCGCGTTGGGGACGAACATGGCCAGCAGAGTCCAGACCACGCGGTTCATGCCGCGGCGGGCGGCATCACGGTTCACATAGCCAATGAGCAGGGTGTAGAAGCTGAGAAATATTCCGCACACGCAGCCCATGCATACGCGCGCCCAAAACGGCGGTGCCTTAGGATCGTGCCCCACGACCACAGTGAACAGTATGGGGATGCTGACGAAGACCAAGGCGGCCACGACCCAGGCCCAATGCGGAATGAAACGGACTTCGTCGCCGAACTTCGAATGCTTGTCGCTATTGGCCTGCACTTGATTTCTCCTTTTATCCTTTATCCTCGAAAAGCTTTGCCGCTGTGGCCACTCCAGTGAGTGCCGTGCGCCAGAAACAGCAAGCTGGCAGCGAGGGTGGGCGCGATCCAGAACAACACGAAGCCAACTTGCCAGACTGGAGTGGGCAGATCGCTCCAGCGCCCGAGCCACGCGAATCCGCGCCAGAGGAGCAGTGTGGTGAGCGCCGATGAAACCGCGACCAGCGCACACGACATGGCCACAAAGAGCAGCCGCTCGCGGCGCTGCTGGAGTTCGCCGGCGCGCATCCGCACCCGCATTTGTGTGGTACGCACCAGCGCGGAATCGGCGGCGAAGGGCTGCGAATGCAAGGTACGAACCAACCGGCCAGCTGCATCCGCATAATGCAGGCAAGCATCGCATTCGCCGAGGTGGGCTCGCAGCCAAGTCTGCTGCGCATCCGAGAGAGTTTCACCCAGAGCGATCAACTCTCGCGCTTCGTCATGTGCGTGTCGCGTCATGCCTGTGGTCCCCCCAACTTCCCCATCAATAGATTGAGTCCGCGATACAGCCGCGATTTCACGGTGCCCAGCTTGGCGCCGGTTACCGTCGCGATTTCTTCCAACGCCATTCCCTCCTGGAAGCGCAACACGACGGTCTCGCGATATTCGACCGGAATGCCGACCAAGGCCGCGTTGATGCGCTCGGCTTGCTGGTGCTGCTGCACAACTTCCCAAGCTGCGGGACGAGTGTCGGCGGGTTCGAGTGGCGCGTGGTCTTCCTGCTCCAGCAGGCCATCGAGGCTGATGGGACTTTTCTTGCGGAGATGGTCGAGGGTGAGATTTCTCGCGACCGCGTAGAGCCAGGTGCTGAATTCGTGTTTGCCGTCGTACTGATGGCCGCGTTCGAGCACGCGAATCCAGGTTTCCTGGAAAAGGTCCTCGGCCAGTTCGCGATTTCCCGAGAGGTGAACGAGGTAACGCAGAAGCCGGTGCTGATACTGCTCGATGAGCCGATCGAGCAGGTCGGGATCGCGCCGCCGAAGACCGCGAGCAATGGCGCTCGTCTCGGATTCCATCACATTCACGAAGCAATAGGCTGTGGCATTCATGCTATCGGGATATACGGGCGAGGGGGCGAAAAAGATGCACAAGGAAACAGTTGCCAGCGGCCGGTTGCCGGGTGCCAGCTTCTGGTTTCGGCCATTGCGGGCACAATATTGAGCCGTAGGGAGTTAGCTGGGCGGGGCGGGGTGTCAAAGAGCCGATTTGAAACCCACAGCATTGGCCTGAAGGGGGCCTTCGTCAAGCCTACGAAAGTAGACTCCGGGCGGGGCATGGCCTCCCTATGGCAGATCACTGTTATCGAGTTCCGCCAAGGAAAAGGCCGCGTACCGCAAACTCACACGGCATGGTGACAGGCATCACAGCGAAGAGGATGGAAGGGGAACACAATTGCTGCAGAGTTGAGTTCTGCATTGCGCCGGAGGTGGGAAATGAAGACCTCTCGAATCTTTCCCTCGATTTTCACAGCTTCGATTTTCACAGCTTCGATTTTCACAACCTTGATTCGCTGGCCTATGCTCCTGCGGCCCCCTACCAGATCGGCACGCCATCCTTGCCGCGAAAGATGAAGGAGCATTGCGCACAATTTGAAGGCGCAATCTGGAGATGGCTATGGTTTCAAAATGTGCGAATCCGGCATGTCCGGCCACGTTTCGGTATCTGCATGACGGTGTGCTTTTTTATGTGACGGTCGAAGCCGCCGGGCGGCGAGAAGATGGCGGCGGCGGAATACCCAAACACGAACGGTTCTGGTTGTGCGGCGAATGCTTGAGAAAGCTTACCGTCATTGCCGATCCAACCGGAATCCTGGTCGTTCCCCTGCAGCCAGGGTTGGTACCCCGAAACAGCGGAACCCCGGCGCGGCCGTGGGATTCGGCTTGAGATACACGAAGGAGGCTCTATGTCGACGATTACTGAATTACGCAATCCCAAGGACAGCAATGCCAAGCACAGCGTTCAATTCAAGCACGTTGTAATGGCCACAGACTTTTCGGATGCTTCCCAGCGGGCGCTGGCGTTCGCATCCGCCGTGGCGGGCCGGTATGGTTGTGTGCTGTCGGTAGTGCACGCGATTCCGCCGGAGGCGCGGACGCAAATCCCGCTGGACCGCCTGCCGCCGGAACTGAACCGCCGCCGGCTCGAAGCGGAAGAGCAAATGAAGCAGATTGAGGCGAGAGTGTGGGCTCATGATTGCATCGAGCGCTCGCTCATCGAGCAAGGCCCGGTATGGGAGGTGCTCGCCTCCGTGCTGCGGCGTGAAGGCGTGGATCTGCTGGTGCTGGGGACACACGGACGTGGCGGCCTGAAAAAACTCGCGCTGGGTTCGGTGGCGGAAGAAGTTTTGCGCCTGGCCACTTGCCCGGTGCTCACGGTTGGTCCGCATGTCCCGGCGGCGGAGGCGGGCACGGCCGAGTTCAGACGGATACTGTTCGCAACAGACTTCGGGCCGGCCTGCGCTAAGGCTTTTCCCTACGCGCTGGCGCTGGCGGAAGACTATCAGGCAAAGCTTGTGCTGCTGCATATGATCCCGCCGGTGCCGGGAATCGATCTGGGCACTGCCGCGTACGGCCCGTCAGCCTACGCTACGGAGGACTTCACGAAGTGGCAGCGGACGATCCGAAAGGACAGCCTGGCCAAGTTAAGTAAATTAGTTCCGCCTGACACAAGGCTGGCGGCGGAGCCGGAATATGTGGTGGGGACGGATTTTCTGGCGGAAGGGATCCTGGATACGGCGGAGGCGCGGGCGAGTGAGTTAATCGTGATGGGCGTGAACCAAACGTCTTCTCCACGCGTGGCCGCGCATATGCCATGGGATCTGATGCACGAGGTGATAGGCCGGGCCAAGTGTCCAGTCTTGACGGTCAGAAACTAGAGAGCGAAGGATGCGCGGCGCCCAACCTGCGCCGCGTGACAGTTGTGAGAAAGGAAAGCGAGTCGCAAAACAAAATCCTTAGGAGGCGCATCATGAAAACCCTGGAAGCCGGCAAGCGGATCGCGATCAACAATATCTTGTTCGCGACAGATTTTTCTCCTCATTCCAACACGGCGCTGCCATATGCTCTGGCGGTCGCCCGGCATTACGGCGCGAAGTTGTTTGGGGCTCACGTGGCACCGTCGGAAGATTATCTCTTCTCGGCGCCGGATGCATGGCCGAGCCACATGCAACAGGAAGGACAATTGCAGATTGAGGTAGAGGCGCGTCTGGATGAACAGTTATGCGGAGTGCAGCACAAGTCGCTGTTCGGAGTAGGCGATGTGTGGAAAGTACTGTCGCGGTTCATCGGCGAACATGAGATCGATCTGATTGTGGTGGGCACGCATGGCCGCACAGGAGCCAAGAAGTTGTTGATGGGATCGGTGGCCGAGAAGATATTCCGGCAAGCCAATTGTCCCGTGCTCAGCATAGGACCGAACGTGCCCTGCCAGCCGGAGGGCGAAATTAAATTCAAGCAAATTTTGTTCGCCACAAACTTCGGCGAGGAATCGCTGGCTGCACTTCCCTATGCCATTTCGCTGGCCGAGGAAAACCAGTCGCAGCTGACGTTGCTGCACGTGGTGGAGCCGGTGGGAGCATTCGACGAGGAGGCGGTGAGGGCAGCGGCAATCCGCCGCTTGAGAGAGATGGCACCCTCTGAAGCCGAGCCCTGGTGCCGGGTGGAGCTCCTGGTCGAGATTGCGCGGCCGTTTGCTCCCCCAGCGGAGCGGATTCTGGAGGTCGCCAGAGAGCACGCCGCAGATCTGATCGTTCTGGGCGCGCGGCCGATGCAGGGCGCAATGAGCGCGGTTACACACCTGACCCACACCACGGACCAGAGCGTGGTGGCGCAGGCGGCGTGTCCGGTGCTTACGGTTCGCGGGTAATGGAAAATTGGTGGGCTGGTTGGGCTTGCATTGACTGCAGAGGAGCACGCTGCGCGTAAAGGGTGATGGGATTCTCTTTATCATCCTTACGCTCTGCGGGATGGTTAGGCGCTGCGGGCGAAGACTACCGTTCCATGGGCCGGGGATGACGATAACGGCGGGGGCTTGCCGGGGATCCAATGCCGTAGCTGTACCAAGTGGTCCAGGCCTCCGTCAAGTCTACGAAAGTAGATTCCAGCGTGGCCCACTACCCAGCCGGCAGGTCAAACTTCTCGAGTTCTTCCATGGGAAAGTCTTTGCGATTGTCAGTCATCAAAGTGCAGCCGTGCTCCAACGCTATGGCGGCAACAATCATGTCGGCCAGCGTTAGGGTGCGGCCCGTTTTTGCCCATTGTTGTTTCAAGGCTCCCGCGCGGCGTGCTACCGTTCCCGTCAACTCGTAGCAGTCGAGCGCGCTCAGGAGGGCTTCGGTCTTCTGCGCTTCCTCGGGCCGCATCCCGGCATAGACTTCGGCGACATTCAGGGCTGAGGTGGCCAGCGTGTGCCCCGCACGCAAGAGTTCGGCGAGGAGTTCGCGGCGGCGATGGCGAAGACGAAGAACGTCAATCAGTACGGTGGTATCGAGCAGGAGGCGCATCAGTTTCGCACGCGCTTCTTGCGCCCGTTATTTCTGGTCTGGCGACTGCGGGCAGGTTCGCTCTCGGCGCGAAGCTGTCGCACCCAACTGCCGCTCCCCCTGGCGAGCTCGGGATGGCCTTCCTCTTTCCACGCAGGATCTTTGCTTTCGAGGAACTGGAGCAGGCGATGACGGCGCACTTCGTTGCGGGCGGTTTGCACCAGAAAAGCGCTGCGCCCGCGCGGACCGCCCAGGGCGGCGATTTCGCGGAGAAGGTCTTCGGGGAGGAGGATGTGAGCGCGTCGAGACATCGTGTGTACATAGAGTGTGCTATAGACATGGGCCTTGAGTCAACCCATCAGGAGGTGGTGCTGCTAGATCCGGCCGGCAGCATGGGAAAGGGAGATCCCTCGACCCACTGTGAAAACGCCGGCCTCCGGGATGACCTCGGAAAAAAGCGAGCGCTACACGCGGGCGAAGACTACCATTCCGTTGGCCGGGATGACGATATTGGCGGAGGCCTGAAAGCCGTGCAGCGGGCCGCCTGAAGCCACAATGCCTCCGCTATTGCCGGCGACGTTGGGATTGACCCAGTTGTCGTAGACGTCGCTGTTGAAGACTTCAACCCAGGGGCCGGGGTAGGGAAATCCAATGCCGTAGTTGTACCAAGTGGTCTCGGCCAGCGTAGCGACCACGATTACGTCGTTGCCCGTGCCTTCAAGCCAGCGCTGAAATGCGATGACGCGGTTCTGGTCGTGCACGTGGAAAGGATTTACATTATCGCCGCGCAGAGCGGGCTGGTTCCACCTTAGCTGGATCAGATCTTGCGTGAAGCGCAGATGATCGACCATGGCTTGGTCGAGATCCGCACCCGCACTGAGACCGGCCCAATAAATGAGATTGATTGACGCCGTGGGGTCCCAGTTCCACTGGTAGCTTTGCAGGAACTCCTGGCCCATAAATATCTGAGGGATGCCGGGCGCGGTTAGCAACAGCCCAGTGGCGAAGCGCGAGCGGCTGCGGGCGTACCAGGAGCGCTGGTTGGAGCCATCCGCGAGAGCGGGCAGGCGCGGCTCCCGCCCGACCTGAACGATGTCGTGGTTCTCGACGCAGGTGACGGCTTGCCAGCCGTGCGCGAAGCCCTGGGGATAAAGATTGGCGGCGATGGAATCGAAATCGACCGAGGCGCTCTGGCCCTGGGAGGCTTGCCCGACCGCGCCGCGAACTGAGCCGCGCAATCCGTCGTGTTGCACAACATCAAAGCCGGCGCCGCCGCTGCTGGTTGGGGTCACAATCAAAGGCCAAGGCTGACGGTAATTCTGGAATTCGAACGGCCAGTACTCGGCATTTTGCAGAAGGCGGGGTTTGGTATAGCGAAGCGTGCCGGTGAGATCGCAGCAAAAACTCCAGCCGGAATCTTCGTTCATGGATAACAGCGCGCTGATTTCGTCATAGCGGAAACCGTCGACGTGAAATTCCTGGATGTAGTAAAGGGCGCTGTTGATGATGAACTGGCGCACGTCGTTGTTCCAGAGCGCGAACGACAGGCCGCCGGCGAGGCCCATGTTGGTGAAGTAGAGACTTTGATTGTTATCGCTAGTATCGGCAGCGCGGTCCCAGAAATAGAGGCTTTGATCGTCGCCCTCGAATCCGCCGGCGTGGTTATAAACCACGTCGAAGGTGACGGCGATGCCGTAGAGATGGCAAAGATCGACCAGGGCCTTCAGTTGCGCGGGACCGGGAGTGATGTCGGCGACCTGCATGGGCGGAAAACCTTTTTGTGCCAGCAGGCGATTGATAGTCGTCAGATATCCGGAGATAGCGGCTTGGCCGGAGATGACATAGGGAAAGTCGGGAGAGAAATAATCGGCGCCGTTGTAGCCGATGGAGGGGTCGGTTTCGAGTTCGTCGATGGGCAGGGGCTGCAGCACATTGATGCCGAGGGCCGCCATGTATTCGATCTTGCCGATCACGTCGAGAAAGGTCGACGCCACGCCGGGCGAACTGGGCGCGTAGGTGCCAACATGCAGTTGGTAGACGATCATGTTCGAGAAGTCGGGCGTGACGAAGGCGGAGTCGTGCCAGGGGTATGCCGTAGCGGAACGGATAAGGCAACTGCAGGTTGGAAAGGGAGAGTCGGTCGCCATTTCGCGGGCATAGGGATCGCGTTTGTAGCCGGTCACCGGTGAGGCGCCCACGACATAGAAGTGATAGGAGTCACCTTCCGCGGCGTTGGGAAGGAATCCGGTCCAATATCCGTTGGCATCTTTCGCCATGAGCAGGTTGTCGGTCTGGCCGATTAGGGGCAAGCCTCCGAAGGTGCCGTTGACATATACCGCGGTAGCGCGGGGCGCTCACGCGCGAAAAGTTGCGCCGCCTGTGCTTACAAGGTTGGCGCCCATGGGAGTGGTGGGGAGGATATTAGCTTGGGAAATCATGAAAACACTCCTAGTTCGAGGTTGCGGCTGCGAATGGAACTTTCCCTGGGGAGAATCTGGCCGAGAAACGTGTAGCAACATTTAATCACAAGCAGAGGCGGGATAGGCCGCTTTTTGGTGACGACTTTAACGCGCGGCGGGCTCGTGGTCTGGAAGAAATCCGTAAAGTGGCTATTGCAACGGAGAATCTAATCGCCGAATATGGTAGCTATGTTCCGGCTTATGGCGGCTTCGTTCTGTATTTTTTTCTTGCTGCAGGCGGCGACTTTCGCAGGCGGTGGAAGTGCGCAAGTTGAGAACAAAACGCCTGCGGCTGAGAGTTCCAGTCCGGAGGCTCGGCCCATTCTAGTGGAGTTGTTTACTTCGGAAGGGTGCTAGAGTTGTCCTCCGGCGGACGCGCTGCTGCAGAAGCTGGACGAATCTCAGCCCATTGCGGGCGCGCGATTGATCGCCCTCAGCGAGCACGTGGACTATTGGGACCACGACGGCTGGAAAGATCCGAACTCCTCACCCGCGATGACTGAACGGCAGCTGGCTTACGTTCACGCGCTCGGACTGCCAAACGCTTACACTCCGCAAATCATTGTGGACGGGACGATGGAGATGCCGGCCAACGATGGGCAACAGATCGACAAAGTCTTTCACCAGGCCAGCGCCGAAGCCAAGATTCCTGTTCGCATCGGCGAGGTGAGTATCGAGGGCGGAAGTCAAAATATCCTGCGGGCGCGAATTGAAGTGGACGGAAATTCCGGCCCACGCAACGCAGAGGTGTACGTGGCCGTGGCTCTTGATCGCGTGGAGTCGCAGGTGCTGCGCGGCGAAAATGGGGGCCGGCACTTAATCCACGTGGCGGTGGCACAACAGATCACAAAGGTTGGGAAGCTGGCAAAGGGCAGGAGTTTTGACGAAACCGTTCAGTTGAAACTCAAGCCAGGGACCGATCCGAAGAATGTTCGCGTCGTCGCTTTTGTGCAGGAACCCGGGCCTGGCCGAGTGCTTGGAGCGGGGATGCGGAAGCCCGCGATCTGATTACGGCTTCCCCGGTTGCTTTTGGCTCGGGGCGAGTAACTGATGCAGCTTGCGAACGGCGCGGGGAATCTCCGACACGGCTGCGTTGCCAAAACCCAGGATGAAGCCAGAGCGCGGAGGCGCGCCCAGGTAGGAGGGAGAAAGCGGCCAGAGGCGCAGGTTCTGGCGCGCGGCTCGTTCGGCAATCTCCAGATCATTGCCACTCTTTCGCAGGGTCACCGTGAGATGCATCCCGGCCTCGTCCCCGAGCATGTCGACCCGAGATCCGAGTTGCGTTCGAATGCTGTCTGCCAATGCGTTCCGGCGCTCGCCGTAGAGAACGCGCATTCTTCGAATGTGGCGGGCGAAGTGTCCTGCAGAAATAAAATCCGCGAGAACTTCCTGAAAGAAGGTTGGCGGCCCCAAGTCCATGGCGCGACGGACGCGCAGGAAGCGGTCGACGAGATCCGGGGGAATGACGAGGTAGCCCAAGCGCAAAGAAGGAAACAAAACTTTGCTGAAGGTTCCGATGTAGATGACGCGGGTGTTGGCGTCGAGCCCCTGCAGCGACGCGATGGGCATGCGCTCATAGCGGTATTCGCTGTCGTAGTCGTCCTCGAGAATCCAGGAGCCTGAGCTTTGCGCCCAGTCCAGCAATCGCAGCCGGCGCGAGGCGCTCATGGTCACGCCAAGAGGAAACTGATGCGACGGCGTGACCAGCGCGGCCCGCGCCTTGTGGCATCGTTTAATACCGGCCGCAACATCCAGACCTTCCCGGTCGACGGGAACGGGCACAAGATGGCAGCCGGAAAGGGCGAAGACATCTCGCGCCAGTCGGTATCCCGGCTCCTCGACCCAAACCCTATTGCCGGAGTCGAGCAAAACTCTGGCTGAGATTTCCAGAGCCTGCTGGGAACCGCTGACGATCATGATCTGACCAGCTTCGCAGCGGACGGATCGCGCTGTCCGCAGATAGGTGGCGACGGTTTCGCGCAGAGCCTTGGAGCCTGCCTGGTCGCCGTAGTGGAGAAACTTGGCGTCCATGGTTCGGCAGTGGCGTTTTACCAGGCTCGACCAGATATGGAAAGGAAATTGCTCCACTGCTACTTGACCGACGCCGAACGCGCCCCAGCCCGACATCCATGGGGAGTTCTGAGCCGGGAGAAGTACGGAACAACGGCGCGCGACGGGGCGGGGCCCGGAGCGGGTGGGGGCAGACTGCGCACGCGGCTGGCGGGCGGCGTAAGTTCGTCCGGAATGGAGCTGGAAACGACGGTTCCCGCGCCTACACGGCTCTCAAAGTAGCCCTCGGCCAAGAGTTGGGCGTAAGCATTTAGAACCGGGAAGCGCGAAACGCCGAGTTCCGACGCCAGTACCCGGGTGGAGGGAATTCTTTGTCCCGAGCGGAGGCTGCGTTCGACGATGGCGGCGCGATAAGCGTCATAGATCTGGCGGTGCAGGGCCTTCGGAGCCTTCCGATTTATGGAGATAATTGGCAGAATTCCGGAGGCAACTCGCTTCATTTCGAGGCATCATAGTGGCTATGTCAGGAACGGGTCAAGTGGGTATTGCTTCTGACCATTTGCCATGCGAGGGTGACGTTAGAGGTTTCCAAGTTTGTCATGAATTTTACGGCGCAGCCTAACCTTTCGCGAATCGCGGAAGACCAGACCGAGGGAATGAGGGAGGGGTTGCCCAGGTTACCGGCGCTTGTCAGGACGCCATCGCCGCGGGTTGCCATCAAGGTGAAGGGCAAGATCCTGTTCGTCGATCTGGGTGAAGTGGTTGCGGTTCAGGCCGAAGGTAACTATGTTTTGCTGCACCGGAACGCGAGCTCTTATATGTTGCGAGAGTCCATCTCCGCCCTGGAGAAAAAGCTGGAGCCTTACGGATTCATTCGCATCCACCGCTCGATTCTGGTGAACGCCGCGTTTGTGGAGGAGATCCGGCCGTACTCGACGGGCGAATATGGTCTGCGCGTCAGGGGCGGAAAGGAATACACGGTGACCCGCACCTATAAGAAGAACCTGAAGTCGCTGGCAGAATTCTGGATCGGCACCAGCACATTCTTTCCCAACTGACCGGCAGGGATCAGTCCGAGCATTCATCTGGCATTAAGTCTCGGCATTTCAATCTCGGCATTTCAATCTTGGCATTTCAATCCAGGCGTTGAATCCAAAGATGAGGGAATGACGTGTATGCTGGTGGGCAGCGCCGCGACGCTGCAGCATCGCCATTCGTAATTGCGCAGCGGCAAGACGCGCCGGAGCCATGCTGATCCATCCCGATCATTTGTTTCCTGCTGAAACTGCTACTCGAAAGATCGCCAAGGGCCTCTACGAGCAGGTGCGGGCCTTGCCCCTGGTCAGTCCTCATGGACACACGCAGGCGGCATGGTTTGCGAAGAATGAGCCGTTTCCGGATCCCGCGAAGTTATTGGTGCAGCCCGATCACTACATCTTCCGCATGCTGTATAGCCAAGGCGTGCCGCTGGAGGACCTGGAGATTGGGGAGGCGGATCTGAAGAATCCGCGGAAGGTGTGGCGGATTTTTGCTCGTCATTATTATCTGTTTCGTGGAACGCCAACGCGGATGTGGCTGGATTTTGTCTTCCAGCAACTTTTCGGCATGAAGCAGCGACTTTCCGAAGAAACAGCCGATCTTTACTTCGATACCATTTCAGAACGTTTGCGGACAGCGGAGTTCTTGCCGCGGGCTTTGTACGAGCGCTTCAACCTGGAAGTGCTGGCGACCACAGATTCTCCACTCGATTCGCTGGCGGTGCACAAAGCCATCCGCGAATCGAATTGGAAGGCGCGGATACTGCCCACCTTCCGGCCCGATGCGGTTGTCGATCCGGAATTCGCGGGATTCGCCGAAAACGTTGCCAAGCTCGGTGAGATGACTGGAGGAGATTGCGCGACCTGGGCGGGCTACCTGAATGCGCTGCGAGTGACGCGCCTGCGCTTTCGCGAACTCGGCTGCACCGCCACCGACCACGGGCATCCCACGGCGCGAACTGCGGACCTTCCCACGGCAAAGGCGGCGGACCTTTTTCGTTGCGTGATTACCGGCCATGCCAGCGCCGAACAACAAGAACTCTTACGCGCACAAATGCTGACGGAAATGGCGCGGATGAGCCTGGAAGACGGGCTGGTGATGCAGATTCACCCGGGCAGCGCGCGCAACCATAATCGCCAGCTCTATGAGCGATACGGCCGCGATATGGGCGCGGACATACCGACGCCGACAAATTATGTCGACGCGCTTCGTCCTCTGCTCAACCGGTTCGGCAATGAACGCAAACTGACCATCATTATTTTTACGCTGGACGAGTCCGCTTACAGCCGGGAACTGGCTCCGCTGGCCGGGCATTATCCTTGCCTGAGGCTGGGACCGCCGTGGTGGTTCTACGATAGTCCTGAGGGGATGATGCGTTTTCGCGAGCGCACAACCGAGACGGCCGGCTTCTACAATACGGTGGGTTTCAATGACGATACGCGCGCCTTTCTCTCGATTCCGGCTCGGCACGATATGGCGCGGCGCATGGATTGCGCCTACCTCGCGAAGCTGGTTGCGGAGCATCAGCTGGAAGAAGATGAAGCTTTGGAAGTGGCGCAGGATCTCGCCTATCGTCTGGTGAAGAAGGCATATCGACTGTAGCAGGCAAGACGGTGGAGACAACAGCTCTCAACAAGCCGGCGCCGGGCGTTTCATCTGCGGGCACGCGGCTGGGACGCGTGCGCTGGACAGTCTGTGCCATGCTGTTCGCCGCCACGTCGATCAATTACATGGACCGGCAGGTGATTGCGATCCTCAAGCCCACGCTCGAACACAGCATCGGCATGACGGAAATCAATTACGGTTACATTGTCGATGCCTTTCAAATCGCGTATGCGATTGGGCTGCTGGCGGCGGGACGCCTGATCGACAAACTGGGCACGCGCATCGGCTACATGTTGGTGATGGCGACTTGGAGCCTCTCCGCCATGGGCCACGCGCTGGCCAACACGGTGCTGGAGTTCGGGTTCGCGCGTTTCTTTCTTGGCCTCGGCGAATCGGGAAATTTTCCCGCCGCCATCAAGACCGTGGCGGAGTGGTTTCCCCAGAATGAACGCTCGCTGGCGACAGGCATTTTCAACTCCGGAGCGAACGTTGGCGCGATTCTGGCTCCGGCGATTGTGCCTTGGGTCACGCTACGCTACGGCTGGCACGCGGCGTTTTTGACGACCGGGATATTCAGCGTGCTCTGGATCCTGTTGTGGTTTCGCTATTACCGCAGGCCCGCCGATCACTCCACGCTCACTTCCGCGGAACTGCGGCATATCTACAAGGAAGCGGCGGCGGACCTGGGGCCTGCCTTGACTTGGCGGCGATTGTTAAGATGCCGGCAGACCTGGGGATTTTCTGCCGCGAAGTTCCTGACCGATCCCATCTGGTGGTTCTATCTGTTCTGGTTGCCGTCTTATTTCAGCGCGAAGTTCAATCTGAATCTGTCGCATCTTGGGTTGCCGCTTATCGTCGTCTATAACGTTTCGGTGATTGGAAGCATCGGCGGAGGCTGGCTGCCCGCGCCCTTCCGCCGTCTTGGGCTTTCCTCGAACTACGCACGGCTGGCGGCGATGCTGGTGTGTGCGTCTCTGGTTGTTCCCATCTTCACGGCGGCAAGCGTCAGATCGATGTGGACGGCCATCGCGCTGATCGGGGTCGCGGCGGGCGCACATCAGGGGTGGTCGGCGAATCTGTTCACGACATCCTCGGATATGTTTCCGCATAGGGCAGTGGGATCGGTGGTAGGCATTGGGGGCATGGCGGGATCGGTGGGCAGCGCGCTGTTTGCTTTGTTGGCGGGCCACGTTTTGCAGTTGACGCACAGCTATAAGATATTGTTCGGCATCGCCTCCACGGCTTATCTGCTGGCCCTGATCATTCTGTGTCTGCTGGCTCCCGGATTAAAGAAGGCGGAGTTGGCCGCATGAGCCTCTACTGCGCCGCGGGCGGTGTTGATAGCGATCTGCTGCCGCAGTTGCAAGATCTGCTGGCGGGAAGTCTGGCGAAGCTAGGGACGCACCAGCGCGTGCTGATAGTGCCGCCGGACTATAGCCGCGTGCATTCTCGCTCCGGCGACCTGACGCGGTACGCGTGGGAATATTACGGCGACCGTTTGCGGGCTGTGCTGCCCGCGCTTGGAACGCACGCCGCCATGCAACCGAATCAGATCTCGCGCATGTTCGGCGCTGTGCCGCAGAAACTTTTTCGCGTGCACAACTGGCGAACTGATGTTGAGACTCTCGGCGAGGTTCCGGCCGAGTTCATCCACGAACAATCGGAGGGCAAGCTGAACTACGCATGGCCGGCGCAGGTAAACCGGCTCATCACGCGGGGCGGCTTCGATCTGATTCTTTCTATCGGTCAGGTGGTGCCGCATGAAGTGATCGGCATGGCGAATTACAACAAGAACATTCTGGTGGGCACCGGAGGTCGCGAGAGCATCAACCGCAGCCATTACCTGGGTGCGGTGTATGGCATGGAACGCATCATGGGGCGCGCTGAAAATCCTGTGCGCAGCGTTCTCAATTACGCGGCCGATCATTTCTTGCGTCATCTGCCAATTGTTTACGTGTTGACGATGATTGGGCGCAAGGATGACGGACTGGCGGTGCGCGGGCTTTTCATCGGCGACGATGCCGAGTGCTTCCATCGCGCCGCCGCGCTGAGTGTGAAAGTAAATTTCGAGATACTGGACGAGCCCATCCGCAAAGCTGTCGTTTATCTTGATCCCAATGAATTTCACAGTACGTGGTTAGGCAACAAGGCGATCTACCGTACACGCATGGCGCTGGCCGACGGCGCGGAGTTGATCGTGCTCGCGCCCGGCGTGGACAAGTTCGGCGAAGACCCAGCCATTGATGCGCTGATCCGCAAGTATGGCTATCGTGGAACTCCGGCGACGCTCGCGGCGGTAAATGCGAATGCGGACCTCGCCGGCGATCTGAGCGCGGCTGCTCATCTTATTCACGGATCATCGGAACAGCGTTTTAGAGTCCGGTTATGTCCCGGGCATCTCAGTAAAGAAGAGGTCGAAGGCGTGGGCTTTGAATATGGCGACTTGGGAACGATGCTGCCACGCTACGATCCGCAGAAGCTTCGCCATGGCTACAACTGCGTTGACGGCGAAGAAGTTTTCTTCATTCCGAATCCTGGCTTGGGATTGTGGGCGTACCGCGATAAATTGTAGCCGATTCAAGAATGATGTTGAAAGAAACAATGACTAACATCTTCAACCTCGAAGGCAAAACGGCGGTGGTAATTGGAGGCACGTCCGGGATCGGGCGCGGTCTGAGCCTGGGGCTTGCCGATGCTGGAGCCGATGTGATCGCCTCGGCGCGGCGGCAGGAGCAAGTGGACGAAACTGCGGCTGAGATCGAACGGCGTGGTCGCCAAACTCTCCGCCTGTGCTCCGATGTTCGCAAACGAGCCTCGCTCGATGAGCTGCTCGCGGCCTCCTTGCAGCGCTTCGGGAAGGTCGACATTCTGGTGAACTGCGCGGGAATCATTAAGCGCCTGCCCACGCTCACCATGCCCGAAGAAGAATGGGCCGATGTCATCGATACGAACCTCACCGGAACCTTGCGCGCTTGCCAGATCTTCGGGGAGCAAATGCTGGAGCGCAGTTATGGGCGCATCGTGAACATCGGGTCGCTCAACAGTTTTGTCGCGCTCAGCGAAGTCGCCGCCTACGCGGCCAGCAAGGCAGGCGTGGTGTCGCTGACGCGTTCGCTCGCTGTGGAGTGGTCGAAGAAAGGCGTTACTGTGAATGCCATCGTGCCAGGCGTGTCTCGGACTGCACTCAACGAAAGTTTTCTGGACCACACGCCGCGTGGCCAGGAACTGCTGATGCGAACTCCGATGGGACGCTTCGGCAAGACCGAAGAACTTGTAGGAGCGGCGGTTTATCTCTGCTCCGATGCTGCTTCTTTCGTGACCGGGACGGCGCTGGTGGTTGACGGCGGCTTTCTGGCCAGCGGCGTCAACCAATAGAAAATTGTCTGAACGGGAGAATCGCATGGGGCAAACGCGCCGCGAAGTGCTGGCTAACTTAGGACTAGTTGGGTTGGGGGTGGCAGTGCCGTCACTTATACAGAAGGCGGCAGCATCCTCGCCGGTCAAGCACGCAGGCTCGGGCACTTGCCCGTTCCGGCTGGCGGTGATCAACGACGAAATCACACAGGACTTTGAGAAGGCTTGTCAGATTGCCTCCACCGATTTCGGTCTGCAGTGGATCGAGTTGCGTTCGATGTGGAACAAGAATGTTACGGAACTCGACACCAAGCAAATTGAGGATGCCCGGAAAATTCTCGGTGAGCACAAGTTGCGGGTCACAGACATCGCCAGCCCGGTGTTCAAGACCGACTGGCCGGGAGCGCCGCAATCGCCGCAGAGCGAGAAGCGCGACCAGTTCCATGCCGATTTTGACGCCAGCGCACAAGATAAGTTGCTGGAGCGGTGCGTTTCGCTTTGCAAATCATTCGAGACGGGCCGGATTCGCTGTTTCGATTATTGGCGGCTCGACGATCCCAAACCCTACCGGGCGGCCATCAATGCCAAACTGCAGCAGGCAGCGGAGCGCTGCGCCAAAGACAACATTATCCTGTTGCTGGAAAACGAAATGTCCTGC
>Ga0302319_10009227_pt1 | contig 19019 bp, 14 predicted proteins | sample Bog_T0_2_FD_203319 | JGI IMG/M metagenome (GOLD analysis project Ga0302319, IMG submission 203319) | Peat permafrost microbial communities from Stordalen Mire near Abisko, Sweden - Bog_T0_2 | ecosystem: Environmental > Terrestrial > Soil > Wetlands > Peat | place: Sweden: Abisko, Stordalen Mire... | reverse complement strand
CCGGAAATCGCTATGTTTTGAACAACTTCTGAGAGTATTCTACCACGAAGAATGACCCTATGTCGTTGAGTCTTTAATGCGTTATGCGTTTTTCAGGATCGACTAAGCTACTTGTCCCGCGCCACCACAAAATCCGGCACCCACAGCAGGGCGCGCTTGAATTCCGACTCGGCCAGCCCGGTCAGCGCCTTGCGGCTCTGTTCGGCGTAGCGGTCGGCGACGGACATGGCGTATTCGACCGAGCCGTTGCGCGCCAGAATCCTCTGAATCTGCTCGCGGCTGACGCGCTCAAAGCTGCGGTCGTCCAGAACCCGCTGAATGGCCTGCCGGTCGGCCGCCGTGCCATGGTCGATGGAGTGGATCACCGCCAGCGTCGCCTTGCCCTCGCGCAGGTCGCTGGCCACGGGCTTGCCCAGAACCTCTTCGGTGGCTGTCAGGTCAAGCACGTCGTCGACGATTTGAAACGCCAGACCGACGGTCCGGCCGTAGGTGGCGAGGCTTGTTTCCTCTGCCTCCGCGGCTCCGGCCAGTACCGCGCCCAGGCGCATGGAAACGGCGAACAGACAGGCGGTCTTGCGGAAGATCAGGTCATAGTACTCGGCCTCGGAGACAGCTTTGCCCAGCTTTTGAATCTGCAACAGCTCGCCCTCGACCATCTGCTGGGTCAGGCCGATGAGCAGATCGAGCACGCGCAGGTTCTTTTCTTCGAGCGCCACCTTGAAGGCCTGCATGTAAAGCCAGTCGCCCGCCAGCACGCACTTCTCATTGCCCCATGTGGTGTTGGCTGAGGGCCGTCCGCGTCGCATGTTCGCGCCGTCGATAATATCGTCGTGGACCAGCGTCGCGGTATGTACCATCTCCACCACCGCGCCTAGGCGGATAGCGCCCTGGGCAAAGCAGCCGAGGGCGTGTGCTGAAAGCAGCAGCAGCGAGGGGCGTATGCGCTTGCCGCCGCCCTCGCGCAGATATTCGGCGATCTCGGTAATGGTGCTAACACCCGAGGCGGCATCGCGGCCCAACTCCTGCTCAATCGCCACGAGGTCGTCTCGCAGCAGATCGAACACTTCTCTCGCCGTCGCTATCGCCAATGTGCTCAAAGTGCTCCGCTTCTCGTGCTGAATCGACTCCGTAAATGCGATTAACAACGCACCTGATGAAAGAATACCGGATAGCGCCATTCAGGCGAGAATTGCATTTTTGTTAGCTTGCACGAAATCGATCAACTTGCCCCCGATACGTTCTCCCGATATGCTAAACAGCAGATCGCATTCATGATGTTCTTTCGCAAACGTCTCCCATTTCGGGTGATTTTCGGACTGTGAATCAGAGGAAAGTGTATCTGAAACTATTCTTTGACCTTTTGAATTCTTCGTTGAAGCTGCAAGCGAACGGTGCTTGAGCTGAAGGATAAGCCCTTCATGAAGCTTATCGAAGTCCAACCCCTTAGAAGTCACAATCTCAATAGCCTTCTCGGTAATCTTCGCTGCCACTGGGCAACCAATCCTAAGCAGTGAATCGACGATCATTGGTGTATATTCGCGCGAAGTATTCAAGAAAAATTGAGTGTACCCGCCATTATTCACTTCACGGTCGAGGGCGATGACTGCGAGGTACATTTGCTCTTCTTGTGAGAGTTTCTGCTTCCCATCGTGTTTCGATTTCCTGTGAATGGCCTCTCCGATTCCCGTCAGTAATTCGGATTCATCAATATCTGTTATCGCAAGCAATTCATCGAGGGACTTCCTTGAGTAGGCGTCAATCCGTTGAAAAGATTTTTTTAAACTATCTCGGATTGCCTCTTCTGTTTTCAAGTCCATCGGACATTGCCCTTTCAACCTACGATTTGTTCCCTCAGGGTCTAAAGTCGTGCCCTTACTTCAAGAGAGTTTGACACAGGTTGCTCTGCGGTATCCGCTATGCCTGGCTCTCAATTCGTGCGATAGTTCGTAAACTGCAACTCCACACCCAAATCTTTGCCGCGCAGCAAGGCGATGATCCCTTGCAGCTCGTCGCGGTCCTTGCTCGTTATTCTGACTGTATCGCCCTGGATGCTGGCCTGCGCCTTCTTTTTCGAGTCCTTGACCAGGCGCACGATTTCCTTAGCCTTTTCAATCGGGATGCCCTGCTGTAGCTTGATCTTCTGCCGAACAGTCTGGCCGGAGGCCTGGTCGATCTTTTCGTAGGTCAGATTCTTGAGCGAGACTCCCCGCTTCACCAGCTTCTGCCCCAGAATCTCCTTGACCGCCTCCAGCTTGTACTCGCCCGCCGAGGACAACTGAATCTCCTTGTCGCCCTCCGCCAGCGTGATTTCCGAGTGGGAATCTTTCAGGTCGAAGCGCTGGCGAACCTCTTTCAGCGCCTGGTCGATGGCGTTGCGGACCTCCTGAATCTCCACTTTACTCACAATGTCGAACGAATTTTCTTGTGCCATGGTCTCTATTCCTCGAACCCCAAAAAAGGCTGCTGCATGCAATGCCTCTATCAGTTTCCCACGTCCGGCTGGAAGCGAAACAGCCTGTTGAAGTTTTTCGTGGTTGCGGAGGTGATTTCTTCCTCATTGACCCCCAGCACTTCCGCCAAAACCAAGGCCGTGCGCAACACCCAGGCAGGCTCATTGCGCTTGCCGCGATGGGGCGCGGGTGCTAGCCAGGGCGCATCGGTTTCCACCAGAACGCCGTCCAGCGGCAGCCGCGCGGCCACGTCGCGCAGCGGCTGGGCCTTGGGATAGGTCAGGTTTCCGGCAAACGAGACCAGAAAACCCAGGTCGAGCGACCGCCGCGCCTGCTCCCAGCCGCCCCCAAAGCAGTGCATCACTCCACCCAGCCCGGTCGGCCTCCAATGCGCTTCCAAAATCTCGAAGAGATCGTCCCATGCATCGGTCAGGCCATCTTTCGGCCTGCAATGAATCAGAATCGGCCGCTTGCGCGCCGCGGCAATCTCCAGTTGCTTGACCAGTCCCTCGCGCTGCGCCAAGTGGGGCGCGCCCTCATGGTAGTAGTCCAGCCCAATCTCGCCGCAGGCGATCACCTCCGGCTCAGCCAGCAGGCTATCCAGCTTGGCCAGCACGGCGTCGTCAATCTCTGGCGTGTTGTGCGGATAGACGCCGGCGCTCGCGTAAAGCTTTGGGATTCCGGCCCCGCTTTCAGGCCGCCCATTGAACTCCCGGCAGATTCCGAGCGCCCGGTCCATCCCGGCGGCCTGTTCGCCAATGCCGATCGACAGCACCGTACCCACGCCCGCCTCCCAAGCGCGGCGCAGCATCGCTTCGCAGTCGTCGGCGTAGCGTTCGCTATCAAGATGCGCGTGGGAATCAATCAGCATGGGGTCTCAGTTTTGAAAGGGCACGACTTCAGTCGTGCCGTAAGTCGCTGAAAATGAACGGGGCTTTAGCCCCTGAGGGAATGTTGGCAGGTACTTCTCAACCCGTGCCAGCGCTGAGAACGGATGCAATCCTTGAAACATATCACCAGCATCTCACAGCCGATTGATGAGCGAAGCGATGCAGGCCGCGCCGAATCCGTTATCAATGTTGACCACCGAAACGTTGGGCGAGCAGGTATTCAACATGCCCAGCAGCGCCGCCACGCCGCCAAACGAGGCCCCATAGCCCACGCTGGTGGGCACGGCAAGGACAGGCGCATTCACCAGCCCGCCCACCACGGTGGGCAGCGCGCCCTCCATCCCGGCGCACACAATCAGCACGCGAGCCGATTGCAACCCGCTCCTTTGCGCCAGCAGGCGATGAATGCCGGCCACGCCCACATCGGCAATCATCTCCACCGTATTGCCCATCAGCCGCGCTGTCACCACGGCCTCTTCCGCTACGGGCAAATCGCTGGTTCCAGCGCAGACCACGGCGATCGTCCCCTTGCCGGGCGTGGTAGCGGCCTGCGTGAGCGTGATAGTGCGGGCCGTCTCATGGAACTCGGCGCGCGGCTCGACGGCGTTTACCGCATCGAACATCTCGCGCGAGGCCCGCGTGGCCAGCACATTGCCGCCATGGCTGGCCATGCGCGCAAAGATCGTGGCCACCTGCACAGCGGTCTTGCCCGCGGAAAAAATCACCTCGGGCATTCCGGTGCGCAGCGCGCGATGATGATCGAGCTTGGCGAAACCAAGATCCTCAAAGGGCAGATCGCGCAGGCGGTCCAGCGCCTGATCCACGCCGGTGCGGCCCTCGCGGACTTCGTTGAGCAACGTCTCAATGCTGGTCCGATCCATCAAAGCTCTTCCTTTCCCGTGGTCTCAAAGTAAGCTTGCACGGCCCGCTGCATCACCTCTTTGAGCGGGACCGAGTGCAGAGTGGCCAGCAGACGGCAATCCTCGTACTCCGGCGAGGCGTTGGCAATCTTTCCAGAGGGAAGGCGGGCGATCTTGATGCGCACTTCGCCCCATTTGGTTTCGACCTTAAGAATCTCGCGCTTCAGCGCCACCTTGTTTTCAAGCCTCCAGCGCAGGCCAATGGTGGTGGTTTCGCGGAAGAGCAGATCGCGCAGGCGCGGCATGAGATTCGGCCGGCAGAGCACGGTCAGTTGAACGCCCGTCCGTCCCTTTTTCATCTGCACTGCGGCGCGATACACATCCCATGCGCCGGCATCGAGCAGCAATTCGCTCACATAAGCCAGCACCTGCGGGTTGCTGTCGTCGATGACGGTCTCGATCACCGCAATGGCTTCGGCTGCATCTGCGTTGTTGCTGGCGGCCGCGGCGGATTCTTCAGCCGCTTCGCCAACCAGCAACCGTAGCAGGTTGGGCTCTCCCGGCGTTTCGCGCCCGCCCGCTCCGTAGCCTGTCTTCAGAATGCGCATCGGCGGCAGCGGCTCATAGCGCACATCCAGCATCCGCAGCACCACCGCGCCGGTGGGCGTCACCCGCTCCATCGGCTTGCCCGCGGCATAGACCGGCGCATCCCCCAGCAAGGCGAGCGTGGCCGGGGCGGGAACCGGCAGCGTTCCGTGCTGGCAAACCACCGTTCCGCTGCCCACGTTCAGGGGCGAGGCAAGCCAGCGAGCAACAGCAAGCCACTCCGCGCCAGCGGCTGAGCAGACGATATCGACAATCGTGTCTACCGCGCCCACTTCGTGAAAATGCACGCTCTCAATGGGAATGGAATGAATGGCGGCCTCGGCCTCGCCCAGCAGTTGAAAGGCGCGGATGGAACGCTCTTTGACCGCCTCAGCCAGCGGGGCGCGGCGAATGATTTCAAGGATTGCCGACAAGGGCCGATGCGCGGCGTGTGAATGAGCATGACCACCGTGTTCATCCGGGGCAGGCGGCGAGTGCGCACCCTGCGAGTGCGGCTGATGCGCGTGTGCCTCATGCGCATGAGACGAATGCTCTTCGTGGGAGTGGCCCGCTTCCATCGCCTGCCGATCCGGCGTGAGCACGTCGACCTTGGTTCCGGCCAGTCCGCCGCGGCTCACTTTGCGCATCTCCAGCCGCGCGCCCACATCGAGCGCCGCGGCAGCCTCTTCTAAACAAGAGAACGGAACGCCTGCATCCACCAGCGCTCCCAGCAGCATGTCGCCGCTTATGCCAGAAAAACACTCAAGATATCCAATACGCATCGCCTAGTAATCTTAAATGCTCGACTGAATGGGTGCCCCATCCTCCGAACGTTTTGTAGTGTCTCAGTTTGAAATCCACAGCCCTTGCGCCAGTTCCAAGCCGGGTCGCATACTGGATATATGGCAAAGCGCCCACGCGATTTGAATCAACTCGCCAAGTTGGTAGTGGATATTGCAACCGGCGAGGTCTAAGATACCGTCAGCGCAAAAATGCGCAAAGCAAATGTTCGCGGTAGCGCGGGCAAACTAAAACCCGCTATGATTTTAGCGAGATGCAATGGCTCTGGTGCTGGCGCTGCAAGTCCGAAATGCCGATGCTCGATGAGGCCGAATTCAAAGCCGTGATACAGGGCTTTTACCCTCATAACCTCGAAAAATACAAATTAAAATGGCCCGAAGTCCGGGCGGAATTCACGCGTATAACAGGGTATGTCGAAACAAATCCCAATGCGATCTGGCATCACCGTCTTTCGCTCTATGGGCCTCCCTGTCACAGATGCGGCAAGCCCTTGCGAACGCCAGAGGCAAAGCTATGTGGTAGCTGCATGGCCCCGAGGGCCGGAATTTCAAACTGAGACACTACCGAACGTTTTGTGCTCGAAGGATGGGAAGCCGGCACTACAAAATCTCTGAGAATTCCGGGAAAGTCAGCCACACATCCCGATTCAAGCCCCGCGCCGGGCCAGAACATCTGCCGACAGCAGCTCATTCATTGAGCCGGAGCGAAAGCCGCCGCAATCGAGCGTCACATACTGGAAGCCGGCCAGCTTGATGGCCTTTGAGATGGCGTCGAACATCTCCAGCGACAGGGCGTGGGGCAGCTCCGCGCGCGCAATCTCCACGCGGGCCAGTTCGCCGTGATGGCGGACGCGCAGCTCCCGAAAGCCTAACTGGCGCAGGCTTTCTTCGGCTTGTTCCACCTGCTCCAGCACCTCGCGGGTTACGGTGCGCCCATACTCCACGCGCGATGAAAGGCACGGCGCAGCGGGACGATCCCAAAGCGAATAACCTGCAGCCTTAGCCAGCGTGCGTACTTCCAGCTTCGTCAGTCCAGCCTCCGCCAAAGGCGCAAGCACGGCGTGCCCCTCGGCGGCGCGCTGGCCGGGACGAAAATCCCTGGTATCGTCGGCGTTCATGCCATAGGCAATCTGGGCAAAGCCGAGCTTGACGCCCAGCGCCCGCATGGTCCCAAAAAGCTCGTCCTTGCAGTGAAAGCAGCGGTTGGCGTCGTTGCGCGCATACTCGGGCCGGTCCAGTTCTTCGGTGGCAACCACATGCAGCGGCATTTCAAGTGAATGGGCAAAGGCGCTGGCCTGCTCCATGTCGCGCCGCGCAAGGCTGGGCGAGTCTGCCAGCACCGCCAGCATCCGGGAGCCCAACACACGGTGCGCCGTGGCCGCAAGAAAAGCCGAGTCCACGCCGCCGGAGTAGGCCACCATCAGGCTTCCCAACTCCGCGAGCCGCGCCTCTAGCGCGAGCAGCTTTTGCGCCGCGTCCGCAGTGCCGCCGGGTACGCTCCCGCGCTCGCTCAAGGTGCGTTCGGCCTGGGGTAAATTCGCCTGTGTACTCGCTGCCATAGGCCAGATTATAGTCTCCGTTCCGTTTGTGATTCCCATGCCAGAAAGAAGCCGGGCCGGGGAGTGAATTCCCAGGCCCGGCAAACGGCTCGAATTGTTTTCAACCCGATCCGGTTACTGCTGTGGAGCCGGTGCAGGCGGTGGAGTTTGCGGCGCCGGCGCCAACGGAGAATCGCCTGGAGCCGGTGCCGGGGGCGCGGGCTTCTTGTTCTTGTCGGTCAGGCGTGTCTTGTCGCCGGTGGTGGTGGAGTTCTTTTTCTTCTTTTTTGCGGACGTGTCGCCGGACAGGCCCAGCGGAGCGGCCTGCGCTTGCCTGTCTGCAATCTCGGCAGCGTCCGGCGCGGGTGGCGCCTGGGCGTCCACCTTGGGCCCCTTGACTTTGGGTTGCTTGGCTTGCTTGGCACGTTCGGTGAATCGCGTTTTCTTCGTCGGCGCTGCGGTTTCCTCCAGTGGATTGGCTGGCTCCGGCCCGCTCGCTGCTGCTTGTGGCGTTGCCCCGGCATCCTCGGTCTTGGCTTCTGGCGCGGTGGGAAGCGTCTTGGTAGGCGCCTGGCCGTAGCGGATCTTTTCCTTCTTGCCGGGCTTCATGGTGGTAAGGTTTACCGCCTTTACGCCCTTCTTTTTTCCTTTTTCCGCTGGCGCCGGCGCAACTGCCGGTTCGGCCGCGGCCTGTGCCGTTTTCTGCCGGAAGGTGCGTGTGGACTCACGGAAGCGGGTACGTTCCACCTTCTTCTTCTTCTTGGGAGAAGGCGGAGTGTAGGCGCTCCACACCGGCTTGATCTGTTTGGGGCTTGCGCCGGAATCCGTATAGCCCGGCTTGATGTCGATGTAGGCTTGTTCGCGCATCGTGGTGAGATAGTCGCGCATTGCCGGCTCCATCCGGCTGGCGTAGAAGGCCTCTTCCACCTGCTGCTCAATATCTTTATATTCTGGAACGCCGCCGGGGACGTGTTGCACCACCTTGAGAATCACGTATCCCTGCCGAGTGTGAATCGGCTCGGTCACCTGACCCGTCTTCAGCGCAAAGGTCGCATCCTCAAGTACTTTGGCCAGGCTGCCGCGTTGAAACTGACCCAGATCTCCGCCTTCTGAAGCGGTAGGGCCATCGCTGAAGGTCTTGGCCAACTGGCTGAAGTCGCCGCCCGCATGCAGCTTGGCGGCAACATCGTCCGCCTTCGCCTTAGCCGCGGCCAGTTGGGCCGGGTCGGCTGACTGGGCCGCTCCAGGAATCGCCGAGGTGGGCGCGCTGGCAGCCACCAGAATCTCGCTCAGATGCACGCTCTCAGGCTGCGCGTATTCCTGCTTGTGAGCCTCAAAGTAGCGTTGCGCCTCGCCTGGCGTGAACTGAACCTTGCGGCCAACCTGATCCCGCATCACCAGTTGGGTGATGATGCTGTTGCGGATATTGGCCTTGAAGTCCTCGTAGGAGACGCCTTGTTCCTTGGCCGCCTTTTCCAGGTCTTCAATGGTCTCAAGGTTGTATTGCTTGCGGATATCGTTCAACCGCTTGATCAGCTCGGTTTCCCCATTGATGTTCAGTTCCTTGCCCTTTGAGAGCCAGAGCTGCTGGTCGATGAGGTTGCGAAGCAGATCCTTGTGGGCGTCGGAGATATCCTGCATCGAAGCTCCGTGCTGCCGCGCCTCGGTATCCAATTCCTTCATGGCGCGGTCGTAGTCGGAGCGCGTGATGATCTGGTCGTTCACGCGGGCCACAATCTCCTCGACCGTGGTGCCACCGTATGGGCTCTCCGGCGTGGCGGGATGCGTTTGCGCCAACGTGGAACTTGCGAGCAGCAGCGTGCCGAACACGAAAGCTGCGGGAATGCGAAAAAGTTTCTGAGTCATAAGGTTGGACACGCCAGGCGGAAAACATTCTCCACCTGAGGCATAGACGCTATTGTAAATGCCTGGGAAGCGGAGAGGATAGAAGCGCCGCAATTCCACAAGCGAATCCGGGCCGATTCCGGCGCGAATCCGCACCGCGAACCAATTTCAGGGGGCGAGTTGCGGTTAAAGCTCCAATATTCCGCCCGAACGAGATCTTCCGCACTGGGGGCGTTGCCACTCGGGATAATTGCACAAAACCGGCAACGCCTTCATCTTGGCAGCAATTCCACCGGCCCCGGCCGCCCCGGCTCGCTGGTCTTGCCGTTCTCTTCCACCTTGCCGAAGATCATCTTGCCGCTCGCCGTTTGCAGAACGCTGGTGACTGAAATCTCCACCGCCTTGCCGATCAGCCGGCGCGCGTGGTCCACAACCACCATGGTCCCGTCGTCGAGATAGCCCACACCCTGGTTGTACTCCTTGCCTTCCTTCAGGATGAGCACATTCATCTTTTCGCCGGGAAGCACTACTGGCTTCAGAGCATTAGCCAGGTCGTTGATATTCAGCACTTCCACATGGTGCAGGTGAGCCACCTTGTTCAGGTTGAAGTCGTTGGTGACGACTTTGGCCTCCCACTTCTTGGCCAGCTCCAGCAGCTTCAGGTCTACCTCGTGGATCGAAGGGAAGTCGTCGGGCACAATCTGCACCTGGATGCTGGTATTCGACTGCATTCGTTGCAGCATATCCAGGCCGCGCCGTCCCCGCTGACGTTTTGACCCATCGGTCGAGTCGGCCACCGTCTGCAACTCACGCAGCACGAACTCAGGCACCACCATCATGCCGTCAATGAATCCAGCCTCGGCGATATCGGCGATGCGCCCATCGATGATGACGCTGGTGTCCAGCACTTTGGCGCTGCGCCGGGTGGGCCGGTCGGTACTGAAGATGGTCCCAAGGGCCGAGGGGTTCAGCAGGTCGCCTTTGTTGGCTCCCACCAGCAGGCCCACATACGTCATCAGCAGAAGCACGAAGATCTGTAGCACAGCGGATGTGGAGCCCTCGATAGGCGCACTGCGCAGCACCAGGCAGAAGAGCGCCGCGCCAAAGATTCCCAGCACGCTACCGGTGACCGCGCCGATCAGCCGCTTCAGACTCAGCGCCCGCACACGCAGCTCAAAGACAATCACCGAGCAGGCAGCCCCAACTCCAATGCCAGCACTCATCCATCCTGTCAAGCCGAATGGACGAAGGAAATAACAGACCCCGGCTAGAAGGGCCACAAAAAGAAGACGAAACAGAATCAGATCCATATAAACGCCAACTCTCGCTGGCCGGAGGAAATTTCCTCCAGACTGGCTACAAGTGGCGAGTATGCCCATTGCCGCGTGGAGTCGTCAAGTCAGTGGTCAGTACACAGTTGACAGTTGTCAGTGGTCAGAGACCGGCAGTCGATGTTCAGCCTCAAGTCATGCGGCTTTTCGATCCGATTTCCGACCTCTGACTCTGATCTCTGACCCTGTGTCTACGAAGCCACCGCAAGCTCGACCACGGGAGCCATCCGCACACTGCCCTTGCGCGGGCCGCGCTTGCGCGCGCTCATCACCTTGATGCGCTCAAGCAGTTCCTGCGCCGAGCAGTTCTTTTTGGCCAGCAACGCGTCGGCCGCGTGCATCTCACCGGCCATCCTCTGCGGATCGCCCATGAGAATCATGGGAATATGCGGCGCGATCTGCTTCAGCCGGTCAACAAGTTGATTGCCATTCATTTGAGGCATGGCAAAATCGGCCAGTACAAGATCCACTTGGATTTCGGCAAAAATGCCGATCGCCTCCTGCCCTGTCGAGGCCGAAACCACGCGGTATCCGTTGGTTGCCAGCATGAACTTGAGTACGGAAAGCTCTTGTTCATTATCGTCTACGCAGAGAATAATCTTCTTCGGCCGCATGATGGGGATATAGCTCCTTCGTTCAACTTTTTGGGTTCAGTGTTCTTGTACGCCCGCTAGACAACACTTCGCCTGAACCCGCTCTTGTGGCAGGCTGGCGTGAATAGGTTCCAAGGCGGACGATCACGGAGAATGCTGCCGTTTCCTGGCTGATTTTGCGGCCCGCGAAGCCTCACGTGGATTGCCGCCAGCCCAAATGGGGTGCGGTGTTCACGCAAAACTGCACAGGGGCAATCGCTTCACAGGAGGCTGACCTTCGTTCGCGATCGATTGTGTTTAAGACTTTGGGTCAAGACCGGCATAGGCGCCGGTTAAGTTGCTTCAATGAAAGCCAAGAGTACGGTGCTTTACAGAGCTTGGGAAGAGAGAAAGGTAAGCGAAATCCAATCTGAAAATTCTTATGAAACAAACAGAATTCGCTAAGGATTAACACTTCCCATCACTTGCAACTATGAATGCCTGTTGAAAGCATGTGTATCACGGCAGGAAAAGCTTCCCTTTTGCCACAAAAACGGTGCTGCCCGCAACACGCACGTCGGTCACCTTTGCCGATTGCCCCGGTGGGGACGCAGTTTGGATATCTGCCGAAAGATGGAGTTCACTGGGACGGCCGATCTCGACGCCCTGACGAAGACAGATGTGTTCGCCCGGCGCAACTGCTCCACGGCCAAGCGACAAAAACAAGTACGTCGCGAGGGTGGGGCACCCAGCGGACGGCTTTGAAGCAGGCGTTTACAGCTTCTGGGTGCGTTGAACGGCGCGGACGCCGCCTACTCGGCGGAGGCCGAGGACCATGCGATTGAGGTGATGGAGGTCCTGAGCTTCCGCGACAAACTCTATGATGGCTTCGCCGTTTTCGTCGTGGCGGATATCGACGGCGCGGATGTTGGTGTTGTCGTCGGAGATGACGGCGGTGAGCTCCTTTAACATGCCGGCGCGGTCGTCGCAGGCGACTGTAATCTTGACGGGGTAGCGCTGGGGGCGAGCGGACTGGTCGCCAACGCGGGACCATTCGACGGCGATGCGGCGGTCGCTCTCATAGAGCAGGTTTTGCACGTTGGGGCAACTGCGGGCATGGACGGCGACACCTTTGCCACGGGTGACGTAGCCGATGATTTCTTCGCCGCGAATGGGGTTGCAACAGCGGGCGCGATAGACGAGCAGGTCATTCTGGCCCTCGACCTGGAGGGAATCCGAGCCGGTGAGGTGCAGCTTGCGCACGGCGTCGGACATGGCCGACTCCGCAGTGCCACCGGGCTTGGTTTCAGGAAGCGGCTCGGCGTCGCCCTTGCTGGCATAACCTGGGGCGAGCTTGTTGAGCACCTGATGGGCAGAGTGCTTGCCCTGTCCGAGCGCGGCCAGCAGATCGGCGGCGGTGGCCACGCCGTATTCGTTGGCAATGCGGCCCAGATCCTGGTCGGCGATCTGATTGAGCGGAACCTTGAATTTGCGGGCTTCGCGCTCGAGCAGCTTGCGGCCGATTTCAACGGCTCGGCGGCGCTGGTCTTCATTAAGCCAGTGCTTGATCTTGTTGCGGGCGCGGGGGCTCTTGACGAAGGTGAGCCAGTCGCGGCTGGGCTTGTGGTCTTTCTGGGTGACGATCTCGATGATGTCGCCGGTGCGCAGCTTGCTGCGCAGCGGGACCATGCGGCCGTTGACCTTTGCGCCGACGCAGGTGTGGCCCACCTCGGTGTGGATGGTGTAGGCGAAGTCGATGGGGGTGCCATCGGCCGGAATTACGACCACCTTCCCCTTGGGTGTGAAGGTGTAGGCCTCATCTGGATAGAGGTCCATCTTCAAGCTGGAGAGGAACTCGTTGGGGTCAGTCATCTCCTTTTGCCACTCGACGAGCTGGCGAATCCAGTTGAGGCGCTCTTCGTCGCGGGCGGTTACGGCGACGCTGCCGGCTTTGTATTTCCAGTGGGCGGCGATGCCTTCCTCGGCGATGCGGTGCATCTCCTCGGTGCGAATCTGCACCTCGAATTGATGTCCGCTGGCACCCATGACGGTGGTGTGGAGCGATTGGTAGCGATTGGCGCGGGGGATGGCGATGAAGTCCTTGATGCGCCCCGGCACGGGCCGCCACAAGGTGTGGATGAGGCCGAAGACTGCGTAGCAGGAGGCTACGTCCTGGGTAATGACGCGGATGGCGAGCAGGTCATAGACCTGATCGAAGGAGACCTTGGAGCGCTCGAGCTTTTGGAAGATGGAGTAGATGCGCTTGATGCGCCACTCGACGCGGGCCTCGATATTGTTTTCGCGCAACTGCTCGACCAGAGTGTCTTCAACGCCGTGAAGGAACTGCTCGCCCTCGATGCGGCGGGCTTCGACGGCCGCGGTTACTTTCTCGTAACTGACGGGGTCGGTATAGCGGAAGGCCAGGTCTTCGAGTTCGCCGCGCACTTTGCCCATGCCCAGCCGGTGGGCGAGGGGGGCGTAGATGTCCTGCGTCTCGCGGGCGATGGCCTCCTGGCGGTCCGGTTCGAGGTGCTGGAGGGTGCGCATGTTGTGCAGGCGGTCGGCCAGCTTGATGAGCACGACCCGCACGTCGGAGACCATAGCGAGCAGCATCTTGCGCACGTTTTCGGCCTGGCGGTCTTCGCGGTTGGCAAACTGGATCTTGTCGATTTTGGTGACGCCTTCAACGATGTGGGCAACCTGGTCGCCAAAGCCGGCTTCGATTTCTTCGCTGGTGGCGGGGGTGTCTTCAACGGCATCGTGCAACAGGCCAGCGGCGATGGCGGTTGCGTCCATCTTCATCTCGGCCAGCACCTCAGCCACTTCGAGCGGATGGATGATGTAGGGCTCGCCGGAGGCGCGCATCTGGCCCGCGTGATGCTTAACGCAGAACTCCCATGCCTTGCGGATGAGGGCGACATCTTCCGTGGGGCGGTTGGTCCGGACCTGCTTGAGCAGCGCTTCAAAGCGTTCGTCGATAAGGCTTTGAGGAAGAGGCGGCTTGGGTTCGCGCACGGCAACCTGCGAATCCCCCAGAGGAGACGCGGGCGCGGTTGAAACCTCTGCCGGTATGGCTTCCGGTGTAGTCGCCATGCTTTATTATAGGCCGCTTGCGTTTTGCGCGCAGGAAAGTGCGGCGTGCGGTCGCGACCCAGCTTTAGAGACACGCGGATTCGTGGAGGAAGTTCAGGCTGCTAGACTCAAGCTCGTTGAGGGATTTGCCTCGGGAGATTGTTGAAATGCACCGGAATACCGATTGCCCGATCGAAGTGAGTTTACGTTTTCAATTCTCGAAGAGTTTGGCGTTTTGCATGCTGGTTGCGGGCAGCCTTTTGCTGGCACAAAATAGCGAACGGAGCAGGGATTGGCCAGGCAAGGAAACCCTTGTTGTGGGTACCTGCTATCAACCCGTTGACCGGTCGCCCGAGCAGGTTCACCGGGATGTGGCGCTGATGAAGGCCTCGGGATTCCGGCTGGTGCGGCTAGGCGATCTCTCCTGGGACTGGTATGAACCCTCGGACGGAAAGTTCACATTCGAGCAGTCCGATCAAGTCATCAAGGAACTGAACGATGCGGGGATCAAGGTGCTGTTCGACATAAGTGGGCTGCCCGCGCCCATCTGGCTTCACCATGAACACCCATCGGTGAATGTTGTGACCGCGGAGGGCGAGACGCTGCAGCCCGCGGAGCGGTACATGGAAGATATCAGCGATCCGGTCTATCGCCAGTATGCCAAGCGGTTCGCCGATGCCTTGACGAAGCATTACGCGAACAATCCGGCGATTGTGGCCATCGGTTACGACAATGAGATCGGCAACGGGTTCATGTCGTACTCAGCCGGCGACAGGCTGCGGTTCATTGAGTGGCTCAAGCAGAAGTACGGCAAGGTTGCGGAGCTGAATCGCGCCTGGGCCACGCAGCGCTGGTCTCGCCGCTTGAACTCGTTCGACGAGGTCGAGCTGCCCAACGGAGACGGCGTGGGCCCGCCCGAGCGATTCCTCGATCTGCGCCGGTTCTGGTCGGACGAGACGATCGGCGCCATCGAAGACCTGAACGAGATACGGAAGCGCAACATGCCCAATCTGCCGACGGCGTCGAACCTATGGGATACGAGCGGGCGAAAAGGCTTTGACTACTATAAGTCTTACAAAGACTTTGTCACTTATGGGGCGGAGGGTTTCTATCCGGGCGATCCGCTGGATGCTATTACCGGCGCGCTTCTAACCAAGGGGGATCTCGACACGCCAATCTGGTTCAACGAGTTTGTTACCGGAGGTTCAGGTTCCTATGGCGGCCCCAAGGGCATGATCCGCATGTGGGCTTACATGGGGCTGCTGAACTATGCGCAGACCTATCTCGCCTGGACATTCAATACGCATCGCGGCGGCGAAGAGCAGGCGCTGTTTGGATTGCTGGATCACGACGGCACGCCTTCGTGGAAATATGAGGAGTTCAAGCAGATTGCCAGGGAATTCGCGGCATTGGAGCACAAAGGCTTTCCGCGCCATCACAAACCGGAAGTCGCGATCGCTTACTCATTCGACAGCCTGATTGCTTCCCATCCTTCGAGTTACAACAGTTCTTCCAGGTCTTACTTTTCCACGCCGTACGGAGACCAGGTGCGGAACGCCCTGCAACCGTTCTTTGAAGACAATATCGACGCGGCAATCGTGAACGTGAGCTATAGCGCGCTGGACTATAAGTTGCTAGTTATACCCGGCGATTATGTGATGGACGAAAAGAGCGCAACGGCGATTCGAAACTTCGTCAAGAATGGCGGGACGGCGATCATGACCGCGTTTTCCGCCAAGGCGGATGAAAACAACCAGTGGTTCGACACGCCGCTACCGGGACGCCTCAGCGACGTATTTGGGCTGCGGACGGAGGAGTTTTACCGGCCGTCAGCGATGCCCGAAGTCTCCTTCGCGGGGAAGAGGATGACAGCCATCATCCCGTTCTATGAGGTGCTTGAACCCAGGGAGGCCAGGGTTCTGGCGAGTTTTACCAACGTTCCGGAACGCTCGCCTGCTATTACCGTGAACTCCTATGGAAAAGGGCGCGCCATCTATCTGGCCACACCGGCGCAGATGCCGCTGCTGGCTCCGCTGGTCAGAAGTCTTTACGCGGAGTTGGGGATCGAGAGAGGGCCGGCAACGCCGGAGGGAGTCTATGCAAGGGTGGTTGACGGGAAAACGCTTTACGTCAACAGCACGGGCGAGTTGAAAGAGATTGCAATCGATCGGCCGAGGCACGGAGAAATCACGGGGAAGAGTTATACGGGTTCCGTGGTCCTGGGGCCGTATCAGGTAGACTTGATCGATTAGGGTCAAGTTCCTTGGCGGCGCCGGCAATCCCTCGGGGAGCCGGAGGTTATCGCGTATTTTCATCTACTTACGGAGCGACTGAAGTTGTTCCCTAACAAGAAACTGTACTGGCAACAGAGTTTTTCCGCTGCATTTGAAGCCATAAGCTACCAATATTCAGGCTTATTGAGTCGTCGTTTTACGCAAGTTCCAATTCGTCTCCACCTGATCAATTGCACCGTTCTGCCCCCCTTCGCGCCGCTCAGTACTCTTTGTGCCCGCATACCAAACAATCTCTCGATATTGAGCAATACAGAACAGACGAGAGGTCTGGCGTCAAGCAATAATGATTAGGGATTGGGTGTAGCAGGGCCCATAGGCTGGGAGCTTACATGCAATAGGCATGAGCCGTCCGCACCGGACTAAGGATGCTCTTCATCCGCCCATTTTGCAAAGCTGACATTCCTTCAGGGGCTGAAGCCCTGTTGTTTGTCGGGCTTTACGGTACGTCACCCAGAGGCTACCCAGTCGTGCCCTGACACAATCTCGACTTATGCAGAGATTCCATGATTGCCAGAACAAGTCATTTGAGCAAAACGCTCATTGCGAGGAGATGTCTTGATAGCCGAAAAGAATACACATGGATTCGACGCCGCCGAGTTTCTTGCCAGCGCGGGCCTCGGCCGAAGAATTGTTGAATTGGAGCCGAAAGAGACATTTTTCACCCAGGGAGATTCCGCGGACTCGGTCTTTTATCTTCAGATGGGCCGGGCAAAGCTAACGGTTGTTTCGACGAACGGCAAAGAGGCAACCATCACGCTGCTTTCGGCTGGCGACTTTGTCGGTGAGGAGAGTCTTGCGTCGGTTGCAGGGCTTCGCTTGGCGACTGCCACTGCCGTGAACACCTGTACGGCGCTCAAGATCAAGCGGGAGGAGATGGTCCGGGTGATGCACGAAGAACCCGTGTTTGCCGACATCTTCCTGAAGTTTCTGCTGGCACGCAGCATGAGAAGCCAGGCCGATCTTGTGGATCAGCTCTTCAACTCGAGCGAAAAGCGGCTGGCGCGCATTCTGCTTTTGATGGCCGAGTTTGGCAAGCCGGGGGAGCCGGAGACTTTCATTCCGCCTATTACGCAGGAGACGCTGGCGGAGATGATAGGCACCACGCGGTCCCGCGTGAGCTTCTTCATGAATCGCTTTAGGAAGCTTGGCTTTATCAGCTACAACGGGCGCATCCAGGTGCATAAGTCGCTGCTGAATGTGGTTCTGCTCGACCAACTTCCGGAGCACAACTCGCAAAAACCGGTAGTTCCGATCCTTGGAGCAATTCTGAAGCCCGTGCTTCCAATGGTGGCGAAGATTATGCAGCCGGTAGCTCCTCTGGTGGCGAAGATCAAGCGCAAATTGGCAGTGGAAGCGCCTCCCGCATAACGGCAAAGTCGCTCTGAAGCCGCGCCGGATCAGTGCCGATTCCCGGCAGCACAGACCCGCGAATCTCCCATTTGGCGCAGATTCCGCGCTCAAAAGCCCGATTCCCCGTACAATCTCCAATACGAGGTCTCTGCGGTGCGCCGAGTTTATATGGATGCAAATGCTACCACTCCCCTGCTGCCGGAGGTGATGGAGGCGATGCGCCCGTATTGGATGGAGCACTTCGGGAACGCGTCGTCGATCCATTTGCATGGGCAGCAGGCGCATGCCGCGGTGGACCGCGCCCGTACCACCATGGCAGATTTCCTGAACTGCCACGCCGCCGAGGTGGTTTTTAATTCGGGCGGCACCGAGGGCGACAATACGGCTCTCGTTGGCCTGCTGCGCTCCGGCGACCACTTCATTACGACAGCGATCGAGCACTCGGCGATTCTTGAGGCGGCGCGACGGCTGGCCGACAGGGGCGTCGAGACAACCTTTTGTGCGCCCCGGCCGAGCGGGCTGATCGACCCGGACGCAATTCGACGCGCGATGCGCCCCGAGACCCGGCTGATCAGCATGATGCTGGCTAACAATGAGACTGGCGTGCTGCAACCTGTTGAGGAGATCGGCAAGATCGCCAAGGAGGCCGGCGTCTACTTCCATATCGATGCGGTGCAGGGCGCGGGCAAGGTGGAGCTGGATGTGCGGCGCTTTGGCTGCCACCTGCTGTCGATCAGCGGCCACAAGATGCATGGGCCGAAGGGCGTGGGCGCCATGTTTGTGCGCCGCGGGACTCCTGTTGAGCCGCTGTTGGTGGGCGGGAGCCATGAGCGCCGGCGGCGCGCGGGCACAGAGAATGTGCCGGGCATTGTGGGGCTGGCCAGGGCGGCGGAAGCGGCGACGCACTCGCTGGAAGATGGAACGATTGAGCGTCTGGGGGCACTTCGCGACCGGCTGGAAGCGGGGCTTTTGGAGATCGGCGGCACCGGCGTCAACGGAGGCTGGGATGGCGGCGAGCCGATTCCGCGCGTGGCTAACACGACGAATATCTGGTTCGATCAGTTGGAGGGCGAGGCGCTGGTGATCGCGCTGGACCTGAAAGGGGTTTGCATCTCGGGCGGGTCTGCGTGCCACTCCGGAGCCACGGAGCCCAGCCACGTGCTGATGGCTATGGGGCTGGACAAGACGAGAGCGCGCGCTAGTTTGCGCTTCAGTTTGCTGAAGACGGCGACGGAAGACGATGTGGAGTATGTTTTGAAGGTTGTGCCGGAGGCGGTTGAGCACTTGCGGGCGCTTTCGCCGGTTGCGGCGGGGACGTTAGGCTAGCTATGCGAAGACAACCGAATCGGAGCCACTGCTTCGTGCCGGGGATCGAGGGTTACACCTGCTTAAGAGTCCTTTGTTGGGATTTTTGAAGATGACAAAGTCGCGT
>Ga0302319_10009222_pt1 | contig 19025 bp, 16 predicted proteins | sample Bog_T0_2_FD_203319 | JGI IMG/M metagenome (GOLD analysis project Ga0302319, IMG submission 203319) | Peat permafrost microbial communities from Stordalen Mire near Abisko, Sweden - Bog_T0_2 | ecosystem: Environmental > Terrestrial > Soil > Wetlands > Peat | place: Sweden: Abisko, Stordalen Mire... | reverse complement strand
CGGATTTTTGGGCCTGTGCAAGAGCGTCGGCCGAAACCTGCCGATATTTGGCGTCAACCTCGCGGCGAGCTTCGCCAGCCCGCCGTTTCGCCTCGACCACCACTACGATGAGCGCGGCGGGTATCAGGAACGCGGCAAATCGCGGGTAGGAAGATGGCTGAATCCAGAAGTTGTGTGTCGGCGGAAAGAAGAAATAATCGAAAGCCAGGGAGGACAGCAGCACCGACATGACGCCAGGCCCCTTCCCACCGTAAAGATTGCTCACCATTACAGCGAGGAAGAAGCACGAGGAAGGCGAATCCAGGGGGATGGCCAGGGCCAGCGCAAGACCGCACGAAACCACCGCCAGCCCATAACGCCAAGCCTTCGAGAGAACCGTCATGTATCACCGGTGCGCGGCCAATGACGGGTGCAGTCAAGAGGCCGCGCCGAACAAGATCCTTTTCCATATGGTGCCAGATTCTGTTCTGGTTCGGGCCTAAAGGTTTATTCAGACGTAATTGCCCGCTGGTCTTTTCTCAGAGAATGTCTCAGAGAATGGCTTTCACCACGCCGCCGTCTACCCGCAGCGCGGCGCCGTTGGTTGCCGAAGACAATTCGCCGGCCAGGTAAGTCACCATTGCCGCAACTTCATCCACGGTGGCAAAGCGCTTCAACAGGGACGAGGGCCGCACCTGCTCGAAGAACTCTTTCTCAACCACTTGCTTCGATTTGTTCTGTTGTTTCGCCATCGCCTCCACAAAGCTACCCACACCTTCCGACGCGGTCGGGCCTGGAAGCACGCTGTTGACGGTCACCCCGGTACCCGCCACAGACTCCGCAATGCCGCGCGCCACGGCAACCTGCGCCGTCTTGGACATCCCGTAATGGACCATCTCAGGCGGGATCTGTACCGCCGATTCGCTCGATATGAAAAGAATACGTCCCCAGTTCTTGCTCAGCATTCCTGCAAGGTAGTGCCGGGAGAGCCGAACTCCGCTCATGACGTTGACTTCGAAGAAGCGGTACCAGTCCGCATCGGGTATTTCGGCAAACGGCTTCGGCTCGAAGATGCCAACATTGTTTACCAGCACATCCACCACAGGCAGGCTCGCAATTACAGCTTCCGCTCCGGCGGAACTGGAAAAGTCCGCCACGATGCCATCGACCTTTGCCGTCGCAGTATGCGATCGTATCGCTGCCACCGCCGCATCCACGCGCCGTTGCGTGCGTCCGTTCACATAGACATGCGCACCTTCGGCAGCGAGCGCCTGGGCAATCGCGAAGCCAATCCCTGCGGTTGAGCCGGTTACCAACGCCACCTTATCAGTCAGCTTCAGGTCCACAGTATCCTCCAAAAGAAAGCCATCGCAAGTATTACACGCGGTGATCAGAGCTTAGGCAGATTTGCCACGTTCCAGCCCCCGCCCAGCGCTTTGATCAGGAGCACGCTTGCATCCATCCGGCGACGCAAAATATCCACGTTATTCCTCTCGTTGCTGAGTGCGATCGTTTGAGCCGTGATCACCTGAAGATAGGTATCGACACCGCCAGTATAGCGATTCGTGGAAATCTCCAGCGACTGCTGCGCCGCGGCTACAGCATCCTTTTGCTGCCGTGATTCCTGCGCGAGTATACGTTCAGCCGCCAGGTTATCTTCCACCTGCTGAAATGCTGTCAGAATCGTCTCCCGATAGTCCGCGACAGCCGCGTCGTAGCCTGCGAGTGCCGCGTCGGACGTTGCGTGCCGCCGTCCCGCATCGAACAGAGTCTGGGAGAGCGCTGGTCCGACCGCCCATAGCCGACTCGGCCACGTTAACAAATTGAGAAGCGAGGAGCCTTCAAAGCCCGCCACAGCACTCAACGTTACAGTAGGGTAGTAGGCTGCCTTGGCGATGCCCATTTGTTCGTTGGCTACCGCCATTCGCCTCTCCATCGCCGCGATGTCAGGCCGGCGCTCCAGAAGTTGTGCGGGGACGCCTGTCGGGATTAAGGGGACCTGCAGATCGATAGGGGCGAACGTCAGGCCGAAATCTGCCGGAGCCTTCCCCACCAGGGCAGCAATCGCGTGCTCATACTGCGCGCGCAATACGCCTGTATCGGTATCGGCGACCTGGGCGGCGTCGAGTTGCGTCTGCGCCTGAGTGACATCCAATTTGGGAGACGCACCGCCTTCATAGCGAGTTGTGGTTAACCGCAATGCATCTGTGTAGGCTTTAACGGTATCGTCGAGGAGCTTTTTTTGTGAATCCGCGGCACGCATCTCGAAGTAGTCGTAGGCCAGTTCGGCATGGAGGCTGAGGCGGGCGGTTTCGAGGTCGGCTGCGGTAGCCTGAGCCTCTTCACGCGCGGCATTTACGGTGCGTCGCACCCTGCCCCACAGGTCTACCTCATAAGAAAGGTCGAACGGGAGGACGAAATCACCGGAAGCCGGGGGTTGGGTGGTGAAGAACGGGCGATTGCCGGACACGCGTTCCGAACTGATTCCCGGCCCTGTCGAGATTGTGGGAAACTCGGAAGCCCGGTTGAAGCGAATCATGGCGCGGGCCTCGCGGAATCGCGCGTCGGCGGCCTTCAGATTCTGGTTGTCGACAGTAAGCCGCTCTTCCAGCCTGTTCAATTCCGGATCGCCGAAGATCTCCCACCAGTTACCGCGAAGGGTCTCATCGCCGGGTTGCGCAGTCTTCCATCCATCGCCCTCCTTGAATGAATCCGGGAACGCCTCTTTGTACCCCGAAGGGACCGGAGCTACGGGTGTCTTGTATTTGGGCCCGACCATGCAACCGCTCAGCAACAGCGCGAAAGTCGTAGTCGTTAAAAGTGTTTTCTTCATTTTCACGGTGGACCACCTCATGGCGCCTTCGTGGAATTCACGCGGACCGGAACACCGCCGATCAGCGAATCCGGCGGATCCAGAACGACAGGTTCGGAAGGACTGAGACCGGATACTACCTCGACGCTGCTGCCGAAATCTCTGCCTATAACGATGGGTACAAGTGCTGTCTGCCCGTTTCTAACCACTGCCACACGCAAGCCCTCGGAACGGAAAAGGAGAGCGTTAGCCGGAACCGTCACGGTACGCACTACCTGCGGCAACTTCAGATGCACCGACACATAGGCGCCCGGGAGCAGGCGTCCGGTCGGGTTCTCCACATCGACTTCAGTGAGCAGCGTCCGGGATGCAACGTCGATCGCATTGGCGTTGCGCACCAGTGTGCCGGTGAACTTCTCGTCGGGAAATTCGGCCAGCGTCAACGAGGCTTTGGCGCCCGGCTCCGCAGCGCGCGAGTAGACTTCGGGAACCGCGACATAGAGGCGTAGTTTATCGATAGCTGCCAGGTGAAACAGTTCGCGGGTGGCAGTTCCGGCACCCGCGTTGATCAGATCGCCGATGTCCGTATTACGCGCCGTGATCACGCCGTCGAAAGGAGCATAGACTTTTTCGAACGACTGCAGATCCTCCAATCGGTGTACATTGGCGTTGTTGGATTCGACCGTAGCTTTTTGCGCGCGCAGATTGCTGACGGCCTGATCGGTCTCCTGCATCGAGACGGAACCGCTCTGCTGAAGAATCTGCCAGCGATTCGCAGTCGTCTCGGCCAGATCGCGATTTGCCGTGGCCGTATCAAGATCGGCGCGCGATTGCTGCAACTGCTGGTCGATCTCGGGAGTTTCGATCTCTGCCAGCAGATCGCCCTTTTTGACACGCGCGCCAATGTCGACATTCCAGTGCCTGAGGTATCCGTTGGTTCGCGCGTAGATGGGCGAATCGATGAATGCCTGGGTATTTCCAGGCAAGACAACTTCCTGGGTAGGCGCAGCCCTCTGCGGAAGGGCGACATCCACAGCCAGCACCGCCGCCTGATCCGTCGTTTGCCGCAACCTGCTCTGGGCTTTCACCCGCGTCTGTATTCCCAAGTAGATCTCCCAGCTCAGCGCCAACGCCAGGGCGGCGGCGAGAACGATCATAAGAGCACGCCGCAGCCGTGAGACCTGCGGTGGATTCGTGTTATCCGGCGCGATATCGATTAACATTTATGCCTCCTGTGCCTCTGGTATTTCCGAGTGTTCCGTTTCTCTTTTCCCGTGAAGCAGGCTGAAGACGGCGGGAACGAAGAAGAGCGTAGCGATGGTTGCACACATCAGGCCGCCAATCACGGCGCGTCCGAGCGGCGCATTCTCCTCGCCGCCATCGCCCAATCCGAGCGCCATCGGAATCATGCCGATGATCATCGCGAGCGCCGTCATCAGAACCGGTCGAAACCGGGTGAATCCCGATTCGAGCGCTGCCAGTACAGGGTCACCATGGTGCAGGAGACGTTCCTTCGCGAATGAAATCACCAAAATACTGTTCGCGGTCGCGACGCCCACGCACATGATGGCCCCGGTCAGCGCCGGAACACTCAGCGTGGTGTGGGTGAGAAAGAGAAAGACAATGATTCCGGCAAGCGCGGCGGGAAGCGCGGTAATGATGATGAACGGATCCAGCCACGACTGGAAGTTCACCACAATGAGCATGTACACCAGAATGATGGAGAACGCCAGACCGGCGAACAGGCCCACGTACGAGGTGCGCATAGTGTCGAGTTGTCCCCGAATGCGGAAGAAGCTACCGCGTGGGAGAAGATGCTCGTTGGCCTGAACGATGCGCGAGACGTCACGCCCCACGCCACCGAGATCGCGGCCCTGAACTGAGCCGTAGATATCCACAACGCGGCGGATGTTGTAATGCGAGATCGATTCCATTTCGCTCGTGCGGGTGATCGCTGCCACGTCTGCCAGGATTTCCGGGTGAATCATGTTCGGTCCGCTCACCGGAACGTTTTGCAGATCCGAAAGCGACTGGATGTCGTATTGTGGCGTCTGGGTCACGAGGCTATAGTTCACGCCGTTCTCGTGGTTCAGGAAGAAGACCGGCGAGGTCTGAAAACTGCCGCTTAACGAAACCAGCAGGCCGGTGGCGATATCGCGCTGGCTGAAGCCGGCTTCCGCTGCTCTGGTGCGGTCCACCGAGATGTGGAACTTCGGGTAGTCGAAAGCCTGCTGGACCCTCAGGTCGGTGAGACCCGGTACTTGCCTGAGCTGGGCCAGTACACTATCGGCAACGTCGCGATTGTGAGCAACGTCGGCACCTTCGAGCTGAATATCGATCGGTGCGGGCAAACCGAAATTCAGAATCTGGGTAACCATGTCAGCCGGCAAAAAATAGAAGGTGGTCCCCGGGAACTCGTCAGGCAGCTTTGCCCGCAGTGCACTGACGTAGTCGGCGGTTGGGCGGTGCTTCTCATTCAGCGAAATCAGGACGTCCGCTTCCGATGCGCCCAGCACACCGGATGAACTGTGAAGGTAGTTGATGCTGCTGTAGGGGAGCCCGATGTTGTCAAGAACGTTATTGAGTTCATCGGCCGGAACGACGCTGCGGATGCTGGCTTCGACCAGATCGCAAAGGCGGGCGGTTTCTTCGATACGCGTACCGGTTTTCGCGCGCAGGTGCAGCAGAAACTGACCGTTATCGGTTGCAGGGAAGAAGTCCTGACCCAGCCATGGGACGAGCATTCCCGCAGAGAGGCATAACAGCAGGAATGCAGGGATGAAGATGATTCGCCGATGAACCAGGGCTTCGAGTACGCCGCGATAGCCCTCGCGCAGCTTTTCGAATACGTGTTCAAAGCCGCGCTGGAACAGGACCAGCGGATTGCGGGACACGCCTTCCTGATGAGTCGGCGGTTTCAAAAGGTACAGGGCCAGAGTGGGGATCAGGGTTCTCGAGAGCAGGTACGAAGCTATCATCGCGAAAACCACGGCTTCAGCGAGCGGCACAAACAGATAGCGAGGCACCCCGGACAGGAAGAACATGGGCAGGAACACGATGCAGATACTGAGCGTTGACACCAGAGCGGGAACCGCGATTTGCGATGCCCCATCCAGGATCGCCTGTCTTGTTTCCTTGCCTTCTTCCAGGTTTCGATTCGTATTTTCGATTTCCACCGTGGCATCGTCGACAAGAATGCCGACGGCCAGCGCCAACCCTCCGAGAGTCATGATGTTGATGGTTTGCCCGAGAGCGCTCAACACGATGACCGAGGTCAGAATCGAGAGCGGGATGGACACGGCGATAATGAGCGTGCTGCGCCAGCTCCCGAGGAACAGCAGAATCATGGCACCTGTCAGGCAGGCTGCAATCAGGGCTTCACGAACCACGCCGCTGATCGCGCCCCGGACGAAGATCGATTGATCCGCCAGCGGCCGAATTTTCAGTTTTGGGGGCAACGTTTGCTGGATCCGCGGCAGCAGTGTTTTGATGCCCTGGACGACGCTGAGCGTGGAAGCGTCGCCGCCTTTCAGGATGGTGACCAGTACGGCACGCCGTCCATCCTGACGCACAATATTTGTCTGTGGTGAATAGCCATCCCGAACGTTTGCCACGTCGTGTATATAAATGGTTGAATTGCCAACCACCTTTACCGGCAGATCGCTCAGCCGCGCAACTGTTGTGGGGCTGGCATTCATGTCGACGTCGTATTCGAACTGGTTAATTTTCACGGTACCGGATGGCAACACCAGATCCTGGGCCGCCAGGGTGTTCGTTACGTCCGTAGCCGATAGCCCTTTCGATTGCAACAGCCCGGGGTTGAGGTCAATCATGACCTGCCGTTGTTTGCCGCCGTATGGATACGGAATAGACGCGCCAGGCACAGTGACGAGCTGCGTTCTGAGGAAGTTGAGCGCGACATCGTTGAGGTCCTGTTCAGCAAGACCCGAAAGGCCCAGCTGCAATATAGGAACCGACGACGCGCTGAAGCTAAAGACGAGCGGCGGCTGAGTGCCTTGAGGCAACTGGCGAAGAATCGACTGCGACACTGCAGTCACCTGCGCGTTGGCGGTATCCAGACTTGCGTTCGGCTGCAGATAGATCTTGACGAAGGACTGACCGTTGATTGTCACCGATTCGATTTGTTCGACGTTGTCGACAAGCGTCGTCAGAACGCGCTCGAACACCGTCGTGATACGACCTTCCATCTCTTCGGGACTTAGACCGGTGTATTGCCATGCGACGGCGATCACCGGAATATTGATGTTCGGGAAAATGTCTGTCGGTGTCCGAAGAATCACGATCGGCGCGAGCACCAGAATCAGCAGCGCCAGAACAATGAACGTATAGGGCCTGTTTAAAGCAACTCGTACAATCCACATAGTCTTCGTTTTGACAAATGCATCCGGCTCACCAAACGGCAAGCGTACGCAAATCAGAGCTTTAGCTCGCCGGCTTCGGTACTCATGTCGCCTGTACGTCACCTGCTGACGCCAGGGCATCCGTCGCCCCGGGCGAATGGCCCGGATATCGATTCCGGCAACGCCTGAAGTGGCCTGAAACCAAACGAATCCGGCTTGCGGACCCGTTGGCAAGGCAAGTGCAATCATGAGTCGCGAACTGAGTGAAATTCCCGGTTATCAAAAGGAGAAATGATGTTACAGTTTGAAAGAATCTCCGAGCGCCATCGACTAGGCTTCATCGGACTTGGACACCTGGGGTCACGGATCGCGCGCCGCCTGCTTGCGGCGGGGTTTCCGATGACCGTATACAACCGCGAGAGCGATAAGACGAAAGAGCTGGCTGCTCTGGGAGCCGAAGTTGCCCTGACACCCGCGACGCTGGCAGGCAAGGTGGACGTTGTGCTGTCATGCCTTGCGGATGGTGTCGCCGTGAAAGACGTCTATCTGGGCACCGGCGGCGTCCTTCGCAACGCCAGGCCTGGCACCCGGATTGTCGAGCTGAGCACGGTGGCGCCGGAAACCTCCCGGAGCCTGTATCAGGAGGGACGCCAGCTCGGAATTTCCGTCCTGGACGTTGCAGTCTCCGGCAGCACTCCTGCCGCCGAGGCAGGGACACTGACGCTACTCGCCGGAGGCGAGCGGCCGGTCTTCGACACCGCCGTGGAGGTATTCGGCGCGATCGCGAAGCAGTGGTTCTACATGGGGCCGAGCGGCTCGGGTGTAGCTATGAAGCTTGTAGTGAATACCCTTCTTGGCCTGAGCATGCAAAGCGTGGCGGAAGCCGTTGCGCTTGGTTCAACGCTGGGGCTGCGGCGGGATTTGTTGTTTGACGTACTGGCGAAGACGGCCGTGGTTTCACCAGTGCAGGCGGCCAAACTGGCAAGCGCCAAAGCGTACGAGTACGCGCCGCAGTTCCCGATCCGGCTCATGCTCAAGGATTTCGGCCTGGCTTTGAGCGCAGCGGCCAGAGCAGACCTCGCGCTTCCCGCGACGCAAGCCGCGGCATTAGTCAACGCCGCAGAGTTCAGAAGCGGTGGCGAAGAAGATTTCTCGGCAGTCATCCGGCGCATGGAGCAGGCGGCGGGCATGGAACCCGCTTTTTCACAACTTTCTTAGGACAAATCCGATGCTCAATCTATTCTCCACTGATCCCGATTGGACGCTGACATTGATCCGCGTCATTCTTGGTATTGTTTTCTTCGCCCATGGCGCCCAGAAGGTGCTGGGGTGGTTCGGCGGAACCGGCCTGAAAGAGACGCTGCGAACGATGCATGAGTTTATCGGCTTGCCGGTGCCGCTGGCTCTTGTGGCGGTGATGGCGGAGTTCCTTGGCGGCCTGGGCCTTATCGTCGGCCTATTGAGCCGCGTCGCTGCAATTGGAATCTGCCTGACGATGTTATCCGCCATTGCGATGCTGCACTGGCGCTTCGGCTTATTTGTGAATTGGTTTGGCGATCGCAAGGGCCATGGCTTTGAGTACCATCTCCTGGCCATCGGGCTGGCGATCGTAATTATGATAGGCGGCTCCGGCGCATTGTCACTGGATCGCCTCGTATTTGTCACGCAGTAGTTAATTTCGCAATAAAACAGGAGTATTTCAAAATGACGTTACGAACACTGGGAAAGAGCGATTTGAAGATTACGCCGATTGGCATTGGGTCTTGGGCCATTGGCGGCGGAAAATGGGAATTTGCGTGGGGCGCGCAGGACGATAACGAGTCCATCGCCGCAATCCATGCGGGGCTGGACCGCGGGATCAACTGGATAGATACCGCGGCCGTCTACGGCCTGGGCCATTCTGAAACTATGGTTGGCAAGGCTGTCCGCGGCCTCTCGGAGCGTCCTTATATATTCACCAAGTGCAGCCTGGTGTGGGATGAGGAAGGAAAGATCTCGCATAACCTCCAGGCCGCCTCCGTTCGGAAGGAAGCCGAGGCAAGCCTGAAGCGGGTTGGTGTGGATGCGATCGATCTTTATCAGATTCACTGGCCGGCATGGAAGGGATGTTCGGAAGTGGCCTCGCCCGGCTCGATTGAGGAGGCCATGGGTGAGTTGGCAAAGCTCAAAGCCGAAGGCAAGATCCGGAATATCGGAGTTTCCAACTTCAGTGCGAAGCAAATGCAGCGCGCGATTGAGGTGGCGCCCGTCGCTTCGCTGCAGCCGCCATATTCGCTCCTGGCGAGGGATGCCGAGGAGTCGATTCTTCCGTTCGCCCTGACGCACCACATTGGCGTGATTGTCTATTCACCGATGGCCTCGGGTCTGTTGAGCGGCGCCATGACGCGGGAACGGATCGCCGCGCTTCCGGAAGACGACTGGCGGAAGCGCAGCAAGAACTTTCAGGAGCCGGCACTGTCACAGAATCTGGCTTTGGTGGAGACTCTGCGGGAAATCGGCCGTCGTCACAACGCCACGCCGGGTGCGGTGGCGATCGCGTGGACCTTACGCAATCTCGAGGTCACCGGGGCGATCGTCGGTATCCGCAAGCCTCAGCAGGTGGATGGTACGGTCATTGCGGCCGATATTCATCTCAGCACCAGAGAGGCTATGGAAATCGAACAGGTCATGTCGCTGCAACCGGCCTGAACAGGTGTCAACCAGTGTCGGCCGGACGACACCCGTTATCGGTAAACTCGTGTAAAATCAAGCAAAAGAAGATTCGCCTCCTGGTCCCTCAATTGCCACGGGAGGCGGGAGGGCTAGAGCTATGATTCGGATCTCCATCGACGGAACTCAACATGAGGTTGCAGAGGGAGACCGATTGGTCGACGCGATCAACCGTGCCGGCGTGCACTTGTCGCAGGTCTGTTATCACCCGCAGTTAGGGCCGATTCAGACCTGCGATACCTGCATCGTCGAAGTGAATGGCGAGCTGGTTCGCGCCTGTGGGACGGTAGCCGAGGCGGGGATGAGTGTCTCCACTACGGCCACCCGTGCGGATACCGCCCGTACCGAAGCGTTTGACCGGATTCTTCGCAACCATGAGCTTTACTGCACCGTATGCGACAACAACAACGGTAACTGCACGGTACACAACACGACGAAGCTGCTGGGGGTCAACCACCAGCATTATCCATTTCAGAAAAAGCCGTACGAGGTCGACAACAGTAATCCTTTGTATCGCTACGATCCCAATCAGTGCATCCTCTGCGGCCGTTGCGTGGCGGCGTGCCAGACTCTTCAGGTGAATGAGACACTGTCCATTCGCTGGGAAGACGAGCATCCCCGGGTGCTGTGGGACGGCGGAGCTCCCATCGGCGAATCGAGCTGCGTATCCTGCGGCCACTGCGTGACGGTTTGCCCCTGCAATGCCCTGATGGAGAAAACCATGGTGGGCCACGCAGGTTTCCTCACCGGCTTCAGCAAGCCCGTGCTGGACAACATGATCAACCTGGTGAAGGAACTGGAGGGCGAAACCGGCTACAAGACGATTCTGCAGGTTTCAGAAGCGGAAGCCACCATGCGGACCACACGCGTTCGGCGCACCAAAACCGTATGCACGTATTGTGGCGTCGGATGCAGCTTCGACGTCTGGACCAAAGATCGCCATATTCTGAAAGTTGAACCTGCCGAAGGCCCTGCGAATGGCGTTTCCACGTGCATCAAAGGCAAATTCGCCTGGGATTTTGTCAACAGCAAAGACCGCCTTACGAAACCCCTTATCCGCGAGGGTGATCGTTTCCGCGAAACCTCCTGGGATGAGGCTCTGGACCTGATCGCCGGCCGGTTTGGCGAAATCAAAGCGCAGCACGGTCCCGATGCGCTGGCCTTCATCGCATCGTCGAAATGCACCAACGAAGAAGCGTTCCTGATGCAGAAGCTCGCGCGTGCAGTCGTTGGCACCAATAACGTTGACAACTGCTCGCGCTATTGCCAGTCGCCGGCAACCATGGGCTTATTTCGCACGGTCGGGTATGGCGGCGACTCAGGCTCCATCTCCGATATCGAAAAGGCCAGCCTCGTACTGATCGTTGGCAGCAACACAGCCGAAAGCCATCCCGTGCTCGCCACGCGCGTGAAGCGCGCTCACAAGCTTCACGGGCAAAAGCTCATTGTTTCCGACCTGCGTGAAAACGAAATGGCGCGGCGGGCCGATCTCCACTTCCGGCCGCGTCCCAGTACCGATATCGTGTGGCTGTGCGCGGTGGCCCGTTACATTCTCGACGAAGGACTTGCCCATACCGAATTCCTGGAGCGCTGGGTCAACGGCCTTGCGGAATATCGCCGGAGCCTGGAGCCGTTTACTCTCGAGTTTGCTTCCAAGACCTGCGATCTTCCGGTGGAGACGCTAACGCGTGTGGCCCACATGATTGCCGAGGCCAAAGGTGTCTGCGTCCTGTGGGCGATGGGAGTCACCCAGCACAGCAACGGGTCCGACACTTCCACGGCGATTTCCAATCTGTTACTGATCACCGGCAACTACATGCGGCCCGGAACCGGCTCCTATCCGCTGCGTGGGCACAACAACGTTCAGGGCGCCAGCGACCACGGAGCGATGCCCAACATGTTGTCCGGTTATCAGAAGGTGGACGATCCTGAAGTCCGCGCGCGTTTCGCCGCCGGCTGGGGCGTGGATCTGCCCGTCACCAAGGGTCTGGACAACCATGAAATGGTCGACGCGATTCATCAGGGCAAGCTGCGGTCAATGTATTTGTGCGGCGAGGAGATGAGCATCGTCGATTCGAACGCCAACTACGTGGGCGCCGCGTTCCAAAAGCTCGATTTCTTCGTAATCCAGGACATCTTCTTCAGCCATACGTGCCAGTTTGCCGATGTCGTTTTGCCCGCCTGCCCCAGTCTCGAAAAAGAGGGCACCTTCACGAGTACGGAGCGTCGCGTCCAGCGGCTCTACCAGGTGCTGGATCCGGTGCCGGGGAGCAGGCCCGATTGGGTTATCATTCAGGACGTCGCCAATCGTCTTGGCGCGAGTTGGAGCTACCGGCATCCTTCGGAGGTGATGGATGAGGTAGCCTCCCTCACACCGATGTTCGCCGGCGTCAGCTATAAAAGGCTCGAAGGCTACAATACGCTGCAATGGCCGGTGGCGGCGGATGGAACCGATCAGCCGCTCCTCTACACGAAAGGCTTCGCTTTCCCCGACGGCAAGGCGCGTCTGTATCCCGTTGCATGGCGCGAGCCGCAGGAATGCAGGGACTCAGAATTTGACCTTCATCTCAATAACGGCCGTCTGCTGGAACATTTTCACGAAGGCAATCTGACCGACCGAAGCCCCGGCATCCACGCCAAAACTCCCGACACTTTTGTCGAGGTGTCGCCGGACCTGGCAAAGGCGCGCGGAATTGAAAGTGGCAGCCTGGTACGGCTGACGTCCAGGCACGGCCAGCTTAGAGTACGTGCTCTGGTAACCGACAGAGTGCAGGATGGCGAGCTCTACATGCCGATGAATTCGACTACCAGCCCCGTCAATCTGCTGACGGGCAGCCACACCGATCCAGTGACCCACACGCCGGCCTACAAGGAGACGGCGGTCCGTATGGAGGTACTGGCGGCGTCCGGAGAGAGTCCGCTACCGCGCACTAATCACCGCTTCGGTCATCCTACCCCGCAGGGCGGAGTGGAGGTCGAGAGGAAATGGCGGCAGCCTGGCTACCGTTTCCCGGACGGACTGGTGCAGATCAAGACCGCGCAACAGAGGTGACCCATGGCACAACCGATTCCCCTGACAGTGACACCGCGTAACGAGCCCAATTCGTTCGAACGGCTGGACGACGCGCTTCGAAACCATACCGACGCCATCCTTTCCGCACTCCAGCTCCTGCAACTCCTGCACGATCGCGGCGTCCTGGATTTACTGCGTGGACTCGTGGGCGCAGGCGATCAGCTTGCGGGCATGGCAACCGCCGCCCTGGACTCGCCTGACTCCGTACGTGCTATCCGCAATTTCATTCTGCTGACGAAGTTCTTCGCCAGCATCCCTCCGGACGTTCTCGATAGTCTGGTCCGCACTGCGATGGAAGGAGCGGAAAGGGAGAAATCGAACCAGGCTCCGGGCGTGTTGCAGTTGCTTCGGCGAATGAGCAGCGAGAACAGCCGCCACGCGATTGCCGTTACACTCGATCTGCTGGAGAGCGTGGGGAAGGGACTGTGAGCACAGCATCCGCGGGCACGGCGTCGGTGAGCACAGCTTCGGTGAACGTCCATATCGGTCGAGTGGAAGGCTGCGCTGCTTCGCGGGCGGACGATGTTCTGGCAGTGGAAGAGCCACTCGAGATCCGCTTAGGATATCGGAGCCTCTCCATCACCATGCGAACTCCCGGTAACGATTTCGAACTGGCTGCCGGCTTCCTGCATTCAGAAGGAATGATCAGAGATGCCGGGCAGATTCTCTCCATGGGTCGCCCTGACGACTGCGGTACCGACGTGGTTGTAGTGGAGTTGGAAGGCAATCCGCCTGAGTCCGCACAGCCTCAAAGGAACTTCTTGATGACCTCGGCCTGCGGCGTTTGCGGAAAGGCATCCCTTCAGGATCTGGCAGTGAATATTTGTCCCATCCTGCCGCCGGACGATATCCGCCTCTCGCCCCAGACGATACATGGACTTCCGGATTCACTGCGCAAGGCCCAGAGCGTTTTCGATAGTACCGGAGGTTTGCACGCTGCCGCGCGTTTCAGCCTGCAGGGCGAACTGGAATCCCTCCGCGAGGACATCGGACGGCACAATGCCGTGGACAAATTGGTCGGCGCCGCATTGTTGGGTTGGCGTATGCCCATGAGCAAATCGCTGCTGTTAGTGAGTGGGCGTGCCAGTTTCGAACTTGTGCAGAAAGCGCTGGTGGCCGGCATTCCGGTGATGGCCGCCGTCGGCGCGCCTTCGAGCCTCGCCGTGGCTACCGCTGCGCGGTCGGGCATGACGCTGATTGGCTTTCTGAAAAACGGCCGCTTCAACGTGTACACCGGGAGCCATCGCATCCTTGGTTTATGAGCGTCGTTGCCTGGTGAAAGGTTTATGAAACTTCGTATTCAGGGAAATACTCTTCGCCTCCGGCTTAACCAGAAGGAAGTTCGTACGGTCCGCGATGGCGGGCATGTCGAGTCGTCCATTGCGTTCGCGCCCGGCTGCTCACTTTCCTATTTGCTGGAAAGTTCAGTCAGCGCGGAGTCGACTTCCGCCAGCTTTGACGGCAAAGTCATTCGGGTGACGATCCCCGTATGTCAGATGACGGAGTGGGTGGGGAGCGATCAGGTCGGTATCGAAGCGCGGTCGCAATTCGGCGTCGGGCTCCTGATCGAAAAGGACTTCCAGTGCCTTCACCGGTCCGTCGATCAGGAACCCGACGCCTTCCCTCGTCCGCTTATGTCCTGATACCGTGGGCTTCGTTCGCTCCTTCAAACCGGAGCTCGCGTGAGCGCCGCTCCTTAGGCGCGCGCAGCAGCAACGGCACCAAAGAGCTCACCAGCGTCGCCAGGGCGAGCCAAAGCATCGCGTCGCGATAATGGCCGGTAGCCTGACGGATCTCCGCCACCAGACTGGGGCCGAACACTGCGGCGCATCCCCAGGCTGTCAGCATTAAGCCATAGATCGATCCAATTTGCCCGGGACCGAAGTAGTCTGTGGCGAACGCCGGCATGGTTCCGAACCCACCGCCGTAACACAGGAGAATGACGAACGCCAGCATCGATAGCAGGGCAAACTGGTGAACCTGCGACAGCAGCAGAAATGCTACAGCCTGAATGCCGAACATGATCAGGAATACACTTCTACGGCCAATCGAATCTGACAGCCATGCCCACAAGAAGCGCCCGGAGCCATTGGCAATCGAGATCAGCCCCACCATTCCGGCGGCCGTGGCTGCCGATACGTTCGAAATCTCCTGCGCCATGGGTGATGCCTGCGAAATGATAGAGATTCCGGCCGTCGTGTTCAGGAACAGCGTCAGCCAAAGCCCGTACCACTGCCACGTTCCGAGGGCTTGCCGAAGAGTGAATTCATGCGACGCCGCCCTGGCGATCTGCGCGGTGGACGGGCTGTATCCGGCGGGAGCATAGCCCTCTGGCGGGTTCCGCATTGCCAGCGCACACACGAAGACGACAACCAGATACACCAGCCCAAGCACTTCGAACGTACGCCCTACTCCGACGGATGCGATCAGTGCATTCGCCGCGGGCGCAGTCACCAGAGCGCCAGCACCGAACCCTGCTACTGCCAGACCGGTGATCATGCCTCGCTTATCGGGAAACCATCGAACCAGCGTGGCAATCGGCACAATGTATCCGAGCCCCAGCCCGACTCCTCCGATCACGCCGTACGTCAAGTACAACGTGGTCAGATCGTGCGCCCTGCCGGCAAGCATTGTACCGAGACCATAAAGCACCGCTGCCGTCAGCGCGACCGGGCGTGGGCCCATGCGTTTCATCCACAAGCCACCGGCGAATGCCGCCAGACCCACCACGAAAATGGCGATCTCGAACGCCGTCGTTACCTCCGCGATGTTCCAGCCCCGGGCCTTCGACAATGGAATGCGGAAAACGCTCCACGCGTATACGGCCCCGAAGGCGACCTGCATCAATACTCCCGCCGCTGCGATAAACCAACGATTGTTGTTGTTCATATCCACCTCTCATTTTTTTGCTGCCTCGTAGCCATCGGTCAACGTCTTCAGGAAGGCCACAATCTGGTCTTCTTGTTTGCCGCTGAGACCAAGATTGCCCAGTTGCTTGCGGTTCATCGTCTCCGGATGCTCAGACGCCGGCCAACAAGTTACTTTCTCGCCGGGGTCGCCGGCCCCGCACTGCGGCAACACATCGCGCGTGTTGTAGAAGTGCACCACTTCGCGCAACGACTTTAGATAGCCGTTGTGCATATAAGCTTTGACAAAATCCAGCCGCGGACGGCGGTCGACATTCCGCAGCGTGGGAGTCTTGTACCTGCCGATAAACGATTTCGCTTATTGCGTCCACTGCTCATCCGGATTTCCGGGGCCTTGCAAAAAACCACCCACGCCATTGTCAACAAAAGCCGTGCCAAGCTTATTTGCCGTGTATCCGAAACCATCCGGCACGTCCTCGTGGTAAAAAGGAATGCTGCGATTCTGTGGCAGACCCAGATTCGATGCCGTGAAATCAGTAAACAGCGGCTCTTCGCCCGGGCCTCCGTCGCGGTGGCATTCATTGCAGTGTGTCGCCTTGCTGCGAAACAATGCGTATCCGGCATTCTCCTCCGGAGTGAACTGCGCTTTGCCTGCTGTTACGAGATCGTATTTGGATGAAAACGAGTTCACTTCGGGCGATCCTTCGTTTGCCGCGATAGCCCCTGCGATCTGGTCGTAAGTTGTCAGAGCAATTCCACGATCCACCGCCCGAAGACGCACGGGACGCGGGTTTCCTTCTGATGCCGGACCCGGCCGGTCCCATATGGTCCCCACGTCTGCCGGCCAACGTATGGCAAATGCCTGCACTCCCCACAAATGCTCTGCCACCGCGCGATACGGCTCCGAGGAAATCCGATACACGACGCATGCGGGTTCGATGAGTCCCATCTCGTTGGGATCGAGCGGAGGCCCTTGCGCCTGTTCCGCCAGGGGACTGTTTAGTCGCAGCCCGGTCGCGCGCATATCCCAGAATGCCCCTCCAACGAGATCGCCCTGAGGTGCGTTATAGTGCAGAACGGGCGAAAAACTGGCGTAGGCATGAGTCTGCGGAATACGACCGTTGAAGTGCGTGCGCACGGAGCCTAGATACGCCACGGTGGTTTGGTTCAGCGCACTCACAGGCCCGGTAAATTCCGCCTCTGGCATATGGCAGAAAGCACAGGCCTCGTTGCGCTGAACCGATAACTGCCGGTCGTAAAACAGTAACTTCCCAAGCAGAAGTACTTGCTGCGATGCATCAAGACTTCCCTGCTGCGCTTTGGCCAGAGTCTCGGCCTCGATGCCGTTTATCTCCGCCTCAACGGCAGCGATTTCGGCTCTTGCGGACTCGGGCAGCGTGTTGTTCGGCAGCGACTTGCCTTCCCGGTCCGCACGTAGCACCAGGCCGGCCCCGCAGATCGCGAGCACTCCCGCAAAACACAGCAGCACTGGGTGTCGCATCAGTATTACTCCTGATCTGGGATTTGCGCCCACGTTTCCACATCTTGCCTGACGAAAGCCGGTCCGCTCAGAACCGCCACACCAGACCGCCCGCGGGTTCTGAGAAATTCATCGCCGACGCTGACCCTACGCCTTCATCAAAGTCAGGCGCCTTGTATACCAGACCACGGTATTGTGCGCGGAAACTCAAATGAGATGTGATCGCGATATCTGCCCCCGCGCTATAGACAAACGCGCCCCGTGTCTGCGTAGCTGGCTGCGAAAGCAATGCGCCGTTGCCGATGACCGGGTCAAAGACAATTCCGCCGACCCCAGCCGTCGCAAACGGCTTTACGCGCCCCGGCGTGAAACGATACACATAGCTGGCTGAGAATTCGTGCATGTCGGCCTGCACACCGGCCAAACCGGTCGGCGCGCTGTATTGCTGCGTGTCACGCATGTAGCCGTAGTCGGCTTCCACCCCGTGATTCGGAGTAAAGAAGAAACGATAGGTGGCCAGTACGCCGCTGTTGGTGCCGCTCTGGCTGACGCCGTTGCCGCTGCTTCCTGAAGGGAATCCTCCGATAGAAGGTTAGAACTGCGGTCATAAACAAACTGAAAGTTAACGTTTTCATTTCGATCTCCTGTTGTTGTTCTTTGAGTTTCGGTTTCGGATTTCTCGTTGACCGGATTACGCCATCGTTAAAAGCACGTATCGGACCGCGTCACGCGTCATTGGAGAAAACCCGTAACCCTCAGGACCTTCCGGCGTTATCTGAACGGCGCCTCCGCAACATCGGCAGACCGAGTCGAAACTGCGACAATTCAGGGCGCTGGTACGTCACGATTCGGGAACCTTCACTTAGGGGCGAGAAATGCTGCAACTCCACAAGAGTCATTCGGACAGCAGAATCACGCCTCCCGATCAGCAGAGCACCATCTCGCCGGGAAGGCGACCGGCTCGTGATCGCCGACGTTCTCACGAACAGTTATCTCGAAGTAAGATTGGGACCGGAAGTTCCAACCGCCGCGGCCCGAATCGTCATCACCCGGCAGTTTGGTCAACTGCGCAACTGCATCATCTTTTCCCATGCCTCCGAGCCTCCGCACAATGGCCGGACGCGCGTTACCCGCTTCGATCTAAGAAGAATCGCCATGCGTTCGAAGTTTCGTTGGGGCAACTGCAAAACAGAATGATTTCCCGATCGTCTGGAATACGCTTTGAGTTGGATTGCAGTTCCTCCACTGAAATCCGGATCGCGCCAGGGATAGGGGTCCCGTTCGCTTCGGGCCTGCGGAGGTCTACGATGTAGAGATCCTCGCCGGCGTCCATGCGGTCGCGCAGTTCCTCCGGCGTGATACGCGCACCCCTCAACTGGCGGAGAAATCGCCAGCGCTGAATATACTTCCACAATATCCATACAGCGAACAGACCGACCAGCACGACCAGGAATCCCGAACCCATTTTCTCGACGTAGCCGAGGGTTATTTCGAGCTGACCTGTAAAGAGATAGCCAATGCCCATGTAGGAAGCACTCCAGATGATGACCACGAGAGCGTCGACGACAACAAACGTGCCGGGGCTGATTCCGGAATCGCCAGCCAGAGGAGCGGCCACGTAACAGTTCAGATGGTTGACGGATTGGCGAGCAGCGAAGGTGCGGGTGCCATGCTGCGGTGGGCGCGAACTGCGGCGGAGAGGTAGTCGAGCGAGTTCCGGTTTTGCATACGACACGTACGGGTT
>Ga0302319_10009220_pt1 | contig 19028 bp, 19 predicted proteins | sample Bog_T0_2_FD_203319 | JGI IMG/M metagenome (GOLD analysis project Ga0302319, IMG submission 203319) | Peat permafrost microbial communities from Stordalen Mire near Abisko, Sweden - Bog_T0_2 | ecosystem: Environmental > Terrestrial > Soil > Wetlands > Peat | place: Sweden: Abisko, Stordalen Mire... | reverse complement strand
GCGATGGTCGAGTCGATCGACTGGATGGCGCTGACGGCCTCGCTGGTGGCGGCCTGAATGCTCTGGATCTGGGTTGATATTTCTTCCGTCGCCTGCGCGGTCTGGTTGGCCAGCGCCTTCACTTCGCTCGCGACCACTGCAAATCCTCTGCCGTGCTCGCCGGCGCGCGCCGCTTCGATCGTGGCATTGAGCGCCAGCAGATTGGTCTGACTGGCGATATTCTGGATCAAGGTCAGCACTTCGCCGATCTTCTGGGTGCCGCTGGCCAGGCCCGCGACGACCGTGCTGGCGCGGTGGGCCTCCTCGGCGGCCTTGCCGGTGATCTGGGCGGAGCGCGTCGCCTGCGAGGCGATCTCGCCGATCGAGGACGTCAGTTGCGCGGTTGCCGTGGCGACAGTGGCGACATTCTGCGAGGCCTGCGCGGAAGCGGTCGCCGCCGCTTCCGTCTGAAGCGTGGCGGATCGGCTGCCGCCGCTCATCGATGACAACATGCCCTGCATGTCCCGGGCGGCCACGGCGATCGCCTCGACGACATGGCCGATCTTGCGTTCGAACTCGGCGGCAAGCCCGCGCATCGCCGCTTCGCGCTCCTGCTTGGCCAGCCTTTCGGCGTCGCTGCGCTCAGCGTAGGCTTGGTCTTTCGCGGCGCCGGCGGTTTCGGCCTCGGCGGTCTTCAGCGCGGTTGTGACAAACAGCCGCGCCATTTGCTCGGCCACCCAGATCAGCACGCTGGCCTCCACGATGAGGATCACCGCGTGAAAAACCACCCGCCCAAAGTCGGCGCCACCGGGAAATACCGCGGCCGGAATGATGAAATTCAGCACCAGATGATGCAGGGCGACCGCGATCGTCGCAGCGACAATGGGCCGATAGTCGCAATAGGCGACGAGGGTCGCGAGCGCCGCGAAGAAATACATGTGCATGTCGGTCTGCCAGGCATGGCCCGACATCTGGTAGGTAAACATGGAGACGCCGCCCATCAGCGCCACGCCGACCAGCAGGCTGGTCGAGAGCCCATTGCCGGCGGCGCGCCAGGACAAGGTGGGCGCGGCCGCCAATCCGACCATGAAAAGGCTCGGCAGCAGCCAGTCGGCGCCGCGCACCAGACCGATTCCTGCTGCGATGAGAACATGTACCCAGAGCACCGCGATCAAGCCTCGGGAGGCGTTTTCACGCAGCGCCTTCAGCTCTTGGATGTCGTCGTTCATATTTTAATTCCTCGGGCCGATGTGTCGATACAGGCGGCGATGGCCCGTGGGTCAAGCGCCAGCCATGCGCCGGCCTGGTGCAGACGCGCCATGCCGTCATGATCATTGGGCCTGACGACCAGAACCGTCGCGATGGCTGTCGTTCTGACCACCGCGGCATCAGCGGCCGCGGCGGCCTCGAATATTTGTTGTGACGTCCACCAGGGCGGAAAGACGACGGCGACGACCTCCGCATCGGCAGGCACCCGAAGCGAGAGCACGGCCAGCGCGGCAAAGCTTGTGATCAAGAGGAGCGCGGCGTTCAGCCAAACCGGCGTCCGCGAGGTCGTACCATCTGCTGTCCGCTTCATTGCAACGTTGTACCGAGACCGCCGCTAATTGCCGGTTAAAGGCCGGATCGTAAAAGTACGGAATCAAAGCGTTCTCGCGCGGACCCGGCCGCGGCCGTCGCCGATGCGCCCGGGTTGGGTTCCATCCAGAAATGATGGCGACAGCGGTTTAATTACGTCGCCGGCACCGGCAGCGCGGTGACCGACTTGATCTTCTCCATGGCGAACCGTGAGGTGACATTCTTCAGCGGCACCGCGCCGATCAGCTTCTTGTAGAACACGTCATAACTCTGCATGTCCGCGACCACCACGCGCAACATATAGTCGACGTCGCCGGCCATCCGGTAGAATTCCAACACCTCCGGCATGGCGCTGACGGCATCGGCGAATTTGCGCAGCCAGCTTTCCGAATGGTCGGCACTCTCGACCGAGACGAACACCGTGATCCCGAGCCCGATCCTGTTCTGGTCGACCAGTGCGACCCGGCGCAGGATCACCCCATCGGCCTCCAGCCGTTGGATGCGCTTCCAGCAGGGCGTCGAGGACAGTCCCACCCGGTCGCCGATCTCGGCGACCGACAACGATGCGTCTTCCTGCAGCACCATCAAGATCTTGCGGTCGATGGCGTCGAGGCGGCGGCTAGGCTCCGAGACGGCAGCAGCGAGATCGGTCATGAAGAGAACGTTGTTCCATACCAAAGATAATTCATCCTCATATAGAGAAAAATCTTCTAGAACAAGTCATGTTCGGGGGCGACGCCGAAGACGATCGCCGCACCTGTCCAAAAAGGCTTCTACCTCAAGGTGTTGTCGGGTCGCAAAAACGCCCGCAAGGCGTCTGCATTTGGAGGCCGCGACGGCGCAAGCACCGCAGCGCCGCGGCCGGTTCCTGATGGTGAAGCCCGCATGCGGGCTAAGATCGCTCGGTTCCAGGGTCGGTCTGCAGCCAGCGGCCGACCAGATGGTGGGCAATCGCGAACGGGTGCGGTCCCGCAAGCCCGCTCGGATGTTCACGTTTCAGCATCAATGTCGCCTCGGCGCGGTCAAACCAGCGCGCATCCTCCAGTTCCGTGCGATCGACGATGACGTCCTGGCTGGTTGCGCGCGCGGTGCAACCGATCATCAGCGACGATGGATAGGGCCAGGGCTGCGACATGTAATATCGGACATCGCTGCAGCGAATCCCGGCTTCCTCGAAGATTTCGCGCCGGACCGCGTCCTCGACGGTCTCGGCGGCTTCGACAAAACCCGCCAGACACGACCACATGCCCGGCGGAAACTGTTTCTGCCGTCCGAGCAGGCATCGATCGCCCGCGGTCACCAGCATGATCACCACGGGGTCGGTACGTGGAAAATGCTCGGTCTTGCAGGCCGGGCATTCGCGTTTCCAGCCGCCTTCCTTCATCACGGTCCGGGTGCCGCAATTGGCGCAATAGCCGTGACGCTGATGCCAGCTCACCATCGATTTCGCCATCGCGATCGCCGAGAGCTGGTTTGGCGGCAACACGCCCTGCATCGCCATGCCGCGCAATTCGGTCACGGCGACGTCGTGCCTCGCCTGCAATTTCTCCACCGCCGCGGCCGAGATGCCCATGCCGAATACCGCGGCGCCCGCGCGCAGGCCAAGAAAGATGGTCCCCGGATTGGCGCCGAACCGCAGCGCCTCCTCGATGCCGAGCAGCGCGCGAAACCCGCTGCCCTCCTGCGCGACCACCAGCGAGTCGCGGTACACCACATAGGCGCGGGCCTCGGGGTGCTGTTCCAGCGTCAACAGCCCGGCATCATCGCTGCGCAGATGCGCGGCGCGATCGAGAATATCGCTGACAAAGCCCGGCTGACCGAGCGGAAACGAATCGAATGCAGTCATGTCTCAACCAAGCCAGATTTTACGGCGCAGCGCGCTGATGAAATTTTGCACCTCGGAGGCGTCATGGGCGAGCGGCGGCATCACGCCCCAGACCGGCCGCGGCCAGGCGGCGTCGCTGGAACGCCGCGCGATCACATGGATGTGCAGCTGCGGCACCAGATTGCCGAGCGCGGCGATATTCAGCTTGTCGCAGCGGGTGATCTCCTTCAGCGCGCGGCCGACCCGGCTGATTTCGGTCATCAATTGCGCCTGTTCGACTTCCTCGAGGTCAATGATTTCGGCGGCCTCCAGCCGTCGCGGCACCAACAGCAGCCACGGATAGTGGGCGTCCTTGATCACCAGCACACGGCACAGCGGCAGGTCGCCGATGTCGATGGTATCTTCCTTCAGCCGCGTATGCAGGGTCCAGTGGGAGGCTTCAGCGGGCATGCACACATTCCCTCGTCATGGCCGGGTGATCCCGACGGTCCCCACGCTCGCCGCGGCCGCGGCGGCCCGGCAAGACCATGGATGGTTGTCATCATGCCGCGCTCGTTGGCAACTAATGCCTTTCCCGGTTTGTGCACAAGCCCCGCCGACCGCTGCCGGCCGCTTGCTTTCCTCTGGTTTTGGCCCCACATAGGGACTGGGAGATTGGCGGTGGACGAGCCACTCGCCAACCGGGTCAGGTCCGGAAGGAAGCAGCCCTAACGAGGTCCGGATCGGGTCGCTCGTCAGTCTCCTACCTGTTTCGAGCGTGACGCGCCAAGACCGATCATCGGCGGACGCCGGTCATCCTCGAGTGCTTGGTGGGGACGATTTATTCCGCAAGCCGGCTTCGCGAGACATCAAGTGCGGATCGACCGATGACCGACGCCGGCGTGCCATCAGGGCCCCAAGAACTGAGAGATCGAGACCTCCGGGAGCGAGCTAACCTGGCGGTCTCCAGCGCGGCCTATCGCGTGCTGGCGCGAAAATACCGGCCATCCAGTTTCGACGATCTGATCGGCCAGGAGGCGGTGGTCCGGACCGTGTCCAATGCCTTCGAGACCGGCCGCATTCCGCAGGCCTGGATCCTCACCGGTGTGCGGGGGGTGGGCAAAACCACCACGGCGCGGATCCTGGCGCGGGCGCTGAATTATGAGCTGCCGGACGGCTCGGTGAAGGGGCCGACGATCCATATGCCGGTGCTGGGCGTGCACTGCCCGGCGATCATGGAAAGCCGGCATATGGACGTGCTGGAAATGGACGCGGCATCCCATACCGGCGTCGATGATGTGCGGCAGATCAACGACAGCGTGCGCTACGCCCCGGCCAGCGCGCGCTACAAGGTCTACATCATCGACGAAGTCCATATGCTCTCGACCGCGGCCTTCAACGCCTTCCTGAAGACATTGGAAGAGCCGCCGGAACATGCCAAATTCGTCTTCGCCACCACCGAGATCCGAAAAGTCCCGGTTACCGTGCTGTCGCGCTGTCAGCGCTTTGACCTGCGCCGGGTCGAGGCCGATGTGCTGATGGCGCATCTGGCCCATATCGCCGCCAAGGAAAACGTCGAGGCCGAACCGGAGGCGCTCGGCATCATCGCGCGCGCCGCCGAAGGCTCGGTGCGGGATTCGCTGTCCTTGTTCGATCAGGCCATTGCGCATGCAGCGGGCGTGGTGCGCGCCGATCAGGTGCGGCAGATGCTGGGCCTCGCCGACCGCACCCGGGTGATCGACCTGTTCGAGCAATTGGCGCGCGGCGATATCGCCGCTGCGTTCAGCGAATTCCGCGCGCAATATGACACCGGCGCCGATCCGGTGGTGGTGCTTTCCGATCTCGCCGAATTCGTCAATTTTGTCACCCGGGTCAAGATCGTGCCGGCGACCGCGGACAATATCGCCTTCGGCGAGACCGAGCGGCTGCGGGCGCGCGACTTCGCGGCCAAGCTCTCGGTGCGGGTGCTGTCGCGGATGTGGCAGATGCTGCTCAAGGGCATCACCGAGGTGCAGGCCGCGACACGGCCGGCGCCGGCTGCGGAAATGGTGCTGGTCCGCATCGCCTATGTCGCCGATATGCCGACACCGGATGAAGCGATCCGGATGCTGGAGCGAAGCGGCGAGCCCGCAACGCTGATCGGGCCCGGCGCGGCGCCGCGCGGCGTGGCAGTGCCGAGCGTATCGGCCGTTCTGTCCTCCCCGGTTCGCGCGGCCAGCGCGACACGGGCCGGCGCTGAGGCGTCAGCGCGTCCGCAGTTGATCGCCAGCGTCGAGGCGCCATCGGCCGCGCCTGTGGTGCGACGGATTGCGAGCTTCCCGGAACTGGTGGCGCTGGCCGGCGAACAACGCGATCTGCTGACCAAGGCGGCGCTGGAAGCCGATGTGCGCCTGGTTCGGCTCGAAGATGGCCGACTGGAACTGGCGCTTGAGCGCAGCGCCGCGCGAACGCTGATCAACGACCTGTCGCGCAAGCTCGAGCAATGGACCGGACGGCGCTGGACCGTGGTGGTGTCCAATGCGGCCGGACAGCCGACGCTGCGGTCGCAGACCGAGGTCGAGAAGCACCAGCGTGAGCGCGCCGCGGAAGCCGATCCGCGCGTGCAGGAGGTGCTGGCCCGCTTTCCCGGTGCAAAGGTGGTCGAGGTGCGCAGGCTTGCCCCGGAGCCGCCGGAATCGGTCGCTAGCCCCGAAGACGTGAGCCCCGAAGAGTTGGCCGAGAGTTCCGACAGTGATGATCCATCCTAATTGCAAGGAAAGCGTCCATGGCTGATTTCCTCGGCATGATGAAGCAGGCGGCGCAACTGCAATCGAAGATGCAGGCGATGCAGGAAGAACTCGGTCACATCGAGGTCGAGGGTATCTCGGGCGGCGGTCTGGTCAGCGTCCGAATGACGGCGAAGTTCGAGGTCAAGGCGGTCAAGATCGATCCCTCCTTGATCAGGGCCGATGAGCGCGAAATCCTCGAAGATCTGTTGGTCACGGCGCACAATGATGCGCGCCGCAAGGCGGAAGCCGCGATGCAGGAGAAGATGCAGGCGCTGACTGGCGGGCTCGGCCTGCCGCCGGGGATGGGCTTCAGCTGAGATGGCCACTGCGGTTGCCGGGCCTGAGATCGAACGCCTGATCCAGCTGCTGGCGCGGTTGCCGGGGCTCGGCCCGCGTTCGGCACGGCGCGCCGCATTGCACTTGATCAAGAAGCGCGAGGCGCTGATGACGCCGCTCACCACCGCGCTGCAGGTCGCGATCGAGAAGATCCAGGTGTGCGGGATCTGTGGCAATATCGACACCCGGACCCCGTGCACGGTGTGCACCGACCCAAGGCGTGACGGCGCCATCATCGTGGTGGTCGCCGACGTCGCCGATCTCTGGGCGCTGGAGCGCGCCCATGCCACCACCGGCCGCTATCATGTGCTGGGAGCGACGCTGTCGCCGCTCGACGGGGTCGGGCCGCAGGATCTGACCATCGACGCGCTGGTGGCGCGGGCGCACGATTCCCAGGTGACGGAAGTCGTGCTGGCCCTCAATGCCACCGTCGATGGCCAGACTACCGCTCACTACATCACCGATCTGCTGCAGGAGGCCGGCGTCAAGGTGACGCGATTGGCCCACGGCGTGCCGGTCGGCGGCGAGCTCGATTATCTCGATGAAGGCACGCTGTCGGCGGCGATGCGCCAGCGCACGTTGTTTTAAAACCCAAGAACGAGGCCATATGAGTAACGAGTTTGTCGATCGATTCCGGCTGGGTGCAACGGTGCTGGCGCTGCTGGCCGCGGCGGCGCCCGCGGCGCGGGCGCAACAGGCGATCAGCAATGGCGGTGTCCTGACCGGGCAGCTCAATTCGGTGCGCGGCCACGCCAACGGCAAACGCGTCAACACCTTCCAGCTGGTCAGCGAACCGCGCCGGCTGCCGCCACCGAGCGGGCTCTGCGGCCTCGAAACCGGACCGGAAATTTTCCAGATCGTCACCAGCAGCGATGCCCAGGCTACCCAGCTCAAGGCGTTTGTCGGCAAGGAGGTCTCGGTCAAGGTCGACGAGATCGCCTGCGCCGAGGCCGCCGGGCAGGTCAGCGAGGCCGTGGTGACAAAATGGAGCGTGGTGAAAAAGCGCTGACGGCGGGCGGGCCGAAATCGGGACCTAGGGCCTATCCGCCTGCAATTCATCGAAATGCCCGCGTCGCTGCAGCCATGCCAGCAGCATCAGGCTGGGCAGCGCGACCACGACACAGATCGCAAAGAACAGCGGCCAGCCGGTCGCCTTGGCCACGTAGCCCGCACCGGAAGACAGATAGGTGCGGCCGACTGCGGCCAGCGCGGTCAACAGCGCATATTGGGTCGCGGTGTGCAGCGGGTTGCGGCACAAGGCCGACAGATAGGCGACGAAGATCACGGTGCCGATGGCGCTGGTGAAATTTTCCGTGGTGATGGCGAAGGCCAGCGCCCATTGGCTGACGCCTGATATCGCCAGCCAGGAGAATGACAGGTTGGCGACTGCCTGCAGCACGCCGCCGATCAAAAGGCTCACGCCAAGCGCATAGCGCCGCGCCACGAATCCGCCGGCAAAGCCGCCGAGCAGCGTGGCGGCAAGTCCGACACCCTTGACGATGGCGGCGTAGTCGTTGCGGGAAAAGCCGAGATCGATCACGAAAGGCGCGGTCATGGTACCGGAAAACGCGTCGGTGAATTTGAACAGCACGACAAAGGCGAGCGCGGCGAACGCGTCCCTGCGGACCAGAAATTCGCCGAATGCGCCGGCCGCGGCCTGCATGACACGAACGAAGGCGGCCTCGCTCCCCGTCGCCGCCTCGGCGCGGGCCGATTGCTCGGGCTCGGTGGCAAACAGCGTGGTGACCGTGCCGATCAGGACCAGGGCGGCCATTGCCACATAGCCCCACATCCAGGCCGAGTCGCGCCCGATGCCGGTGCTTTCAATCGCTGAGACCAGAAACAGCGCGCCCGCAGTCGAGACCAGCATGCCGATCCGATAGGCCGCGACATAGGACGCCATGCCGGCGGCCTGCTCGCTCTCGGGCAGGCTCTCGACCCTGAAGGCATCGACCACGATATCCTGGGTCGACGACATCGCCGCCACGGCCAGCGCAGCAAGCGCGACCGCCAACGGCGAGCGCGCCGGGTCGGTCAGCGCCAGCAGCAGAATGGCAACGATCAGCCCCAGTTGCGCGCCAATCAGCCAGCCACGGCGGCGGCCAAACCGTCGGGTAAAGAACGGCAAATGCAGCGCATCGACCAGCGGCGCCCAGATGAACTTCAGCGTGTAGGGGGTGCCGACCAGCGCGAACAGGCCGATGGTGCCGAGATCGACGCCGGCCTCGCGCATCCACACCAGAAGTGTCGATCCCGACAGCGCCAGCGGCAGGCCGGAGGCAAAGCCGAGCAGCAGCACGATCAGCACGCGGCGCTGCAGGTAGACGTCGAGGCTGTTGCGCCAGGAGGGGCGGGCAGAAGTTTCCGGCTGCGATGCAATTGGGGTCTTGTCGCGGGCGCTGCTCATGCCGCAGTGCTAGCAGATTCGGGTAGTGGCAGATAAAAATGATACTGTCATCGCCCGGCTTGACCGGGCGACCCAGTATCCCAGAGGCATCGATAGGGGGCGCGCAGCTGCGACGTCTACATACTTGCAAGCCGCATCGAAGGCGCGCTGATCGCCAGCGGCTGAAGGCGCCCATCACGGTTTTCAACGGATCGGCCTCTGGAATACTGGGTCGCCCGGTCAAGCCGGGCGATAACAGCGGTGTATGCCGCGCGGCAACTCTTCATCACGGCCTCAGTGCCAGCCCTACTCCCCCGCCTGCAGGCGCGGCAGCGGGAACAGGTCGGATGCGGCGGGCTCGGCGAGGTGCTGTGGCTCGGTGGGAGCCTCGCTCTTGCTGAAATCCAGCTCCTCGATTCGCCCGGCGCGCTTTTCGATCTTGTCGGCGGAGATCAGGATCTGCCTCATATCCTCGTTGGCGTCGCTGAAATGCTTCTGCAGCTTGCTGACGCGGTCGCGCAGCCTTGTCAGGTCGTCGCCGAGGTTGAGCACCTCGGTGCGGATCTGGTCGGCGGCGTCGCGCATCCGCGCGTCCTTCAGGATCTGCTGCATGACCTGGATCGCCAGCATCAGCAGCGATGGCGACACCAGCACCACCCGGGCGCGATAGGCCTTCTGGATGACGTCGTCGAAGCCGTCGTGAATTTCGGCATAGACCGATTCCGACGGCACGAACATCAGCGCGGTATCCTGGGTCTCGCCTGGAATCAGATATTTCTCGGCGATATCGCTGACATGCTTCATGACATCGCTGCGCAGCCGCTGGGTCGCCACCTTCTTCTCCTCTTCGCTGCGGGCGTCGTGCAGCGCCGTAACCGCCTCCAGCGGGAATTTCGCATCGATGCAGAGCGGGCGCTGGTCGGGCAGGAACACCACGCAATCCGGCCGCTTGCCGCTCGACAGCGTGAACTGGAATTCGTAGCTGCCCTTCGGCATGCCGTCCTGGACGATCGCCTCCATGCGGGCTTGGCCGAACGCGCCGCGCGACTGCTTGTTGGCGAGCACGTCGCGCAGCGTCGTCACCTGCGAGGTCAGGTCGGTGAGGTTTTTGTGGGCGTTGTCGATGATGCCGAGCCGCTCGTGCAGCACCCGCAGCGAGTCCATGGTATGGCGGGTGGTCTGTTCCATCGACTGACGGACGCGGTGGGTGACGGTGTCGAGCCGATCATTGACGGTGCGCGCCAGTTCGGCCTGGCGGCCGGCCAAAGCCTGCCCCATCGCGTCGACCCGGCCCGAGGCCTCGCTCTGGGCGCGCATCATCTCGCTGACCCGTTGCTCGAGATCGTCGGCCAGCGCCGCCTGCGCCATCGAAAGCTCAGCGCCGCGCCGGCCGGACCGTGCGATCACAATGGCAATGATCATCAGCCAGAGCAGCGCCAGCGTGCCGAAGCCGATCAGGGCCTCATTGGTGTGAACCGGCAGCTCGCCAATCCTGAAAAGTATCTCGTTCATGGCGCCGTTGTAGCCGATTCGCCGCATGACGCGAACGAAGAGAGAACGTATATGATGAATACCGGCCTACTTTTCAGGGTTAACGCTTCTTCAGATTCCTGGTCAAAGTTCGGTAAAGAGCCGCCTTGGCCGCATTGACCACGGCAAATCAGCAGCTTAAATCGCCCGCCATGGCCATTCGTGAAATCATCATCCTGCCCGACAAGCAGTTGCGGCTCGTCTCCAAGCCGGTCGAAAAAGTCACCTCGGAGGTGCGCAGGCTGGCCGACGACATGTTCGAGACCATGTATGATGCGCCCGGCATCGGGCTCGCGGCGATCCAGATTGCCGCGCCGCTGCGGCTGATCACCATGGATCTCGCCAAGCGGGACGAGAACGGCGAAAGCAAGCCGCGGCCGCGGGTGTTCATCAATCCGGAAATCCTAACCCGTTCCGACGAACTATCGGTGTATGAGGAAGGCTGCCTGTCGATCCCGGAATATTACGAGGAAGTGGAGCGGCCGGCGCGGGTACGGGTGCGCTTTGTCGATCTGGATGGCGAGGTGCGTGAGGAGGACGCCGAGGGGCTGTTTGCCACCTGCATCCAGCACGAGATCGATCATCTCAATGGCGTGCTGTTTGTCGATTATCTGTCGAGGCTGAAGCGCGACCGGGTGCTGAAGAAGTTTGCCAAGGCCGCCAAGCGTTCGGCGGAGTGAACAGAAGCCTTTCTTACAACGGCCTTTGGTCGACGCCATGCCCGCGACGGTCCGGCCATGGCGGCTAACCCGGTCGTCAGGACCACAAACCCGATGCCGCTTCGCCTGATCTTCATGGGCACGCCTGAATTCGCGGTGCCGACGCTGCTGGAACTGGTCTCCCAGGGCCATGACATTGCCGCGGTTTATACCCGCGCCGCCAAACCTGCCGGTCGTGGCATGAAGCTGCAACCAAGCCCGGTGGAGAGCCACGCGCGGCGGCTCGGCCTGGCCGTGATGACCCCCTCCACCCTGAAGACCCCGGAAGCGCTGGCCGAATTCCGGGCGCACAACGCCGATGCCGCCGTAGTGGTCGCCTTTGGCATGATCCTGCCGCAGGCCATTCTCGATATCCCGCCGCTCGGCTGCTTCAACCTGCACGCCTCGCTGCTGCCGCGCTGGCGCGGCGCGGCGCCGATCAACCGGGCCATCATGGAAGGCGACCATGAGAGCGGCGTGATGGTGATGAAGATGGAGGCCGGCCTTGATACCGGCGATGTCGCCATGGTCGAGCGCATGGCGATCACCGACGCGATGACCGCGGCCGACCTGCATGACGCGCTGTCGCGGCTCGGCGGTGACCTGATGGGACGTGCGATGGGGGCGCTGGAGCGCGGTAGGTTGCAACTCACGCGGCAAAGCGAGGATGGTGTCAGCTACGCGGCCAAGATTGACAAGGCGGAAGCGCGAATCGATTGGCTTAAGCCGTCGCGCACGGTGCTGCGGCATATTCACGGGCTGTCGCCGTTTCCGGGCGCCTGGTGCGAGATCCCCATCGAGGGCGCGCCGGTTCGGGTCAAGATCCTGCGCTGTAGCCTGATCGAGGCCTCTGGCACCCCGGGGGACCTGCTCGACGATCAACTGGCGGTCGCCTGCGGGCAGGGCGGAATCCGCATTGTCGAATTGCAGCGCGCCGGCAAGGCGCCGATGCCGGCCGATGAATTTTTGCGGGGCACGCCGCTTGCCCCAAAGCTGCGCTTGTCCTGATGCCCCGCTACAAGCTCGTGATCGAATATGATGGCGGCCCGTTCTGCGGCTGGCAGATCCAGGATAATGGCGCGTCCGTGCAGGGCGCGCTGGAAGCCGCGGTCAAGGCGATTTGCGGCGAGCCGGCCCGGGTGCATGGCGCCGGCCGCACGGATGCCGGCGTGCACGCGCTGGGGCAGGTGGCGCATTGCGATGTTGCCCGGCCATTCGTGCCGGGGCGGTTTCGCGACGGCCTCAACGCGCATCTGCGGCCGCATCCGATCGGCGTGCTGTCAGCAGAAATCGTGCCGGACAGTTTTGAAGCGCGGTTTTCCGCCATCCGTCGGCATTATCTCTATCGCATCGCCAATCGGCGCGCCAATCTGGCGCTGGATATCGGCCACGCCTGGCGGCTGCCGCGGCCGCTCGATACCGATGCCATGCAGGCGGCGGCACGGCTTCTCCTTGGCAAGCACGATTTCACCACCTTTCGCGACAGCGAGTGCCAGGCCAAATCCCCGGAAAAGACCCTCGACCAGCTCGACATCAGCCGCGACGGCGACGCGGTCCATATCGTGACCTCGGCGCGCTCGTTCCTGCACAGCCAGGTGCGTTCGATGGTCGGCTCGCTGGTCTGGGTCGGCGAGGGCCGATGGAGCCCCGACGATCTCGCCAAGGCGCTCGCCGCCAAAAATCGCACCGCCTGCGGGCCGGTGGCGCCGCCCGACGGGCTCTATCTGGTGCGCGTCGATTATGCGGCTGACGGGCAGCCTCAGGCGAAATAGCGGTCGAGCACGCCGCGATAGATTCGCGTCAGCGTCTCCAGGTCGGCCACCGGCGTCCGCTCGTCGATCTGGTGCATGGTCTGGCCGACCAGGCCGAACTCGATGACCGGGCAGTAGCTGGCGATGAAGCGCGCGTCGGAGGTGCCGCCGGACGTGCTCAATTCCGGTCGCCGCCCGGTCTCGGCTTCGATCGCCGCGATTGCGAGATCGGTGAAGGCGCCGGGTTGGGTCACGAACACATTGGAATTGGACGGCTCCCAGACGATCCGGGCGCGGATGCGGTTGCCGGCGGCTTTCGCCAGGCGCGCTTCGACCAGGCGTCGCAGGGTTTCCTGGGTGTGGAGATCATTGAAGCGGATGTTGAATTTGGCCCGCGCCTGCGCCGGGATCACGTTGTCGGCGGTGTTGCCGACATCGACCGAGGTGAATTCGAGATTGGAGGCCTGGAACTGGGCGCTGCCATGATCCAGCGGCTCGTCGCTGAGCGCAACGATCAGCCGTGCAATGTCCGGCACCGGATTCGCAGCACGATGCGGATAGGCGACGTGGCCCTGCACGCCATCGACATAGAGCGTGCCGGATTGCGAGCCGCGGCGGCCGACCTTGATGCAATCGCCGAGGGCTTCGACATTGGAGGGTTCGCCGAGCACGCAATGGTCGAAGCTCTCGCCGCGCGCCGCCGCCCATTGCAGCAATTTGATCGTACCGTTGACGGAGATGTCTTCCTCATCGCCGGTGATCAGGAATGAGATCGAGCCCTTTGCCTTGCCGCCGTGGTCGGCGAGATATTGCAGCACCGCCGCGACGCTGCAGGCGATGCCTCCCTTCATGTCGACCGCGCCGCGTCCGTACAGGAAGCCGTCCTTGACGTCGCCGGAGAAGGCGCCGTGGGTCCACAGGCTCTCGTCGCCCGGCGGCACCACGTCGGTATGGCCTGCAAAGGCGATATGCGGGGCCGCTTTGCCGATGCGGGCATAGAGGTTGTCGACATCGGCGGTGCCAGGTTCGCCGAAGCTGACGCGGTGCACCTCGAAGCCCGCAGCCTTGAGGATGTGATCAAGCACATCAAGGGCGCCGGCGTCGGCCGGAGTTACCGACCGGCAGCGGACGAGGTCGCGGGCAATGGAAACGGCATCCTTCATGCCTCCCGCTTATCATGCGACGCCGGCGGTGGGCCAGCCATATGAGGTATAAATTCAATCTCGCTGTGCTGGTCCCACGCGGACGGCAAGGACGGCCCGGCCCGGCGTGGCCGGATCTGGATCTTCGGCAGCGGATTGGCGCCGAACCGGTTTGTTCTGGGGCTTCCGCGCAGGCAGTACATGTCGACAAACCCCCAGACCCAGAGAGCGAACGCGATCGCGCCGAGCGACCCAGCGGGAATCGAATCGCCGAGCCGATCGGAAAACTGACTGACGAGACCCGGACCAACAAAGAACGGCAGCATCCACCACCCGCTCTTGTCGCGGTCATGCAGCCGCTTCACCGACGTGGCCAGATAGACCCACAGGAACAGCGGCGTTCCGACCGCATGGCCAATCACCGAAGCGGCATTTGCCGATGACAGCGTGCGATACGATTGGGGATCGACGATGCCAAATATATCGTCAGTTCCAACGTGGAAAGATGCGGGAAAGCCGAAAATGCTCGCAGCTGTCACGATCAGCAGGCCGAGAAGGATCATCCAGCAGAAGAAGATCAGCCCCGCCAGCCAGAGCTGCGCACGGCTGATCCGGCCCTTGAAGCGGAACAGATACCAGGTCCAGTCCATGCGCGGCCTCCAGTCGGTGGGACAGCCCGCAAGTCCGCTGTATTAGTCGACAGGCCGGTCTTCCGGTTCAAATCAGTCCCGCAACAGCTCGTTGATGCCAGTCTTGGCGCGGGTGCGCGCGTCGACGCGCTTGACGATCACGGCACAGGCCGTCGACGGACCGGGCTGGCCGTTTTTCAACGGCCGGCCGGGCAGGGCGCCCGGCACCACCACGGCATATTCCGGCACTTCGCCGACAAAAATTTCACCGCTGTCGCGGTCGATGATCTTGGTCGAGGCGCCGAGAAACACGCCCATCGCCAGCACCGCGCCCTTGCGCACGATGACGCCTTCGGCCACCTCGGATCGGGCGCCGATGAAGCAATCATCCTCGACAATGACAGGGCCGGCCTGCAGCGGCTCCAGCACGCCGCCGATGCCGACGCCGCCGGAAATATGCACGCGCTTGCCGATCTGGGCGCAGGAGCCGACCGTCGACCAGGTGTCGACCATGGTGCTGTCATCGACATAAGCGCCGAGATTGACGAAGGACGGCATCAGCACGACATTCGAAGCGATGAAGGCGGAACGGCGCACGATGGCGCCCGGCACCGCGCGAAAACCGGCTTCGCGAAAGCGGTTGTCGCCCCAGCCTGCAAATTTCGAGGGCACCTTGTCCCACCAGGATGCGCCGCCGGGTGCGCCTGATATCGCAGCCATGTCATTGAGACGGAACGACAGCAGCACCGCCTTCTTCAGCCATTGATGGACCTGCCAGCTGCCATCGGCACCGCGCTCGGCGACGCGGACCTCGCCCTTGTCGAGCGATTCCAGCGCCTGCTCGACGGCCTCGCGGACCTCGCCCCGGGTGGCTGTGGAAACACCATCGCGGGCATCGAACGCGGCATTGATGGTCGATTCGAGGGCGGAGCGAGACATCGAAACATCCTTGGGACGATTTTGCTGGTCAGCGAGGGGGCTTTGTCGGGATTTGGGCAGGCAGAGTCAAGGCACCAGCCGCTGCAGGAACGAGGTCAGATCATCGGTGACATGATCGACATGGCCGGCGTCATGGCCCTCCAGCTCCCAGTCCTCGCGCACCACCTGTTGGCTGCCGTCGGGAATCACCAGCACGGTGGTCATGCCAAGCTGGTGCGGCACGACGAGGTTGCGCGCCAGATCCTCGAACATCGCCGCGGTGGCCGGATTGACGCGGTGATCGCCGAGAAACTTCTGATAGGTCCGTGGCGCCGGCTTGGGTTCGAGTTCGGCCGCGATGATATCGAACACCGCCTCGAAATGCGCGCCGATCCCGAGGCGCTGCAACACCTTGTCAGCGTGGTCGGTCGAACCGTTGGTCAGGATCAACCGGCGTCCCGGCAGTCGCGCGATGGCTTCACCCAGCGCCGGGTTCGGCTGCAGCGGCGAGTGATCGATCTGATGCACATAGGCGAGATAATCGTCGGCGCTGACCCCATGCTCGGTCATCATGCCGCGCATGGTGGTGCCATAGCGCAGATAATAGTCCTTCTGGATCAGCCGCGCCTCGGTCGCCGATATGCCGAGATGGCGGCCGACGAACGCGCCGATCCGCGCATCGACCTGCTGCCACAGATTGACGTGATGCGGGTAAAGCGTGTTGTCGAGGTCGAACACCCAGGTATCGACATGGGCAAAGGCTTGGGCAAAGCCGCGCGCTGATGTCATCGCCAATCTCTCATGCCATGGTTGCCAGCCGCGCCCGGCGGTCAATTCATGCCTCAAATCGCCTCACGGCATCGCAAAACGCAGCGTCTTGCCGCCGCTCGACAGGTCGACGGCGGCAAAGCCGGTGAGGCTGAGACCACGGCTGCCGCAATCGCGCTGCTCGCTGATTTCAAACTTGCTCTCGCGGGTACAGAGCTGGCTGCTGCCGCCCCAGTTCAACGGCTTGCCCTTGTAGCTGATGGTGCGGTTTTCAGCATCCACCGCTTCGGCGAAGCTGAAGATCTGTCGGGGTTGACCGCTGACGTCCGGATGCAGGCACTTGCCGGGATCAATGCGATACCAGCCGCGGCTGGTCACGGCCTTGCCGTCATCGGTGGCGACCGCGGCCATCACCTTGTGCGGGGTGTCGTTGCACCAGGTCAGCCCGGTGGATGACGGCGATTGCACCGCATCGATCATGGTGGCGAAGAAATTCGGCGCCTGCACGATATCGGGCGTCAGGCCGCGATTCCTCAGAAACGCTGAGAGCGCGCTTTGCGTCTTCGGCCCGTCGACGCCGTCGATCGGCGCGGCATCATAGCCCGCGATCACCAACAGCCGCTGGATCGCGGCCAGCCGGGCCTGATCGTCATCATATTCGCTGTCTTCGGCCAGATAGGCCACCAGGCTGCCATCCTCGCCCGGCGTCGGCACAATCTGGGTAAAGGGCGCCGGGAACTGGCCGGCGCGGCACTGTCGGGCCGCGGCGATGACGAAATCGCCAGGCGCGGTGCACAGCGTGTCGCCGCCATTCTGCGGCAACGGCGATGCGCCATAGACGCCGAGCGCGCGGGCGGCGAGCAGGATGCGGTCGGCGCTCAGCGCGCCCTGGGCGACGACGCGGCAGGCGGCGGGATCGATGCGAAACCAGCCCCGCGTGGCGGTCGCTTCCTTGTCTTCGATCCCGATGGCGATATCGACAACATAGCTCATGCGGTTGCAGATCTTCAGCTCGGCGCGGGCCGGCACGGCCTCACCGAGCAGCGCGATCGCCGCCAGCGATCCGGCGATCACGGTTCTACCGAGCATGGCCGTTCCGATCATCACTTGTGGATCAGCGTGCCGGTGCCCTGGTTGGTGAAAAGCTCGAGCAGAACCGCGTGCTGCATCTTGCCGTCGATGATCACCACGCCCTGGACGCCCTGCTCGAGCGCGTAGATGCAGGTCTCGACCTTCGGAATCATGCCGCCCGAAATCGTGCCGTCGGCGATCAGCTTGCGCGCCTCCTTGACCGACAATTCCGGAATCAGTTTCTTCGATTTGTCGAGCACGCCGGGAACGTCGGTCAACAGCACCAGCCGCTTGGCCTTCAGCGCGCCCGCCACCGCGCCGGCGAAGGTGTCGGCGTTGACATTGAAGGTCTGGCCGCTGGCGGAAGTGGCAAGCGGCGCCAGCACCGGGATCAGCTCGTGGCCGATCAGCTGATTGAGCAGCGTCAGATCGACCTTCTGGGGTTCGCCGACGAAGCCGAGATCGATCACCCGCTCGATATGCGAATCCGGATCGACCATGGTGCGCGTCGCTTTCGTCGCGGTCACCATGTTGCCGTCCTTGCCGCACAGCCCGACCGCCTTGCCGCCGGCCTCATTGATATAGCCGACCAGCTGCTTGTTGATCGAACCGGCCAGCACCATTTCCACGATCTCGATGGTCGCGGCGTCGGTGATGCGCAGGCCGGCGGCGAATTCGGAGGTGATGCCGAGCCGCTTCAGCATGGTCGCGATCTGCGGTCCCCCGCCATGCACCACCACCGGATTGATCGCGGTCTGCTCCAGCAGCACGATGTCGCGGGCAAACGCCTTGGCGAGGTCCTCGTCGCCCATGGCATGGCCGCCATATTTGATGACGATGGTTTCATCGTCATATTGCTGCATATGCGGCAGCGCCTCGGACAGGATGCGGGCCTGATCGAGCGGACTGATGTTCGGCACGTCGGTCATGAAGCGGATCTTTCAGGGGCGTCGGAGCAGGCCGGTTTCTAGCCGATTGGCGGCCGCGCGCAAAGCCTCGGCCGACATGATTTCAGGAGCTTGGTCGCGGCCATGCCGCGGCGACGGCGAGCAGCAGCCAGCTCACGATCATGAGCGTGCCGCCGGTCGGCGCGGCCAGGGGGAACAGGCTGTGGCCGGCATATTGCCGCAGGCTGAGATCGCCGGCGAACAGCGCGGTGGCGATCACAAAACCCCAGGCGGCGGCGATCCCGAGGCCCGGATGAAGGATGCCGCGCTCGCGCAAGCCCAGTGTCGCGAGCACCGCGCTGGCGTGAAACAACAGCATCGATGAGGCCGGCTGCAACCGCGCGGCATCGGCCAGATGCGCGGCGGCGGCGGCCAGGATCACGCCATCGGCCCCCATCGCCGCGGCCAGAATCACCAGAATGCGCAAATGCAGCGGAAATTTCATCAGCCGCGTTCGCGCAACAGCAGCAGCATGGCGGCGCGCAATTCGGCCATTCCGTCGCCGCGGTGCGACGAGGTCACCAGCACGTCCGGAAAGGCGGCGGGATGTTTGGCCAGCGCCGCCTGTGTTTCGCTCAGCCGGACCGCCAATGCGGCGGGCTTGATCTGGTCGGCCTTGGTGAGCACGATCTGATAGCTGACGGCGGATCGGTCGAGGGTCTTCAAGACGTCGAGATCGACCTCCTTGAGGCCGTGGCGGGCGTCAATCAGCACATAGACCCG
>Ga0302319_10009219_pt1 | contig 19028 bp, 11 predicted proteins | sample Bog_T0_2_FD_203319 | JGI IMG/M metagenome (GOLD analysis project Ga0302319, IMG submission 203319) | Peat permafrost microbial communities from Stordalen Mire near Abisko, Sweden - Bog_T0_2 | ecosystem: Environmental > Terrestrial > Soil > Wetlands > Peat | place: Sweden: Abisko, Stordalen Mire... | reverse complement strand
GCCGCCGCCGTAAAGGCGAGAGCTTCCCGCACATGCTGCTTCACACGATGTGGCGCAGCTTGCTGCTGATCGCTCTCGGCATCTTTCTGCGCTCGACCGATGGACCGATCACTTATTACACTTTTGAGGACACTCTCACCCAGATCGGCCTCGGATACACCTTTGCCTTTCTGCTCACCTTTGTGAAGGCACGCTGGCAGTGGATTTCACTGGCAGGGATTCTCTTTGCTTATTGGCTTGCCTGGGCGCTCTATCCCGCGCCGGGGCCAAATTTCAACTGGGCCGCAGTCGGCGTCCCACCGGATTGGCACCAGCATATTTATAGTGGCTTCGCGGCGCACTGGAACAAGAACAGTAATTTTGGTCAGGCCTTCGACGTCTGGTTTCTGAACCTGTTCCCCCGCACCAGTCGGTTTGTCTTCAACGGGGGCGGATATTTGACCCTGAGCTTTATCCCGACCCTTGGGACGATGTTGCTTGGAGTGATAGCGGGCCGCTGGTTTCATGAAGCGGCGCCAAGAATTCCGCTGCGCAAATTTGCCATCGCGGCTGTAGCGCTGATGGCTGCAGGCCTGCTGCTGCATTTCACCGGCGTCTGCCCGATTGTCAAGCGCATCTGGACACCGTCGTGGACTCTATGGAGCGGTGGCGTCTGCTTCGTGTTTCTTGCGGCGTTCTCCTGGCTCATCGACGTCAAGAAAAACCAGAAGCTGGCGTTCCCGCTCGCGGTCGTCGGCATGAATTCCATCGCGGCCTATTTGATCGCGCATCTCTGGGAAGAATTTGTTCTGAGCACATTCCGCATTCATCTCGGCATGCGTGTGCTCAACGCGTTTGGAACTGCACTTGAGCCTTTCGTCCTCGGCGTGCTCGCCATGGCCGCGTACTGGCTGATTCTTTACTGGATGTATCGCAAGCGGATCTTCATCCGCATCTGATAACTGAGTTTGAAAGCATGTGCAGACGGGATCTCCGGTTGTCGGCTCGGACCCACTGGTCAATTGGCGGCGAAGCCATACAGTTTGGCAGCAAGCGAGACTTCGCTTAGGGCAGGCTTTGAGTCCTCCGCTGCGGTACCGCGCCTCGGGATGGCAATTCCTTTGAGAGGAAGAATTGAACGGTGACAGGTGGGTTGGAACAGGTTCTTGCGGAGATCGAGGATGACCGGGGGCTGGTAAAGCCGGATGGGATGCGTAAGCGGTTGGAGGCGCTCGATCGCCTGGATGCTTATTTCCCGGAGATTGAAAATGCGGAGCACGGAGACGAAGCGGATACGGCTGAGCTCGGCCGGAGGAGTAGGGATCTTCGCGACCGGCTAGAGAAGAGGAATCGTGAACTCTATGCTGCAATTCGGTATGAAATTCAGCGCGGGGATCCAGGTGGATTGATGAAGTGGGTGGATGCGCTGGCGGAGAGCGAGGGAGGGCGAGAACCCGCTAAGAGTTTGCGGTACGACAATGCCGATGAATTAATCAGCGGAGTCTTTCAATTCGCCGAGCCGGAGGTTGGGAAGATGGCGAAGGGGACCGAGATGGTGTTTTATCAGCCCACGCCGGCACGTCATATTTTCGATTTGATCCATCGGACAGCTCTGACAGATGCGGATGTTCTTGTTGACCTGGGGTCCGGGTTGGGGCATGTTCCGCTACTGGTTTCGATTTGCACGCGGGCGCGAACTCACGGGATCGAATTGGAAGGGCGCTACGTGGAACGAGCCCGTGAATGTGCGCGCACGTTGAATGTGCACACGGCAACGTTTGAGCAGCAGGACGCGCGCGAGGCGGATCTTTCTACAGGTACGGTTTTTTATCTTCACACGCCGTTCAAGGGGTCAATATTGCGCAGCGTGCTGAACCGGCTGAAGGGGGAAGCGGCGAGGCGCCCGATCCGGATCTGCAGTTATGGGCCCTGCACGGCGACACTTTCTGAAGAGCCATGGCTTGAAGCGGAGCTTGTGCCCGATGTAAAGCGGATCGCACTCTTTAATGTGCGCCCTTGAGTTTTGAAGCTTTGAAGTTAGGGAAAGCGCTTCCGGCTAAAGGATTCGGTCCGGGGCGTCAAAGCGCTGGCTCCTTGGGTGAAAGCACATGATCCTGGATTTGCTGGATTGGGGTGGTCGGGAAGCATAGCCACTTGTACGCCGTTTACGCTGACCACTATACTGCTTGCGTGGGCAGTACACTTCACGGAACTTTGCCGGCGCTAAGGGTGGATCGCAGCGCGGCGACTCCATTACACAAGCAGATTTACGACGGGTTTCGAGCGGCGATCCTGCGAGGCGACTTGCGCGCGGGAGAACGGATACCGTCAACGCGGGAGTTGACGTCGGAGCTGGGCGTGTCGCGGTTTCCGGTGTTGAACGCGTACGCGCAATTGCTGGCAGAGGGATATCTGGAGAGCCGGGTCGGTGCTGGGACGTATGTTTCGGGGTCGCTGCCGGAGCAATCGATGTCCGTTGCCCAGCCTGTGGGCCACCTGGTTCGCAACCCATCAGGTCCGAGGTCCGTAGCGCGGCGATCGAGGCTCTATCCTTCGTTTCCATATTCGGCTGCGGTGCGAGGGTGGGGAGCCTTTGGAGTGCATCAGCCGGCGCTCGAAGAGTTTCCGTTTCACGCGTGGTCCACGCTCGTTGCCCGGCATAGCCGCAATCCGCATGTGCGAGCCATTCACCATATTGATCCGCGCGGCTCGGAGCGATTTCGCGAGACCATTGGCGCGTATCTGCGAACGGCGCGCGGCGTACAGTGCGCCCTGGACCAGATCATCGTGGTTTCAGGGTCACAGCAGGCCCTTGATATTACGGCGCGCGTGTTGCTCGATCCCGGAGACGAGGTTTGGGTGGAGGATCCCGGATATTCGCTGGAGCGGAATCTGCTGATTGCGGCGGGGTGCGACCTGATCCCGGTTCCCGTGGATCGGGAGGGGATGGTGGTGAGCGAAGGCGTGCGCCGCGGCGGAAAAGCGCGGGCTGCGTTTGTGACGCCATCGCACCAGTACCCGCTGGGGTCGACCATGAGCGCGTCCCGGCGAATTCAACTTTTGAACTGGGCGCAGAATGCGGGGGCGTGGATTGTGGAGGACGACTACGACAGCGAGTTCCGCTACGAGAGCCTTCCGGTGGCGTCGCTGCACGGGCTCGATATCAACGAGCGGGTGATCTATATCGGGACCTTCAGCAAAGTGCTGTTTCCCTCGTTGCGGCTCGGGTATTTGGTGGTGCCGCGGGATTTGGCGGACCGGTTCGTGGCAGTGCGATATTCGATGGACATCTTTCCGGCCTATCTGCACCAAGAAGTGCTGGCGGACTTTATCAACGAGGGTCATTTTGGACGGCACATCCGCAAGATGCGGCAGATATACAAAGAGCGGCGGACGGCGCTGATTGAAAGCATTGATCGGCGTTTCGGCGCGGGTTTTGAGGTGCACGGGGCGGAAGCGGGAATGCATTTGGCGATGACGCTGCCAGAGGGATTTTCTGATTGTGAGATTGCTGCGCGGGCGGCGAAAGAGAGGTTATGGCTGTGGCCGCTGACGCCGTCGTATGTGAAAGAGCAGGCCCGACCAGGATTCATCCTTGGTTTCGGGAGCACCGCTGCCGAGCATATGGATCGCGCGGTGGAGACGATGCACGCGGCAATCACGGCTGGATGATGCAAGGGCTTGGTGCGCCGACGTTTTCGATTTGACCCTATTTTGCTTCGGCCGCGAAGAAGTCGGCTTCCTTGTTAAGGTCGGCTGCTTGGACGGCACTTGAGTAGAGGGCGATGCGATAGCGGAAAGTGACCGACTCGTCCTTTTCGAGTGTGTAGTTGAGGGGCAGCTGTTTGGCATCGAAGATGCTGCGGCCGAGGGGATTGGCGGCGAAAAGGCCATAGCCACGGGCGTGCCAGTAGGTTGGGTAGTCAGGATTGCCGGGGTGGTCAAAGATGGCGATGGTGACGGTTTGGCCGGCAGTGTTGCCGGAAAGCGAGCACCAGCGGCCGCGGGTTGACCAGACGGCTGGGCCTTTGACGCCTTCGCTGGTGAGGTAGACCCCGGTAGCGGGATTGGCGGCATCGGTGGGAGCGGCGGCGACGGGGGTGGGGTTGCCGTGGGCGTCGAGGAAGACTCCGCCTTTTTCTTCAGGGGATTCAAGCCAGCGGGCGATGCGCATGCCGAGCAGGCCTTCTTTATCGTCATTGAAGACCGCGCGGTCGAGGGCTTTCAAAGTGACAATCATGTCGATAAAGCGGGCGTTGTTGCGGCGCTCGAATGCGTAGCGCGTCGTCTCGTTGAGAATGGGTTTGCCTGCGCCGGTGACCCAGACGGAGTCGACGACTAATTCGCCGCGATTCAGGCCGCTTTTTGTGGAGACGATTTTCGTGTTGAGGATGCTGCCCATTTTGGGGCGGGCTTCCGGCTTGATGGCGTCAGAGTTATTCCAGAAATCGAATCCGTTGACATTGCCGTAGTTGAACCAGAGGCCAGCGTGATGGGGGTGGTCGGTGCGCTCGTTGGGGCGCGGTTCCAGCGGATAGCCGCGCGTGACGGTGATTCCGTTCTCTGTGATAAGCGGATAAAGGACCGGCTTCTTGAGCGATGTGGGCCAGATATAGGAAGTAAAGGGTGCGCCGTCAATGGTGATGTCTACGCGGCGATTGGGCTCGTCGGGGATGACCTGGACGCCTTTGTTGGCGGCGAAGACGGGGGTGAAGGTGGTAAGGAGGGCGAGGATGGAGAGGGTTGGAGTGAGGGGCATGGGTCCTTCTGTAGAAGACGATCGCGAGTCGGGAACGGCTGGTTGAGGTTTGTGGTTTCCCACCCATGCCGCGATGAAGCTGCGTCATACATGGGGCACCCGGAGCCCATCGATTACGCGTAAGGTTTGCCTCCTACGATTACTTGTTGGGTTTTGTCGTCGAAGGTGACCTTCTGGCCGGTCTGGATGGCGGCGACATTCATGCAGAGAGCGATGGAGTGGCTGTATCCGGCTTCTATCGAGGCGTTCGGAGTTTTGCGGGAGCGGACGCACTCCATCCAGTTGCGCATATTGGCGGAGGTCTGTGGATCGCCGTTTGTGTTGGCGTCGGTGGCAACAGTCTCTGCTTTTTCAACGAGAGAAAAACTGGAAAGCAGGTTGGGCTTCATGCCCATTTCAGCAGCGGATTTGGAGCTGAGGCCACCCACGGGGGTAACGGTCTGCTTATCCATATCGATCATGCCCCCGTTGGAGTAGTAGAGCTCCTTGACGCCTCCGGCAGAGTTGGTGAAGCGCGAGGAGTATTGGACCTGGAAGCCTTTGCTGAGGTCGTCGAGCGGGCCGTAGTCGAAAACGGCGGTCATGGTGTCCCAATTCTGGCGTCCGTCTTTCCAAAGATAAATGCCGCCGTTGGCCACCACGCTGCGAGGATGGGGCAAGCCGGTGAACCAGTGCACGGTATCGATCTGATGAACGAGCCACTGGTCGGGAATGCCGGACGAATAGGGCCAGAAGAGGCGGAACTCAAGGTATTTGCGAGCATCGAACGGGACCATGGGACGGTTGAGCAGATAACGCTTCCAGTCCGTGTCTTGCTCCTTGAGCAGCGGGACAACGTCGGGGCGACGCCACCGCCCAGGCTGATTGACGTTCCAGGTCATCTCAACCATGACGATGTCGCCGAACTGGCCGGACTTGATATATTCGGCGGCCTTTTGATAACTGGGAGTGGACCGGCGCTGGGTTCCGACCTGCACGATCTTGCCGGTCTTGTGCACCGCGGCGAGGAACTCGCGTGCGTCGTCCATGGTATGAGCGGTGGGCTTTTCAACATAGGCATCGCGACCGGCGTTGACGGCTTCCACTCCATGAAGAGCGTGCTGGAAGTCAGCCGTGGCAATGAGGACTGCGTCGATATCTTTCCGGCCGTAGAGCTCGTCGTTGTTGCGGACCGGATCGACCGCGTTGCCGCTGAGCTTCTGGATGAACGCGGCGCCTTCTTCACGGCGACGGCTCCAGATATCGCTGACCGCGACAAACTCGAAATTGAGTTCCTTCGAGTGCTCGAGAAATGCGGGGATCAGAGCACTCTTCATGCGATCGCCGCAACCGACAACGCCAACCTTGACGCGCTCGTTTGCTCCAGCGATTTGCGCGTAGCTGGCCGCAGTTGAGAACAAGGCCGGCGAAAGAGAAGTTGCTGCCAGCGCAGCGCTGCCCTTCTTCAAAAACTGCCTGCGATTATTTTCCTGGATTGGCATGCTTGATCCTCCGCGCTGTGGGATCTTAGAGCGCTACTTCCCTCGACCGTGAGCCGAAGAAACATGGTCAGACCACGCGGTGCCGGGAGTCAAGCCCCTGCGGAAGCTATGCGGAAGCGGTGCGGATAGAGTCGAGCGCGACGGTGAGATCCTTCGCGAGCGATTCCTGGGTTTGTTCAGCGAGCTTACCCTCGTGGCTGGTGAGATAGAAGACGTCGATGGCAGTTTCACCTTCGGTATCGATGAGGGCTACCTTGATGTCGCACTGATGGGTGGCGAGGGTGAGGGCGACCTGGCGGAGAAGCCCGGGTACGTCCTGCGCGACGACTTGCAAAAGCGTGGAGTGGCTGGAAGATTCAGAATCGAACTGGAGACGGGTAGCCACTTCAACCTTGAGATTCGAGGGGTGATTGAGATGGTTGCGGCCTTCGAGTAATTGCTGCACGGATACTTTTTGCGCGACGACGTCGTGGATGTTGGCGAGAAAGCGGTCTTTCTCACTGGGGTTGAGCTCAAGGGTATGAAAGGCGTCGGTGAAGTGGAAGCTGTCAACGATTACGCCGGCCTCATTTGAGAAAGCGCCGGCCTTGACGATGTTCATGCCCCAGGACGCGAGCGCACCGGCTACGTCAGCGAAGAGGCGAGTGCGGTCGCGGGTGATCACGGTGAGATCGAAGAGCTGTCGATTGGGGCGGAGATCGAGCTGAACGGGGTCCTTGTCGAGGTTGAGGGCCATCTGGAAGTGGTTGCGGATCTGCTCGGGGAGGCGAGTCTGCAGATAGCGCTGCGGAAGACCCTCAAGGAATTGCTTGAGGGCGTCGAATTGCGAGGCGGGGACCATGGATCGGATGCGGTTGAAGAGGGTAGGATCAATGGCGGCGTGGTAGCGGACTTCGTCGACGCTGCGGTCCATGAAGTTCGCGGTTGCCATGTAGAACTGCCAGAGGTTTTCAGCTTTCCATGGAGTGAGGGCATCGGGGTTGACCGCCTTGATATCGGCAAAGGTCATCAATGTGAGCATCTTCAGAAGTTGCGGGCTTCCAATCTTTTCGGCGAAGGCGCGCACGTTTTCCATATCGAAGATGTCGCGGCGGAGCGCCGTTGACATTTCCAGGTGCAGCCGGATGAGCTTGAGGACGGACTCGCGCTCTTCCGCGTCGAAATCAAGGCGGGCGAGGAAGCTATCAGCAAGTTCGACGCTCTGGGTGGCGTGTTCGCCGGTGCGGCGGGCCTTGCCCGTGTCATGCAGAAGCAGTGCAAGCAGGAAGAGGTCGAGGCGATCGATTTCCGGGAGCAACTGCGCCAGGCGCTGCTCATAGTCGTGGGTTGGCTGGCGAAGACCGTGGACGTTATCGATGGTGAGGAAGGTGTGCTCATCGACGGTGTAGCGGTGGTAGCTGTCGCGGATGACAAGGGCATCGATCCCGTGAAATTCAGGGATCAGCATCTCGAGAACGCCGAGAGCGTGCATGGTACGGAGGGCGTGGGCGGCGTGGGGCCCGAGGAGCACTTCGCGGAGCGCATTCCAAAGATAAGGGCCTTCCGGGATGTGGATGGCGAGTGCGGGAAGAGCGTCGGTGATGCGGTCTTCCGCCGCCTGCGAGAGCGTGTAGCCGTGCGTGGCCATCATGGAAAAAATGCGCAGGATGGCAGTGGTGTCATTGAACTGCGCGGCCGGAACAATGTCGATGCGGCCCTGGTCGAGAAGGAAGTCGGTTCCCGCAATCGGGGTGCGGCGGCGGCGGAACTGGCGGTAGAAGCTGACGGGCGCGGGCAGGTGCTCCATCAGCAGCGCAGCGCGGCGGTAGATGATGCGGGCATGACGATAGTAGGTCCGCATCCAGTAACTGGGATCGGCGGTGCCGCGGGTTTCAAGGCCGATGGAGTGGGCAGCGGCCTCGTCCTGCGATTGCCAGTCGAGCGTGTTGTCGTCGCGGCCATGGCGGAAGTGCAGGAAACATCTGGCGGCGGTCAGGAAGTCGAAGGCGGCCTCGGCATCGCCGCGAGCGCTTTGGAAGACGCCACCGCGCTGGCGGGGCCATTCCTTGGTTTCTTTGAGGTGAAAGAGGAGGGCGAACCAGACGGCGAGGTGGTAGTCGCGCAGGCCGCCGGGACATTCCTTCAAGTTGGGCTCAAGGTGAAAGATGGTGTTGCCGAATTTGGCATGGCGGGCGCGGGCGATTTCGCCCAGCTTCTGAGTGATGGTGCTCCACTCACTGAGGACGAGGCCGGGCAGGACGGTCTGGTGTAGCTGCTGATAAAGAGGAAACTGCCCGGCCAGGAAGCGGCGATCGAGAGTGGCCAGCGTGAATTCGAGATTATCGGGGTCGAAGCGGCCGGCTTCTTTTACGGTCCGTGAGCTGGGGCTGGCGCGCAGGCCGATGTCCCACATCCCCTGAATAATGCCGCGGACAGCGTCCTTGGTCTGCTCCTCGGCTTTTTCGTCGCCGAATGCAAAAAGGACGTCGATGTCTGAATAGGGGAACAGGTCTTTGCGACCATATCCGCCCAAAGCGAGCAGGGAAACGTTCTGTGCCGGCTGTCCCGCGAAGGCTCGACGCCACATTTCAATAAGGATACGGTCCACGACGGCGGATCGGCGGCGAATCGCGGCTGTGCCGTCTCCGGTGCGCTCGCAGGTTTGGCGGACAAGCGCCATCTCCCGCATATACTGCTCCCGAAGATCGTCAACCGCCAAAGCGACTGGATTCATGAGATTTTTTGCGTGGCCTGCCGAAGCAAAAGGACGTTTTAACAGGATAAGCGATTTTCCTGCGGATGGCGCAGATATGGTTTGCAGGAAGCAGAAAACAATTCCGCGATCGATGCGGAGCGCTTGGCCGGCGGGACTACCAGGCCGGATGGAGACGGAAAAGGGCGTCGGCTAATCAGTTGAAAATCTGATCGGCAGGCGCCTTTTCTTGCCCAGTTAGACTGCTCAGATTAAGGCTTGACTAGAGTGCGGTTTCGCCGCGCTCGTCGTTACGTATACGGATGGCTTCGTCGATGCGGGTGACAAAGATTTTTCCGTCGCCGATGCGCCCCGTTCGCGCTGCGCTTTGGATTGCCTGGATTGCTCTTTCCTTGAAGTCGTCAGTGATTACCAGCTCGATCTTGATCTTGGGCAGAAGGTCGACAGTATATTCACGGCCACGGTAGAACTCGGTGTGACCCTTCTGGCGGCCATGGCCGCGTGCTTCGAGGATGGTCATGCCTTCAATGCCTGCTTCGAGCAGTGCATCTTTAACCGCGTCCAACTTTGAAGGCTGGAGAATTGCTTCGATCTTGAGCATATGCGAAATGCCTCGTTTGACAGCGTAACAGGCGGGGCGGTGGGTTGCGCCGGTTGCGCCGGCAAAACTTTCAGTGGAACCGATTCAAGCACCGAAGTGCAGCATCCCGGGTTTTCGTAGCCGCGTGTTCGAGACGAACTACAACCATGGCTCCAAAGGTCAGAAGGAGCAATGATCCGCGGCTACGAATCTGCCGAAACTGGTCCCGGTCTTCCGCATTGAACCACTCAGAAAGATAGCTTAAGCGCCAGTTGCACCAGGCGCGGGTTGTTGACGGTGGAATTGACGGCACCGAAGCTCGAGGACACGGTGCCAGAGGGCGGAGCGTTGAAGTTGATGTCGTTGATCGGCGAGCCGTACTGCGGATGGTTGAAAAGGTTGAAGAATTCAGCGCGGAAGTTCAAGCCCATCTCACGATGCAAGAGAAAGTCTTTGATCACTGAGAAGTCGGAGTTGACGAAATCAGGTCCGGTGACAGGAACCCGCGACGCATTGCCGAGTTCCCCGGCCACCGGGACGGCGAAGCAGGCAGCATTCAGCCAGTGGTACGTGCTGTGATCGGCCGCGTGCGGGTTGCAGCCGGCAATCTGGTTGGGGCGATTGTAGTTGAAGTCGTCCCCGCCGGTGTTGAAGGTGGTGCCGGACTGGTTGCTGCTGTCGATCAGGGGAACGGGGAACCCGGAAGAGATCCTTTCGATCAGCGTGACTTGCCATTCACCGAGAAGCGCGTTGGTGACCGCGTTCGAATTGCCTCCGAACGCCCGCCCTTTGCCGAACGGCAGGTCATAGATGACGCTGCCTGTGAAGCTGTGATCGAGGTTGATCTGCGACAGGGACCAGTCGAGATTCTGCCAGTTGGGCAGCGGGAAATAAGGGGCGCTCAACTCCGACCCAAGGCCGTCGGAAAGACCGTTGTCGTAGGTGCGCGAGTAGGTGTAGGCAAGCAAGCCGTAGAGGCCGTACTTCGGCGTCTTGGTCTCCGCTTTGATCTGCAGCGAGTTGTAGTGCGTCTGGCCCACGTCGCCGTAGAGCAGGATCGCGTTAAAGTTCGGCGGGTTGTAAGGATAGCTATACGGAGCGCCGCCCGGCAGGCAGCCGATCGTGTAGCCGGATATGCTTCCGCAACCAGAGGGGCTGCTGGTGTTCAGGTCGTTTCCGATGACCAGAAGATGGCCGCCGGTGGAACCCGCGTAGCCGGCGGTGAGCAGAACATTTCCCGGCAACTGGCGTTCGACGTTGGCGTTATATTGATGAACTCTGCCTGGCTGGAAGTTGCGTGGCTCGTAAACAAACGTGCCGACGAAGCCGGTCGCATTTTGCGGTGTGGGAAGGGCCAGAAAGCCGCCGGAGGCGGTAGGGACAGACTCGACTGTCGCGCCTGGCAAAGAGGCACAGTATGAGTAAAGCTGGGCGCAGCCCGCTGAGAAAGTGGCGGGGAACACATCGGACTCGCCGAGATTGGGCGGATTCTGCCACAGGCCCTGCGCACCCTGGTTCCAGGAAGAATCGTGATAGATGCCAAAGCCGACACGTAGTACGGTCTTATCGCTGCCTAGAACTTTCCAGGTGGCACCGACGCGGGGTTCGTATGCGCCCCAAAACATATTGATGCCCGCCGAGTCGCTTACGCCATTCTGGCCGGCTATTAAAAGCTGTCCCGTGGAGGGAATGTAATCCGCCATGCGGTTATGGATCTCGGTGATGGGAGTGGTCATATCCCACGCCAGGCCAAGGTTGAGGGTGAGCGACGGGGTGATGCGCCAGTCATCTTCGACGAAGGGCCGGTATATTTTCCAGCGCCGTCCGGTAACTGCTCCGTTATAGGTCTGGTCGTGGATGGCACCTCCAACAATTCCCATCAGCAGGTCGGCCTCGGCATTGCCGGGGACGACGGCTGACCCAACGGTCGCGCCGCTGAAGTTTCCGAAGGTTCCCACAAGCCAGAAGCCATCTGAAAACTCCTCTGTGCCGACGTTCATCTGGTTGCCGCGAAGATCGATGCCGGCGCGGATCTCGTGTTTTCCGCGGATCAGGTCGACAACATCCTTGAAGGAATAGATGTTGGTTCCACCCTGAAACGGCGAGTAGCCGCGGTCGCCGAGGGCCCAATAGCCGCCCTGGACTTGAGTGGAAACCAACCCTCGACTGTAGGCGCCGCCGGAGATCGGGGTGCCGCTGGCCGAGCAGCCCAGATCGGCGTTCGGAATTCCCAGGATGGCCGATTCGCACGTGTAGTTACCTTGGGAGGCGATGTAGTCGAAGATGCGGTCGTAGCCGAGTGTGGCCAGGTTGATGGTCGTAGGCGAGAACACGTGGTTCCAGCCGACACCGATGTTGCGCGCGTGGTTAATGAGGTTCTCATTGCTGCCGAAGGCGTTGGCTTCGGCAAGCCCCGGCGCGCCGCCCGGGACAAAGGAGAATGCCTGGTCATAGCTGAAGCGGGCGAACAAATTGTCTTTAGCCGTCAGCGTCTCATCCACACGAGCGTCAAACTTGGTTTCGTTCAGCGAGCGGACGGGCTCGTTCACATAGTTGTAGCTCGCGTTCGGGTTGCCCGCGTTGGCATTGGGCGTGGGATAGATCGCGAGCAACGCCTGTCCAGCGCTGTCGAACAAGTTGGAAGGGATCTTGTTACAGTTGAAACCCGCAGGCTGGAGACCATACTGCGGGTTCGTGGTCGAGGTGGAGGTATTCGCCACAAGCGGATTGCCGGAAGCATCGCACTGGAAGTATGGATTCGCCGCGCCGACCATGTTCGGGTTGGCAATTACCGGGGTGAAAGCTGTGCCGATTCCGGAGAGCTGATTGCCGAAGGGGTCGGCCGAGAAATCGCCGCTGCGCATGGCCAGCGAAGGAACCAGGCCGGCGAAGGTAATTCCTTCGCGCTGATATTTTTGCTCGCCATCCACAAAGAAAAAGGTCTTGTTCTTGCGAATGGGCCCGCCCACCGAGCCCCCAAACTGGTTCAGGTTGAACTTCGGGGTTGTGGTGTCAAAGTCGCCTTTCGCGTCGAGGTCGGTGTTGCGGACGAATTCGAAGAGCGAGCCATGAAAGTCGTTCGATCCTGACTTCGTTGTGACCAGTACGGTGGGTCCCGCTCGCGTGCCATATTCAGCGGAATACGTGTAGGTCAGCACCTTGAATTCCTGAATGTCGTCGATCGAGGAAAAGATCCCGATACCGCCCGCTGTGAGCTCGTTATTGTCCACGCCGTCGAGCAGCCAATCCGTGGCGTTCGGCCGGGAACCACCAACTGAAAGAGAGTACGAACCGCGCGCTGCCACCTCGCTGTCGCTGCCCTGGGTGAAAAAGCTGCCTGGATTCGTCTCTGCTGTTGCGCCCGCGGTGAGCGTCGCCAACTGCACAAAGTCGCGGCCATTCAAAGGAAGTTGCGAAACCTGCTGCGAGGTGATGACCTGCCCAAGAGAGGGATTGCCGGTTTCTACAGCGACGGCCTCTCCTGAAACTGTCACCTGGGCCACCACATTCGGCGGGGTCAGCGTGAAATCAAGTTCGCGGGCTTGATCCACCTGGAGAATCAAATTCTTCAATTCAGCCGCGCGAAAGCCCGAACCATCCACACGGACCGTGTAGGTTCCGACCGGGAGCAATGGGATGAGATAGTGGCCGGAGCTATCCGTCTTCGCCGATCGACTCAAGTCGGTTGCCTGAGACGTAGCTGTCACCGATGCTCCAGGAACGATCGCCCCAGACTGATCGACAACCGTGCCGGCGAAACTTCCAGTCGCCTGCCCGTACAGGGCCGGAGAAATCAGAAGCGCTAATACGCAGATAAAAGCGAGAAGATACATTCGGTGAAAAATCGTGGCTAAACCTTGCACCGACCTTGGACACCTGCTGCGAACCGTCATGCTCTTCATAGGTAAGCCTCTCTTAAATGAATGGGCTGGGGTGGCTGTTGCATGGATTGTTTTACGCTGGATTTTAGAATGAAAGAATTGGAACACGAAGTCAACGTGCGTCTTTGCCGATTCACGCGGCAGCAACATAGCGTTAACGTAAATGTAAATGGCAAGATTGCCTGATGCAGGCAAAGCGCAGTCGTGCAGCCAAAAAATCTATCGAGCATCCGCAATTGGCTTGCCTGCCAATGGTTGAAAATCTCAATGAATGCGAGTCTTACGCCCTTAAGTGGCGGAGGTATAGTAAAAACATGGCCGAAACCGCAGAACGCGACCACTACCTTTTCGGAAAACTGGAGAGCAGTGCCCTCAACCGCACCAAGCTCAAGGAAGTGAGCTATGGCTTCGAGGAGCCGGAAGGCGTGTTTCTTACCTCTCTGGACTTTGCAGTGAACTGGGTGCGAAAAAGTTCGGTATGGCCGATGACATTTGGTTTAGCCTGCTGCGCCATCGAGATGATGTCGATGGGCGCATCGAGATTTGATATCGCCCGCTTCGGCGCCGAGGTTTTTCGGCCTTCCCCTCGTCAGTCGGACCTGATGGTTGTGGCGGGGCGGGTCTCACAGAAGATGGCACCCGTGATTCGCCGGCTTTATGACCAGATGCCCGAGCCGAAATGGGTCATTTCCATGGGCGCCTGCGCGACATCGGGCGGTGTATTTAATAATTATGCATTGGTGCAGGGAGTCAACCAGGTCGTGCCTGTTGACATATATGTGCCCGGCTGCCCGCCGAGACCCGAGCAACTGTTGTACGCCATTACGCTTCTACAAGAGAAGATACAGCGCGAACCACGAAGCTTGTTAAAGACGCTGAATGCCGGCTGAGCTCAGGAACGAACTGAACCGAGTCGGAAGGTAACTCTTACTGAAGTAATCAGCTTGCGACCCGAAAGGGAAGTTCCGGAATGCGCACTGTGATCGAAAAGTGCTCTGCGGGAATGGTCCTATGGTACGTTTAATGAAGCTGCAGGAATACCTTACGCTCCGTTTGTGTGAGCGCAGCAGCTCGATCCGAAGCGAAACAAATCGCTCGAGACGTCTCTGAATTAACTACCCGACTCATTCAGCAATTGTTGCGGAGGAAAAGCGCATGTTTTCTCGTGTTTCGAAGTCAATAAGCCGAACGCTCCTGTTGGGGTGCGTAGCTTTGTTACCAATGGCCCTCGCGGCCCAGGACGCACCAAAGCCAGCTGCCAAGACTGCGTCGGAAGATTACGCGTCAAGGTGGGACATTTTTCTAGGATATAGCTACCTTGCTCCAAAGGGAACGGTTAATACCCCGTTGCCGGACGGAACTATTTACCCCGGCAGTTACGATGCAGTGAACATCGGTGGAATCGTTAGCGGCGCGTATTACTTCAACAGATATGTCGGCGCCCAGGCAGAGGTTGGAATCCACGAGTATGGCAATCAGAATTCGAAAGGGCTTGTTGGCCCCGGATCAGAGGGCAACAACGATGGGTTTACGACGGTTTCTGGTGGCTTGATTTTCCGCTATCCGACGGCAGACATTACCCCATTTGTACATGCGCTGGTAGGCGCAGCATTGATAGATGGACCCGCAGAGAATCCTTACCGCTGGGGTCCGGCGCTCACTGTGGGTGGCGGCATGGACTACAACACACCATGGTTCAATCATCGTCTGGCGATTCGTATTTTCCAGGCTGATTACGAGTACATGCATGCGGACTTTGGCACCGGCTTTTACGGGGGGCGGGCAAACATCAACGCCGCACGATTGAGTGCGGGCGTGGTGATTCACGTGGGATCGATCGCTCCGCCGCCACCGGTTACGCTAGCATGCTCGGCGAGCCCGGCTTCGGTGTTTCCAGGCGAGCCGGTCACCGTGACTGCGACCGCCGGCGCGCTTGATCCAAAGATGAACGTGATTTATTCGTGGAGCGGCGAGGGCGTCACCGGCAACGGAGCGACGGCGACGGTGGCCACTGGTTCCGAAGCGCCTGGCACCTACACGGTGAAGTGCGGAGTGAAGGAAGGCAAGAAGGGCAAGGAAGGTCTGAAGCCGTGGGAGACTGCGGATGCAACTGCGACCTACACGGTGAAGGATTTCGAGCCGCCGACCATCAGCTGCTCGGCGAACCCGACGACGATCAAGCCGGGTGAGAGCAGCACGATCACCGCAACGGCGATGAGCCCGCAAAATCGCCCGCTGACTTACAGCTACTCGGCATCGGCCGGAACTGTCACGGGCACTGGAACCTCGGCCACATTTGCATCAACGGGCGCGCCGACCGGGGATGTGGGAATCACTTGCAACGTATCGGATGACAAGGGTCACCCTGCCACGGCGAGTACGAATGTGACGATCACGGCTCCTTATGTTCCGCCGGTGCCGCACACGCAAGCGCTATGCTCCATCACGTTCGACAAGGACAAGAAGCGTCCGACGCGCGTGGACAATGAAGCGAAGGCTTGCCTGGATGAAGTGGCTCTCGACCTGCAGAAGCAGGCGGATGCCAAGGCAGTAGTGGTTGGCGAAGCTGATTCGAAGGAGAAGGCGAAGACAGCCAAGCAGCAGGCGTACGCAGCCAAGCACAAGCACGCGAAGGTCGAGGATTCGGCGGCTGAGCGCGCAGTGAACACCAAGGAATACCTGGTAACGGAGAAGGGCATTGACGCATCGCGCGTCACGGTCGCAACCGGAGCCACCGACGGGCAGACGGTGGAAGATTACCTTGTGCCCGCCGGAGCGACGTTTGAAACCGATGTGCAGGGAACGACAGCGGTGGACGAAAATGTCGTGAAGCCCGTAGTACGCAAGCCTTTAGGCGAGCGTCACCATGCGCACAAAAAAGCAGCCGCGACAAAGTAGTCACTGCCAGGCACAGAAACAGTAAACAGTCCGTCAAGCTTTCATCTTGTAAGATGGAAGCTTGACGGGCACAACGCTGAGACCACTCCTTTGGAGTTGAAAACGAGGCTGACCGGCTTGTCCGGCCGGCCTCGTTTGGTGTTGTGCGCCCTGACATCTCCGTTTTCTATGTTGAAGAGTCTTGGAATTCATTCTCTGGATGGCGCGCTTGTCCACCTCTGTTGATGTTGCGCGGCGGCGCGGGGTCATCGCGTTGGCGTTGCTGGTTTTCGTGTTTGGATTTTCTGCGGAACGCTTGTGGACGCAGACACCGTGGATTGCGGTAGGTCCGGCGGGAGGCGACGCGCGGGCCTTTGCATCTGTGCCGAAGCAGCCCAGCCATCTTTACCTTGGAACGACGGATAGCTGGATTTATGAGTCGATGGACCAGGGGGCGAGTTGGCATCGGCTGGCCAAGCTGGGAACGTCTGACGATCTGATCGTGGACAACCTGATTGTGGATGCGGCCAACCCGGCGACGGTATATGTGGCCGCGTGGCGCGTGGACCAGCGCGACGGGGGACTTTGGGTAAGCCACGATCGTGGCAAGACCTGGAGTGCGGTGGAAGGGTTGAAGGGCCAGTCGATTCGCGCATTTGTGCAGGCGCCTTCTGATCCAAGACTTCTTTTTGCGGGCACGCTCGAAGGCGTATACCGAAGCAGCAATTCGGGCGTAACGTGGACGCTGATCAGCCCGCCGCACAGCCGGGAGATTCACGAAGTTGAATCCCTGGCCATTGACCCTGTAGACCCGAATATCGTCTACGCCGGCACCTGGCATTTGCCCTGGAAGACGATGAATGGCGGGAAAACCTGGAAGAGCATCAAGGAAGGGATCATTGAAGACTCTGACGTGTTCTCGATCATTATTGATCCGGGACGCCCGCGTACAGTTTTCCTGAGTGCCTGCAGCGGGATCTACAAGAGCGACACCGCAGGCTTATCGTTCAAGAAGATCCCGGGAATCCCTTCCACGGCGCGCCGGACGCGGGTTCTAATGCAGGATCCAGCTAAACACGAGGTGGTTTATGCGGGCACGACGGAAGGGTTATACAAGACGGTCGACGGCGGTAGGACGTTTCAGCGACTCACCGGCCAGGACGTGATCGTGAACGACGTGTTCGTCGATCCGCGGGATTCGAATCATGTGCTGCTGGCAACGGACCGCGGCGGAGTACTGGCGAGCAGGGATGCGGGCAGAAGTTTCTCCGCGGCGAATGAAGGATTTTCAGGACGCAAGGTAGAGGCGCTGCTTGTGGATCGCGACAATTCTCAGCGGATCTTCGCCGGGGTTGTAAACGACAAGGCATACGGCAGTGTGTTCGTTTCAACTAATAGCGGTGCGGCGTGGGTTCAAATTGGGCAAGGGCTGGAGGGCCGCGACGTGTTCGCTCTCGCTCAGGCATCAGACGGAACGATACTCGCCGGGACAGGCCACGGCATTTTCGCGCTGGACACGGGAACCGGAACAACCGGAGTATCCAATGATCGATCGAGAATACCGAATGCGACGGAGTTCAGCTGGAGGCCGCGAAACACGATTGCGAATACGTCGACCAAGGCCGCAGTTGAAAGCCATTCCGGCATGCGCGTCAACGTTGAGAAACAAGTGAAAGACACGGTCCTCCAACTGGACAGCCATGTGTACGCGCTCGACCTTTCAGGAGATGTGTGGCTGGCGGCTACGGGCGTCGGATTGCTGAGCAGCAAGGATAAAGGCTCGAGCTGGCAGGGCGGACCAGTGATGGGTTTGAGCAGCTATCTTTCGATCAGTTCACATGGGCAATTGGTGGCAGCGGCGCAACCGGCGGGGGTCGTACTTTCGACAGATGGCGGGTTGACCTGGATGCCGATGCAGATTCCTTCAATGCTGACTCGGATTCACCGGGTGGCGTTTTCAGCGGATGGAACATTGTGGCTGGGAGCGCGCGAAGGGGTGTATTTCACCCGCGACAAGGGCAAGACGTGGCTGTGGATTGAGCGGCTGCCGTTTCGTGATGTCGACGATCTTTTTTACGATGCGCACTCAGGCAAGGTGCTGGTGAGTTCGCAAAGCAGCGACCAGGTGTATTCGATTGACCCCAAGACGCTGGCATGGAAGTGGTGGCAAACCGGGTACCGGGTTGGTTCAATTCGCGCGGCGGGAGACAGGCTGGTTGCAGCTTCGCTGTCTGATGGGGTGCTGGTGGAGCCGGTGGCTTCCAAGGCAGGGTCGGGGCAAAGGTAGAAACGGTGGCAGAGTGATTTGGGACCCTGGGACCATGGAAGCTTCGTTTCTGTATCATAGAAGTATGTGCGCTTTGACTCTTGATTCCCCGAAACGGGCGCCGTTCAGGACCCACGACAAACGACTGGAACCGATTGCTGTCAAAGTCATCTCCGCCGAACGGCTGAGCTTTGACGACGGGCTTGTGCTGTACGGTTCGTCGGATGTGCTGGCGGTGGGATGGCTGGCTAATTCCGTGCGGGAACGGATGCACGGCGACGTGACATACTTCAACGTCAATCGGCATATCAATCCAACGAATGTTTGCGTGGCGGCCTGCAAACTTTGCGCGTTTGGCCGCAAGAAGGGCGATCCGGCCGGCTACACAATGGCGCTGGACGAAGCGTTTGAGACCGCGGCCTCCGGCTACTCGGAAGCAGTAACGGAATTTCACATCGTCGGCGGACTGCATCCGGATTTGCCGCTGGAGTATTTTCTTGACTTGGTTTCGGG
>Ga0302319_10009217_pt1 | contig 19031 bp, 12 predicted proteins | sample Bog_T0_2_FD_203319 | JGI IMG/M metagenome (GOLD analysis project Ga0302319, IMG submission 203319) | Peat permafrost microbial communities from Stordalen Mire near Abisko, Sweden - Bog_T0_2 | ecosystem: Environmental > Terrestrial > Soil > Wetlands > Peat | place: Sweden: Abisko, Stordalen Mire... | reverse complement strand
CGTGACGGCAGACAGCTTCACCTCCAACCAGGGCGGCGTCAATATCGGCCTCGGCCTTAGCCGCCGGTTGGGTGGAGTCTACGGCGACGGCAAGACCAAGCTCTTCGGCGAAGCTCGCTACGTCTACATCCACACCCCGGCCATCACGGCAACCAACGGCCTGGGAACCACCGAGCTGATTCCGGTAACCTTCGGGGTGCGCTGGTAAGCTCGTCGCCAGGTGCATTGGACAGCTCTCGTCGAATCGGAACGCGGTGCCCCACCTGGGAGCCCCCTGGGCACCGCGTCTTTGTTCTTGCGGCCGGGGTGGGAGACCACGTCCCTCCACCGGCCGGATTCCCCCTACATGATCCGCAGCCCCGGATATGCCTGCAGAATTACCACCGCTTTCTTTCCTCTTGCGTCGCCGTTCCTACGTGGCCCTTTTCAATCCGATCGAGAAATGACCGCGCCAGTTTGCGTTCGCCGGGGTTGCTCTCGCCGTGGATCGAGCACAGGTCAAGGAACTCGTCGCACAGCGCATTCCGCTCTTCCCGCTGCGCGAAGATTCCCTGCAAGGCAAGAGCCAGCTCGCGTAGCCGGGCCGCCTCAGGCCAGGCCTGATCGTCGTTCTCCAGGCCCAGGTGCTCATACGCGGAAAACAGCCCGCGGCGGCCTTGCGCGCACTCTTCGAGGCAAGCCATAAGCTGCTCGCGAAATGCATGGGCGAGCTGGGCCAGCCCATCGAGCTCCGTTTCGTCGCGCGGATTCACAAGTCTCCCTGATTTCATTCTCTGGTTACACCGTCTGGCTGCGTCGCTTGATCCCTCACTTCGCTCGCATCGCTGCTTCCACATCCTCGGCCGTGTGCGGCAGCGCGGCGTCCAGGTCGATCAGCTTGCCGTCCGCACCCACCAGAAAGTCGCACTCAATGCGCACGCCAATCTTTTCCTCGGGAATATAAACGCCGGGCTCGATGGTGAACACCATCCCCGGCTTGAGCACCGCCGGGTACTCCGCGGGATCGTGGACGTTGATACCCATCATGTGCCCCAGCCCGTGCAGCCAATACTGACCCAGCGGCTGGCCGTGCAGATCTTTACCGTGCGTGTTGATGTAGTTGTAAGCAGCCGTGTCCAGCGAATCGGGATCGCGGCGATCGCGGTCGTTGATCTTCGACTTGCCGGCAACAAAGGCGTCAATGGCCGCCTGCTGCGCGCCCAGCACGATGTTGTAGATTTCGCGCTGCCGCGGCGTAAAGTGCCCATTCACCGGCAAAGTGCGGGTAATGTCGGAGGCGTACATCGAATACTCACAGGCCGCATCCACCAGCAGGATGTCGCCGTCCTCCATGGTGCGCGTGTTCTCAGAATAGTGCAGCGTGGTGGAGTTAATGCCTGAGCCGACGATAGGCGCATATGACGGCCGTTCGCAGCCGTTTTCAAGCCACGCAGCCGTCATCTCGCCTGCAATCGCGCGTTCCGTCGCGCCTGGTCTGGCCGCGCGCATCATTACGCGCTGCGCGGCAATTGAGGCTTCGCTCGCCTTCTTCAACAGCTCGATTTCGCCCTCGTCCTTCACAACGCGCAACTGTGCAGTCAGACTGGTCACGTCGCGAGAAGAAGAAACTACGCCCTGGCCCAGGGTCGCGGCTGTAAATCCGATCAGGGCCCTGGCCTGCGGAGCATCCGGCTGTGCCCAAACGTTCCGCAGCAACGATCGATCGGCGGCGATCAATCCGTTAAGCACGCCGGGCAACTCCGTCATGGGCTGCACCGCATCAACGCCCGCGGTTTGCGCCGCGCCCGGTGAGGCCGCGTCCAGCTTGGCGCCGGTATACTTTTCCATGCGGAGGTCGCGCGTGGGCAGAAAGAGAATTTCCCTATAGGCGCGCGGGCTTGTCGCCTGCGGAGCATCAGCCACAATCAGCAGCGCCGCTCCGGGCTCATTCCAGCCGGTCAGGTAATAGAAGTCCTCGTCCTGGCGGTAGGGCATGAAGTCCAGTACTGGCTCTTCGGCCGCAAACAGTACTGCCACGCCGCCCTTGAGCTTTTCGGCCAGCGCCACGCGCCGCGCGTGATACACCGAGGCGGGCTGCTTTTCAAGAGAGTGAGCGAGTGGCGCAACCAGGAAAACCAGAACGGCCGCGATCCAACTGGAACGAACGAATCTACACATGGGTATCAGCCTCAGCGAGCGGGCTCTCGATGTCAAGCAGGCCGGTCTATCTATTCCTCCGCAGCCTTCAGCATGGCGGCCAGGCTGCGATCCACATCTTCCTGCGTGGTGGCCCACGACGACACACTGATGCGCATCGCAGTCTGACCCTGCCACACGGTCGAGCCGCACCAGCAGGTTCCCTCCGCTTGCAGGCGCGCGATGGTCGCATGCGTACGCTCCGGCGATCCGAACGAAACCAGGACCTGGTTGATGACCACGTCATTCAGGATTTCATAGCCGGCGGCGCGCAACCCGGCGGCAAATCGGCGTGCGTGGCTGGACGTCCGTTCCACAATCTCCGCCATGCCGGAACGGCCTAGCGAGCGCAACCCGGCCCAAAGCTCCACACCGCGGGCCCGGCGGGAGAGCTCGGGGTTGTAGTTGGAGGGGTCACGCCGCTCGGTGTGGACGAGATAAGCGGCCTGAATGGACATAGCTTCGCGCAACGTTTGAACGTCGCGGACCAGCGCAATGCCGCAGTCGTAGCCGATGTTGGGCCATTTGTGCCCGTCCGTGGCCCAGGAGTCGGCCTGCTCAAAGCCCTTCGTCAACTTCCGATACTCCGGCGATGCGGCAGCCCACAAGCCGAACGCACCGTCCACATGAATCCACGCCCCCGCCGCCCGCGCTGCCGGGCAAATGGCCGCAGCCGGATCGAAGGCGCCCGTATTCACGTTGCCGGCCTGGATGCAAAGAATGGTCTTGTCGTCCAGGTGCGGCACAGCGTCCGCCCGCATGCGTCCCTGTCCATCCACCGGCACTCGAACCACCCGCTTGCGCCCCAGTCCCAGCAGACCTAACGCCTTGATCACCGACTGATGCACTTCTTCACTCACCACCACGGTGATGGGCGGCGCGCTAAACAGCCCATCGGCCTCCACATCCCATCCGGCGCGGGTAAGCAGCGCGTGGCGGGCCGCCGCCAGTCCACAGAAGTTGGCCATCGTGGCCCCAGTGACAACGGCTCCGCCGGTACCCTCCGGCAGTCCGAAGAGTTCGCGCACCCAGTCGATGGCAGTTTCTTCCAACTCTGCGGCTGCGGGAGACTGGACGTAGTGAGCAGCGTTCTGATCCCACGCGCCCACCAGCCAGGCGGCAGCCAGGGCGGCGGGGAGGCAGTCGCCAGTGACGAAGCCGAAGTAACGGCCATTGGTCTTGGCCATGGTGGCCGGGGAGCCGTACTCATGCAGAAGGTGCAGCACCGCTTCCGGACTGGTAGGTCCCGGCGGAAGCGGCCCGCGTAATGCGCTCAATGCCGCAACGGCCTGCGGACTCGGCGCGACAACTCGCGCATCCACGCCTTCCAGGTAGTCCATTGCGTCGCGCGCAGCACGCTTCAGCAGCGCGGTGCGCGCTTCGGCGGGCGTGGTGCCAGTCAACGAGGAGCTATGCGAATGCGGATGGTTGGAGACAGCCATAGATAGTGCTGAGTCTAGCACTGGGCTGGCGTTTCCCCGGGGTCGAGCCTACCTCATCGCCGTCGGTTGCGAGGTCAATTCCAGAGGTGCGTTGAAGAACCCAATATGCAAATCCGCGGTTGGCGCAAAATTGGTCAGGTGAACCTGAATCTGATCGCCGTCTTTCCTCTCGATTCTTCCAGGCGAACAAAAGCTGATCAGAGTCTGCTGGCCATGCTCCGGTTGCGGCACCTCAACGATGAGTGTGAAGTCCTCAATGGGCTTGTTCCAGGCGCTGGCCGAGGTCAGGGCAAAATCCACCCAGTGCGGCAGAATGGATCCAGACGATTCGGCAAATACCTCCTGCGCCCGTACCATGCCGCGAAGAAACTAGGCATCTGCGCAAAAGCCGTCCAGAATGTTGACTGACCCCACGGCGGCAGGCTCAAGCATCGCGCCTGTTCGCCTGCTTGCCGGCAGCAGCGCGGCCTGGAAAGCAACGCCCTCGGCAGGAAGCTCCGTAAACCCCACGACCGGCGCAAACTCCTGGCGGACGTGCACCGTGGCGTGCGCTGGGAAAGTTTGTGCCCAGTGGTATTGCAGTTTGACGGTGAACTTGGAGAATCCGTCGCTCCGGTCGAAGATCCCGTCCGACTGCAACCGGTGCTGGTCTTTCTTTGAAAGCCGGACGAAGTCCGGTACGGCAACCACTCTGACCATGTAGTGCTGGTCCCGGCCGATTTCCAGGTGCCCGAAAGTGGAGATGTCGATGTGGCGCGCTTGCAGAGTCTTGGTAACGTCGTTCCCATTCACTTCGGCCGTGGCTTCAGTTTCATACTTGACCGGCTCGTCATTCACCCACGCCAGGAAGGAATGGAATGACTGCGCTGCCGGATCCATGGCGTCCCATTCATTTTTGTAGGGCGGGATGGGGAAAGCGAGATCAGTCGTCACATCTTTGTTTCCGTCGTTGCGGAAGTCGTAATCGACCACGATTTTTCTGTCGCTGATGTGGATCACTTCTTTTGCGATGACAATGCGGGCCTGGCCGCGCGGCACAAGGCCCCCTGCGGCGATAGCGGCGGCCGACTCGCTGGCAATGGCTTGGGAAGGCACGAAAATGGCGGAGACGGCGATAAGGAAAAGGGCCGGCCAGCGGGGAGTTTTCGGATTCATATCAGAGAGTGTGGCAGACTCGGCCGGGGCAATTCAATACAACGGAAGTGGAATGCCACTCACCCGATATCCCTCAAAATCAGAGGCTTACGGGGGCGCAGAAGAATGCGTGCACCCTCAATAACCGCTAACGTAGCTTCAGGCGCCGAAAACGCCCTCCCGCTGGCCGCGCAAGCGGCGTCTGCCGCACCGCAGGTGCTTGAAATTCCCGGCAAACCGCCGTATGATAACGATGCAGACGAATTTGTCCGTCATGGTTGCCGTGGGTCGGCCGGCTGGCGGAGAGATGAGTGGGCTCAGAGCCCACTTTTTATTTGGGGCAAGGCTGCTCCCATCCAAAGGCACAACCCGGGGCGAACACTCCGGCAGAAAAACCGCCACGGCGGCGGCGCGGAAACAATGGCGGTCAAGCTGGATGAAATCCGATCGGCGGCGGTGAGAGTGGCTGCCTCCCATGGGCTGGACGTGGTGGACGTTGAGCTCGCCGGCCCTGCCAAAGAGCGGGTATTGCGCGTATTCCTTGAAAAGGACGCCGCGGGACGCGCAAGGTTGAAAGCGGCGATTGAGGCCGGGGTCGAGGGACTGCCGGAGCGGTTGGTTGAGGGTACGCTGAGTGTAGAGCAGCTTTCCGGCATAACGCACGAGGATTGTGCCGAGTTCAGCCGGGATTTTGGCGTATTGCTGGACATGGAAGACCTGATTCCGGGCGCGGAGTACACCCTGGAGGCAAGTTCTCCGGGGCTCGACCGCAAGTTGAGCAAGCCGGAGGAGTTTAAACGGTTTTCAGGAAGCCTGGTGAAGGTGCAGACTTTCGAGCCGATCAGGAACAACCGGCACTGGCAGGGAAGACTTGTAAACGGTGCGGAAGCGGGGACGGTCGACACGATCACGCTGGATCTGAACGCCGTGAAGCAGAACAGCAAGAGTAGAAAGGCAGGCGTGAGCATCGTGGAGATAGCGCTCGGCAACATCGAGAAAGCGCAACTGGTACCGGAAATCTAAAGAACAGGGAACAGGGATTAGGCATTAGGGATCCGCAGGCATAGCCAAGTGAGGCCGAAAGCGGCGCTTGGGCGTTTCTAATCCCTAATCCGTATCCCCTAATCCCTCAAACAGGAACCGAGAGAGCAAGCAGAGCATGGCTAGCAGCGTTTTGTATCAGAGCATCGAGCTTTTGAGCCGCGAGAAGGGCATTGAGCCCGGCATCGTTGTGGGCGCCGTGGAAGAAGCCATCGCCCTGGCCACGCGCAAGTTCTACAAGACCCAGGAGAATATGCGCGGGGAGCTGAACAAGGAGACCGGCGAGATCACGGCCTATATTTACAAGACGGTCGTCGCCGGCGCGGATGAGGTCGAGGACCCCTTAAACCAGATCACGCTGGAAGAGGCCAATGCCCTGGCTCCCGGCGTTGAAGTTGGCAGCGAAATCCGGCTCTATCGCGACACCAGTCCGCTGGGCCGCATCGCCGCGCAACTGGCCAAGCAGGTCATCTTTCAGAAGGTCCGCGAAGCTGAGCGCGACACCGTGTTCAACGAATACGCCCACCGCGAAAAGGAAGTGCTGAACGCCACGGTCAAGCGGATCGAGGGTCAGGACGTGATCTACGACCTGGGCAAGGCGGAAGCCCGCTGCCCCAAGCGCGAGCAGTCGCGGCTGGAGCAGTTCTCCATCGGTGAGCGCGTACGCGTAGTGCTGCTCAAGGTCGATCGGGCTGCCAAAGGCCCGCAGGTGATTGTGTCCCGCGCCGCGCCGGAGCTGGTCTCAAACCTGTTTCAGTCCGAAGTGCCTGAGATCTACGACAACACCGTGGTCATTCGCGCCATTGCGCGCGAGGCCGGCGAGCGCACCAAGATCGCCGTTCAGTCCCGCGACAAGGACGTGGACCCGGTCGGCGCCTGCGTCGGCATGAAGGGCATGCGCGTTCAGTCCATCATCCGCGAGCTGCGTGGCGAAAAGATCGACATTATCGAGTTCAGCGACGAGATCACCACGTTTGCTGAAAAGGCGCTGCAACCCGCCAAGGTCAGCCGCGTTTCCATCTCGGACCTTACCGACAAGCAGCTCGAAGTCATCGTTGACGACACGCAGCTGTCTTTGGCCATCGGCAAGAAGGGCCAGAATGTTCGTCTGGCCGCCAAGCTGCTGGGCTGGAAGATCGACATCAAGAGCGAAGAAGAGAAGCGGCAGGAGGTCGAGCAGCAGATGCAGGCCCTTTCCGGCGGACCCTCGACGCCCATCGAACAGGTTACCGATCTGGGTGACGGCATCATTCAAAAGCTCGTCGCGGCGGGAATCACAACGGTCGAGGCCCTGGCCGACATGACGCCCGAGGAACTCGAAGAGATTCCAGGCATCGGAGAAAAGACGCTGGAGCGTATCAGCGTCGCCGTCCGGCACTACTTCGGCCACTTTGAAGAGGGCGAAGAGGGCCATGTGCCCGAGGCTGCTGAAGGCGCGGTCATCGACGCCGAGCACGCTGAAGCCGACGCCGCGGAGGACCACACAATCTCCGTCGAAAAGGCCGCCGGCGAATCCGGCGAAGCGGAGTTGGCCATCGCACCAGCTGTAGAAGCTGATGCCGAAGCGGAAGCCGAAAACGCCGCCGACGTTGTGCGGGAGGCGGAAAGCGAAGAAGCAGCGGAGACTGAAACAGACTCGATCCCCGCAATTGAAGACGCAATTGAGAACGTTCCCGATGTCGACGAGGTATCGGAACTGGAAGCCAGCGACTTTGAGCAAGATCAGGCGGCCGAAGAGGATGACGCATAACATGCGCGTCCCTGAAAGCCAATCAGGCAACAATGAAACGTTGAAGAGCAGCCAATGCCATGGGGTAGCTATGAGCGACTAACCGGCGTAGGTAGCAAATTTTGAAAAGAGGCGGATGAGTAAGGTTCGTATCAACGATCTCGCGCGCGAGATGGAAGTCAAGAGTCGGCAGATTCTTGACATATTGGCGGAACTCGGCCTGGCCAGCGGCAAGACACATTCCAGTTCGCTGGAAGACTTTGAGGCAGAGAAGGTTCGCGCGCACTACGAGCGTGGATCGCGAGCGAGCGGTCACGGCAGTTCTGCGTCCTCGCGCGCCCCGCAGGCCATAACACCCAAAATCGATCTCTCCCACGTCTCCAAGCCCGGCGACGTGATGAAGGCCATTCTGGCCAACAAGCAAAAGGAAGAAGAAGAAGCGCGCCAGAGCCACTTACCGGTGCGCCCGCAAGCCGCACCCCCTACGCCGGCAAAGCCAGCGCCTCCCGTCGTTGCTGTGGCCGCACCACCGCCGCCGCCCCCTGGCCGCCCGGAACCCCGCAGGATCGTCCCGCAGCCGCGGCAGGCGCCGCCCATCGTTGTCGCGCCCCCGGCTCCGCCGGCCATTGCGTCCCGGCCGCCAAGCGGTCCCGTAGTTGCCAAGGCCCCAGCTGGCGCTGTCGTCGTATCGCGTCCGGCCGTTGTCGTGGCGCCTCCTCCGGTAGCCGTGGTGGTCAAGCCGCCCGTTGCCCCGGCGGTTCCCGCTGGTACTCGTGAAGAGCAGCCACGTGCTACAGAGAAATCCCCCGCACCCGTCAAGCCGGCTGCCGCCCCAGTTTCACATCCCGTGACCGCTCCAGTTGATGCGGCCGTTCAGCCAGTAGTAGCTCCCGCGGGCCCGCCGGCAATCGTCGCGGCGGCGGCTGCACCTTCCACCGTTTCGGTTGAGCCGGTTCTGTCTGCCGCTCCTGCTACCCCCGAACCCCGCCATGCCGAACCGGAGATCGACACGCCAGCCATCACCGTTGCACCCGAATCCACAACCACCGCACCGCCGGTACAGCGGACGCAGGGCCATACCCACACCGCTTCGCCCACCCATGCCCTGCCGGCCCGCCGCGTAGTCATGCCCCAGACCGGGCCGCGCCCGGTCTATAAGGCGCCCATCGTGGTTCCCACTGTCCCGGTAGAAGGCACGGGAAACCAGGCCGCAGGCGCCGGTATTCAACGCGGCAAGCCCATCTTCGACCGCCGGCCATCCGGAGGCCCAGGCAGCTACCCGCAGCGCACCAGCGGAGCTCCTTCCGCCCCCGGCCAATTCCCCGGCGGACCACGCCCCAAGCATCCTACCCGCACCGGCACAGGCGGTTACGCAGGCCCGGGCGGTCCCGGTGCCGGTGGCCCCGGCGCTCGTCCCGGCTTCGGCGCTCGTCCTGGCTTTGGTGGACCACCCCGGCCCGGTGGCTTTGGCGGTCCTCCTCGTCCCGGCGGCGCTCCGCCCACCGGCGAAGCACCGCGCCCGCAACGTGCCGCTCCCAGCAGAGGCCGCGGCGGACGCCCGCAGTACCCCAAGACCAAAGAAGGCCCGATGAAGGGCTTTGTGCCGCCGCCACGCTATGGCGGCGTGCAATACGGCGGGGAACCGCTGCCCATCACGCGCGAAATCACCGTCACTGAGGGCATAAGCGTCAAGGACCTGGCCGAAAAGCTCGACGTCCGCGCCAAGGATCTGATCGCAACGCTCCTCATGAGCGGCATCTTCGTTACCGTCAACCAGTCTCTCGATGCCGAGATGGTCAAGGACGTCTCCGCCAAGTTTGGCGCCGCGGCCACCGTCATCAGCTACGAAGAGGAGATAGCCAACCAGTCCATTGAAGAGGTTCTGGAAGCCGAAAATACAGGCGAACTTGAGGTCTCGCGTTCCCCTGTGGTCACCGTCATGGGCCACGTCGATCACGGCAAGACCTCGCTTCTTGATGCCATCCGCAAAACCGACGTTGCTGCAGGCGAAGCCGGCGGTATCACCCAGCACATCGGCGCGTACAAGGTCCGTTTCGCCAAGGAAGGCTCCCCGGCGTACGGTCGCGAGATCGTCTTCCTCGATACACCGGGCCATGAAGCCTTCACGCGCATGCGTGCCCGCGGCGCCAAGGTCACTGACATCGTGGTCATCGTGGTAGCCGCCGACGACGGCGTCATGCCCCAGACTCTTGAGGCCATCGACCACGCCAAGGCCGCCAACGTACCCATCATCGTGGCCGTCAACAAAATCGACAAGCCGGAAGCCAATCCGGACCGCGTCAAGAAGCAGCTTGCCGACCGCGGCCTCATCCCGGAAGAATGGGCGGGCGCCGGTCAGGAAGGCACCGTCTTCGTGGAAGTTTCCGCCAAGAAGAACATCAACCTCGACCTGCTGCTCGAAATGATCTGCCTGGTCTCCGACATCCGTGCGCCCAAGGCAACACCCGGCCGCAAGGCTGTCGGCTCCGTCATCGAGGCCAAGCTCGATCGCGGCCGCGGCGCCGTGGCCACTGTCCTTGTTCAGGACGGCACTCTGCGCCTCAACGACAGCTACATCGTCGGCAACACCTTCGGCAAAGTCCGCGCCATGTTCGACGACCGCGGACGCGCCCTTGAAGAAGCCGGCCCCTCGACTCCCGTCGAAGTGCTCGGTCTCGAATCCATGCCGGACTCGGGCGACACTTTCCTGGTCGTAGCCGATCGCGACAAGGCCAAGGGCATTGCCCAGTACCGCAAGATGAAGGAACGCGAATCGCAGCTCGCCAAAAGCTCCCGCGTCTCTCTCGAAGGCCTTGCAGAGCAGATTCGCACAGCCGGCGTCAAGGATCTGCCCCTCATCATCAAGGGCGACGTCACCGGCTCGGTCGAAGTGCTGGCCGACTCCCTGGTCCGCATGTCCACGGAGAAGGTGCGCATCAAGGTCATCCACTCCGGCGTCGGTTCCATCACCGAAAGCGACGTGCTGCTGGCTACTGCCTCCAACACCATCATCATCGGCTTCAACGTCCGTCCGGAGCGCAAGGCCGCCGAGCTGGCGCAGCAGGAAGGCATCGAGATCCGCCTGCACTCGATTATTTACGAGTTGCAGGATGAAATCCGCCTCGCCATGCTGGGCCTTCTCGATCCCACGTTCAAGGAGAACTACGCAGGCCGGGCCGAAGTCATCAACGTCTTCAAGATTCCCAAGGTCGGTACCATCGCCGGCTGCAGGGTTCTGGACGGCGTAATCCGCCGCGATGCGGAGGTCAAGGTGATGCGTGGCGAAGAGCAGGTGTTCAAGGGCAAAATCGGCTCCCTCAAGCGCTTCAAAGACGACGCCAGGGAAGTCACCAACGGCATGGAGTGCGGCATTGGCCTGGGCGGCTTCAGCGACCTGAAGGAAGGCGACTTCATCGAAGCCTTCTCAACTGAAAAACTGGCCGCCGACCTCGGCGCGCTCACTACCGCCAAGGCGTAAGTCAACTCAACAGCAAGAAATGAAAACGGCCCGCTCCTCACATCGAGAGGCGGGCCGTTTCTTTTTGTTCGCAGCCTTCTGAAGGGACTCTCAAGTCCCCCACCGCCGCTCCCAGCCCACGGTTTGATGAAGCTGGAGTGAACCCCAAAAATCTGGGTGCCCCACTTCTCGAATGCGGTCCAGGTTCAATGAAATGAACGCTCTAAAAATCGCGCTTGAATTCTTGTGCTAATTCTGAGCTATGCCATATGCGGCAGCCTTCTTCAATGCGAAGTAACTGCCGGATAGGCGACAAACCGACCGGAACCAAGTCTCCGACCGAAGCGGTGTCATTTTGGAAGTGATGGCTTGGGCTGGCGACGTCTCGCCTTCATGAGTGATTTTCGTTCTCAGGCATCTGCAGCGTTCCCCTCCGCTCAGGCAGCTGTGCCGTTTTGATCAGAAAGCTCAAGTCTCGCGCTGGTAAGTTTCTCAACGATCATGATTCTTTGCAAGGGCATTTATGATGCGGCCAGGAATTCGAAGTTGGGAATCCCGGATTTGCCCATTCTTGTATCGTGTGAATCCAGCCTCGACCTGTCTATGCATGGGAGAATTCACAATGGCGGTTCATCTTCGCGGTACCATCTTTGCAACCTTGGCGCTGGTCTGCTTCATTTCTCCCCCTGTCTCGACGGCACAAGGCCATGAAGCAACCATCTCAGCGATTCCAGGCTCGCTCGTCCGCTGGGCGGCTCCGGGCGCGACGCGATGCAGCATGAGAGGGCGCTCCTGGGCGGCGCTGGAGGGTACCTGCTACTATCCGATCGACCTGCTGGATAAGCCGGGACCTATCGCCATCGCGCTCTGGGGCACGGGGCCAAACCCGGTGCCAAAAAGGCTCGCGCGCATCCTTGTGGAAGCGAACGACTACGGGACCGAGGAGATTACTCTTCCCGACATTCCGCAAGCCCACCCCTCGCGGGAGGACCTGAAGCGTGACGCGGGTGACCAGGTGCTGCTGGGAAAGATATGGAGGACGAAAGAAGGAGCGGCGCAATTTACGCTGCCCCTTGGGGCCCCGGTAAGGCCGATGAGCGTGGGCAAGTCGTTCGGCGTGAAGCGGGTGTACGGCGGCAAAGTAGCCGAACAGGCTCACATGGGGTCCGACTACGATTCGCCGGTTGGCTCTCCAATCCTGGCAGTTGCGGCGGGCACGGTAGTCTTTGCGAATGAGATGTTCTTTGAGGGCAACGCGGTGTTTATCGACCACGGCGACGGACTCATCAGCATGTATTTCCATCTCTCGGATATCAAGGTCCAGGCCGGGCAGGAAGTGAAAAAGGGTGAGACATTGGGTCGGGAGGGAGCGACGGGCCGGGCTACCGGACCGCACCTATGGTTCGGCGTCCGCTGGCATGACGCCCGCATCAACCCAAAGTTCCTGCTCGAGGAACCGGACAAGATCCCTGCGGTGAACCAAGCGTCGCAATAAAGAACCATTGGCGTTCCGGGCTGGGTCCAAGCACTCCCACCCGGCGATGTCTACAGTGGAGTAACTGACGGTTTGGCGACAAACCTCCCTGAACACGCAATCAAAGGTCCCGAGTCTACAATAAATGCCAAGTTCAGGGGGAAGAAAAATGTTTGACGGCTCTTGGCCCGGGTGGACACTTGCGCAAAGCGGCATCTCAGCTACAGCAGGTTTGATGGGAGTATTTGCCGGTGCAATGTTGACTTCGAGAGGTCAGAAAAAGGAGCGGCAACATACTCACATTGAAAAACAACTGCAAGAGTTCTATTCCCCGATGCTCGGAATGAGACAGGAGATCGCGGCTAAGGAAGAATCCCGACGAAAGATCAATGAGATGGTGAATACCATCATCAAGAAATCGAAAGTCAATGACCCGGGCGGAGTTCCACGCGGCCACCATCTTCCCGACGAACGGAAGGCTCTCATTGGGCTTAGTACCCATGACCATAAACAGTGGGAGGAAGAAATTCTGCCGCTTTATAGGGAAATGCTGGAGAAGTTCACGTCAGAGATGTGGCTAGCAGAACCGTCTACGCGCGCACACTATGGAGAGTTGACAAACTTCATCGAACGATGGAATCGGGTCCATGCGCTAACGGATGCTGCAGAAGTAGCGTGGCAAGCCGATCTCTCAGATGATAATGTGAAACCTCTCTACGATGACCTTGAACTCCACTTCACTCGGCTACAGCAACTCATTCGAGAATAGGCTCCACATTTCAGGCCAATCCACGTTTGATCGTTGTTCCGGTCGTGTCACCGGCAACTCGTCAGTTACTGGTTGATCAACACTGGCCGAAGACGCACTGGGAGAAATTTGTGCTAACTTGTGCTACAAACTCGCACATCCTGCCTGCCCATTGAGCCCATTGTAGAATCTGTAACTTACGTGTTTTCAATGCGTCGCATTGTCGGTGCCCACCTGGGCGCCCCCTGGGCACGGCGTCTTTGTTTTTGCCGCCAGAGCATTTTGGACTCAAGTATGAACGACAACTAAGGTGCCCATCCATGAATCGCTCTTTGATTCATGGGTGGGATAGCGCAATGCCCACTCTCGCCCGTAAACGGTTAACCCAAAAATGCTCTAAGATGAATAGCCATGTTGAGACCTGGCCTTTCTGATCGAAGCGAAAAAGAGATTCCTCAGCGCCCACTGGGCCCATTCATCCCCAGGCACCTCACGTCGCTGTGCCTTGCCTTCCTTGCCGCTGCGCTGCCCGCATTCGCTCAAACCGTCAATCTGTTTCCCGCCGATTATCAAGCGCAATGGACGCGCGTCGCCATCCCGCCCACCAATCCGGTCAGCCAAATCGCGCAATGGCACATTGATGCAGCCCATCGCACCATTCTGTGCGACGGCAATGGTGGCCACGAGTGGCTCCGCTTCAACCACGAATTCCGTAACTTCACCTTCCATCTCAAGTGGCGCTTCACTCCGCTGCCCGGGACTCCCAGCTACAACAGCGGCGTCTTCTTCCTCAACAGCGAGGATGGAGCCATCTGGCACCAGGCGCAGACTTCTCCCGGCGGTGGTTATCTCTTCGGCCTCACACCCGTCGACGGAAAGCCGCAGCGCTTCAACGAGCAGAAGAACATGACGGAAAACCGCGTCACGCCCGCCGGCGAATGGAACGTCTACGATATCCGCTGCGCTGCGGGAACCTGCACCCTGGCGGTCAACGGCGCTGTGGTCAACACCATCCATCCCGGAGTGGAAAAGGGCTACATCGGCCTCGAAGCGGAAGGCTATCAGATCGAATTCAAGGATTTCAAAGTCAAGGAACTGCCCTGACGTTGAAGAACATTGCAGGCTGACTGCAACGGCATTCACCTTAGGGGGGAATTCGGCACGCGTATGGGTTGCTCTCTGGAAGAGGCCAGGGCGCTTTTGGAAAAGATTCACGCTCTCTTGCTGACGTCACATCCTGCTTGAGGACTGAAGCTTTCTGGGCGCTCCGGTCGTGTGACCGCCGGCTCAGAAGTCTCGTGACCCCCACAGTCGAGGCCAACTTGGAAATTCACGCCCAACCGGCACGTCGCAACTGAATACCGCATATAACATATTTACAATCATATACTTAACCGCTTGTATACCTGCTTTTCAAAAATAAGCCCTCAATTCTCGACAACGCTTTGTCCTGAAAACCTCAATTCTCAGCAACCGATTCGTACCAGCGCATTGTCCACAATTCAAAGGCCTCAAAGAAATGCACACCTTTGAGCCAACATTTGCGCACAATCGCACAATTACAGGCAATGCTTTGGCCCATTTTACTAGGCACCTGGGCCTACATTTTCCCTCACCCGCAGCTCTATCCGCTCCCGCATTCGGACCCCCGTGATGCACGCAATCCTTACCGCGCCGCCAAGCTCTCAGTGCCCAGCACCTTGCGTGCATGCGCCACTTCAGGCAGCCCCGCATCCGCCGCCGGCCATGCCTTCAGGAACGCCTGGTACCCTTCGCGCGCCCCCGCCGCATCGCCCGATAGCTCCTTCACCAGCGCCAGCCCGTATAGTCCAAACCCTGAGTTGGGACGCTCAACCAGCGCTGCATCATACGCAGCCTTCGCGCCCGCGTTGTCCTTCGCTTTCATCAGCGCCGCAGCCTCCGTCTCCCCAACCGGACGAATGTAAAACGGTGGCTCATGGTAGCCGACATCCTTCTCCTTCTTCGCTGCCGAGGCATACAGCTTCTTCGCTTCATCCAGCTTCCCCTGCCCGGCCAGCAACCCCGCGCGCAACTCAAGCGATGCGATGGTGAGGCACTTCACCAGCGGTCCGGAGTCGGCGTCCGGTGCAATGGGAATCATCGGCGGCTCATCCTTCTTCTTGTCCTTGCCCATGTCCTTCATCGTCTGGTCCGTCTTGGCTTTTGCCGCGTCCATCGTGCTGTCCATCTGTTTCTGATCGAGCCGCCACAACCCTGCATCCATGCGGTCGGAAGCAGCTTGTGCGTTCGCAATTTCATTGGCTTCCAGCGCCTTCATTCCGGTCGCGTAATCGCTCAGCTCGGAGGAGAGAAACCGCAGGTTCGCCGTCTTCTCTCCATCGGCAAGCGTGATCTGGCTCAGCATGGTCAGCACCGCATCCCAGTCGCCGACGCGCAGCGCCACCGGAAGACGGCGGCTGAGCCGCGCCATCTGGTCGCGCGCAGACCAGACGTAGAGCGTTGCTGAAAGCTGTCCGCGCGCCGCTGCCAAATGGTCTGAAAGCGCGTTCGCTTGCTCCAGCTTGCCCTGCTCCATCAGGTTTGCGATCGCGTACATCATGTTGTGCACGTAGTTCCAGTCATCATCCGGGCCTACGTGCTGCTCGCGCATGTAGCGCTCATCGGCCTCCATCGACGCCGCAAACCAATGTTCAGCTTCAGAGTAATTTCCCACGCGATAGAAGATGTGGCCGGGCATGTGAACCATGTGGCCCGACGCGGGAGCAAGACTTGCCAGCAGCGCTGCGCTTGTCAAGGCACGTTCCGGATGATTGCCAGGTTCGATTGCGTGGATCCAGTAGTGGTTCGCCGCGGAGTCGTTGGGCGTCTCGCGCAGCACGTCTTCCAGCATAGCAATCCGTTCCTTCTGCCCGGCCTTCGGCTCGCCCGCATCGTCATATCCATCGGCCACCGCACCGGAGAGAAAAATCCGCGCCTCGATATCGTGAGGAGCCTTCTTCACCAACTTGCGCAGGATGGCAATCTCTCTCGATTTCCCTCCGTTGTTCTCGTCGGCGGCAGCATGCGCCGCTTCGATATACAACTTGTCCGTTCCACTTGCATGGCCTTTCAGCCGTACTGCTTCCGCCAGGGCGCGTTTTGCATAGACCTCGGCTTCGTGGCCCCGAGACTCCTCGGCTTTGGCAAGACCCCACCAGCACATGGCGCATTGGGGGTCCACGCGGATGGATTGCTCAAATGCTTTCTCTGATTCGTAATCCCAGAAATCGTGCAGCAGGCTCAGCCCCTGATCGAACCAAACCTGCGCATCAGGACTGGCCTTGATGGCGATGTGGCTGTTGCCAATTCCTGTCATGCGTATCGGCACGGGAAGCTGTTCCGGCGGCGGAACCGGAGCCATGCCTGCCATGTCCATGGGCGTCATTTGTTGTGCATTGAGCGCCTGGCCGCCGACCCCGAAAACCGTCGCCCCAAAAGCGAAAGCAATAGTCAGAAGCCATGGAAATCGACACGCAGGCATGGGAAAGAAAATCGAAAATCTCATGGAAGGAATATATCCGACAAGCCGGCTGTCAGCCCACATTTCCGCGGCGCAACATGGTCGCGCACAGCCGCAGAAATATCGCATGTCCCGAGGCTCGCCTGGAGGCAGGGCGTGTCATGCCATGCCCGCGAGAGTGCTCCGAGAACCCTGCTGCAGGACCCGCGCATAAGCATCCGGTAATTCTGCGAGAAACTTGCGATTGTTTTGACAGTCATTGAAGATGCGACACTAGTCTTTTTGCAATCGATTGATAAATATGGAGCTAAAATAAAGTCGTTGACAACCGTATGATATTCAGCTTAAAGTGGTGATGGTCACTTCTGACCATCGGAGGTATTTCATGCGCCGTATTATCGTAGCCAGCCTTCTGCTCTCACCCATGCTCTTCACAGCAGCCGCAGTCGCCAGCCAGCCCGTCACCGACGCCACTGCCTCAACCCAGGTTCGCCGGGTCAGCACCGGCGTCATCGGACCCAAGATCATTCAATCGTCCAACGTCCAGATTCCTGCCGACGCAATCGAGTCCCTGGTTCCGCGCCAAGCTGAGGTTGGCTTGAAGCTGAACGTCGATGAGAACGGCAAGGCCCAGGACATTCAGGTCGTCAAGTCAGTCAACGCCGATCTGGACGCCCGCGTGGTCGCAGCGGTACGCCAGTTCCGTTTCCGCCCCGCCACGCTGGACAACCAGGTCATTCCTTGCGCTCTTGACCTCAATGTCGAGGTCCAGCACTAAGACGCGCTTCCTCCCCCAGCGCTCCCACACAACCCCTCCTCCATCCTGGCGGCATCTCTGCCGCCAGGATCGAGGATTCTGGTTTGAGGACTGATTCCCGTGTAAAAGCTTGTCAGACCAGGAGACACGGTGACGGTCACACCCGCCGCTACGTAAGTTTGCGTGAGGCTGCCTTCTTACAGCGGATACCGTTCCAACTGAATCGCATGCCGCGCAACGGCGCGGCTCAACCCCACGGCATCGGCCGGAGTAAATCGCGCAAGCCGCCGCAGAATGGCCAACTGCGTCCGCAGCAGATCGCCCTCGGCACAGGCCGCCAGAACGCGCCGTGCCGCCTGCTCGGCAAGGCCCATCGTCTCGTCTGCCAGCAGGCCCGTCATGCTCGCGGAGACCTGCGCCGCAGCGTGGCCGGCACCGGTCAGCTTGCGCGCCCTAAGCAACGCCGACTCCAGCGCATAGACCTGCATGATGATGTCGGCCAGGTCGGCCATCACTTCCTGCTGATCCTGGAGCGCGGTCATGAAACGCTGACTGGCCACGCCGGCGCTGAACAACGCAATTTTCTTGACCGCCGCTAACACTTCAGCCTCACGCGCAAGCAACTCACCCTCATCGCCTCCGCTGTCGAAACTGGGTGGCTTGGTTACCTCGTCCATGAGTTTTTTGATCGCCGGCAGCAGCGGCAGTTGCCCGCTGAGAGCGCGCTTCATCAGCCAGCCGGTAATGATCAACCTGTTAATTTCGTTCGTGCCTTCAAATATTCGGTTGATCCGCGCGTCGCGGTAGAACCGTTCTGCCGGATACTCTTCCACATAGCCGTAGCCGCCCATGGTGGCCACCAGTTCATCGGCCACCATGCTCAGCATCTCTGAGCCGTACACCTTCAAAATGGAGCATTCTACGGCGTACTCCTCGATGCGTTTCTGTGTCTCGCGCGGAGATTGCGCCTGCTCGGGACTCATTTGGGCCAGCGCCGCGTCGATCATGCCAACCGTGCGATAGGCCATGCTTTCCGCCGCGTAAAGTTGTGTGGCCGAAGCAGAAATCTTGCGTTGAATCAGACCAAACTCCGCAATCGGCTTGGCAAACGCGATTCGCTCCTTGGCATAGCGAATCATGTGCGCCAGCGCGTGGCGGGCTCCTCCGATACAGGCTACGCCCAGCTTGAAGCGGCCCACATTCAGCACGTTGAAGGCTATGTGATGACCCTTGCCCGCCTCACCCAGCAGGTTCGCAGTTGGCACCCGGCAATCCTGAAGCACGAGCGGGCAGGTGGACGAGCCGTGAATGCCCAGTTTGTGCTCCTCCGCGCCCACGGTCAGCCCCGGCGTGTCGCGCTCGATCAGAAACGCGGAGAACTTCTCTCCGTCAACCTTGGCGAAGATTGTGTAGAGGCTGGCGATGCCGCAGTTGGTGATCCACATTTTCTCGCCGTTCAGGATGTAGGAGCTTCCGTCTTCTGAGAGCGTAGCGCGGGTCCTGACATTCATTGCGTCGGAACCGGAGCTTGCCTCCGATAACCCATAGGAACCGATCCACTCCCCCGTGGCCAGTTTGGGCAAATAGCGATGC
>Ga0302319_10009216_pt1 | contig 19032 bp, 10 predicted proteins | sample Bog_T0_2_FD_203319 | JGI IMG/M metagenome (GOLD analysis project Ga0302319, IMG submission 203319) | Peat permafrost microbial communities from Stordalen Mire near Abisko, Sweden - Bog_T0_2 | ecosystem: Environmental > Terrestrial > Soil > Wetlands > Peat | place: Sweden: Abisko, Stordalen Mire... | reverse complement strand
GATCGCCGCCCGCCCGCTCAGCTTCGGCACGCGCTCCCGTGGAGGCGGCTCCACATACAGCCGCATCAGCTCCTCCATTCCCGCCGGAAGGCTTTCCGCCAGGTAAGCTTTGCCTTCCGTCATCTGGACGCTCAACGAGAGCGATTCCTTGAGCAGCCGCATCAGGTCTCCATCCGGCTCGGCCTGAAAACGCACGCGTAGCTCACTTTCCATCGCCTCCAAAAGCGGCGTATCGGCATCCGGATCGATACAGCGCACACGGCGCCAGTCGCGCGTGAACTGGACCAGGGCCGGTTCGGGCTTGGCCGCACCGATGCTGCCCTGCTCGCGCAGAATCACCCCGATATGCACATACTCATTCCGCACCGCATCCGGCACATACCGGAGCAGGTGAAACTCGCATGCACGCCGCTCGTTGCCGTCGCTCATCTCATGTCCCGAGCGCATTGCTCGCTCTTTTTCGCTGGGTCCCACAGACCGCGCCTACATGACTCTTCCCGCAATGTTAGTCTCCCACCGTGCATCCTTCCAACCCGTGACACCACTTTCTTCTCCGCCGCCTCCCCATTTAGGAAATGGCTTCCGATCCGACCTCGCGAATTCTTCAATCAGCTCCCGGACCCTGCCGCGCCGCGCCAGCAGTTTCTCCACCAGCGCTTCCATCTCCGCAAGATCCCCGCCATACCACTCCGGCGGAACTTCGCTGGCCGCCGCCCACACCGTCTCGGAGGCCATCGTTTCGATTCTCGTCAGCCACGGCTCAAACGACTCCCACCCGAGAACATCCCGGTACACATCGTTGCGGTAGTAAACCCCACGCAGTGGAATATCTTCGAACATCCAATCCCCGGCGTGAAAGCAATACCCGAAGTCGATGAATACCGCCCGGTAGCGCTTTTCCCGTTGCTTGCGCGCAAACACGGCCTGTCGCCCATTCGAGTTCCCGGTCCATTTGTCCAAGGCCAGAATCCCCGCAAACTCGCCCAGGTTTCTCACCTCTGCAAGGTGTTCTTCGGGCAGATAGTCCACCACCAGGCCCGGCATCAGCCCGCCCACAAATCGCGAGCCGAACTGCAACCCCGGCTGGCATTTCACCCGCGTAGTGCCCAGGTCGATCTCCAATTCCTGCGTATGCTCCACCAGCCAACTGGAGACCTCGATCAGCTCCACCTCGGGCGCAGTCAACCCCGCCGCCAGAGCCAGCCGCGATGCCAGAAACTCATTCGCCAGTACTCTCATGTGCTGCGGATTGTTCTGGAACTTCACCACATACACATGTCCATCCGCGCCCAGCATCAACTGGCCCTGCGCACCGCCCCGCATCCGCCGGATATGCTGCACCGCCAGAACCGCCAAGCCCGCTCCCTCGCTTTTTCCGATTCTCAATCAGATTCTATGCGCTTCCGCCTGATTATTCCGGAAAGGCAGCTGGCAGCTAAGAGCTGCTCCCTCGCCCCCAACCCAATCGCCATCGCCATCACCAGGTCGTCATGCGTCCCTGCTCGCGCCCCGGTCCCCCCGTTGGGCAGCCGCACAAAACTCCTGCATTCTGCCAGCAACCTGCGGCTCATGAACCGCTCCGGATGTTCCACCAGCATCGCACCCAGTTGCCCCAGCACCGCCGGCCTGCTCAACGACGTCGTCAGCCACCCCGCTTGTCCCCCCTGCCGGTAAATCCGCCCATACCCGCACACCGTCTCCGCCAGCGCCAAAACCCCGCTGCCGTGATTGTTTCTTTCCACTACCAGCCACGCTCCGTTGTACTCCGTCGCCAGCCTCGTCATCAGCCACGCCAGTTCCAGACCGCCCACGTGCCCCGCGAATTCCGCGCACTGCACGCCCGTTTCCATGTCCAGAACCTCGGCTGCGGAATAATCCCCTTCGCTGCCGCCGCCGGATGGATCCACCGCCACCAGGTACTCTTTCCCCTTCAGCGCCGGCAGCCAAACTTCCAGTTCCCCATTCCGTCGCCGCTCCTGAGGCTCAGGAGTCCCCGCCAGCCGCTCCTCGATCGCCGCCAGCTCAAACACCGAACTCCCGCTGGCCAGAAAGCAGCTCTCTTCGTTCTCTGCATACTCCTGCTTCGCCAGCCCGCGAAAGTTCGATCGGATCTTTCTTCTATACCCAATCTGCTCGCGGTCCAACTTGTGTCGGGCAATCAGCTCGCGCTCCTCTTCCGTCAAACTCGTCTCGTCCACCGCCTCCGCACGATAGCTCGGCTCCATCCACCAGGGAAAGAAATGCCGCACCATCCCCGTCTCGCCGGCCTTTTGCCATTCCTCGTAAAAGCAGCCGCCAACTCCGTCCGGCGTCGATTCCAAAATCATCTCCGCCCCCGGCGCCATCGATGCCCGCAGCCCCGCCAGCGTCTCCGCAGGGTCACCCGGCCAGCGCGCCAGCTCTGAGCAATGAAGATTCTGCACCGTCAATCCACGCCCCGCATTGCGGTCGCCCGCGGAAACCACCCGATATTGCGAGTCCAACTCCGGAAACACAATCTGCCGCACATTCATCTGCGAAGTCCTCAACGGACCCTGCCGCAGTTCTTCCGGCATCCATTCCAGAAATCGATGAACGATGCGGAATATCTCCTCTGCCGACTCCTGCGTATGCGCCACCTGCAGCGTAAGTGTGCCCGGCTGCGTAATGGTCTTCAGAAAGAACCGCGCCGCCGCCCACGTTGTCAACCCCATCTGGCGCGCCTTCAGAACGATGTTCCGCCTACCCCGCCGGAGCTCAAATGCTTGCTGCGCCGCATTCGCTTGCAAGCGCACCGGCCGGCCCTCGCGCGCCCTGACCAGCAACAGCTCCTCGGCCAGCGCCATCCCCACCGTCCGCCCATCCAGGATCTTGAGGCGATGATCCAGAATTGTCCCGTATCGAATCAGTTCTTCCCGGTCAAGCTCCACAGCGCACTGCATCCACTCCCGCGCGCCATCGGCGCCTGCCACTTCCATCTTTGCCAAGGATCCCCCAAATTGGATAGGTTCGACAGCGTTCCTTCTCCCATGCAACTTCACTGAACCGTATTCTTTCGACAAGGGGTCAACCCACTTCGCTCGATTCTTCCGGAAACATCGGGTCGACTCCCGAGGGCAAGCGTTGTCTGGGGTCGCTTTTTGAGGAACACGGCCAGGAGGCATATCGCTTGAATTGTCGATGCGATATAGGGTCCTGGCCGGCTTATCTTTACTGCAATCGTTCGATCACAATGCCTCGGCTCCACACCCCGCCCGTGTTGGTGCCAGAGCCTGCGCTTTCCGTCTGGACGGGCACACCGGCCGCCAGGTTGAAGAGAGTGGGATAGACGTTTCCTGATGAGATGCTGGTGCCGATCTGCGCTGTAGCAACCGTGTAACCGTTCGCCGAACCACCAGTGTTCAATGCCTTGACGTAGCTAGTCACGGTGTATGCCGTGGAGCTTGCTGTCGTTCCATAGGTTATGCCGGTCACTCGATAAAATCCAGCATAGGCAGATGTCCACGCGGTTGCGTATGTTCCCGTTGGCGACGATTCGCTGATCGTGCTTTGGACGTAAACCGTGCAAGGCAAATGGTCGTATCCATCCAGGCAGCCAAGTGTGTTTGCGGCAGCCACGATTTGTCCCGATGAGTTGGTAGCGAGGCGCGCTGCCGACGTTGGCGGGGCCGCGCCGTTGACCTGTCCAGCCGTGGTAGCTGTCGCAGCGTTTCCGGTCGTGTTGGCGGCATTGTTGGGTATGTCTGTCGAGCCAAGAGCTGCGCACCCCGGTGCTTGGGCTGCACTGCCGGTGCCGGTCTCCTGGACGAAGCACTTTGTAGTGCTCGTATTGCCTGCCAAGCCCAGCGGAGCCGCCGTTGGACCACCGCTGTAGAGGATGGAATACTCAGCTGAATTCAGCACCGTGCCTACTCCGGCAGCCGTCGAAATGAGCGGTACTCCAGCATTGAGAATATTACCGTTCTGGTCAATCAGCAACGGGTAGGTCTGCCCGGTTGGTGACGCATACTTTGCTAGTTGAAGGCCGCCATCGTCAAACAGCGACATCAGATACGCGTTCCCGGCAAGATTCGCAGCATAAAGAAGCCTCGTCGTGCTGAGGCTGTCTGTGGCCCTGAAAACGGCGACGGAGTTGCCTGGAGTAACTGTCCCGTATCCATTCCCAGCTAAGAGTGCTCCCCCCTGTACAGTCGTACCCGCATTAATTTGTCCCGGAGAAGTTATATCGCCGCTTGCATCGACCGTGACACCACCCTGCAAACGTTCAAGCGTATCAGTGCTGTTCAGTATGTTGTGATCTTCCCGAAGCACTGCGGGCGGAGTTGTAAAGTCGATAGATTCTATAACCCCGTTGAACTTGTTGCCCCGGACGGTCACATCGTTGAAACTCATGAAAGAGTCTTCCTGGTAAATCCCAAGGCCAACATTGCTGATGTCGTTGTCGAGAATGTTGGTGTCTAACGATGTAGCTATGCCAGATTGCGAATTCATATCGATTCCGCGGCATGTGCTGCCCGCACCTGATGTGAGCGTTGAACTGGTGATCATGTTGCCCGTGACTGTTGTGCCAATTACCTGGCCAGGGCGCCCACCATCTCCGCGCCCCAGTGTGATGCCCGCGCAATCCAGGGATGCGTTTTGTAGATCAATCGAATTGTGGGAAATCATTGTGTTCTGAAGGATAGGTGTAACTGAAAGTGTCCACGCAGTGCCGGTGGAATATGTTGCAGAGACCGCCGAAGAATTGCTAATTGCGATTGCAGTCATACTATTACCAAGTACCGTCGCGTTGGTGACATTGTTCCCGGTGTTTGAAAAGTTGGTAGCGGTCAAGTTCTGGATTCCTACCATACCATTGAAGCTACCTGCAATATCGGAACCCGCACCATCGAAGTTGCCAATATATACCGCTGTGGTTGCCAAGCTGGTGAGAGTTGCGCCACCTGCGCAATAGCTCAAGGTCGATGGCAGGGTCTCAGCCACCGCAAAGGGGTTGACGAACGTCATTGTGGTAGCAGTATTGGAATAGACAATAAAGGTGCCATCGTTCCCCCCATTGTTAGCACATGCGAGCGTGAAAGCCCAGTTCTGGTACTGATTGGCTGTTAGTCCCGTCATGCCGGCAACCACCATCGACGGTGGGGTCGCTGACACTCTCGGTTGAAAAGTCACGGTGGTTAGTGACCCACCGGCCGCGGTAAAACTCACTGCCGACTGCCTGATCACCTGAGTGATGGGACTAGACAAGGGACCGGAGCCACCGGCGACTATTGCCTTTTGGTTTGTCTCTGTCCAAGGAGCACCTATCAAACCCGGCTCTGAAATCGTGTTGTTGGAAATGTTGTTGTTGATGCCTGAAAAATAGTTAGGTGGCCCAATAGTTATCGTGCCATTCTGGCAGGTGTTGCCGGTCATGGTGATATTTGTTCCTATCAGTTCGTCTGGGCATTGTGTCGTCCAGGTGTTCCCGGTTACCGTGGCACCCCAGAAAGTTCCTGAAAGATCGTTGCCGCTTCCAGTTCCATTGTCATTCATATGGTTGTTGCTAAAAGTGAAGTTGCGTACCCAACCTAGTCCACCTGCGCCAATCTCTGTGACATACCCTACGCCTTGAGCCGATATGACAGTGTTGCTGACGATGTTGTCGGAAAAATCTAAATCGAACCCTGACGTTCCAGGGTATCCGGTGAAGTCATAGGTTTGGAGTACATCTGCGTGGCCACTAGCACCTGGCCCAGACGTACCCGTGCCCCAGTTGCTAAATACATTCCCGCGAATCACCATATGGTGATCCCATCCACTCGACCCGATCACGTCGCCGCCGATGTTGAGAAATTTGTTATCCAGAATATAGATGTCATAAGGGAGTGGATAGGAAGAGAGGCCCTGTATGCCGATGGCTTGGGAATTCCAGTTCTGGAACTTTATGCCCTTGATTGTGATGCCGTGAGTAGCATTCACCCCGTTATTATTGGAGTTGATCTCGATAGCCGCACTGCAGAGATAAATATGTTGGTAGCAATACAACGCACTTGGCGTGCTTGCCAGGTTGCCATCCATTACTCCGTTCTGAATAGTTACATCTGTGGCAACAGCGGTGCCAGAGACGGGGTAAGTCTGAATCATGCCACCACGCTGAGTAGGAGAGCCTGTCGAATATGCGCCGATCTGGAACGTGCTTCCACCAAGATCGATGATGTTATTCTGGCTAACCTTGATAGCGCCGGAGAGAACGTAGGTTCCGCCTTGCGCAACTTGTAGATTGTGGTTAGGGCTGAGAACAACCTGTGTAGTCCACGACGTACCGCAGGACGGGTCCACCTGAATAGTCCCGGATGCGCTGCCAAGCACGCCATCGACCGTGTTGATTTTTGCGCCGCAATCGCTCCCTGAATATGCTGAGGCCAGGAATACGTGGTTGACGCTCTGCGCGGCGATGGCCCCACCAAAGGTGCCGTTGCCGGGCACAACGATGCCATTCAAGCCATCCGTGGTTAATCCCGCAATTGCTGCTTGTGCCCCGAGACTTGCCAAAGCTCCACTCGCAGTCGAAGCCCCCGTCCCACCCGCGGAGACAGTCACCTGACTCATGCCACCAATCGATGTTCCGTTCCCCGTGTAATAAGCAATTTGACCGGAGGTTGCGGAGCTGACTGTGCCGCTGCCGCCTCCGGAGCTTGTTCCACACGCTGATCCCGTATTCGTGATATAGCCGGAGGTATCGATCTGCACGCAGTTATGACCGCTGCCGGCAGCGAGGCCAGGAAACTTGATTGCGGCCGCTCCCGTGAAGCTTGCGTAGAGAGAACTGCTGCTGCCGCCATAAACGTTGAACCCCGCCCCGGCGCCCGTTTCGTAATTGACCCGCACTACTCCCGTAGAATTCGAGGCGTTTATATATGTGTCGCCACTATTGGTGCTCTGGTAAGCCTTAAAGCTGTCCAGTCCACCTAAGGCTGAATTCAGCGACCAGTTATTGCTTGCATCTTTTACCATGTACCACTGGCTGTTTCCATTCCAGTCCTTGTAAGTAAAGGATCCCTTCTGGCTGGCAGTGAGCCCTGGCCACAGATAATAGTCAACTTCTGAATCGGAGTTATTGCGCACGGTCATCGTTCCAGTTGACTGTGACGTGCCCGCCACCAGCAGCGTCCCATTAAACTGCGCGTCGCCCGCGTGGTCGATCGTCGCAACTGTCGTCTCGGTCGCTCCGCCCGATCCGAAAACCACACCGCCCGTTCCTGAGTTATTCGATCCGTTCAGAACTATTGCTCCCGTTCCCGCCGCATTCAAGACCGTCTGGTTGTTCGTACTCGATTGCCCGTTGTTATACTGCCCGATCGACAAGCGGTACACGCTGTTCAATTCATCCAGGACCTGGTAGAACTGCTCTCCCGCCGTCGCATCGCTCAAGCCCGTTGTCCACCGGTATCCGAAGTCCGTCTGGTACCGGTCCTGTAACCCGCGCTCGTTGCCGAGCCCAATCCCGAGGCGGAAATGGTTGGTTACCGTCGCGTCCTGTTGGCTCCCATACCAGTCACCATTCAGTCCGTTGAAACTCCTGTGAAATGTATCGAGGAAGCTGTTGCGCGTGCCGGCGTCGGTAAGCTTGCCGGTAAGCATGGTTCCGCCCGTCATCCAGTTGTTGTAAGAACTGCCCGCATCGGCCACAACCTGGTTGTTCGAGTTCTCGTTCCGCAATCCCACAATCGTGTTGTTCTGCGCATTCGGTCCCAGGTGCATTGCTGTATTGCATCCTTCTACATCTCCTCCGGTGAATGTGTTTCCATCCCCCTGCTGCAAATTGATCCCATACGTCCCCGCAATCGGACTGCCCCCACTCGTCGGGCAAACGATGTGCAACCGCACAAATGCGCTCGCATTCATCCAATCCGTCGTGGCTGCGTTCGCAATCTGGTGCCCGATTGCGTTCACTGCAATCAGAAAGCCGCCGAACTCGTCGTCGAAGAACGTTCCACCCGTATAGTTTTCAGTTCCGTCCAATGTCATGCCCGTCTGGTTCTGATTTCCCAGGAAATACAGACTCTCCAGATCCAGTTCCTGCGTGCGATAAGCGACCAGCCCCTGGGCCGTCGCGCTGCTGGCAGCGGTGGTGTTAATCACCAGGTCTTCCATGTGAAAGCCGGATGTATCCGCCGCATACGTCGGGTCGCCTACCTGCACCATCGCGCCTGTTCCGGAATAGAGAAACGCCGTTCCCCCCTGGCTGCCGCTCGCGGCACTCCCGCCCCGCAATGCGCAGCCGCGCAGCGATACATTTCTCGTCCCCGCCGTCACAATCACCTGGTTGGCCGTCGAAATGGTCGCGCACGGCAGCAGCACCGCGGTATTCGCCGTCGATATTGTCAGGTTCGATCCCATCGACAGACTTCCCGTGAAGTTCCGTGCATCGCATGTTCCGCCGAAGGTGGCGCTCACCGCACCCAGACACGCCTGTAGCCTGGCTCCAAAGTCCGCCCCCGGAAACTGGTCCACCTGCAGTGCCGTGCCCAGCGGGTTATTCGCCACCAAGGCCGCGTACGTTCCCCCGCCCGGCAAGTTACCGCCCCCACCATCCAACTGCGTCCCGTTACTCTGCGAACTCGACGCGCTCCACACCGTATATCCGCCGTTGCCCTTCAATAGATTGCCGGCAAAGAACGTCATGTTCTGGCCCGCAATCAGGTTTACCGGCGCGGCAGTATCCCAGGTTCCCTGCACATTCACGGTCGCCGTCGTCGTGCCCGAGCAACCGACACCGCCCTGCGTCACACTCACAGTTCCAATTGCGCCGCTGTTGTTCACGTTGGCAACCGCCTGCGCCGTGCAGCTTCCGCTGAACTTGAGCGGAATCTGCGTTCCGTATGGATCGAAGCCCAGCCCAAGTTCCGGCCCAGCCGTCACTCCCGTTACTGCCCCGCCCGAAGCCGTCACCGTAAGCTGCGGTTGCACTGCACTCCAGGTCGGCAACACCACCGCATTGCGAACCGTCCAGCCCTGTTGCGTGCCGGCAAGATCCAGCACCAGCCCCGTAGGCGGCTCACCCGTCGCAGCCGAATTTCCAACCATCGCAACCACATTGTCGAGGACGTTATTGGAACCCGCTCCCGCCGTGAACGCATGCGTCGCCTGGATCGTGATGTTCTGCCACCGGTTCGAATCGGAATTCAATCCCGCCGGAGCGGCTACCGGCAGCGCGGGAATTGCAATTCCGGTGTTCAGTCCGCGAATATCGATATTGCGGAACTCGCTCCACTGCGGCCACTGCGCCAGGTACAATCCGCAGGTGTGAGTCGAGTGCGCCCCTGGATACTGCGCCGCCATTGGGTCCACACCTGTGGTTGCAATCTCAAGGTTTTCGATCTCAGCCACGCGCAGGCCGTTTCCACCCGATCCTGTTGCCGCCGGCATGGCGATCGCGCAATTGCCCACTGCCCATGCCGTGCCTGTTCCCTGCGTGCCTGTAAGCCCGTTTCCGCCCGGCGAAAAAATTGAGTTCTTCTCCATCAACCGGCTTACTGCGCACATTCCCGCCGCCGCGCGTCCCTCTGCGGCCGAGCAGGAAATATCCGCACTCTGGTCCACATAAATCGTGAGATCGTGAATCCGCGTGTACGACAGCAGACTCACGCTATCCGTCCCCGTCGCCAGAACGTCCTGCCCCGGAAAACCCATCAATGCCGACACCTGTTTCCCCAGGCCGCCAATCGACTCCCCACGCCAGTTCAACGAGCGCGTCTTGCACGTTCCCTGCGGAATCGTCAGCGTTACGCCGTTTGCATTGGCATAATTCAGCGCTGCTTGCAGCGCATTCGTATCGTCCGTGGCTCCATCGCATACCGCGCCGAATTCCTTTACGCTGCGCTCCTGTTGTTGCGCTGTCGCCCGGCGCAGGTCTTTCACATACACGCCGTTCGAGTTCGTAAACCCATCGGTCCCCGCGTAGGTAGGTGGAATCACAACTGCACCATTGCTCCCAGCGGCATTGATCGCCGCCTGCAGCGTTGTCTGTGAGCTGCCGGCCAATGGCGACTGCTCTCCATTCATCGCCGGTGTCTGCAATGCCCCGGTCATGTTCCCGCCCGCCAGCGGGACTGCTTCGCTGAACGTCGTGTCGACATAGTGCTTGTCCGCCGCTTGCAATGGCTGTGTAGGATCGCCATTCAAATAGAGCGGACCGCTCAGTGTTCCACCCGCCGCCAAAAGCAGGCTGCCTTCCACTTCCGCGATCGACTGGTCGACATACGCTTTGCTCACTGCCTGCACGGCCTGTGCCGCAGGCATCAGCTGAGCCTGCACCTGTGCCAGGCTTGCCTGCGCCGCTGCCGGAACAACCCAATATTGCGTCGTAGTTGTGCCATCGGCCAGATAATAGACCGCTGTGTAATAAAGCCCAGCCGGCGTAGCTCCCAGGTTTGGCGCCAGATTTACGCTTACAAATCCATCCGGAGCAATCGTCACCGTGATGCTGTCCGCGGCCACCGACTGGCCGTTGGCTGTAGTAAACGCTGGCCATCTCAGCATCAGTGTCCCCGCGCCAACCTGGCCATTGGCCAGATATACCGTCCCCTGAACGGTCGTCGTGCTGATAGCCTGCGCGCCGGCAACATTGCCCAGCGCCATCGATAACAGGCACAATCCCAGCCCGAATATCAGCTCAAGTTTCAGTCCCATCCATTTGCCTGCGCCGAACCAATCGTTCTTCGTGAGCTTCATCCGTTTCTCTTCTTTCTTCCTTGGGAATGCGGTGATCCGAATGGGGAAAAGCCCATGCGTTTCCACCGCATTCCCTGCCAATTGAGGAATTAAGCCGTTACAAGTTCAGGTCTTTGAACATCCGTTTACACACCCTCTTCCGAGGACGCGGCAGGCATTTGCGGCTCTGCGGCGAGTCGCGTTGCCAGGGTTATGAGGGGCCTTTTTCCCAGCGCCTCCTCAATATCTACGTCTGCTTCTGCCAGCTCAATCAGCAATCGAGCGCTCATTACATGGCCCTCTTTTGTGGCTTTCATTAGCGCTTCTGCAATCTCGTTGGCTTTTGCATCCACGAGTTTTCGAGCCTCTTTATTGAGCCGTTTTACTCTTCCGTTGCCGTTCTTCCTTACTGCTGAATGCGTCCGAGTTGTCATTGCTTCCACCATTCCCGTTCCAGCATCCCGCACGTCCGTCTCTTGTGCAGAAATGGAGAAGAGGCAATTCAAATGCGGAATCGCCCCATCTTCAACAACAGTTTGCCGAACCTGCGAAAGTGGCCCGAAGAGATCAGGAGAGCCCCAGTACCAATCATTCGATTCCCAGGAAAACTCTTTGGGAATTGGACGACAGACACCACGCCCACTCACCTGTACATCTATTTCGCTTTGATTGTTCTCAGGTTACGGGATTCGCAGGGAATGTACTGCAATTAGCGTCACTCCATTTTTTCGTTTATTATCAATAGTTTATAGGTACCTTGCTTAATCGCGCCCCTTGACAGCCATTCCGCCTGGCAGCGCAATCGACTACGATGATTTCCGTGACTACCCCCGCAACGCACGATCCCACCCTCCTCGTTCATGGCGGCGCATGGGCCATTCCCGCCGATGCCGCAGAGGCTCACCAGGCCGGCGTCCGTCAGGCTCTTGAGACCGGCTACGCCATTCTCTCTCTCGGCGGTTCCGCTATCGATGCGGTGGAAGCCGCAGTCTCAGTGCTTGAAGACGACCCCACCTTCGACGCCGGCCGCGGCAGCTTTCTCACCTCCGACGGCCGCGTTCAGCTGGATGCTCTGCTGATGGACGGTGGCCGCATGAAAGCCGGCGGCGTGGCCTGCGTTGAGCGCCTGCGCAACCCCATCCAGGCCGCCCGCCTCGTCCTCGAAAAGTCGCAGCATGTCTACTTTGTCGGGGAAGGAGCGGAGCGCTTCGCCGCGTCTCACGGCATGATCCTCATCGATAATTCGGAACTGGTTCTTGACCGCGAGAGGGAGCGCCTGACGCACGCAAAAGCGCGCCAGTCCGCCGGTCTGTCCGACGAAACGTTCTCCGGCCCCGAGGACGTTCCCATCCACATCCTCCACGACGACAAAAGCCCCGAAACAGGCGTGCCTCTCGACCCCTCAGCTCCTGGCCACGATCCCGCGTCTCCGAATTGGAAGAGCACTTTTCCGCCCGACCCCGACCTGTTCACATCCCACGACACGGTCGGCGCCGTAGCTCTCGACGGCCACGGCAACCTGGCCGCCGCCACCTCTACCGGCGGAACCCTCAATAAGACTCCCGGCCGCGTCGGCGATTCATCCCTCATAGGCTGCGGCTGCTATGCGGACAATCTTGCCGCCGCAGTCTCCCTCACCGGCTGGGGCGAACCCATCATGAAGCTGGTGTTGGGCAAATGGGCCACCGACCGCGTAGCCGCCGGAACTCCGCCTGAGCTAGCCGCGCGCGAAGCCATCTCGTATCTCTATAACCGCCTCGGCGGCCACGGCGGCATCATCCTCTTAGGCCCCGACGGCCGCTTCGGCCTCGCCCACAACACCCCGGCAATGGCCTGGGGATTAGCTACGCCCAGCGGCCTCCAAACCGGGCTTAGCGTCTAGCTGGCAAGTCGCCATTTCAACCTTGTGTACGCCACGCGAAATCCCTTGCGCTCCGCGTTCCTTTGCGAGTTGCTCCCCGCCTCAGCCACCATCATGGCCAGGTCGCATCCCTGTTCGAAGGCATACCGCATTCGTTCCTGCAACAGGGCTGCTTGCAGTCCGCGCCGCCGCAACTCCGGCACTGTGGCCGAACCGCCGAACAGCGCCACGCCATCATGCAAGCTCAGCACTCCGGCAGCGCCCGGCTCTCCGTCAACCTCAGCCAGGAAGCACGGGCTCTGCTTGCGCGCAACGCAAAGGGCGCCCATCTGTTGCACAAACGGCTCCAGTTCCGGATGCTCGTGAGTCCATCCCCTGGCGCTGACGCCACCCCACAACTGTGCCTCTTCCGGCCCCACTGCGCGGACAACGATATCGGCTGATTGTTCATTGGCAGGGCTCTCCACGGGTCGGTAGAGCACGTTGCTCACCTCGAACGGTCTATAGTTGCGCGCGCACAGAAGGTCGAGCGTTGCCGCGCCAGCCATGGGGCTCACTTCATGCATCACAGCAGCCCCGCGGATCTTGAAAAACTCTTCCATCTCGTTCAGAGTTTCCTCGCTGAGATCTTCAAACAGCCCCAGGCCGAAACTCTGCGTCGTTGGCGCACCGATGCCGTCAAAGACCACTGTTGTTCCGGCAACTTTCATCCACGTGGAAGCGCTCTCAGGAAACAAACGGCGGCGCGTCTCGGCAAACTGGGCGCATGCGTAGGCCTCCGCACCTTCCAATCGCCGCGACAATGCCAAATCGGAGAAAATCATTCTGCAGTTGATCCTACACAGTGAAAGTGCTCGCGGTGTCTAACATCATTGGGACAACGCCCAGTTGCAAGGGGATAACCTGAGAGAACATGCTGAATCTGGTCCTCGCCTCCGCATCGCCGCGCCGCCGTGAACTTCTGACACAGGGCGGTTTTTCGTTTCGGGTCCACCCGGCGCATATTCCCGAGGATCCCAATCCCAACGAAGATCCCATTGCCTACGTAGTCCGTCTCGCGCGCGAAAAAGCGCAGGCCGTTTACGATCAGATCGGCGATCCAACAGCTACTGTTCTCGGCGCAGACACAACCGTAGTTCTCGACAACCAAATCCTCGGCAAGCCTGAAGACGCCGCCGACGCAGCACGCATGTTGCGTCTGCTCTCAGGCCGCACACACCGCGTCATCACCGGTGTAGCCGTCGTCACCGCCGCCCGCACCGAAGTAGCCGCCGAAGTGACCGCCGTAAAATTCCTCGCAATCTCCGGCGAAGAGATAGCCGCCTACATCGCCACTGGCGAGCCCATGGACAAAGCCGGCGCCTACGCCATTCAGGGCCGCGCCGCCCGCTGGATCCCCCGCATAGAAGGCGACTACTTCAACGTCGTTGGATTGCCGCTGGCCTTGGTCTCGACGCTGCTGGAGAGTCTCTAGCTGATCGCAGGGGTTAAAACCCCTTATTGCATCGGCCATTTTCGGCGCGACTGAAGTCGTGCCCTTTCACAAAGCAGGCGTATGAAACAAGTTCCTCGAATCGAAAGCTTGAGGCTGAAAGCTGAGAGCTAGGAGCTGCCTTTTCACTGCTTCACCGACACCTTCTCCCCCTTATAACTCACCGTAGCCTCAGCGGCTTCACTCTCCCCAATCCCAACCCCATGTCCACTCCCCACCACCACCAGCCGGAACGTCCGCTCCGCCAGCATGCCGGGAAAATTCCCCTCACGCGCCCCCAACGTCAGCGCCTTCGCAGCGTCGTCCCAATGCATCGCAATCGTCGCATGCGCACCCTTCTCATAGCGGTACCCATCGTTCTCATCCTCATAGAAAGTAAAATCCCCATCCGCCCCCGGATAAACCCGCACCTCGATCGGATCGGCAGGCTTTTCGGTAGTCCACTCCATCGCCGGCCCCATCGGAATGATCGACCCCGCCCGCACAAACAGCGGCATCTTTTCGAGAGGCGCATCCGCCTGAATCCTCTTGCCGCCCTCCTGCTTATCGCCCGTCCAGAAGTCATACCACGTCGCTTGCGGCAAATAGACCGTCCGCGAAGTCGCGCCCTCTGTAGTCACCGGGCTAACCAGAATAGCCGGCCCAAACAAATACTCATCCCCGGTATTCTGCGCCTCCACATCTTCCCGCCAATCCATCACCAGCGGCCGCATCAGCGTTCCATGATTGCTGGTAACCTGCCAAGCCTGCGAATAGATATAGGGCATCAGCCGATACCGCAGCGTGTCGTAATCGACAAGAATCTTCTGTGCATCCGGCCCATACGACCACAGCTCGTTCTCATCCGGATTGCGCGTTCCATGCACGCGGAATATCGGCGAAAACGCGCCAAACTGGAACCACCGCACAAACAATTCGCGAAACTTCGGATCGTTCAGATTCCCGCCCGAAATAAACCCGCCAATATCCGTCGTCCAGTAAGGCATTCCCGAGATAGCGTAGTTAAGCCCCGCCGGAATCTGCCGCTGAAACGTCATCCAGTCGCTCAGCACATCCCCCGACCACGCCGTAACCCCATACCTCTGCGATCCTGCATACGCCGACCGCGACAAAATGAACACCCGCTTGTCGTTCGAAGCCGATCTTTGTCCGTCAGACACGGCTCCCGAATGAAACACCGGATACACATTCGCATACCGCGCGCCCGACCCAAGAAAGAGCTTGTTCGTCGTTAGAATGTTGTCTTCCCGCCCCTCGGTCTCCGGCTCATCGGTATCCAGCCACCACGCGTCAACACCTTTTTGAAACAGCGCCGTATTCGCATTCGCCCAATACTGCTTTGCTGCTGCCGGATTCGTCGCGTCATACAGTGCCTGCCCCACCGGATGAAAGCTCTGCTGCACTGTCTTCGCGATGAACCACCCCTTCTTGTCGAATTCGGTATACGTCGCGCTCCCAGGCCTGAAATAGGGCCAAATCGAAACCATCAGATGAAAGTGTTCTTTGTGTAGTGAGTCGATCAGCCCCTGCGGATCGGGGTAATTCGGGTTCCACTTCATCTCGCCCATCGTCACCCACCAGAACCAGTCCTGCACAATGTTGTCCACCGGAATATGCAGCGCCCGATACCGGCTCGCCACCGTCTGCAGTTCCAGTTGCGACTGATACTTGTTCTTGCACTGCCAAAACCCATAAGCCCAGCGCCCAAGCAGTGGAACCTCGCCCGTAAGCTCGCGATACGCTCCCACAATCGCATCCGGCTCCGGCCCATAGAGGAAGTAGTAGTCGACCCGGTCTGCCACTTCCGCACTCAGATAAAGCGCATGAACAAAGCGGTTATTCACTCGGCTCCGCGACGGATTATTCCAGAAAATCCCGTATCCATTGGTCGAAACAAGCAGCGGAATCGCAATATTCGTATTCTCCTGCGACAAATCCACAGTCTCGCCGCGATAGTTCCACACCCCAGCCTGGTGTTGCCCCAGCCCGTAAAATCCTTCATGCGATCCGTAAATGGAGAAGGAAACCTCCGCATGAAATGTCTTCTCCCCATTCACCTCCACCGGCCGCAGCGACCTGTACCCATCCGTAGTCAGCATCTTCCCGCGCATCCCCTGCCCAGTCGATCCCGGCCCCGTCGCACCCGCGCCCGTCGCACCCTCCGGCACAATGTAATGCAGCGCCCCGCTCTCCTTCTCCACCACCAGCCTCAATTTCGAAGTCGAAAGCGTCACCGTCTTAGCATCCGAGCTAACATCGAACGTCGCCGCCGGCCAGTCCTTCTTGATCACCACGTTGTCGGAAGCCCGGTCCGGCGCAGCAGCCCCCAGCGGCGCATACGTCACATGGATCACTTCGGCCGCCTTCACTTCCAGCCGCAGCACTCCATCCTTTTGGCGAATCTCCACGCCATCCGCCCGCTTGTCAAACCCCGTCACCGGATTCGGCGAAGTCCACTGCCCCTTCGCAGCCGGAACCAACAGCCCCGCCACCACCAACCCCACAAGAATTCCAAAATGCCTCATCGCAATAGCCCTTCCTGAATCGCTTTTCCAGTCCGCACCAGTCTACGCCAGCAAACACCGAGTTAGTCTCCCCTCCCATCCCTTCTCTAACCAGCCAGGTCAGGTCGAACCAAGGTATCGAAAGTCGTACTCCAGTCACGGCTTTTTCGGAGTACACTTCAGTTGCCAACCCTCAAAGGAAAACTAATGCGTATTCAAGCATTCGTGCGCTCAACTCTCCTGCTTCTTTTCCTCGCATCCTCGCCACTCGTGTACGCCCAGTTCCAGCAGCCCACCGACGAAGAACTAAAGATGACCGCCGACCCCAAAGCCCCCGGAGCCGCCGCCGTCTACCTCAACGTGACTGAGATTGCCGACAACCCCCACCACTTTGAAACCACCTACGTCCGCATCAAGATCCTCACCGAAAAGGGCGCCGATCTCGCCACCGTCGATCTCCCCTACCAGCGTGACGATGTCAATCAGTTTCAAATCACCGAAATTAAGGGTCGTACCATTCATCCCGACGGAACGGTCTTTCCGTTCATTGGCAAACCCGCCGACTTACTCGCCGCCAAGACTCACGGCACAGAATTCGACCGCAAAGTCTTCACGTTACCCAGCGTCCAGGTTGGCAGCATCATTGAGTACTCCTATCAGCTCGTCTACAACGATGACTATTACTACCCACCGACTTGGTTAATCCAACGCCCTTACCTGGTTCACAAGGCTCACTACCTCTTCACACCCAACAACAATAAATTCACCTCTCTTAGTGTCTGGAAGGTCCTTCCCCCAGGCGTTACCGTCAACAAGGATGCCGAGGGCCGCCTCAGCCTTGACCTAACTGACATCCCGGCCGCGCCGAATGAAGAGTGGATGCCTCCCATCGAAACCACTCTCTACCGCGTCCGGTTCTACTTCCGTATCCCCGGCGACCTCGACAGCTTCTGGCAGGTCCAGGGCAACAACTGGTCCAAGAACGTTCAGCAGTTCACAGACCCTTCAAAATCCCTGCGAGACGCCGTCGGCGGATTCGTCGCGGCGGGCGACAGCGAAATGGACAAGGCGAAAAAGCTCTATGGCGTTGTGCAGACGCTTGAGAACACAGACTTTACCCGCGACAAGAGCATCGCGGAACGCAAACAGCTCAAGCTCAAAGCCGTAAAGCACGCCGACGACGTGTGGACGCAGAAGAGCGGCACCCGCACCGAGATTGCCTTGCTATATCTAGCGATGCTGCGCGCCGCCGGCCTCACTGGCTACGCCATGCGCATCGTCGACCGCGGCCGTAGCGTCTTCGACCCCGGGTACCTTTACTTCGATCAGCTCGACGACACCATCGTTCTGCTCGCCATTGACGGCAAAGAAATCGTCCTCGATCCAGGCCAGAAAATGTGTCCCTTCCGCACTGTAAGCTGGAGACATTCGGCCGCCACAGGCCTGCGCCAGACCCCCTCCGGCAGCGCAATCGCGACCACTCCTCGTCAGATCTTCGCCAACAACATCTTGCAGCGCACCGGCGAAATCGCCATCGACCGCCCCGGCTCCATCGAAGGCAATTTTCGCTTCACCATAACCGGCCAGGAGGCCCTTTACTGGCGTCAGAGAGCTCTTGAAATCGACGAAACCGAATTGAAAAAGCAGTTCGATCAGTGGATTGCCGCTATGGTGCCCAGCGGCGTTGAAGGCCACGTCGACCGCTTCGTCGCTATCGACAATCCCGAGGTAAATCTCTCCGTTGAGATCTCCGCGAAAGGCAATGTCGGTACAGCCACTTCAAAGCGCCTCATGGTTCCCGCGTTCTTCTTCGCGTCCCACAGCGGCCACCCTTTCGTAGACCAGCAAAAGCGCCTTACCTCTGTCGACATGCGCTACGGTGAAACCACCAACGACGAGGTCAAATACCACCTCCCCGCCGGTGTTGAAGTGGAGAGCGCTCCCCAGCCTGGGAATATCTCCTGGGAAGACCACGAGGTGCTTATCACCAAGTCGAAAACCGACCCCGGCACCATCACATTCACGCGCACCCTCGCTCGCTCCTTCACTCTCGCCCCCAGCACCGAATACCCCGCACTCCGCGACTTCTATCAGAAAGTCGCCACTGCCGATCAACAGCAACTCGTCCTCGCAGCCATCTCAACCGGCAAAGAAATCCGGCAGTCTTGCAATTCCACTTCCACCCCATCATGCTTGGAGTAAAGGCCAACTTTATGAGAATTCCAAGATCGGTGTCCTACCCTTTCCTCCTGTTTCTCTTAATCGCTTCCCCCCGGTTTCTCCACGCCCAGTTCCAGCAGCCCACCGACGAAGAGCTGAAGATGACCGCCGACCCCAAAGCCCCCGGAGCCGCCGCCGTCTACCTCAACGTCGAAGAAACTACCGACGATCAGATGCACTATCACTCTTTTTATGCGCGCATTAAAGTACTTACGGAAAAAGGGAAGGAACTCGCCACCGTCGAGCTTCCCTACCTGCATGGCGATACCAAGATCACTGAC
>Ga0302319_10009215_pt1 | contig 19033 bp, 18 predicted proteins | sample Bog_T0_2_FD_203319 | JGI IMG/M metagenome (GOLD analysis project Ga0302319, IMG submission 203319) | Peat permafrost microbial communities from Stordalen Mire near Abisko, Sweden - Bog_T0_2 | ecosystem: Environmental > Terrestrial > Soil > Wetlands > Peat | place: Sweden: Abisko, Stordalen Mire... | reverse complement strand
GCCACCGGCAAGGGCTATGTCCCCGCCGACCGCAACCGCCCGGAAGACGCGCCCATCGGCCTGATCCCGGTGGATTCGCTGTTCAGCCCGGTCAAGAAGGTTTCCTACAAGGTCGAAAACACCCGCGAAGGCCAGATCCTCGACTATGACAAGCTGACTCTGTCGGTCGAGACCAATGGCGCCGTGACACCGGACAATGCCGTGGCCTATGCCGCGCGCATCCTGCAGGACCAGCTTCAGGTCTTCATCAACTTTGAAGAGCCGCGCGAGCGCGTGACGGAAGAAGCCAAGCCCGACCTGGCCTTCAATCCGGTGCTGCTCAAGAAGGTGGACGAGCTGGAACTGTCGGTGCGCTCCGCCAACTGCCTGAAGAACGACAATATCGTCTATATCGGCGACCTGATCCAGAAGACCGAAGCCGAAATGCTCCGTACACCGAACTTCGGCCGCAAGTCGCTGAACGAGATCAAGGCGGTTCTGGCCGAAATGGGCCTGCATCTGGGCATGGAAGTGCCGGGCTGGCCGCCGGAGAATATCGAAGACCTCGCGAAGCGTTACGAAGACCAATATTGATTTATAGAAAGTAGTTCGCCATGCGCCACGGCAATCAAGGACGCAAGCTCAACCGCACCGCTTCGCACCGCAAGGCGCTGTGGGGCAACATGACCGCGGCGCTGATCAAGCATGAGCAGATCAAGACCACGCTGCCCAAGGCGAAGGACCTTCGTCCGGTGATCGAAAAGCTGGTGACCCTGTCGCGCCGCGGCACCAAGGATTTGCATGCCCGCCGCCAGGCGCTCGCCCAGGTCAAGGATGCCGACCAGGTCACCAAGCTGTTCGATGTTCTCGGGCCCCGCTACAAGGGCCGTCCCGGCGGCTATACCCGCGTGCTCAAGGCCGGCTTCCGCCATGGCGACAATGCCCCGATGGCGATCATCGAGTTCGTCGACCGCGATGTGGAAGCCAAGGGCAAGGATTCCGGCCCGGTGGAAGTCGCCGAAGCGGGCGCCGAAGAGTGAGCAGCGACCGGCATGGCCGGGCGCATTGATCCAGTGGATCAATGCGAGTTGCGAACGCCGCGAGCCCGAGCGAGCGGCCAGGAAATTCGGACAAGGGCGGCAGCGATGCCGCCCTTTTTCATTTGGCCAACTTTTTGTTGGTCAGTCCAAAAAATGTCCCTATTTTCCTTAAAGCTGGGGTCGAGAGGGCAGAAGTATGAAGACGATACCGATCTGGGCGGCAGGAATGATGGTTGTGGCCGGTATCGCGCTCACCGTGCCGGCAATGGCGCAATCCGCCGCGCCGCCCACCCGCCTGGCGCCGCCGCTCAAACCGATGCCGGCGCCGCCCGCCTCCATGGGTCAGGTGCAGCTCACTTTTGCGCCCGTGGTCAAGCGCATCGCCCCGGCCGTGGTGAATGTCTATGCCCGTTCGGTGGCGCAGGTTCAGGTCAATCCGCTGTTCAACGATCCGTTGTTTGCGCAACTGTTCGGCGCCTCGCCCGAAATGCGCCAGCGGGTGCAGCAGAGCCTGGGTTCGGGCGTCATCGTCCGCGCCGATGGCCTGATCATCACCAACAATCATGTGGTGGAAGGGGGCACCGACATCGTGGTGGCGCTGTCCGACAAGCGCGAATTCAAGGCCAAGGTGCTGCAGGCCGACCCTCGCACCGATTTGGCGGTGCTGAAGATCGATACCCGGGGCGAACGCCTGCCGGTGGTGCCCTTCGCCGACAGCGACCAGGTCCAGGTGGGCGATCTGGTGCTGGCGATCGGCGATCCCTTCGGCGTCGGCCAGACCGTGACCATGGGCATTGTCTCGGCTTTGGCCCGTACCCAGGTCTCGGCCAGCGACTATCAGTTCTTCATCCAGACCGATGCTGCCATCAATCCCGGCAATTCCGGCGGCGCGCTGGTGACCACCGACGGCAAGCTGGCGGGCATCAACACCGCCATCTATTCGCGCAGCGGCGGCAATATCGGCATCGGCTTTGCCATTCCCGCAAATCTGGCACGGCGCGTTGTTGAGGGCGTTGAAGGGGGACAGGGCGTCCGGCTGGCCTGGATCGGCGCAACCGGCCAATCGGTCACCAACGCCATCGCCGGCAGCCTGGGCCTGCCCAGGCCGGGCGGCGTGCTGATCAAGGATATTTATCCGGGCGGGCCTTTGTCCAATGCCGGTGTCAAGAGCGGTGATGTCGTCGCTTCGGTGGACGGCATTTCGGTGGACGATATGCAGTCGCTCAATTACCGCATCGCCACCCATCGCCCCGGCGAAACGGTCAAGGCGCATGTCGAATCCGGCAAAACGGCCCGCGATGTCAGCGTGACGCTGGCGCTGCCGCCGGAAAATCCGCCACGCGAGGCGCAAACGATTTTGGGCCGTAATCCTCTTGGCGGCGCGAAAGTGGAGAATCTTTCCCCGGCCGCGGCGCTGGATTTGCAGATGGATCTTCTGGCCAGGGGCGTGGCGGTGGTTGCGGTTGACGACAACTCCCTGGCCCAGCGACAGGGGTTCCAGCCCGGCGACATTGTGCGCAGCGTCAATGGCAGTGCCATCGCCCGGGTCGGCGACCTGACGCGGGCACTGAATGCCGCCAATCACTGGGACATGGTGATCGAACGCGGCGGCCGCAGAATGTCGCTCGCGGTTGACGGCTGATGCTATAAGGGCCCGTGAGCGATCTGTTTGAATCCGGCGCCGGTTCTCTAATACCAGACGATGGCAGAGGCGCACCGCGCCCCCTGGCCGACCGGCTGCGGCCAAAATCCCTGGCCGAGGTGGTGGGGCAGGATCATTTGCTGGGCGAAGCCGGTCCCATCGGCCGCATGGTCGCGGCCAGCACGCCGCATTCCATCATTCTCTGGGGCCCGCCCGGCACCGGCAAGACCACCATCGCAAGACTGCTCTCCACCGCCTTCAATCTTCATTTCGAACAATTGTCGGCGGTGTTCAGTGGCGTCGCCGACCTTAAGAAGACGTTTGAGGCAGCGCGGACCCGGCGCAAAATGGGGCAGGGCACGCTGCTCTTCATCGACGAGATTCACCGCTTCAACCGCAGCCAGCAGGACAGTTTTCTGCCGGTGGTGGAAGACGGTACCGTGGTGCTGGTCGGCGCCACCACCGAGAATCCGTCTTTTGAACTCAACGGCGCACTATTGTCGCGGGCCCAGGTTCTGGTGCTGCGGCGGCTCGACGATGCGGCCCTGGAAAAATTGCTGTTACGGGCCGAAGCCCATTATGGCGAGCCTCTTAAGCTGACGCCCGACGCCCGCGCCAGTCTGCGCGCCATGGCCGATGGCGACGGCCGTTATCTTCTCAATCTGGCGCAAGAGGTGGCGGGGCTGAAGATCGCGGCGCCGCTGGATTCCGCCGGCCTGATGGCGGCAGTGCAACGGCGCATGCCGCTTTACGACAAATCCCGCGAAGAACATTACAACATCATCTCGGCGCTGCACAAATCCATTCGCGGCTCCGATCCCGATGCCGCGCTTTACTGGCTGGCGCGCATGCTGGCGGGGGGCGAACAGCCTTTGTTCATCGCCCGCCGCCTTGTGCGCGCGGCGGTGGAGGATATCGGGCTGGCGGACCCCGAAGCGGTGCATCAGGCGCTGGCCGCAAAGGACGTTTATGACTTTCTCGGTTCGCCCGAGGGCGAACTGGCGCTGGCCCAGTGCGTGCTGTATCTGGCCAGCGCCCCCAAATCCAATGCGGTTTATGTGGCGCTGGGCGCGGCCAAACGGGCGGCGGAAGAGCATGGCTCGCTGATGCCGCCGGCGCATATTCTCAATGCTCCCACCAAGCTGATGAAAAATCTTGGTTACGGCAGCGGCTATCGCTATGACCATGATGCCGAGGACGGCTTTTCCGGCCAGAATTATTTTCCCGATGGCATGGCGCGGCAGCAATTCTACGCGCCTAAGGAAACCGGCTTCGAGCGCGAGATTGCCAAGCGGCTGGAATACTGGTCAAAACTGCGCGCAAAGAGGGAAGGGGACGGGTAGATGCGGACGATGATATTGGCGGCAGTGGGCGTGGGCGGCGCCATCGGTTCGATGGCGCGCTACCTGATCGCGGGCTGGGTGCAGAGCCCCGTCTGGACCGGCTTTCCCTATGGCATCTTCATCGTCAATGTCAGCGGCGGCTTTGTGATGGGACTGCTGGTCGAGGGCATGGCGCTGAAATTCAACGTCTCGCCCGTGACGCGCGCCTTTCTCACCACCGGCATCATGGGCGGCTACACCACTTTTTCCACTTTCTCGCTGGAAGCAGCTCTGCTGATCGAACGCCACGCCTATGGCCAGGCCGCGGCCTATATCACCGGCTCGGCGCTGCTTTCCATCATCGCGCTGTTCGCCGGGCTGTGGCTGATGCGTTTGATTTATGCCTGAGCAGCGCCAGATCGCCGAAGACGATGACGGCATTCGTCTGGACCGCTGGTTCAAGCGGCATTATCCGCAGCTCACGCATGGCAGGCTAGAAAAATTGCTCCGCAAGGGCGAAGTACGGCTGGACGGCAAGCGTGCCAAGGCCGCCACCCACGTCATCGCGGGCCAGACTTTGCGCCTGCCGCCGCAGGTCATCCATGACAAAACCGAGCTGCGCGTGAAAACGGTGCAGCCGGTCAAGACCAGTTTCAAGCTGGAAGACACGATCCTGTACATGGACAAGCACCTCTTCGTCCTCAACAAGCCGGCCGGACTGGCGACGCAAGGCGGCTCGGGCCTCAAGGAGCATGTTGACGGCATGCTCGACCAACTGTCGTACGAAAAAACGGTGCGGCCCAAGTTGGTGCATCGCCTCGACCGCGATACGTCCGGCGTGCTGCTGATCGCGCGCACCGCGCAGGCGGCGGCCGGTCTGTCGCGCGAACTCGCCCGTCGCGATGCCCAGAAAATCTATTGGGCGCTGGTCAAGGGCGTTCCGAAGGAAAAACGCGGCTTGATCAAGGGCGCCCTGGCCAAGGAAGGCGCCCGCGGCAAGGATGAACGCATGGAAATCAGCGACGGCGAAGACGCCAAATTCGCCCTGACCGAATATGCCGTAATGGCGACGGCGGGCCAGGAATTCGCCTGGGTGGCGGCCAAGCCGGTGACGGGGCGCACGCATCAGATACGCGTGCATCTGGCCAGCCTGGGCACGCCGATCGTCGGCGATTTCAAATATGGCGGCGTGGCGGCGCGCGGCAAGGGCGCGATTGCCGACAAACTGCATCTGCACGCCCGCGCGCTCGATATCGCCCGCCCGGATGGCGGACGGGTGCAGGTGAGCGCCCCCTTGCCGCCGCATATGCTGAAAAGCTGGGCGCTGCTGGGTTTCGATCCCGAAGACAAGCGCGATGCCTTTCCCAAACTCAAAAAGAAGAAATGAAGCGCTTCTATAAAGAGGTGGGCGTGGATCACGCGCCCGGCGGTTTCCGCATCCTGCTGGACGGCAAGCCGATCAAGACTCCCGGCCGCCGCACCCTGTTGCTCCCCACCCAGGCGCTGGCGCTGGCCATTGCCGGGGAATGGCGCGGGCAACGCGAAGAGATCGTGCCCATTTCCATGCCGATGCTGCGCATGGCCAACACCGCGCTGGACGGCGTCAGCCAGACGCGTGACGCCGTGATCGCCGCCATCCTGCGCTTTGGCGAGCATGAACTCCTGTGTTATCGCGCCCAGAGCCCGGCGGAGCTGGCGTTGCTGCAGGCGGCGGAATGGGCGCCGATGCTGGAATGGGTCCATGCGCGCTATGGCGTGCGTCTTCTCATCAGTAACGGGGTGGTCCATGTCCAGCAGCCGCCGGAAACGCTGGCCCGGCTGGGTGAGGCGGTCGCGGCCTATGATGATTTCGCCCTGGCGGCGCTGCATGTCATGGCTTCCATCACGGCTTCGCTGGTGCTGGCCCTGGGCCTGGCTGAAAATGCCATCAATGCGGCGCAGGCTTTTCAACTGTCGCGGATTGACGAGACTTATCAGGCTGGGCTTTGGGGCGAAGACGCTGAGGCCGCAGCGCGGGCCCGGGCGCTGGCCCGGGAGATGGATGTTGCTGCGGCTTTTCTGGCTGCTAGTCGGGCTTGACGGGTCCGCCGGGTCCTAACAGTCTCCCTTTATGAAAGACGTGCTGGAAGAACTGGAAAAGCGCCGCGCCCAGGCAAAGCTGGGCGGCGGGCAGGCGCGGATCGACGCCCAGCATGCCCGCGGCAAGCTGACGGCGCGCGAACGCATCGAACTGCTGCTCGATGGCGGCAGTTTCGAGGAGTTCGACATGTTCGTCGAGCATCGCGGCACCGAATTCGGCACCGAGAAAAACCGCATTCCCGGCGACGGTGTGGTGACGGGCTGGGGCACCATCAATGGCCGCATGGTCTATGTCTATGCCAAGGATTTCACCGTGCTGGGTGGCTCGACCTCGGAAGCCCATGCCCAGAAAATCTGCAAGATCATGGACATGGCGATGCAAAATGGCGCGCCGGTGATCGGGCTGTTCGACAGCGGCGGCGCCCGCATCCAGGAAGGCGTCGCGGCGCTGGCCGGCTTCGGCGAAATCTTCAAGCGCAATGTGCTGGCCTCGGGCGTGGTGCCGCAGATTTCCGTCATCATGGGACCGTGCGCCGGCGGCGATGTCTATTCGCCCGCCCTCACGGATTTCGTGTTTATGGTCCAGGGCACCTCCTACATGTTCATCACCGGCCCGGAAGTGACCAGGACGGTCACCCATGAAGATGTCACGCCGGAGGAACTGGGCGGCTCCAAGGTCCACACCACCCGGTCTTCCGTCGCCGACGGCGTTTATGAAAATGACATTACCTGCCTGGAGGAAATTCGCCGGCTCTATGATTTCCTGCCGCTGAACAATCGCGATGCCGCGCCCAAATGGCCGGTGGAGGATGACCCGCGCCGTCAGGACATGTCGCTCGACACGCTGGTGCCGGACAATGCGGGCAAGCCCTATGACATGATGGAGTTGATCCAGAAAGTCATCGACGAGGGCGATTTCTTCGAGATCAGCGAAGCCTTTGCCCGCAACATGATCACCGGCTTTGGCCGCATCGAAGGCTCGACCGTGGGCTTTGTCGCCAACCAGCCCATGGCGCTGGCAGGAGTGCTCGATTCAGACGCCAGCCGCAAGGCGGCGCGCTTTGTGCGCTTCTGCGACTGTTTCAATATTCCGCTGGTGACGTTTGTGGACGTGCCTGGCTTCATGCCCGGCACGGCGCAGGAGCATGGCGGCATTATAAAACACGGCGCCAAGCTGCTGTTCGCCTTTGCCGAGGCGACGGTGCCCAAGGTGACCGTGATCACCCGCAAAGCCTATGGCGGCGCCTATGACGTGATGGCGTCCAAGCATATGCGCGCGGATGTGAACTATGCCTGGCCCAGCGCCCAGATCGCGGTGATGGGCCCCAAGGGCGCGGTGGAGATCATTTTCAAAAAAGAAGGCCCCGAGGCGATTCCAGCAAGGATCGCCGAATATGAGGACCGCTTTCTCAATCCCTTTATCGCCGCCTCACGCGGCTATATCGACGATGTGATAAGGCCGCATTCCACCCGCTGGCGCATCGCCCGGGCGCTGCGCATGCTCAAGAACAAGCAGGTGGCGCAGATCTGGAAGAAGCACGACAATATTCCGCTCTGATGCAGCGCAAGCGCCCGCTGCGGCTGCAGCCGGAAATCGAACATCTGTTTTGGCTCAGGCTGCGCGCCCTGAAGGAACAGGGCTGGCAGTTCCGCAAGGCTTCGCCCTTTCGCTCGTTCCTGCTACCTTTTGTCGAGCATGACGCCTTGCTGGTGGTGCAGTTGGATAACCGCTCCAGCATCGTGCGAGACCGGTTGCTGCGGGAAGCGGGTTATACCATCCTGCGCTTTCCCCGCGCCGATGCGTTACGCAACCTGAACGCGGTGATGGATAGCATTCGCGCAGTGCTGCAAGACCGATCTTAGGTCTGGTCTTCCAGGATGGGCCGCGCCGCCAGCCGCGCCACTTTCGTGGCGGCATGTTCGATATGGGCAAGACGCCGCGCCAGGACGGCCATTGCCGCATTTCCCACCATGCCCGACAATCCTTCACGCGGCGGCGGGATGAGAGCGGCGCCTGGAGGCGCATCGGGTGACAGCAGCGCCAGCACCTTGCTGCGCGATGCTTCGACCGCTTCCGACGCATTCTGGTCCAGGTCCCGGCCGCGCAGCCGGACCAGCACCGCCATGGAAGCGAGGTCTGAGGCCAGGAGATAATTGGCACCCAGAAGCTCGGTCAGCGCCGCCAGTGCCCGGCGATGAATATTGGGCTCGTCGGCCAGGCGGCGGATGGCGCCCGACAATTGCGCCACCGCATCCAGCGCCTTCTTGCGCGCCAGGCGATAGCGCTGGGACGGGCCGGAAAGGCGCAGCGCCGCGTCGGCGAAGCCGCTATTGGCGGTCAAAAGGCCGCGCACGATGCGGGCCAGGTCGCTCTTCTCCCAATAAGGCAAAAGGAAACTGAAGGCCCAGCTCAGACCCGCGCCGATCAGCGTGTCCACGATACGCTCGAAAAATTGCGGATGATCCAGCGGCGCCGAGAAATGCAGCAGCAGCAGCGACGACACCGAGGCGGCAATGGCGGTGATGCGGTATTTGACGGCGCCATAAGCATGGCTGACGCCGACTGCCACCACGATGGCGGCCAGGGCAGCGGGCGCGGGGAATATATAGATCAGCGCCACGGCGATGGCGCAACCGATCAGCGTGCCGGTGACGCGGTCCCAGCGCCGCTGGCTGGTAACGCTGAAATTGGCCCGCATGATCAGGGCGATGGTGAGCAAGATCCAGTTGGCATGGGCGAAACGGGGAAAGGCCAGCGTCAGGCTCAGGCCCGCCATCATCGCCAGCGCCAGCCTTATGGCATAGCGCAGAGCGGGCGCCTTGAAATCGAATTGCCGCCGCAGCACGTCCAATCCATGCGGGGTGGGGGCGCGGAAGACATTGAGGTCGAGCTCCGCCGCCAGCTTTGACGGCGGCGTATTCCGGTCCAGCGCCGCCGCCAGCGCCTGGACATGAAAATCCGCAAGCTTGAGCTTTGCCACCGTGGCGGCAAATGCCGCATCGGTGGCGGTATCTTCCGTTATGCTGTTATTGGGGGCCTCGCCAATCGTCGCAATCAGGGCTGCCAATTCTTCGTCATGGCCACGCGCCGCAACCTGGGCGTGGCGGCGGCGCAGCGCCAGGGTCAGGCCGTCTACCTGCTCGGCGATGTGCAGCAGCAACGCGTTGATGCGCCATTTGATGTCGCGGCGCGGTGAAGGGCGTAGCAATTCGAAATCGGCGTCACTGGACAGCATGATTTCGAACGCGTCCAAAAGCGCGATCAGCGTGTCGATGCGTTTCAATTGCACCGGATGTTTGCGGCGGGCGAACAGCGCGTCGCGCGCCGCCTGCAGCCGGTCCACCAGCGCGGCATGGGCGTCAATCACTCCGTGAAAGGCGGAGCTGCCTTCGGCATCGGGATTGTAGAGCGCGGCCTTTGCCCGCAGGTAGGTTGCGAAGGCCCGCATCGCCTCGGCCAGCAGCAGCCGCCGCACCCGGTCGTCGAACAGCCAGGCAAAAACGCCGGCATAAAGAGTGTAGAGCGCCGCCCCCAGCGCGGTCAGGGCCAGATGCGAAGCCGCATCGGCCGGACCGCTGAAATGCTGGCCCATGGCGAATACGAAGGCCAGCACGGCCGTGATGGAAAGGCTGAGGGCGCGCCGTCCGTAAGCCGAGATCAGGCCGGTGAACAGTCCGGTAAAGCCGGTCGCGGCAATGAAGCTGAAGGGATAAAAGCGCGCGAAGGAGGACAGGGCGCTGAATGCAATGGCCAACACCAGGGCAAAACCGAGAATCCAGGGTTTTTGCCGCAGGGGATCGGGCTGGTCGGACACGGAAACCGCCACCGCGCCGGTGGCTGCCGCCACTGCCGCCGCAAAGCCGCCGCCCCATCCCACGACAAGCCCGGTCAGGCCCACGCCAAAGGCGACAGAGACGCCGTTTTCGATATGCACGCGAAAAACCGCCAGCGCCAGATTGCGCCGGGTGCCCAAGGTCAGGACATGCCGGATATTCGCCATTTCCATGGGCGTACAGCGGTTTACGCAGCCGCCGCAACCCCTTAAGTTTCGCCCCGCCCGCTTTTGGTGAAGCCCGTGTTTCGCAAGATATTGATCGCCAATCGCGGCGAAATCGCCTGCCGCATCATCAAGACCGCCCGCCGCATGGGCATCAAGACCGTGGCGGTTTTTTCCGAGGCCGACCGCCATGCGCTGCACGTCCGCAAGGCGGACGAGGCGGTGGCCATCGGTCCCGCGCCCGCTTCCCAGTCCTATCTGGCCATGGACAGGATCATCGAGGCCTGCCGCAGCAGCGGCGCCGATGCGGTGCATCCCGGCTATGGCTTTTTGTCGGAACGCCCCGCCTTTGCCGAAGTGCTGGCCGAGGCGGGCATCGCTTTCATCGGCCCAAATGCCAAAGCCATCGCCGCCATGGGCGACAAAATCGAATCCAAGAAACTGGCCAAGGCGGCCGGCGTATCCACCGTGCCGGGTTTTGCCGGTGAAATCACCGATGAGGCGCATGGCAAAAAAATCGCCGCCGAGATCGGCTATCCGGTGATGGTGAAAGCCTCGGCGGGCGGCGGCGGCAAGGGTCTGCGGGTGGTGCAGCGCGAAGCCGAACTGGCCCAGGCCATCTCCTCGTCGCGCAGCGAGGCGCTGGCCAGTTTTGGCGACAGCCGGCTCCTGATCGAGAAATTCGTGAGCGAGCCACGCCATATCGAAATCCAGTTGATCGGCGACAAGCACGGCACTGTGCTGCATCTGGGCGAGCGGGAATGTTCGATTCAGCGCCGCCACCAGAAAGTAATCGAGGAAGCCCCGTCACCCTTTCTGGACGAAAAAACCCGTGCCGCCATGGGAGCGCAGGCCGTGGCGCTGGCCAGGGCGGTCGGCTACGACAGCGCCGGCACCGTCGAGTTCATCGTGGACGGCGCCAGGAATTTCTATTTTCTGGAAATGAATACGCGGCTGCAGGTCGAGCATCCGGTGACGGAAATGATCACCGGACTTGACCTGGTGGAATTGATGATCCGCACGGCTGCGGGCGAAAAATTGCCGTTGGCGCAGAAGGACGTAAAACGCGATGGCTGGGCGATCGAGGCCCGGGTCTATGCCGAAGATCCTTATCGCGGCTTTCTGCCGTCATCCGGCCGGCTGGCGCGCTATCGTCCGCCGGACGAGGGCAGCAAGGACAGCGTCACCATCCGCAACGATACCGGCGTGAGCGAGGGCGGCGAGATTTCGGTCCATTACGATCCCATGATCGCCAAGCTCATCGCCCATGCCCCCACAAGGCTCCAGGCGGCAGGCGCACTGGCGGCGGCGCTGGACCGTTTCGAAATTTCCGGCATTGCGAGCAATCTGCAATTTCTTTCCGCCATCATGCACCATGCGCGCTTCCGCGAAGGCCGTCTCACCACCGGCTTTATTGCCGAGGAATATCCGGGCGGCTTTCACGGCGCGCCACTGGGCGATCCTAGCACTTTCATTGCCGCCGCGGTGGCGGCGAAAATCCTGCGCACCCAGCGGGCGGGGCGCATCTCCGGCGCGCTGAATGGCGGCCACAAACTTTCCGACAATTTCACCGTCACCTTGAACGGCCGGGGCCATGCCGTCACCGACGCGCATCTGGAAGTGGGCAGCCTGCATCTGGTGATTGACGGGACGGTGATGGAAGGGGTGGTGGATTATTTTCCCGGCCGGTCCTTGCTCAAACTGATAGCGCGGGGCAGCGAGACCGTGTTCCAGATCACGCGCGAGGCGGGCGGCTATTGCCTTTCCCAGGGCGGCCGCGAAAGGCTGGTGACGGTAAGGGCGCCCTTTGCCGCCGAGCTCGCCGCCCTGATGCCGGTCAAGCCGCCGCCGGACAGTTCGCGCCGCCTGCTAAGCCCCATGCCGGGCCAGCTTCTGGCGCTGCCCGTCAAGCAGGGCCAATGCGTCAAGGCGGGCGAGGTTCTGGCGGTGGTGGAGGCGATGAAAATGGAAAATGTCCTTGTCGCAGAGCGCGACGTCACCATATCAAAGCTGCATGTCCGGCAAGGCGATGCGCTGGCCTGCGACGAAACCATCATGGAATTTCAATGAGCGAAGATGAGATCACAACCCTGAAAGTCCGGGTCGAGGGCTTTGTCCAGGGCGTCGGCTTTCGCGATTTTCTCGCCATGGCGGCGGAGGCCAACAAGCTGCATGGCTGGGTGCGCAACTTGTCGGATGGGGCGGTCGAGGCACTGGTGTCCGGTCCCACCAAGGCGGTTGAGGCCTTTGTCAGCGCCGCGACGCGCGGGCCGCAAGGCGCCCGGGTCACAGCGGTGGATCTGGATGTCAGCGAACCGCCCCCCCATAAGGGCTTTCAGCGCTGGGAGTCCCGCTAGCCGTGGAAATGCGCAAGCTGGGACGCTCCGGCCTTCATGTTGCGCCGCTCTGCCTGGGCGGCAATGTCTTCGGCTGGACCGCCGACGAAAAAACCTCCTTCGCGCTGCTCGACGCCTTTGTCGCGGCGGGTTTCGGTTTTGTCGATACGGCGGATGTCTATTCCATCTGGGTGCCGGGGCATGAAGGGGGCGAAAGCGAAACAGTCATCGGCAACTGGCTGGCATCACGGGGCCAGCGCGACAATCTCACCATCGCCACCAAACTCGGCATGTGGCCGAAAATGCCGGGGCTTAAAGCGGCCAACATCATGGCTGCCTGCGAAGGCTCGCTCAAGCGGTTGAGAACGGACTACATCGACCTCTATCAAAGCCACCGCGACGAGATGGAAACGCCGCAGGACGAGACGCTGGAAGCCTTTGGCCGGCTGATGAAGGCCGGGAAGGTGCGCGCCATTGGCGCCTCGAATTTCGAGGCCGAGCGGCTGAAATCCGCCGAGAAGATTGCGGAAGAAGGCGGCTTTCCCCGCTACGACACGCTGCAACCGCTTTACAATCTGGTCGAGCGCGATTTCGAGAAAGCGCTGCAGCCGCTTTGCCTGGAACTCGAAATCGGGGTCATTCCGTTTTTTGCCCTGGCCTCCGGCTTTCTCACAGGAAAATACCGCAGCAAGGCCGACACCGAAGGCCGGACACGGGGTGACCGCGTCCTGCATTACCTCAATGACGAAAATCTCGCCCTACTGGATCGGATCGAAAAGATCGCCAAGGCCCGCAACGCCGCCATGGCGGAAGTCGCGATTGCCTGGCTGCGCGACCGTCCCGCCGTGGTGGCGCCGATCGCCAGTGCCACCAGCCTGGAGCAGCTCAAATCCCTGATCCGCGGCGCGACCCTGCAATTGACGGCGGAGGAAATCGCGTTTCTGTCCTAGGCGCCGAATATTTTTTCGAATGATTGCTTCAGGGCGGCATCGACGTCCGCCATCGTCACGGCGATGCCCAGATCCGCAAGGCTGGTGACGCCGTGATCGCGTACCCCGCAGGGCACGATGCCGGCGAAATGCGACAGATCGGGATTCACATTCAGCGCCACACCATGAAATGTCACCCAGTGGCGGATGCGCACGCCAAGGGCGGCGATCTTGTCTTCACGATTTTTGCGCACGACCCAGATGCCGACCCGGCCCTGGCGGCGTTCGCCCTTAACGCCGAACAGCGCCAGAGTCTCGATCAGCCATTGCTCCAGGTCCTCAACATAGGCACGGACATCAGCCTTGCGGTTTTTCAAATTGAGCATGACATAGCCGACGCGCTGCCCCGGCCCGTGATAGGTGAATTGGCCGCCCCGTCCGGTGCGATAGACCGGAAAGCGGGCGTCAATCAGGTCCGCGTCATTGGCGCTGGTGCCGGCGGTGTAGATCGGCGGATGCTCCAGCAGCCAGACCTGTTCGGCGGCTCTTTCGGCGGTGATGGCGTCCACCCGCGCCTCCATTTCGGCCAGCGCCTCGGGGTAGGGCACCGGCCCTTGCGCGGTTTTCCACTCCAGGCGGGGCTTTACGGCGGCGTCCAAATTAAGCTTTCCGAAACCATGATCGGGCACCCTTCGTGCCATTCATGAATGTAAGGGCGCACCGCATGGCTTCCAACCTGGATAATGTGAAGGTCGAGATTTCGGTGGTGCTGGGCCGCTCGGTGATCCCGATGCACCAGTTGCTGCGCATGGGCCGTGGCGCCGTGATCGAACTGGACACTCACCAGGACGACCCGGTGACCATCCTGGCCAATGACAAGCCGGTGGCGAAGGGCGAAATCCAGATCCAGGGCGACAAAATCGCCGTGGCGGTGGTGGATCTGATCCAGGGTTACTAATAACATCAGTAACGCTGTATAACTTTTTATTCTCCACCGCATTCTTGCATTTTAGGCCCCCCAAGAATACCTCTTGGCCTGACAGATAGGCCGGGTGGCATGCTTCCGCTTGTTCTCAATCCCCATTTCATAAAGGTCGGGCTGGTCGGGAAGGGCGAAGCCTTGGCCCGCCGTGCGGCGCTGCTGGCCGAAGCCGGGGTTGAGGCACGCCTGCTCTCGGCGGACGCCTCGGACGCGGTTCTGGCGCCTCTGCAGCTTCTTTGCGTGGCGGGTCTTGGCGAGGGCGACGCGCGGCATCTGGCCGGCCGGGCACGGGCTCTGGGGCTGCTGGTGAATGTCGAGGATGTGTTGCCGCTGTGCGATTTCCATGTTCCGGCGATGGTGCGCCGGGGTGAGCTGCTTTTGACCGCCTCGACCGGCGGCGAGGTGCCGGGCTTGGCGCGGCGGTTGCGGGAATGGCTGGCGGTCACTTTTGGCCCGGAATGGACGGAACGCCTGCACGATCTTTCCGCCGCCCGCGCCCGCTGGCGCTCGGCCGGGCTCACCACGGCCGATGTCTCCCAGAAGGTCCGCGACCTGATCGATGAAAAGGGCTGGCTTTGAACAATGTCACGGTCATCGACGCCAAACGCGGACTGATGCCGCGCGCTTTTGACCGGGCGGGCGGCGGCGGCGATGCGGTGGCGAAGGCGCGTCTGGCGGCGTTGCAGGACAAGGCGGCGGGCCGCGACGCCCATGGCATATTGGAATTGGCGCTCAAGGAAGAATTCGCGGGCAAGACCGCGGTGATTTCGTCTTTCGGGGCCGAGTCCGCCGTGCTGCTTCATCTTGTGGCGGAAATTGATCCGGCGACCCCGATCCTGTTTCTCAACACCGGCAAACTGTTCGGCGAGACGCTGCGCTACCGCGACCGCCTGCAGGACGTGCTGGGATTGGGCGATGTTCGCAGCCTGGCGCCGTCGCGCCTGGCGCGCGAGACGCTCGATCCCGATGGCGCGCTATGGTCGAAAAGCACGGACGATTGCTGCAATTTCCGCAAAGTGATTCCGCTGGCCCAGGCGCTGGCGCCATTCGAGGCGCAGATCACCGGCCGCAAGCGATTCCAGACCCGCGAACGTGCCGCCATGCAGGCGGTGGAATATTTCGATGGCCGCTTCCGCTTCAATCCGCTCTGGCAATGGAACATGGGCCAGCTGGAAGCCTATAGCGAGGCGCACAATCTGCCGCGCCATCCTCTGGTGGAAGACGGTTATCCTTCCATCGGCTGCATGCCCTGCACCCGCCGGGTCCAGGCGGGCGAGGATTATCGCGCCGGGCGCTGGTCCGGCGACGAGAAGGATGAGTGTGGGATCCATCTCACCGATGGCGGCGGTATTTAAGGCGGGTCTTTTGGGCCTTGGGCGGGTCGCGCGTCGCTCAGGGGCTGAAGTGCCACATCGCTCCTCACTGCCGTTGGCCCGCCAAAATCCCTGCCTCAGAGACGCTTGTTTTAATAGGGCCGGGTTGCTAAACCCGCCGTCTACCAGCTTTTTCCTGACTGTGCGGTCGTGGCGGAATGGTAGACGCACTACCTTGAGGTGGTAGCGGGGCAACCCGTGGAAGTTCGAATCTTCTCGACCGCACCATTCATATCAGGGCGCCAAGGCGCCCTGATATGAATGACAAGGGGGCCGACGCGTCAGCGCGGCCACGACGCTGGCGCTAAGCCGCTTCGGCCCCCGCGTCAGAGGAATACTCTGGCCCATCATATCAGGGCGCCAAGGCGCCCTGATATGAATGACAAGGCTGGCCTCACGACAGCGTCTTTGGCCAGCCGCGTCAGAAATACTCCGGCCCCATACCAAGCCTTGCGTGAGAGTCGATACGTCATGCTCCATCTGATCAAACTCTGCGTCGGCGTTGAAAGCCTGCAAGAGCTCGCCCACTGGCAGAAGCAGCGGCTGGCGGAAAAGAAAAAGAAAGGCCAGAAGCCCGAACTGGTTCACATCACCCGTCAGACGCCCAAGCGGGCCGATGAATTGCTGGATGGCGGATCACTCTATTGGGTGATCAAGGGGCAGATCGCGGCGCGCCAGAAGCTGATCGCGCTGCGGCCTCTGACCCGCAATGGGGTGCCGCATTGCGGCCTGGTTTATGACAAGAAGCTGGTGCCGGTGATCCGCCGGTCCCGGGCCGCCTTTCAGGGCTGGCGCTATCTGGAGCCTGCGGACGCGCCCGCCGATGTCGGCGCCGCCAAGGGCGCCAAGGGTTTGCCCGAGAAACTGCAGCAGGAACTGGCGGCGTTGGGGCTTCTCTAGCTTAGACCGCCATATTGTCGATCAGGCGCGTCTTGCCGATGCGGGCCGCCACCAGCAGCCGGGCCGGTTTTTGCATCGCGGCCAAGGGCGCCAGCGTCTCAGCATCGCGCAGCGCGACATAATCCACACCGTCGAAGCCCGCCTCTTTCAGGGCGGCGGTGCCGAAGGCCAGCGCTTCGACCACGCCGGTGCCCCGGGCAAGACGGGTGATCACATCCTGCATCACCCGATTGAGCTGGCCGGCCACCTGGCGCTGGGCCGGCGCCAGATAGGCATTGCGCGACGACATCGCCAGCCCGTCGGCTTCGCGTGCGATAGGCACCGCAACGATTTCCACCGGCAGACTCAGATCCTGTACCAGCCGCCGGATCACCAGCAGTTGCTGATAATCCTTTTCCCCGAACATCGCCGTGTCGGGCGCGGCGGCGATCAAGAGCTTGGCGACAATGGTGGCGACGCCGTCGAAAAAATGCGGCCGGAAATCCGTCTCCAGTCCGATGCCGGGGCCCTTGACCGAAACCGTGGTGGCAAAGCCGTCCGGATACATTTCGCGCGCGAATGGCGCGAAGATCAGGCTGACACCCGCCCGCGCCAATTTTTCGCGGTCAGCCTCCAGTGTGCGCGGATAGGAATTGAAATCCTCATACGGCGCGAATTGGGTGGGATTGACGAAGATGCTGACCGCGACATGGGGGATGCGCTCTCTGGCAGCGGCCACCAGCGCCAGATGCCCATCATGCAGCGCGCCCATGGTCGGCACCAGAGCGATGCCATTTTTCTGCTTGTCCTGGCCGCGCCAGGGTTCAAGCGCGCGGCGCAACTCCGCCACGGTGGTGACAAGGACCGGAAGAGTCATGCTCAACGCGTGACGACGGCGAAGCAGGCCTGGCCGCGCTGGGTGAGCTGGCCGCAGACATTGCGCGCCTCACGCTCGGCATAGGGGCCGAAGCGGGCGCGATACAAGGTATGACCGTTGGACGCCTGGATTGGGGCGACGATGTGCGCCGCCGCGCCGATAAGGTCTTTCGCCTTGACGGCGAAGCTGTTGAGCTGCGCACTGGCGAGGGACTGATTGGCATAGGCGCCGACCTGGATGGTCCAGTTGCGGCCCGGGATGCCCGGCTGGTCGATATCGCCTTCGCCGATCTCCGGCCGCAGAGCGGGACGGGCGGACGGCATCGCCGTTGCCACTTGAACCGGTTTGGCCGGAACTGCCGGGAGGGCGGGCTCGGCTTTCGGTGCCGGTCCCGCCATCGCCACCAGATTCTGGGTCGCGGGGCGGGCGCGGGGACGCGTGGCGGGCACGAACGCCGCAACCGCAGGAGCCGTTTTGGCAAAGGCTGGCGTCGCGGCAGGCGGCGCCGGTGTCTCGGCATGGATAACCGTAATATTTTCGTCGGGGGCACGATGCGCTTCGGCGGCATCCTCGTCGGTCCCCGCGGGCAATGGCGCCGGCACCGCCGAAATCGCTGCGAACTGGCTGTTGTTGGCGCCGGCCGCCGGCGCCAGGGTGAAGTCCGCCACGGCAGGCGGCGGTGAGGCGCTGGCCACGGCCTGCCAGGGCACTGTCGCATGCGCCACCAGTGTGGGCTCCAGTTGGATCTGGGCGAATTCCGTGTCCATCAGATGCATCATTTCCTGATCGCGCCGCACCGCCGTGCGCCCGCCCATCACGACGCCGATCAGGTGCACGCCGTCGCGCACCACGGAAGAGGTAAGATTGAATCCGCTGGCGCCGACATAGCCGGTCTTGATGCCGTCGGCGCCGGGATAGCGACCAATCAGATTGTCATGGGTGGGATAATAGATGCCCTTATAGTTGAAGCCGGTGGTGCCGAAATACGGAAAATACTGCGGAAAATCATAGGCCAAATGGCGGGCCAGAACCGCCAGATCCGACGCGGTGGTTATCTGCAGCGGGTCGGGCAGGCCCGAGGCGTTGTGGAAATTGGTTTCCTTCATGCCCAGTTCGCGGGCCTTGGCGGTCATCATTTCGGCGAAATGCGATTCCGTGCCGCCCAGCGCTTCGGCGATCACCACCGCCACGTCATTTGCCGAACGGATCACAATGGCGCGGATCGCGGTATCGACATCGATGGTCTGGCCGTGACGCAGCGACAGCTTGGTCGGCAATTGCTGTTGGGCATGCAGCGACACCGGCATCTGGGTCTGCATCGTCATCTTGCCGTCCTTGAGCGCCTGGAACAGCAGATAGAGGGTCATCATCTTGGTCAGCGAGGCGGGATGGCGTTCCAGCGTCTCGTTGCGGGCATAGAGAACCTTGCCGGTGGCCGCATCGATGATCAGGGCAGCGTCTTTCTCGGGGTCGGTGGCGCCAGCGGGCATGGGAATGATGCGGGCGTGGACACCATGAATGGCCACCATCGCCGTCTTGTGCCGCCGGGCCGCCGCCAAAGCCGGATGGGCCAGTGACCCGAGCGCAAGTACGGCCA
>Ga0302319_10009214_pt1 | contig 19035 bp, 11 predicted proteins | sample Bog_T0_2_FD_203319 | JGI IMG/M metagenome (GOLD analysis project Ga0302319, IMG submission 203319) | Peat permafrost microbial communities from Stordalen Mire near Abisko, Sweden - Bog_T0_2 | ecosystem: Environmental > Terrestrial > Soil > Wetlands > Peat | place: Sweden: Abisko, Stordalen Mire... | reverse complement strand
ATATTCAAGGTCCTGACGCCAGCGATATCCATGCGCTGAAGGGCGTTTGCCTGGCTTTGCTGGCTCAGCCGGTCGAATCGGCTGCCGAGTTCGATGAGGCAATCGCCCTGCGGCCCAATGATGCCGCGCTCTACTTCTCCTCCGGCCTGTCCTTTGCGAGTTTCAACAATCTGGATGGTGCGCTCGACCGGCTCGCCATCGCGTTGAAGCTCGACCCGAGCTTGCCCGGCGTCCGCTATAACTATGCGCTGGTTCTTGCTCGAGCGGGGAAGTTCGATGAATCGGAGAGACAGACGGAGCTGGAGATCGCGAGCCCCCATGCGAAGACGGAGTCTGAGCTCGATCTGTGGCGGCTGAAGGCTCGCGACTTCTACTCTCAAAAAAAGTGGCAGGACACGATCGATGCCTACCGTAAGACCCTCGAACTGGACCCCGAGAGTTCGGAGGCTTATGGAGCGATGGGGGAAGCTCTCTACTCGTTGAACCGTACCCAGGAGAGTAAGGCGGCTCTGGAAAAAGCGGAGTCACTGGATCCGGAAAACGGAGCCACACATGCGCTGCTGGGAAAGCTTTATCAGGATGAAGGGAAACAGGATCAGGCCATCGCCGAGTTTGAGGCAGCGTTCCGCTTGCGGCCGGGTGACCAGGAGGTAATCTATCGCCTATTCAGAATCTACAGCCACAACGGAGATGCAGCGAATAAGGCCCGTCTACTAGCGGCTTTGCAGAATCTGCTCGCGAGCCAAAACACGGAATCGAGAAATGAGGCGAGGGCAACCGTATTAAATGACAACGGTGTAGAACTGGAGCAAAAAGGGGATATGTCCGGTGCGCTCGACGACTTTGATCAGGCTGCGAGTATTGACGTGACCAACCTTATCTTCCAGCGCAACGCTGCGCTCACTCTTTGCAAGATGGGCAGACCGGAGGAGGCCATTCGGCGTCTGCGAGACATTCTGTCCATCGATCCGGATGATGCCGAGACCTTGCAGATTCTTGCAGTCGCTAACGAATACACATCCAAAGGCAGTGCCCAGGCAACTCTTCCCGCAGCAACGACAGGGCATTGAGTCGCGAGAGGCGATGGCCGATAGACATGACTTCAGATAGAAAAGAAATTGAGTGACCCATTGATGACGATGAATCTTTCCAGACAGTCGCTGTTGTCCGTCGCCTTGATGGGCATCTTCCTCGTCGAGCCTGCCTGCCGTGCTCAGGCCGGCCAGAAAACAACCGCCGCGCAGAGCCCCACTAGCATCGAGTCGCCGGGGGGAGGTTCTGCCACGGCGGGAGTCTTTGCTCCGGTGAAGGACTCAGAGATGCGTCCGATTACGGCTGGCGGTTTCGTCAAGGACGGCCCCGTTCTGTTTCAGGACGTCGCCCAGGCGGCTGGGCTGACGGCCTGGCACCATACGATGGGGACGCTGGAGAAGAAGTACATCCTGGATACAACCGGCTCTGGCGTGGCGCTGCTGGACTACGACAACGACGGCTGGCTCGACATCTACATGGTGAACGGCTCGACCTACGACGCATTGAGCGGCAAAGTGTCGCCTCCTCACGCGGCGCTCTTTCACAACAATCACGACGGAACCTTCACGGACGTTGCTGCCAAGGCCGGCGTGACCAACGACCGTTGGGGCTACGGCGTGGCTGTCGGCGACTACGACAACGACGGCTGGCCGGACCTTTACATCACGAACTTCGGCAAGAACCGCCTGTATCACAATAACCATGACGGTACCTTCACCGATGTCGCCGAAAAGGCGGGCGTGACTCTTGGCAACTGGTCGACCGGAGCGACGTTCGGCGACTATGACGGCGACGGGCGGCTCGATCTCTTTGTGCCTGGCTATGTTCACTACGACATCAACCATCCGCCCGAAGCAGGATCGGGAGCAAACCTCGTCTACTGCCAGTTTCGTGGAGTTAAAACCTTGTGCGGTCCGCGCGGACTGCAGGGCGAGCCTGACCATCTGTTTCACAACAACGGAGACGGGACGTTCACCGATGTCAGCGAGAAGGCCGGCGTTGCGGACAAGGCCGGATACTTCGGATTCACTGCGGTGTTTGTCGATATCAACAACGACGGCAAGGTCGATCTCGTGGTCACGGATGACTCCTCGCCGAACTATCTATATATGAACAAAGGAGACGGCACCTTTGAGGATGTGAGCTTTGACTCCGGATTCGCGCTGAACCAGCAGGGACGCGATCAGGCAGGCATGGGCTTAGCCGTTGGCGACTACCTGAACAATGGTCTCGTCGACTTCTATACCGGTACCTTTTCTGACGACTACAAGCCACTGTTCAGAAATGGCGGTGACCAGGGGTTTACCGAAATCAGTCCGGAGATGGGAATCGCTGCCGTGACCTATCCATTCCTGACCTGGGCGACCGAGTTTATCGACTATGACAACGACGGCTGGAAGGACATCTTTCTGGTCAACGGGCATGTCTATCCCCAGGTCGATCAGAATGACTGGGGCACATCCTACGCGCAGCGGCCTCTGCTATTCCACAACATCAATCATGGAACGAAGTTTGAATTGATGCCGCCCGTCATCGGAACCGGCCTGGCCAGCGTGATCCCAGGGCGCGGCGCGGCGTTCGGAGACCTGTTCAATGACGGCAAAATGGATGTCGTGATCAATTCGATGGATCATGTGCCGTCTTTGATGCGGGATGTCAGCTCGGACCATCATCATTGGTTGGGCCTGAAGCTGATCGGCGGACCGAAGAGTCCTCGTGATGCAGTGGGAGCAACGGTATACCTCACGGCAGGGGGTATCCGTCAGCGTGCTGATGTCCTAAGCGGCGGAAGTTATGAGTCCTCAAACGACCAGCGACCGCACTTTGGACTTGGGGATGCCACCAGCATCGACTCCGTGGAGATTCATTGGCCGAGCGGCAACGTAGAGAAGGTGTCCCTGCCGACAGTGGATCGCTTCTATACGGTGGAGGAGGGCAAGGGAGTTTCGCCCTACCGAACGGTCAACACAGACAGCACGAAGAAACGTAGATGACACCTGCGGGATGGAAAACCTCTGGACAAGTCCAGCGTGAGATGATTAGAATTCCGTCGTATTCGTCATATGATATTCACAAAGGGCCATTCCGGGGCTAAGCGATACATCTTGCGCCTGCTCCATCGTCTAAGAGTGCAGATGGGTCCCGTTTTAGTATCAGGAAGGCGATCCATAACGGCCCCTGCGGTTGTAGCGGCGCTGGCTGTAGTTCTTTTCATCATCAGCATGATGGCGTCTCTGCCGGCCATCGAGGCGCGCTCCGGCGATGACTCGGCGCAGCAGAAGATCGCTGATGCACAGATCGCCCGCAAGCATTACGCCGAGCGTGTGGCCAGAACCTACAACTTCGCCTTCGGCGCAGGGGACATTTCCACGCCGGGGAATGGGGCGGCCGAAGGCAACACGTTCCTCGATCCTGCGTCCTTCCCTACGGCCGACTACTGCGGACATTGCCACAAAGAGGCCTACCACGAGTGGCGTCAGTCGCTGCACTCGAACTCGTTTCGCACGCCGTTCTATCGGACGAGCGTGAACATCCTGATGCGGACCAAGGGAATTGAATTTGCGCGCCACTGCGATAGTTGTCATAACCCCATCGCAGTACTGGGCGGCGGGCTTACGCAAGACTCCATCGTCGATCGCAAATTCGATCAGGACGGGTTGACGTGCATGACCTGCCATTCTGTGCAGAAGGTGCCGACAATAAGGGGCAACGGCGGTTATGTGATGGGCGTACCCTCGGTGCTGGTGGATGAGCAGGGAAACCGCATTCCGGGCATGGTGCCGGATGCCGAGATCCTGGCGCATCTCGACCGTCACTCCAAAGCGGTGATGCAACCGCTCTACAGGACGCCGGAGTTTTGCTCGGCGTGCCACAAAGCCAATCTCCCCAACCCGTTGAACGGTTACAAGTGGATTCGTGCCTTTACAGCCTATGACGAGTGGCAGAGCTCGAAGTTTTCCCAACGCAACCCGCTGACGTTCTATAAGGCTGACTTCACCAGCTGCCAGGGATGCCACATGAAGCGCTATGCCGCGGCGCTGCCGGAGCCGGGAGCAAAGAACGGCACATTCGCTTCGCATCGCTGGACGGCGGGCAATACGGCGGTGCCTTTCTACTATGGCTTCGACGAGCAACTCGCAAAGACGATCGAGTTCCTTAAGACCGGCAATTACCTCAACGTTGACCTCTTCGCCATCCGTAAGGCGAACGACGATCATCTGATCGCGCCGCTTGGCTCAACACCGTTTAGCCTCCGCGCGGGTGAGGTGATACAGGTGTTGACGGTGATTCAGAACAAGAACATCGGACATTCGCTGATTCCCGAAGTGCGCGATCTGTATGAGGCGTGGGTCGAGTTTGAAGTCAAGGACGCTACCGGCAGGGAGATCTACCACAGTGGATTCATCAAGCCGGACGGTTCGCTGGATGAGCGCGCGCACAGCTTCACCAATCGCCCTGTGAACACGGATGGCGTCTTTGTCGACAACCACAAGGTCTGGACGATTCACTCGGTCGCATATGACAACACGGTTCAGGCCGGACGCTCGACGCTCATCCGCTACGAGTTTCAGATCCCTGAGGACGTCGAGGGCCCCATCTCAGTAACCGCGAGGGTGAACTACCGTCATCTTCGCCAGAGCTACCTGAACAACGTCTTTGGGGAGGATCACCCTGCGTATCCGATTGTGGAGCTGGCGTCACGGACCCGCAGCCTGAACATCGGGGATAACCCTATTACCGCCCCGGAAGCCAATGACAATCCCGACTGGATGCGATGGAACAACCTGGGCATCGCATACCTCGATCAGTTGCAGTACGGTGATTCGATCCACGCGTTCTCTCGGGTTGTGAAGTTGCGTCCAGACTATGCGGACGCATATACGAACATCGGCCTGACCAATATCGAATGGGAAAAATACGAGTCGGCCCGTGGCGGGCTGGAGAAGGCCCTGGAACTCGATCCCAACAACGCGCGTGCTTTGTATTACCTCGCGCTGGTCGAGCGACGCGCCGGACACTCGGATGCGGAGGTCGATGATTTGCAGAGGGTGCTAGCCCAGTATCCGCAGTCGCGGGACGTGCGAAGGGAGTTGGGAGTCTCGTACTACCAGCAGCGCCGGCCTAAGGAGGCCATGGAACAGTTTGAAGCGCTCCAGGCGATCGATCCCGACGACCTGACAGCGCATTACAACCTGGCCATTCTCTATCGACGCATGGGGATGAAGGACAAGGCCAAGGAACAGTTGGCGATGTTTGTGACCAAGAAGCTCGACCCTGCTGCGCCTACCTACTCGATGGACTTCCTGCACAGGCACCCGGAGATCTCAGTCGAGAGTGTGCCTTGGCATGTCCACACCGATTTGCCGCACCGCGACGCAAGCCAATCGCTGCCGATCATCGCTAAGGCGCCATGAGGAGACAGATGAAGAGGCTGAGCTGGATTTGTGTAGCGACTTTTTCCGTAATCACTTGCGGTCTACTAACTCCGGCCGTCTGCAGGGCAGAACAGTGCCCCTGGCTGAATGCGGCTACTGCTGGAGGATTTCTGGGCGGCGAGGTAAAGATGAGCGTCGCACCGCTTACGCTGCGGGGCGATACGACGTGTGAGTTTTCGCTGACGCAGAACTCGGTTACGTCAACTCTGCGCATAGCGGTCTACACCATGAGTCAGCCTTCACAGGAGTACTCAGCCCTCGTCTCGAAGTGTGACGGAACTAAGACGCCGCTGCGGACAATCGGCAATGAGGCCATTTATTGTGCCGCGAGCGGCAGCACCGGCAAAGAGCAGATCATCGGCCGGGTACGAGATAGGGCATTTGTGATTACGGTCTTCGCTGGTTCCCGCACGAAGGGCGAGAGTGGTCCCAGTGAAGAAGCCATCAACCTGGCCCAACAGGTAGCTGGAGCGCTTTTTTAGCCTGCGATTCCCACCTGCTCGATGGCTCTGGCGTCAGGCCTCTCACGGGACTGACGAACTCCTCCTTCATAGAGGAGCTGGGACATCCCGTCTGCATGGTTGGGCCGCTAATAGAACAAGTTGCGAGACCTGCTGGGGGGCAAGATTTGCCCCGTTGGGTAGACACAGCCTGACCGGATGATTTCTCAAGAATTCCTCTTGACAAGGTGATTCTCCGAAGAATAAAGTCTCGAACTGTCTTCAAAGGTCATACGTATACGGAGCGTGATTGGAGACGCGAGAGCACTCGAAAGCGTGATTTGTGCGGGAGTCCGGCTACTTGTACTTACACAGTACGCCACAGTTCAAGAGCCGTGGAAGATCATTGGGAGGCAGTATGTCAGGGAAACTTAGCAAGAGGACCTTTGAATCACAGGTAGTCCAGCAAAAAGACGGCAAACGTTCTGCCCTGTGGATCTGGGTACTGGTAGCCGCCTTTCTATGCGCAATAGCGCCGCACATTGCTTCGGCGCAGAGTGGGACGGGCGCGATCAAGGGTGTCGTCACCGATGCCAGCGGGGCTGTGATACCGGGTGCACAGGTCACCGTGACGAGCCTGGACAGCGGCTTCAGCCGCACCACGGTCAGCGGGTCTGACGGCTCGTTCCTGATTCCGCTGCTTGATCCCCAGCAGTATCGACTTCAGGTAGTCGCCCCCAGCTTCAAGAGACTCGAACGCGGACCTATCACCGTCCAGGTCACCGAGACCGCCGATGTAGGACGCATCCCGCTCACTGTCGGTGAGCAGTCCGAAACCGTCACCGTCACCGGCCAGGAAGAGTTGCTCAACACCGAAAACGCCACCCTCGGCAAGGTTTACGACGCCGCCCTAATTGAAGGCTTGCCGCTTTCCACCCGTAACTTCTCCCAACTCATCGGTCTGCAGGCAGGCGTCATCGGTTCCATCCCCGACACCCTTACCTTTGGAAACGGTACCACCCAGTTCGCCGTCGGTGGCAATCGCGTCTACGACAACTCCATTAACATAGACGGCGTCAACGCGCTCAGCTCCTCAGGCAACGGAAACTACTCCATCCCCTCGCCGGACTCACTCGAAGAGTTCAAGGTCCAGACCGGCAACTACTCCGCGGAGTATGGACGCGCCGGCGGCGGCAGCGTCGACGTCACCACCAAGAGCGGCACGAACCAGTTCCACGGCGACGGTTTCTACTTCTTCCGCAACAAGGCGCTCGACGCAAACGGCTACTTCACGAAACAGTCGGATGTCCTGCTGAACAAACCGAATGTCCCGTTGGATCTCCGCCAGAACCAGTGGGGCGGAACCATCGGTGGCCCCATTCTGCGCAATAAGCTCACCTTCTTCTTCTCCTTCCAGTCCACCAACCAGATTGACGGCAACGCAGGCTTCTTTCAGGACTATACGTACCCTCTGATCCCGGCAGGCGACCGCAGCAACGCGGCCACTTTCGAACAGGCCATGGGTGCCATCTATGGCGGCGAGGCCGGAATCAACGGGACATTGTTTGCGGCCAATGGATCGAATCTCAATCCGGTTGCGCTGGCACTCTTCCAGGCGAAGTTCCCTAATGGTCAATATGTTCTGCCTTCCTTCCCCAAGGCCGACCTCCTCAACACGGGGCGGACCGATATCTCCTACGCAGCATTTACCTCCCTGCCCACATACAAAGAGAAGCAATACATGGGGAACCTCGACTATAAGTTGACCTCCAAGCAGACATTGAGCGAAAAGTTCTTCACCTCCCGCTCGGACACGGAACAACAGAACGGAAGCATCCCCGGTTTCTTTGTGGGATCTCCCTCTTACAGCCAGAATGCCAACGTCTCGCACACCTGGATCCTCAGTCCAACCCTGGTGAATGAGTTCAAGATAGGCTATCTGCACCAGTACCAGAACTCAGCCAATAACAATCAGGGCTTCACAGCCACGCAGATCGGCATGAAGCAGGTCCCGGATGCAGACGGAGCCTTCCCGCTGCTTCTCATCGCTCAGGATGGTATCTTGATGGCCGGCTCCACAGCGGTCCAGTCTTCAGACGAAAATCAATATTCGATCAGCGATGTGGTCTCGAAGACCCTCAGCCACCACAATCTGCGCATGGGTGGCGTCGTCATGAAACATCAGTACGGCATCAAGTTCCAGGACGCTGGCGCGGTCTTCGTGCTTGAGATGGCGGACTTGTTGATCGGCCAGCAGGGGAACATCTTTCTTAGCGCAAACTCTGCCGGCGACTTCACCAAGAACTTCCGCTTCAACGATTACGGCTACTTCGTCCAGGACGACTATAAGATTCGGGCCAATCTGACCCTCAATCTGGGACTCCGCTGGGACTACTTCCAGCAGCCCATGGAAGTCAACGGCCTCATGGACAACTTCCTCCCCGACAAGGTTGCCGAGGGTGCCTTCGGTATCCCGAGCGTCAGCCAGGGCTACACCGGATACGCCGTCTCCGGGAGATACACCCAACTCCATCCCAACTTCGTCGTTCCCGGGGGCGTCACCGTGCTGAGTGAAAGGGACGGTCTCACCCCCAACTACTATAACTATGCTCCGCGGGTTGGCTTCGCCTGGCAGGTGGAAAAGAATCTTGCCATTCGCGGTGGTTTCGGCCTCTTCTTCAACCGTGCCTCGGCTGCGGTGGCTGCATCCGGCTTGATCGGTGCCCCGTTCAACAACCGCCCGCTCGCCATCTTCCCGGCGACCGCTACCTTGCAGGATCCTTTCACTGTCCTCGGACTTCTTCCGGACAGCGCCTATCCCATCTGGACGCCACGCAGCTTCACTCCAGGAGTAGCCGCAGGAGTCAGTTTGAACTCCGCGGCGACCAACGTTGGGAATCCGTACACCGAGCAGTGGAACCTCAACATTCAGCAGCAAATTGGAAAGGACTTCCTCTTCGAACTCGCCTATCAGGGGTCAAACGGCGTCAAGCTGCTCGAAGGCCTGGCGAAGAATCAGTCCGGCATCGCCTCCGTGCAGAATCCCATTCGCGGCGTGACCACCAATCTTGCTGAAGCCCAGGACGGCGGGGCAAACATCGACGACCGCGTGCCCTATGCCGGTATTGGCACGGACGGACAACTCTCCATCACTGGCACATCGGCGACTTCCCACTTCAACGCGCTGGAAGCAACGGTGAACAAGCGCTTCAGTCACGGGTTCCAGTTCATCTCCGCCTTCACCTGGTCCCGCAATGAGGATTCAGACACCGTGGGCACCGGTGGCGTAGGCTCCGGAGCCACACCGCCCAACGACAACTTCTCTACCCACCATATGTCCATCTCCGGCAATGATCGCGCTCTTCGTTTCACCACCAGCGGAGTCTATACCCTACCCGACCCCATCAAGAACCCTCGCACGTTCGCGCAGGGTTCCGTCAACCACCTCCTTGGCGGATGGGGGCTCGCCGGTACCATGGTGGCGCAGACGGGAGGGCCGATCAGCTTTGGAATCCCCACATCCACAGTAGAGTCCAGCGCTCTCATAACCCAGGAAGGTTTGACGGCTTCGCTGCAACCCGGATACACGATCCAGAACATTGCAGGACACGGCCCAGCCCGGAGTCGCCTCAGCAACTACTTCAATACGGTCGGAGTAGGCAACCAGCCGGGGACCTACGCTCTCCCAGGAACCCCCTGCAACCTAACTGCGAGCCAGTGCTACTACTGCACATCGGTCGTCTCCGCTCCTTCGAAGCTGCGCTGCCCCAACCCAGCCGAGTTCGGCAGCCTTCCTTCCTACACTTCACTGCGCGCCCCAGGTCAGAAGAGCGTCGACCTGGCCCTGACAAAGACAACGAAGGTCTTTGAGAACTACAACGTTGAGATCCGTGGAGATTTCTTCAATGTCTTCAACTGGGTCAACTTCGCTGGGCCCGATTCTGGCATCACCGATGCCACTTTCGGCCTTATCAATGGCACCACCGTTGAGCCTCGCGTCGTTCAAGTCTCCGCGAAGTTCAAGTTCTAGCGCCTCGATCCATCGCCATAGAAACCTGCTTGCAATGCCCCCGCGCATTGCAAGCAGGGAGCTTATGGGCATGCTTGAACACAAGCACTCATTTATCAGGGATATCTATGAGTTTTTCTTGTTGACCGGGAGCATCCATTGACAGCTACACGACGAGACTTTCTATCGCTCCTGGCAGCGGCACCGTTATTCCTGCAGATCAAGGCGAAGGCGCAACCCGGAGCTATGCCGGAGCCGGTGAGCGACCTCGCGAAGGCGTTTACAGCTCCGCCGGACTCCACGCGGCCCTATGTCCTCTGGATGTGGATGGGCAACAATATCAGCAAGCAGGGTATCACCGCCGACCTGGAGGCGATGAAGGATGCCGGCATCGGCGGAGCGACCATCTTCAGTCTGGCCGACACGCTGATACCGTGGGCCGGCGTCATCGGCAAAAGCCCTACACCGGAGATCGTTACCTGGACCGAGCCATGGTGGGAGATGGTGCGCCATGCAGCCAGCGAGTGTCATCGATTGGGCTTGGATCTCATCCTGCACAACTGCGCCGGCTATGAGAGCAGCGGAGGGACATGGATTACTCCTGAGCTCTCGATGCAGGAGGTTATCTGGTCGGAGCAGAAGGTCCAGGGTGGCAAGACAGTTACAGTCAAGCTGGAGAGGGCCGTTGTTGACCCGCATCCGCACTCGCAGTTTCCCGAGCTGTACATCCCCTCGCTGGGAAAGATCGCTGCGCCGATCGTTGAGGGCCGCAAAAACTACTACCGTGACGTAGCTGTGATTGCGTTGCCGGTGAGTGGGATCCCCACGCTGAACAACGTATTTGATATCTCCGAGCACATGGATGCGGACGGCCAACTCACCTGGGATGCGCCGGAAGGCGTGTGGTCGATCTATCGCTTTGGGCATACCACGACCGGTGCGATGATCCAGCCGGCGCAGTGGGACGCGATCGGTCTCGAATGTGACAAGATGAACGCTGAAGCGGTCACGTTTCATTTTCGGCACGTCCTTGAAAGCATGAAGAAGAACCTGGGCGACTTGGCGGGCACCGCTCTTTCGACGCTGTACTGCGACAGCTACGAGGCTGGAGAGCCGACCTGGACGCCGAAGATGCGGGAGGAGTTCTCTCACCGTAGAGGCTACGACATTCGTCCATGGTTGCCGGTATTGGCCGGACGAACGCTCGGCAGCAAGGAAGATACGGAGCGATTCCAGGCCGACTTTAAGCGGACAGTCTACGATCTCTATCGCGACTGCTATTGGGCCGTCCCGCGCGATCTGGCGCATGAGGCGGGCCTGCAGTTCGTCGCGGAACCCTACACGGGGCCGTGGGTGATCGAGGAGGTAGTGAAATACCTCGACCACCCCAACATGGAGTTCTGGACGGGCGGAAACAAGTACTCGCCGGCGCCGGGACCGCCTGTGATCAATCCAGCGCACGAGTTGGGGATGAGGATCATCGGGGCCGAAGCCTTCACAACGACGCCGGACCTGGCTCGCTGGAATGAGACTCCGGCCTGGCTGAAACCGATTGGCGATGCAGCCTTCTGTGCCGGTGTGAACCGGATGAATGTGCATCACTGCGTGCAGCAGGCCTTTGGGCCTGAGTACAAGCCTGGAATCGCGATGGGGCAGTGGGGCGTCCATTTTGGTCGCTATCAGACCTGGTGGGAGCCGGGCAAGGCCTGGTTCAACTACCTGTGGCGTTGCCAAACCCTGCTACAAGCCGGAGAGTTCGTCCCACCCTCAGAGCAAAGCAGCGCTAACTTTCAGGTCGATACAGGGACGTTGGAGCTGCAAAGCATTCACCGGCGACACAAGGATAGCGATATCTATTTTGTAGCGAATGTTGCGCACACCTCCGGTTCGGCGTCGTGCAGTTTCCCCGGTGTCGGTCGGCAACCCGAACTGTGGGATGCGGTCTGGGGAACCATGCGGGACTTGCCGCAGTTCGATCAAGCGAACGGTGTCACAACCTTGAAGTTGGAGTTCGCGCCCACGCAGAGCTTCTTCGTGGTCTTCCGCAAATCCGCAACCGCAGCCGCTGAGTCGGCGGCCAACTTTCCGGAGTTGAAGACGATCGCTGAGGCTACGGGCAGTTGGTCGGTTCACTTCGATCCTGCATGGGGAGGGCCGGCGAGTGTTGAATTCAAGACGCTGGAGGATTGGACAACCCGGCCAGAGCCGGGCATTAAGTATTATTCGGGCACCGCTGTCTACAAGAAGACGGTCGTTCTGCCTCCGCTCTCAGTGGGCAAGAAGGTCTATCTCGACTTGGGCTCCATAAACCACTTGGCCACGGTCACCGTGAATGGAAAGAAGGCGGGTGTGCTGTGGTCGCCACCCTGGCGGATCGATATCACCGCATCGGCGAAGGAAGGCGCGAACAACATTGAAGTGGCCGTCACGAATGTGTGGGCCAATCGCCTGATCGGAGATGAAAAAGAGCCTGCCGATTTTGAATGGCAGAAGGGCGATACCCGATACAGCGACGGAGAATATCTGAAGGAGTTCCCGGACTGGTTTCTCAAGCACGAACCACGGCCTTCAAAGACGCGCTATACGTTCACTACCTGGAACTACTTTTCAAAGGATGTTCCGCTGACGCCTTCAGGGCTGGTAGGTCCTGTGAAGGTCGTCATCGAAGCCTGACATCTCAAAGAGTTGTGTGACGATTGCATTGCGGACATCTCCAGCGACCACTGTGACTCGGAAGGCTGTCATCGCTTAAAGCTGCGGAGATCAACCGCATCCGCCATCGCTTTATGGCCGGCGTCGTTGGGATGGATATGGTCGATATCCAGGGCTGGATTCAATCGTTGAGGATCAGCGGGATCTCGTAGTGCTTTGTCGAAGTCGATCACACCGTCAGGAAGCTTTGTCGTCCGTATCCATTGGTTGACTGCCTGGCGCTCGGCTTCTCCGGTCTCTGTGTAATAGAACCCGAGCCCCTTGTAGGGCATGATGGTCCCGAGGTAGACCTTGATGCCATGCGTATGCCCGCGCTCTATCAATTGGCTCAGCCCCAGGATTAGGTCATCGGCGGACACGGTGTCCTTCGGGTGGTCAGGGCCGGTGCCTATGCCGATATCGTTGACCCCTTCAAGGATGATGAGGAACTTCACGCTGGCTTGCGACAAGACATCGCGATCAAACCGGCCAATGGCGCTGGGGCCGGCGTTAGGACCGACCTCATCGTGCAGAATGCGATTTCCTCCGATACCCTCATTGAGCACAGCGAGCCCGGAGGTCTTTGGGTCAGCCTGAAGGCGGCGTGCCAGGTCATCGGGCCAACGCAGGTTGGCGCTTCGCGTGCTGAAAGCTCCATCCGTGATGCTATCGCCGAGGGTGACAACCGCGGCGGCGCTTGCAGGAGCCTCCACCTCGATCGCGCTGAGAAAGTGCCACGAATCTGACTCGATGGCATTGGTCAGACTTGCCGACGCCGTCTGGTCTCCTGGAGAGGTGTAGTTGGATTGATTGGCAAAGGCGTGCAATGTAAGTACGGGAATTGATTGCACAGGCAGGTACAAGCTGATGGCCAGGTTCGACCCTGCGGGTAGGCTCATCGCGAAGCTATCGCTGAAGACCTTGGCCCCAGCTGGTATCGTTACCGAACTCTTGCCTTGGAAGGTGAGTGACCTGCTGTCTGCAAGAACCTGCGAGCCACTGGTACTCAATGCCACGCGCGCGGCGCCTATCGTCAAAGGCTTGGTTCCCATCTCGTTGGTAAAGACCGCTCGTGCCAGCTTTCCAGGTAACGATGTGTGAACAATGTTCCGGATGGTGAAGTCCGCCTTGCCAAGGGTCCCATTGCTGTTATCGATGGCTACCGGTGCGGCGGTCCATGTGCCCACCCAGTGCACAGGCCCCAGTTGTTGTGCGGTGGCGGCGTTGAGTGCCGCAAACAAGAAGAGGGCACTGACCGCCCATCGTGTCGATCTACCGGCCGATTTCAAGCTGTACATCACTTCCTCCATTACTCCATCGCCCCATCAAGACCCCGGATATCACATAGGAAAGCAACTGGGACCGATTGGCTCGAATGATTTGTAGCCAAGAACGAACTCCTGATGTCCCAGCGCTTCAGACTTGGAAGGCCTTCCGCACGCGACATCCAAGGTGCATTGGAAGAGCTGTTCTCCAAGGTCTTTGAGCGTGCCGCGATGCTCCAGAATGCTGCCGGCATCAATATCCATATCGTCTGCCATGTTGCGATAGGTCTCCGGATTCGCGCAGACTTTGATGACTGGTGAGATGGCCGAGCCAACAACAGAGCCGCGTCCCGTGGAGAAGAGGACGATGTGCGACCCGCAGGCGATGAGTTCAGCGATTTCAGCGGAGTCATTGATGTTAGGAAATCCAAACCGGACCTCGCCGTCAGGAACCACATCAAGAAGATAGAGTCCGCTCCTGCTGGGGACGTCACCGGGTTTAACTAACCCGCTGATAGGAGACGAACCGCTCTTGGAATACGCTCCCATGGACTTTTCTTCCTGCGTGGTGAGACCGCCGTCGGCGTTTCCGGGGGCGAAACTGCCGTGTCCCATCACGGAGTAGTACCGCGCCGCTTTCTCTACACTTTGGCGCAGCACCTCGGCCAGGGCGGGAGTCTCTGCTCGCTCAGCCATCATGTCTTCACAGCCAATGAGCTCGCCGGTCTCTTCAAAGACACCGACTCCGCCGCTCGCAATCAGCTGGTCCATGCAGCGGCCGATGACGGGATTGGCGGTGATACCACTGGTGGCGTCGCTACCGCCACATACCGTTCCGAGAATCAGGTCTTCAATATAGAGCGGAGCCCGGGGCGTCGCTTCGAGCCCAGCGAGTGTTTCTGCGATCCACTCTTGTCCCGCTGCGATGGTGGCTCCCGTGCCCCCACTCTTCTGGATGATGAGAGTCTTGACGGGACGACCCGAGTTCTCGATCTCCCTCGCCAGACTGCGCCGGTCGAACCCCTCGCATCCCAGCGAAACCAGCAGCACAGCGCCCACATTGGGGTGGGTGCAGAGTTGCTGCATCATCTTCAGAGAATACTCATTGGGATAGCACCCGCCAAAGCCGATGACCTGCACGCCCTGCTCTTTATGTGGCCATGCGATCTCGCGGGCCACGTGATGTGCGCACTCGACGAGGTAGGCAACCAGAATGTAGTTCCGAATTCCTTTGCGGCCATCGGAACGTAGAAACGCGTCAGTGCGAAGGGGCTGCATATTTGTGGTCCTTGTCCAGTGTGTACGTGGGGAGATAATCGCTTTTCAGGTTGTGCAGGTGAACGTGGTCGCCCGCCCGGATGGAAGTAAAGGCCGATCCGATGGGCACGCCATACTTCAAGACCTTTTCTCCGGTTTGAATAGCTCGGCGAGCGATCTTGTGTCCGATCCCGAGGTCGAGAGCGCTGCGATAGGTCTTTCCGTCGAGAGTGTAATCGTCTCCCGCACGTAGCGGCTGGACCAGCACCAGAACATTGTCGTCCTCATGTAGCAGCAACAGATGCGGACTATCGGTACTAGAACTTTCCATACTTCAGATAAGCCTCCTGTGGATCTTCGCCCTGCAAGATGGCCTTGCGTAGAAGGCTCTCGGTTCGCAGAACCTCTTCGGTACCTTCGACGACGCTCTCCAACTGCTTGATCGGAATGATGACAGTACCATCGCGATCTGCCATCACGTAATCTCCACTATGGATGGTTACATCGCCGATGACGATGGGCGCACCCAGGGTCTCAGGCACCCAGCGGCCCACTATATCCAGTGGAGTGTAGTAGCGGCAGAAGACTTTAAAGCCCAGGCGCTGGATGAACGCCGAATCACGGCAACCTCCATCGACGATGTACCCCCGCACCCCTCGAAATTGCAGCACTTCGGCAGAGAGTTCGCCCATATGGGCCACATTGGAGTCATTGGGCTGGCATATGACCACGCTCCCGGAAGGGACTTTGGCCAACATTCCCGTCCATGCGAGCAGTGTTTGATGGGGGTCGAGGTCCGGATGATAGCCCCCGGAGACTGTGAAGACAGGACCAGCGAGCCGGGAGTTGATGTCCAGAGGCCGAATGGAGTGTGGCAGGACCTGTTGGGGATGGCCCAGGGCTCTTAGTACGTCGTATACGGCTCCTGAATAGCAATCTTCGAGGCGCTGCGCCATGGTGTGTGCTGAGCGAGCCACATCAACGTCTGTGTGGCTCTTACTTCCGGTCGTGGAATGTTCATGCATAGGTCAGACTCTTCTGCGGGTGGGTTTCGGTCGCGGAGCGCGAGCGATCTTGGATAGTTTATGACGTGTCTTGGCGTGAACTGCGGACTGCTTCAGATCCGCCGCAGGCTCGAGGTTGTAATCCATCTGGGCCTGCAGAATGTGATTGCGCATGGCAGTACGGGCGGCCTCGGGATTGCCAGCACGTATCGCACGAAAGATGCCTTGGTGCATGTCGGCAGCAACCCGCAGGGAATCGGACTTCCGCACAGTCTGGCTCCTCAGTTCATAGTGCATGGCGGAGACCATTCCGGCCACGGCAGCCAGGACGGGGTTGCCCGAGGCATTGGCCACAGTTCGGTGGAACTGGAGATCATGAACAAGAAATGCTTGCGGGTCATCGACCGCTGCATAGAGACTGATGACCTCCTCCGCCATACAGGTCAGTTGTTCGCCGGTGGCACGTTCGGCCGCCATGGACGCAATGGTGGACTCCAAAACCCGTCTCGCCTCGAAGACCTCGTCCTGGGTAAATCCATGCAGCGCTGCCAGTATCTCAAGAGCCTCGCTATCGAGCGAAGGTGGTGAGTCGCTGACAAAGGTTCCCGATCCTTGCCGGCTGCGCAGAACGCCCATGTCGATAAGGGAACGCAAGCCTGATCGCAACGAAGTGCGGTTGATTCCAAGCTGACGAGCGAACTCGCGCTCGGGAGGAAGCCGGTCGCCTCGCTGTAGTTCCCCACGCCGGATCAATTCATGGACACGAACGATCACCTGTTCGGAGACCATCTCTCGGGTTGGACGAGTGCGGAGCAAGTGATTGGACGTGACTCTAAATTGGCTGGACCAATTTGCAGAACAGGCAAGTCGAAGGCACCTGTTCCCGTGTGAAGACACAAGGCTATTCCCGAGCCGATATTGGAGTCAAGACCGAAGCTCGCCGAATGTAGGGGAAACAGGGATTTTCTGTGCATATATTCATCATACGAAACCCTTGACAAACCAGATGGCCGGATTGTCTACTCGCCGAGTCTAATTATTGGTTCATCCAATCGACCGGAAATCGAATGGATTTGGGGTACTCGTTCAAGCCCCGGGCCTTTATTCCTTCGGAGACGAACATGCTTTTCACGCGCCGCAATTTCCTCAATCTAATGACTTCTGTCGCGGGCAGTCTGGGCCTGTCCCAGGCCCGTTTGTTCGCTCAAAGCGCAGGGATCACATCTGGCGTTGAAGCAGAGGTTCCGAATCCCGACACGACACTGTGGATGAGGCAAGCAGCCACGCTGTGGCAGGACGCTCTGCCAATCGGCAATGGACGAATGGGAGCGATGATCTTCGGCGGTGTGGCGTCGGAACGCCTGGCGCTGAATGAGGACACTCTCTGGTCAGGCCGGCCCAGTGACTGGAACAATCCCAGCGCGAAGGCCCACCTGCCGATCGTGCGGGAACTGGTGCTGGTGAAAAAGGACTACCAGGCAGCGGATGATGAATGTCGCAAGATGGAAGGGCCATGGAACCAGGCGTATGAGCCACTGGGTGACCTGATCGTCGACATGGAGCATGAGGGGAGTTCGGAGTCCTATCTCCGCTCACTCGATCTGGACTCGGCGGTTGCAAAGGTGGAGTACCGCGTCGCCGGAGTGCTGTACCGGCGCGAGGTCTTTGCATCATCTCCGGATGATGTGATCGTGATGCGTCTTAGCGCGAGCCGCCGCTCGGCATTGAGCTGCCGTATACATTTCAAGAGCCTGTTGCAGTCAAAGACCACGGCCGAAGGAGCGACCCTGATTCTCTCCGGCAAGGCCCCGGTGCAGTCGTTGCCGAACTATATCTCGACGGAACCAACGATTATCTATAGCGACGTCGTTGGCGAGGGCATGCACTTTGCATCCGCCGCTCAGGTTGAGGCAACCGGAGGCACGGTCAAGGCACAGCCTGACGGCAGCCTCTGGGTACAGGGCGCGTCTTCGATCCTCGTAGCGATTGGCTGCGCGACTGGATACCGGACGTATGCCACTGCACCCGATATCCCACTCTCACAGGTGGTGTCGAAGGCCCGGATGGCAGCCTCGCGCGCCGCGGGAAAATCCTACGAGCAACTCCTGGATGCACATGTCGCCGATCATCGGCGGCTGTTTCGCAGGGTCAGTCTGGAACTGCCCTCAACGCCTGACTCACGCCTGGCAACAGATCAGCGAGTAATGGCGTTCGCGCAGAACCCTGATCCGTCATTGCTGGCGCTGCTCTTCCAATTTGGTCGATATCTCTTGATCGCGAGTTCGCGTCCAGGGAGCCAGCCGGCGAACCTGCAGGGCATATGGAATGAGGAGCTGCGTCCGCCCTGGAGCTGCAACTGGACGACGAACATCAACACGGAGATGAACTATTGGCTGGCAGAGACATGCAATCTGTCCGAATGTCATCTGCCGTTGGTAGCGATGGTTCGGGACCTGAGCGTCAACGGAGCGAAGACCGCGGAGGTGAACTATGGGGCCCCGGGGTGGTGCGCGCATCATAACGTCGACCTGTGGAGACAATCAGCGCCCGCTGGTGAAGGTCTGGCCTGGGCGAGACCCACCTGGGCGAACTGGTGCATGGCGGGCACATGGTTGTGTGCGCATCTTTGGGAGCATTTCCTGTTCACGGGAGACGAGCAGTATCTTCGCGACACAGCCTACCCCGTGATGAAGGGTGCCGCTGAGTTCTGCGCCGGCTGGCTCATTGACGATGGCGAAGGTGGACTTACAACGTGCCCGTCGGTCTCTCCGGAGAACACCTTCATCGCGCCCAATGGCAAGTTAGCCGATGTGAGCGCGGGCACCACCATGGACATCGCCCTCATCCGGGAGATCTTTACCAACACGGCGGAGGCTGCCGCGATCTTGAACGTAGACGCTG
>Ga0302319_10009212_pt1 | contig 19036 bp, 20 predicted proteins | sample Bog_T0_2_FD_203319 | JGI IMG/M metagenome (GOLD analysis project Ga0302319, IMG submission 203319) | Peat permafrost microbial communities from Stordalen Mire near Abisko, Sweden - Bog_T0_2 | ecosystem: Environmental > Terrestrial > Soil > Wetlands > Peat | place: Sweden: Abisko, Stordalen Mire... | reverse complement strand
TAGTATTACTGTGTTAAAAACAAAAGTGCGATGCGGATGCTCGCAACCGGGAGCTATCGTAGAGAGGATGGGTGTTGTTCGAGCGAAGATCCAGACGGTTGAGGACATTTATCGACTGGTCCGGATGGCGGTGGAAAGCAAACGTCCGATTCGCGCGGTGTACCGCGGTCATGAACGGCGTCTGTGCCCGCATCGCTTGGGCCGCAATCACGAAGGCCAGATGCGAGTGCTTTGCTATCAGTACGCGGGCGATAGCCGCAGTGGACTGCAAGCGGCGGGTTCGCCGGCAAATTGGCGCTGTATCGCTATCGAGAAACTGAGCAAGGTGGAACTGATCGATGAGGCATGGCACACAGCGCCCAATCATTCCCGCCCTCAGACATGCTTTGCAGAAGTAGATATCGATACGGAAGATTAACCAGACCCGCGGGCACCACAAAAAGGACAATGAGGTAAGCGCTCGAGTAATTGGCGGGCGATGGCAATCCGCAAGGTGGCAATGGAGGATGGGTTATGCCGCTCGGGACGAACGCGGCGACCCGCGCGGGCGAAAGTTTTGCGGCGGCTTCGGGGCTGATAATCCAACATGGCCGACGCGGGCGGAGGGGAAAAAACGGTTCCGCTCGCTGACGAGGAACCCATAAGCTGCGATACATAATGTAGCGTGATGATGAAAGCCGCGCCAACCGCGCCCCTCATAGTGGCCTAAACCCAGTTCTTGCTTAAGTTCTTCATAGTCGCGTTCGATGATCCAACGGTGTTTGGCCATCTTCACCAGAGACTTCAGAGAGGTTTTCTTCGGCAAAGTGGAGAGCCAGTATTTGGTAGGTTCCGATTCCTTCTTCGGCCATTCAATCAAGAGCCATTCCTCAGGGTGGGGCTCGGCGCGCTTGTAATCGCGATGCGCGGGACGCACGCGGACTGCCGCGAAACGAGAACGCAGAGTTTCTCGACTTCCCTGGCGCCAAGCGATTTCCTTCCAGGCGGCAGGCGGCGAGGCGAGGGCCAATTCCTTGACTGAACGTGGCTGATGGTCCGCACTGCGCTGCAAGCGTTTGGGCGACACCCCTCGGCTACCCGGTTTACGCGGGGGCGCAGGCAAAGGTTGTTTCCCCGACTCCCAGACGGTGGTCGAAGATTCGATGCCTACTGCATATGGCAATCCGAGTTCGGTGATGGCGGTGCGGAACGCCGTACCGTTTCCATAACCGGCATCGGAGAGCACGACCCCAACGGGAATCTTCTGCTCGATGGCTCTTCGTAATTGCTGCACCGCTATCTCTGGTTTGGTTTGAAACGTGATCTCTTCGGGAACGCCAGCCTGCCGGCAGCGCTCGGAATCTTTGCACCACACCTCTGGCAGATACAGTCGCCAAGCAATGGGTAGGCTTGCGTTCCACGTGCTCACCGACAAACTCACCGCCGCCTGGCTGTTATCGTGTTTGCCGATTTGACCGCAGTACTGTCGAGCCACCCCTACTGAATGCTTCCCCTGCTTGGGAAAACCCGTGTCATCCACAATCCAGGCGACCACCGCACCGTGTTTCTGCATCGTGGGCAACACTTCCTCTCGCACCTGTGCCAGCAGTTCCTCGTCGCTCCACGGCGCATCCGCCACAAAATGATGCAGCGACTGGTGCATGCGCCGAACATTGTCTGGAGCTAAGCGCGCCGCCATCGGTTCGACACTCTTGCGCTCGCCCGACACCAACAACCCGGTGCAGTAGTTCTTCAACGGCGTATGCCGGTCGGCATGCCCCGCGGCGTTGGCCAGACCCTCGATGTATGCCGCGAAGCGCCTCTGTTGTGGGCCTGGCGAAGAGAGGCGTGATCCCACGAAAACAATTCTACATCATAATGTTTGTTTTTAACACAGTAATACTAGTCTCCCGTCCCACTTAATTCTTTCCAATAGCGGATCAAACTGAATCGGAGCCGGGAGCGTGAGCGACCTCAGTTTGGCGCGCTAGCCCGACTCGCGACCGTCAACGCTTAGGCGGGACGGCACACTACCCGTTAAACTACATGCATGGCGCATTTGTTATCTTTCCACGGATGTTGAGAAGCGCGTTCGCAAAGCGGCGAAGGCGGCTAATGTGAGCGTGAGTAAGTGGATGGCGGATCGCGTCTCGAAATCGGTGGAGACATCCTGGCCGCCGGGGTTTCCCGCGCTCGCGGGAGCGTTTCCTGATTTTTCGGATGCTGGCGATCTTAGCAAGGGCTACGGTGACTACGTTCTCAGGCGAGCCTAGCTCTTCTTCGGCAAAGCCCGCACCGCGCCAGTGGAAATGCCGCCATCCACTAACAGCGTTTGTCCGGTAATATAACGGCTTGACTCAGCGGCCAAAAATACTACGGCTGAATCCAGATCGTCCGGTTGGCCGGGCCTCTTTACAGGAATACGGTCGCTCAGATATTCCACCCACTCCTTGTCTTCGTACATCACTTTGTTCTGACTGGTTTTGAACCAGCCCGGCGCCAGGCAATTCACGGTTATGCCGAATTTCCCCCAATCGTCGGCCAGGCTCATGGTTAGTTGACGAACTCCGCCGCGGCTCGCGCCATAAGGGCCAAGACCCGCATAGCCCGCCACGCTGGTGACCGAGCCGATATTGATGATGCGCCCGTAATTGCGTGACACCATGCGCTTGGCTACCGCTTGCGCCACGAAAAAACTGCCGCGCAAGTTGGTATCGAGAATCTTGTTCCAATCCTCCCAGGCAACTTCCAGCGCCGGCTTGCGAATGTTCATACCCGCGTTGTTGACCAGGATATCGATCTTACCAAAAGCTTCTTCCGCGGCAGCCGCCATGTGTTCGATGCTTTTCAAATCGCAAACATCCAGCGCCAACGGCACCGCACGCTTCCCCAGTTGCGCAATCTCGTCGACAAAGGGCTTCAAAGTTTCCGTGTCGCGGCTGGTAACGACAAGGTCCGCGCCGGAACGCGCCAGCGCGCGCGCAAAATATTGGCCCAGTCCGCGGCTGGTGCCAGTCACAATGGCCACCTGTCCCGTCAGGTCGAACAGTGGATTGCTCATTGCGCTCTGGGAGTCAGAACTACCTTCATCAGATTCGCTTCCCGATTGTGCAGGCGCGTGAACCAGCTCGCGCCTTCCTCCAGCGGAGCGGTGGCTGTTATGAGCGGTTTCACCGTAACCGCGCCGCGCGCGATCAAGTCGATCGCTTCCGGATATTCACCAGCTGACGCAGCTGAACCCTGCAAGCGGATCTGGCGGCTCACCACCACTTGCAGCGGAATTTCCACTTGCGGCGTAATATTGCCGATCAGCGTAACTGTGCCGCCGCGTTTCACGCTTTCGATAGCCGCTTTGATGGTCGGCGTGCTGCCCACGGCTTCGAGCGCCACATCCACGCCTGCGCCGCCCGTGAGCTTTTTCGCTTCGGCAACCGCATCGCTCGTTTTAGCGTTAATGGTCGCTGTTGCGCCTAGTTCGCTTGCCAGTTTCAATCGCGAATCATCTATATCGGAAACAATGATCTGCGAGCAACCAGCCTCGCGCAAGGCTTGCATCACCAGCAGCCCAATCATACCCGCGCCCACCACCAGCGCCGTACTGCCGCGCGGAATCTCGCTGATTGCGATGGCATGAACGGCTACGGCCAACGGTTCCACCATCGCCGCTTCCGCAAAAGAAACGCTGGCGGGCAGAGCATACAGAACACGCGCGGGCACCACCACGTAATCCGCGAATGCGCCCGCCCGCCGGAACTCGGCCGTGGAAACGCCCAGCACCTCGCGATTCCCACAGAGGTTCATGACGCCTTTGCGGCAATATTCGCACTTGCCGCAATAGATTGTCGAATCGAACGTAACCCGATCACCCGGACGCCAGTTCTCGGCGCCCGCGCCCACCTCCGCGATTGTGCCTGCCGCTTCATGCCCCATGACAAGCGGTGGGATGCGGCGGCCGGAACTGCCGTCGTAACCGTGGACGTCGCTGCCGCAAATGCCGCACGCCTCCACCCGGATCAAAACTTCATGCGCGGCTGGTTGGGGTACCGGAAGGTCGGCCATTTCCAGCTTGCTGTATTCGGTGAGCAACAGAGCTTTCATAAATAGCGATGGTATCGCGACGGGTATTCCGCAGAGATGTGCCGCTCAGCGCTGTATGCGCGCCGAGCCGCCCTTTGCAAGAGACTTCACCTGATCGAGCGTGGCCATCGTCGTATCGCCCGGGAAAGTTGTCAGCAGCGCCCCGTGCGCCCAACCTAGCTTTACCGCTTCCTCTTCCGTCTCTCCCGTGAGCAAACCATAAATGAACCCAGCGGCGAAACCATCTCCTCCACCCACCCTGTCATACACATCCAATTCCATTGTTGGTGCAATATGCGTTGCGCCATTGATCCAAGCCACCGCGCTCCAACTATGCCGGTTCGTCGAATGAACTTCGCGCAGCGTTGTCGCCACCACCTTCACTTGCGGATGCTTCTTGCGCACCTGATCGATCATGCCGAAGAAAGCCGTAGGATCGAGCTTCGATTTGGCGGCGACTTCCGGACCGGGAATCCCCAACCCCATCTGCAAATCCTCTTCGTTGCCCACCAGCACGTCCACATTCTTGACAATGCGGTCAATCACCGCAACCGCCTTTTCGTGCCCGCCCACCACGTTCCAAAGCTTGGCGCGATAGTTCAGATCGAAAGAAACGATCGCCCCGGCCGCCTTAGCCGCCTGCATTCCTTCAATAACCACTTCCGCGGTCGTGGGCGACAGTGCCGCGAAAATGCCGCCGCTATGAAACCAGCGCACTCCCCCCGCGAACATGGTCTTCCAGTCGAAATCACCGGGCTTCAGCAAGCCGGCGGCTTCATTGGCGCGGTTGTAGAAAACGACAGGCGCACGCACGCCTTGCCCGCGATCGCTATAAACCGTCGCGATATTAGGTCCGGCCACGCCGTCGTGTTTGAAATGCTTGAAAAAGCCCTGCACACCCATGGCGCGAACGCGCTCGGCCACCAGATCGCCAACCGGGTAATCAACCATTGCGCTGGCGACGCCTGTTTTCAAACGAAAGCAGTCCGATAGATTCGCGGCGACGTTGAACTCGCCGCCACTCACGTGGATCAGGCATTCCGTGGCCTTGCGAAAAGGAATGATGCCGGTGTCGAGGCGGATGACCAAGCCGCCAATCGAAACAAAGTCCAGGGCACCATCTTTGCGGATATCAAAACCGTAGCTCATGATGTTCTCAAGATAGAATACAGGAAATCAAGCGTTGTAAGTGCCGGAAGAAACGCGGCCGCCGCGGCCGGTCCAGTTAGTGTGGAAGAATTTGCCGCGCGGTTGATCCACGCGCTCATATGTATGCGCGCCGAAGAAATCGCGCTGCGCTTGCAGTAAGTTGGCCGGCAGACGGGCCGTGCGGTAGCCATCATAGAACGCCAGCGCCGTGGAAAAGGCCGGAGTGGGCACGCCGAATTCCACCGCCGCCGCCACCGCTTGCCGCCAGGATTGCTGATAATTATTCAGCACCCCGGCAAAGAAATCGTCAATCAGCAAGTTCGTCAGCTGCTTATTCTTGTCGTAGGCTTCCTTGATTTTTCCCAGAAAACGGCTGCGGATAATGCAGCCTCCGCGCCACATCAAGGCAATCCCGCCCATATTGAGGTGCCAACTGTTTTCTTTTCCCGCTTCGCGCAACAGCATGTAACCTTGCGCGTAAGAAATCATTTTCGAGCAATAGAGCGCGCGCCGCACATTCTCGATGAACGCTACCCGGTCGGCCCCTTTGCCAGCCGGCGCTGGGCCTTTGAGAATTTTTGACGCCGCCACACGCTCGTCTTTGATAGCCGATAGGCAGCGCGCAAAAACCGCTTCGCCGATCAGCGTAACTGGCATGCCGAGATCCAGCGCGCTAATGCCGGTCCATTTCCCGGTGCCCTTTTGTCCAGCCGTGTCCAGGATTTTGTCAACTAACGGCGTGCCGTCTTCGTCTTTCTTTGTGAAAATTTCGGCCGTGATCTCGATCAGGAAACTATCCAACTCGCCTTTATTCCAATCGGCAAAAACCTCGCCGAGTTCTTCCGCGTTCAGGCCGAGGCTTTGTTCCAGCACTTGATAGGCTTCACAGATCAGCTGCATATCGCCATATTCAATGCCGTTGTGCACCATCTTCACGTAATGACCGGCGCCGTCTTCGCCCACCCAATCGCAGCACGGCGTCCCGTCTTCCACCTTGGCTGCAATCCCCTGGAAAATCTCTTTCACATGCGGCCATGCTGCGGGATTGCCGCCCGGCATAATCGATGGGCCGAAGCGCGCGCCTTCTTCGCCGCCGGAAACCCCGGTACCGATAAATAAAATGCCTTTTTCGGCCAAGGTCTTGGTGCGCCGGTTCGTATCCGTGAAAAGCGAGTTGCCGCCATCAATGATGATGTCGCCCTTCGCCAGCAACGGCAAAACATGGTCGATCATCTGATCTACCGTGTCGCCGGCCTTCACCATCAGCATCACGCGGCGCGGCGACTTCAACGCGGTTACAAATTCCTCGATCGTGTGAGCGCCAACTACCTGCGTACCTTTCGCTTCGTGTGCGAGAAAGTCGTCTACTTTAGAAACTGTCCGATTGAACACCGCCACCTTAAAACCGTGGTCGTTCATGTTTAGGACGAGGTTTTGGCCCATAACGGCCAAGCCAATCAACCCGATATCACAAGTTGCGTTTTGTACTGCGTTTGGCACTGCGTTTGACACTGCGTTTGACATAGGTTCCACGCTGGAACCTAGATCATATACCGAGACGCCTCCAGTGTTAGTTGTCGCGGTTTCGGTGCGGTAGGTGCAACTCGGGCACCAGTTCGACCAAGCCGATCAATACGATAGCCGCCGGCCACAAATCCTTGATGCGTTCGAGCGATAGCAAGCCGGCATCGACTCCGGCCAGAACCAGCACTCCCGTGAATATCAGCACAACGGGCAGTAAAAGTCCCTTTAGATCGTCTTGGGTTTCAAAGTCATTAGTGGTCATTCCGGAACCTCGATTGTGATCGTAAGGCGAATTGGCGCGTAAGGCATATGAAAATGGGCGAATGGTAGGCAATTGCCGACGAGCGGCGGGTTAACACTGCACGAGAAACTATATGACGAACATGGTGCTGCTTTCGTTAGGATTACTTGCATTAAATTGGCAACCCCAGATTTCTCATACAACTGCCAGTTTGCGTGGGCTCTGCGTGGTTTCTCGGCAAATCGTGTGGGCCAGTGGCACTCAGGGGACATTTCTCACTACCGTCGACGGTGGCTCGCATTGGCGCAGCGCATCGGTGCCGGGGGCGGAGAAGCTGGATTTTCGCGACGTCGAGGCGCTTGACGCTAACACCGCCTACCTCATGGCGAGCGGCGACGGCGCGAGTTCGCGCGTTTATAAAACCGTCGATGCCGGCGTCCATTGGGAGCTGCTGTTGACGAATCCCGATGAAAAAGGCTTCTTTGATTCGTTGGCCTTCTGGGATCGGGCCCACGCGATTCTGATCGGCGATCCGGTGGCCGGCCATTTTGTGGTCTTGACCACGGCCGATGCCGGCAAGACGTGGCAGCGGCAGCAATCGCCGGCCGCGCTGGCGGATGAGGGTGCATTCGCCGCCAGCGGCACAAGCGTAGTCACGATTGGTACCAAAGACGCTTGGATCGCCACCGGTGGACCCGCCGGTGCGCGGGTATTCCGCACACACGATTTCGGGCGCACGTGGCAAGTGGCGGCCGCGCCTTTAGGCGGAACGAAAACCTCAGGCATTTTTTCGCTGGCGTTTGCCGACAAAAAACATGGAATCGCAGTCGGCGGCGATTATAAGAACGCCAAAGATACACAGAACACTGTCGCTCTAACGAACGATGGCGGGAAAACATGGCAAGCGCCACTTGCGAAAACGTCGTTGAGTTACCGCTCGGGCGTAGCCTTCGTGGGCGGCCAAGAAGTGATCGCGGTGGGCACGGAAGGCGCGGATGTTTCGCGCGACGGTGGCCACACCTGGCTGCATTTTTCAGATATGAGCTTGAACGCTGTCGCCGGCAAGGGCGATGCGGTTTGGGCCGTGGGCGCGAAAGGATTCATAGTCAAGCTGGTTGAGCGGCAATGACTTCGGCCTGAACTTCAGTCTTACGAACTTCGTTGTTAACATTTCACCCGCGCCGGCGGTAATACTCACGAGGTCACAAAAATGGAATCGGAAATCGTAATTGTTCCCGTCATCTTCGGTGCATTCAGTTTTGTTGTTTGGACGATCGCCACCAACATCCGCCGCGCGAAAACAGCCCGCATTGTTGCCGATTTGCACGGTAAAGTTCTCGAAAAGTGCTCCGCCAGCCAGGAATTGATGGGCTATGTCCAGAGTGACGCCGGCCGGCGCTTTCTCGAATCGGCAGCCAGCGGCCAAGCGAATCCGTCGGCCCGCATATTGAGCGCCGTTCAGGCGGGCACTATCCTGGCGTTGCTCGGCGGCGCCTTCGTTGCTGTCAGCAATTTGCATCATGACGTTGACGCCAAGGAGCTTCTCGTAACATTCGGTTACCTGGTGACCGCGCTCGGGCTTGGTTTCCTGGTCTCGGCGGCCATCTCTTATTTCCTCTGCAAATCCTGGGGATTGCTGGCGCAAGCGGAAGCAAAATTCTGATCGCCTAAGCATTCATGCCGCCTTTCAGCATTGCCGCCGTTATTCCCCTCATCGCCAGGCAGTCCGCCGCGCGCATGGACGAAGAATCGTTTCGGCGCTTCTACGAAACTACCGCACGGCCGTTGCGCGCATATCTCATCCGCATGCTGAATGACGGCGCGGCTGCCGACGATCTGCTCCAGGAAAGCTACCTTCGCTTGCTCAAAGCCAAGCTGCCTGAGGACATCACGGACCAGCATCTGAAGAATTATCTTTTCCGCATCGCGAGCAATCTACTGAAAGATCACAAGGCGCGGCGTCAAGAAATTGAGCTGGATGAAAACTTCGAGATACCCATTGCGCCTTGCGGCGACGGCGACGTGACAAGGCTGCTCGCCGTGCTGAAGCCCACCCAGCGTGAGCTCCTCTGGCTGGCCTATGTCGAGCGCTTCACTCATGTCGAAATCGCCGCCACGCTCAACTTGAAGCCGCAAAGCATCCGCCCTTTGCTGTTCCGCGCGCGTCACGCCTTTGCCGAAGCGTTACAGCGCGGCGGTTGGAGAAATAAATGATTCCTGAAACTTGTGAATTCGAAGACGCCGTTAGCCTCGCTTTGGCGAACGGTCAATTGGCCGGCCGCCTTCGCCAGCATGTAGCGGCTTGCCGGCACTGTGCGGAACTCGAACTCGTGTGGCAGTGCCTCACGCACGCCGCCGGCAACGACGAGCCGCCGTTGCCGGCTCCAGGCCTGATCTGGTGGCGCTCCCAACTCGACCAACGCCGCGCCAAAGCCGAGCGTGCGGTAGCCTCCATCGCTCTTATGCAAAAAGTCGCTATCGCCGCCGCCCTCGTAGCCATGGCTGCTGCGTCGGCGTGGTTCTGGAAACCAGGCATTTGGCTTGTTCTCCTCGGTCTCAGTATGCTGCTGGCAACGGGCGCGGTGCTCTATAGTTGGGCCCGTGGGAGGATTTAAACACGAGCCTTATCCATGAAAGTCATCCTCCTCGGTGCAACCGGTATGGTCGGCCAAGGCGTCCTCCGCGAATGCCTTGTGAGCAGTGAAGTAAGCAGCGTACTCACTGTGGGTCGTAGCATCACCGGACAGCAAAATCCCAAGCTGCGCGAGATCGCCCACCATGACCTAACCAATCTCACGGCAATCGAGCCCGAACTGGCCGGCTATGACTCCTGTTTCTTCTGCCTCGGCATATCCTCGGCCGGTATGAGCGAAGAAAGCTACACGCGCATCACCCATGATTTAACTTTATCCGCGGCCCGCACCCTTCTGCGGCTCAATCCAAATATGACATTCAGCTACGTCTCCGGCACTGGCACCGACAGTTCCGAAAAAGGCCGCACCATGTGGGCCCGCGTTAAGGGCCGGACCGAAAACGAACTGCTCGCACTCGGTTTCAAAAGCGCCTACATGTTTCGGCCCGGCTATATTCAGCCCTTGGACGGCATAAAAACCAAGACGCCGCTGTACGCCTTCATCTATGCCGTTTTGGGGCCGCTGTATCCGCTCTTTCACGCCATCGTGCCACAGTACGTGACCACCACTCGCCAAGTCGGCAAAGCCATGATCGCCGTCGCCGCGCGCGGCTCAAGCAAGACTCATCTCGAAAATCGCGATATCAATGCCCTGGCCTAAGGCTAGCTTTGCCCATAATCGACTGCGCATCCATCTCGCCCGCGTGTCTTACGCCATTCACAAACAACCCCGGCGTCCCGTAAACGCCATTCGCCACGCCGCGCCGGAAGTCTTCGCGCACATATTCTTCATAGGTCCGGTCTTTCAATTCCTTCCGGAAGCGTGTCACGTCGAGCGCCAATTGCTCCGCGTAGCTCCACAGACTCTTCGGAAGCAGCGCATTCTGGTTGCTAAACAGCAGATGGTGCATCTCCCAGAACTTCCCTTGCGCTCCCGCCGCCTCCGCCGCCTCGGCCGCCAGTTGCGCTTGCGGATGACGCCCCGACAGCGGATAATGCCGAAACACAATGCGCACGTCGCCTGCCAATTCCCGGTGCAGTTGCTGAATCGTCATGAAAAGCGCGCCGCATGCCGGACACTCGTAATCGCCATACTCCACCAGCGTCAGCCGTGCCTTTTCGTCGCCCTGTACGTGGTCGTCTGGCTGGATGGGCAGAAGCAAATTGGCTAAGGCCAGTCCGCCGCCCGTCTCCATCGTGATCTCATCTTGCGGTGTTGACATGATCTTCCGTCTCTTCGAGAATAGCTTCCGTCGGAAACCCGAGTCCGTGCCACGCCTCAAAGCCTCCCGCCAGCGGCCGCACCCGCGACAACCCCGCCTGTTTCAGTTGTAGCGCCACCCGGGCGCTCGTCGCTTCGTTGGGTCAAGTGCAGTAAAGAATGATTTCCTGATCGCGCGGAATCTCATGCGAGCGCGAACGCAGATCTTCCGGCCGCAACACCAACGCCGACGGAATTTTGATCCCGGCGCGCTCCACCTCCGCCGGATGCCGCAAATCCACGATCGTGATCCCGCACCCTTTGTCCATCAGATCGCGCACCTGCTCCGGTGTGATCCGGTTGATCCGCAGGTTATGCAGAAAGCGCCAGCGCTGAAAATATTTGTACGCCAAATACACCGCCAGCAAGGTGAGAATGGTCAGCCCCGCGCGCCCGCCATAGAGCCCCAGCGCTGCAATAACCCGGTCAACTTGCTTATGGAACAGCCAGCCCAGCCCCAAGTAGGAACCAACCCACAGCGTACAGCCCGCGGCGTCCGCCAGCAGGAAGCGCCCAAACGGCATACCGCTGATGCCCGCCAAAGTCACCGAAACCAGCGTCATGCCCGGCACGAACTTGGCGAACAGCAGCGCATTCGCACCGCGGCTCGAGAAACTGCTCTCCGTTTTGCGCACGCATGTATCCGGCTCAAGCGAAAGCCTGCATAGCAAGTTCAGCACCGACCGGCCCCGATACTTGCCAATCAGGTACCACAGCACATCGCCCGCCAAGGACGGCACCAGGGCCGTGATCACCGACAGGAAAAACGAATAGTGCCGATCGCCCGTCTGCGCACCCATCAAAAGGAACAAAGGGTCGACCGGAATCGGCACGCCGAGGCTCACCACCATTACGTACACAAACAACAATGCGTACCCGTGGTTCAGCAGAAGGTTGTGAAAGGAAGGCAAAAACGAACTCGCTTCTAGTCTAAAGCAACGCTATTAGGTTGGAAGCCTCCGCCGCCGAAAAAGATTCGTTTGACTACACCAATCTCCCAAGGCCACCTTTCTGGTGTCACCTAAAACGGCACGTCGTCGTCCGAAATCCCCATCGGACCCATATCGTCATCCGCCGCGCCGCCGCCCGCCGGACTCGCCGCCGCCCGTCCACGCGCCATGCCCGCAACGCCACTTATCGGCGCGGCACCCTCGCCTTCACCCCGGCTGCTCAGCAAAATAACTTCCTCCGCCACCACTTCTGTGGCGTACACCTTCTTGCCGTCCTTGTCGTCGTAGCTGCGCGTCTGCAGCCGCCCCTCAACGTAAACCTGCTTGCCCTTCAGCAGGTAATTCGCCAAATTCTCCGACCGCCAAAGAACCACGTTCGTCCAATTGGTTTCTTCTTTGAAATCGCCCGTCTGCTGGTCTTTCCACCGGCGTGAGGTGGCCACCGAAAACCGCGTAGCAGCGGCTCCCGATGGCGTGAACTTCGTCTCGGCGTCGCGCCCCAAATGTCCAATCAAAATTACTTTATTAACGCTGCGGGAGGCCATACTCAATCGAACTTTATCATAGGCGGCCGTGACCGATAAGAAAAGTGAAACGAATGGTACGCCTGGGCCACTAGTTGGGTATCCCGTAGTACTGGGAAATCTTCCGCGTAAACATATTCAAAAAACTTTGTCTAACTCTGTAGATTGCGTCATAATGGTGAAACCTGCGGCTCTGCGTTACGTATTCACTCCGCAACCGCGTGAGGAAAAAATGGCATCGCGGTTACTTGGATCGTGTTCGCCCGTTAATTCTGGTTCGGCCTCCCGCTGCTCCGTGGGTTTGGTCGGCCCCCTTTTCAGCGTGGTTCTCTCGCTCCTTCCCCATCTTGCGTTCTCGCAGATGCTGCTCAAACCTTCCCAGCCCGGCGAACCTGTTCACATTTTGCCCTCCGACCTCGCCATCATGGAGGCGGGCGACATCCGCACCGATATTCCGTGCACCGTCACTGATCATAAGGCCGAATTAGGCTTCGATCTGCGCTTTCATGGCGGCTACGATGTCACTGTTCCGTTGCGCGAACTCGCCGGCAATGGCGAAACGTTAACCGTGGTCTTCCGCGTCTTTCCGCGCGAAACCCCCGCCCGCGCTTCCTATTTCGTTCAGCATTTCAACGTCCCGCCCATCGAAGACGATGCCAGAGGCGATGCCGTCCTGCAAGGACAGGTCGACCTCGGCGAAGGTGCCTATCATGTGGATTGGCTCATGCGCGACCGCGCTGAACATCTTTGCTCCTACGCCTGGGATCTCAACGCCCAGTTGCCCCCCAAGGATAAGCCCATTCCACTTTTCATCACCGCCGATCAGGTGACCGAATCGCACCCTCAACCCTTCGTCAATGACGTGGTACGCGATCAGGTCCCGCAAGATAATCTCACCGTCAAGCTCCTGGTCAATTTCGCCCCCCAGGAAGCCAATTCCGCCGCCCTCCAGCGCACCGATACCGAAGCGCTCGTCAGCATTCTCAAAACCATTCAGCGCGATCCGCGCGTCGCCCATTTGTCTTTGGTCGCCTTCAATATCGGCGAAGGCCGCGTCGTTTACCGCCAGGAAATGGCCGCCGGCATTGATTTCCCGGCCCTCGGCAAGGCTCTCGAAACCATGAAGCTCGGTACTGTCAATGTCCAGCAACTCGAGCAAAAACATAGCGAAACCGATTTTCTCGAAAACCTTATTACCACCGAGGTAGGGGCTAGTTCCCACCCCGACGCCGTCATTTTCGCCGGCCCCAAAGCCATGCTCACCGCCGATGTACCCCAAGACAGTCTCCGCCGCATCGGAGATATTGATTGTCCCGTCTTTTACATGAATTACACGTTGAATCCTCAGGCAGTGCCCTGGAAGGATTCAATAAGCCACGCCATTCGCACCTTCAAAGGGACCGAGTACACCATTTCGCGTCCGCGCGACCTGTGGTTCTCCACCACCGAAATGGTGGGGCGCATTGTCCGGCACAAGCGCGAAAAAGCCCTCAGTTCGGTCGTGGGCGGTGCCGCACATTAATCCTTGTTCATTCGTGTAGATCTCGGGTACACTGTTGGTACTAGGAAGATCTCTATGCGATTTCGCTTTATTGGTCTGCTCACTCTTCTGGCGGCATCTGTCGCCACCGTCTCGTCCGCGCAGATTCTGATTGCTTTTGGGCAGCAACCCACTTTGGACGACTACCGCAAGAACCTTGCGCCCTATGTCGGCTCGCCTGAACACGCCGTCGATAAAATGCTGGCGGTCGCCAATTTGAAACCGGGAGAAGTCATTTATGACTTGGGTTGCGGCGATGGCCGCATCCTGATTGCCGCCGCTTCCAAATACAAAGCCAAAGGCGTCGGCATCGAAATTTCAGATCACCTCGCGCGCACCGCCGCCGAGCGCGTCAAAAAAGCTGGCCTGCAAAATCAAGTCAAGATCATTCACGGCGATTTCATGAAAACCGATTTGAGCGACGCCAACGTCGTCACCCTCTATCTGGCTACCGCCGCTAACGATACCGTGCGCCCGAATCTCGAACGTTACCTGAAGCCATCCACCAGGGTCGTATCATATGACTATCCGATACCAGGATGGAAGCCGATTGAAACCTCTGAGACCGAAGGCAGCTTTAACGCCGTTCACACCATTTACCTCTACCAAGTCCCGGCCTCGATTATCGCTAAGAAGTAGGCTGATTTGAGCGCGCCCTGCGACGTGCTGGGCATCGGCCTCAACGCCACCGACACCTTATTGCTGCTCAAAGAGTTTCCCCCGTACGCCGGCAAAGTGGCGTTCGACCGCGAAATGCTCAGCCCCGGCGGCCAGGTAGCCACCGCCATCGTTTCCTGCGCCCGCCTCGGCTTGCGCGCCAAATATATCGGTACCATCGGCGACGATCTGCGCGGCAACATCCAGCGCGAAAGTCTGGAGGGCACCGGCGTCGATACCAGTTCCCTGATTGTCCGCGAAAACTGCCCCAACCAGACCGCCTACATCCTCATCGACGAACGCTCCGGCGAACGCACCGTCCTATGGCAGCGCGCCGATTGCCTCCGTCTCGACCCCGCCGAAATCCGCCCCGCCGACATCGCCGCCGCCCGGATGCTGCACATCGACGGCTACGATATTGACGCCGCCGCTCACGCCGCCCGCCTCGCGCGCGAGCACGGCGTTCCCGTATCCATTGATGTTGATACCGTTTATCCAGGTTTCGAGGCGGTCTTGCAAAACGTGGATTATCTGGTCGCCGGTTCCGGCTGGCCCGCAAAATGGACCCGCGAACACGACCCCTTCAAAGCTCTCTCCAAAATTCAGGCCGAATACCGCACCCGCCTCGCCGCCATGACTCTCGGCGATCTCGGCTCGCTCGCCCTTTATCAAGACCGCTGGTATTATTCCCCCGCCTTTGAAGTTAACTGCGCCGACACCACTGGCGCCGGGGACGTCTATCACGGCGCTTTCTGCTATGCCATGCTGACAGGAATGCCGATGGAAAAAGCTCTCGAATTCTCCAACGCCGCCGCCGCCATCAACTGCACGGCCGTCGGTGCGCGTGGTCACATTCCGCAGCTTGCCGAAATCGAAGCCCTCATCGCCCGGGGCCGCACCGGCGAAGTGCGCCGCCTGGAAGATTCCGACGTTGCCGCGCGCGTGCGTGCTCAACATTCCGGCGCGCACGCGCGCCTCAGACCTTAGTCATGATCCCCCTCCGCGCACTTCTCCGCCGCAACAATCCGGCCACCATGACGGTCATCATCATTGCCCTCAACCTCCTCATCTACGCCTGGCAATTCGTCCAGCCGCCTGACCGGCAAAACGTCTTCGTTGAGCATTACGCCATGGTGCCCGATCATTTGCGCCTTACCGCCCTGATCACCTCCATGTTCCTGCATGGCGGTTGGCTGCACGTAATCGGCAATATGTGGTTCCTGTGGGTCTTCGGCTCGCATATCGAAGACGTCATGGGCGCACCCCGTTTTCTGCTCTTCTATCTCACCTGCGGGGTGGCTTCCGCGGTCGTGCAACTGGCCATGAGTATTGGCAGCCCCGTTCCCACGCTCGGCGCAAGCGGCGCCATCGCCGGCGTCATGGGCGCGTTTCTGGTTCTCTATCCGCGCGTCCGCGTCACCACGCTCATCTTCATTATTTTTTTCGTCACCACGGTCGAAATCCCGGCCGCCTTCATGCTCATCTATTGGTTCGTCATCCAACTGGTCAGCGGTCTTTTCTCCTCGGGCGCTTTCAGCGATTCGGGCGGTGTCGCCTGGTTCGCCCACGTCGGCGGTTTTCTCGCCGGTCTGTTTCTCATCCGCCTCTTCCCCAACACCCGCCGCTATTTTTACTAACTCATGCACGACCCCAACGAACCCTTCGAAAACTTGCGCCCGCTGGATATTCTCGCCATCGCCGCCCACCCCGACGATGTCGAGCAAACCTGCGGCGGCTCGCTCATCCGCATGGCCGAAATGGGCTATCGCGCCGGCGTCCTCGACCTAACCGCCGGCGACATGGGCAGCCGCGGCACGCCCGATCTCCGCATCGCGGAATCCCAAAAAGCCGCCGGACATCTCCTCTTAAGCTGGCGCTCCAATCTGCGCTGGCCCGACGCCCGCCTCGAAAACACCATCACCGCCCGCATGACCTTGGCCGGCGTCATCCGCCGCATCCGCCCGCGCACCGTGATTCTCCCCTATTGGACCGGCCGCCATCCCGACCACTACCGCGCCTGCGAAATCGGCTATGAATCCTGCTTCCTCGCCGGCCTCAAACGCCTTGAAGAAGACGTCCCGCCCCACCGCCCATTCAAAATTCTCTACGCGGCGCAATACGCCAACGTCACGCCTTCCTTCGTGGTCGATATCTCCCGCCAGTTTGAGCGCCGCATGGCCTCTCTTTTCAGCTATCAATCGCAATACGGCGACGCCGAAACCGCCTCCGACCTCTTTCCTTCCCAGAAAGAAGTCGAGGAACGCCTCGCCGCCGTGGCGCGCTTCTATGGCAATCTGATCGGCGTTAAATACGGTGAAGCCTTCGTCGTCAAGGAATGCCAGCAGGTCGACGACATTGTCACGATTCCGGTGAAAAGCATTTAACAGCGGCGAAGCAGAGGACGCCGCGCAACAAGACCGCCGATGAAGCCGCTGCTGCGGCCGGCGGATTTGGGGCAAAAACGGGCATTCGGCTGCGACCGTGGCCAGCGCTACCGCAGTCCGGAATGCCGGTCGGAAGGGCGGCGGCAGCGACATGACGCCAGCTGTCGCTACCAGCAAAGTGGCCTAAGGGGGGTTCCCATCCGCGTTGTCAGCAGCGCGATCGCGAGCGGGCGTTGCAGCCTCCCGTGACGGATCAAGGTATCGTGCCGATCACTTCGCCGGCGCCTCCTCTGAGGACGACGGTATGCCAGTGCGCGATCCGCGGTCGCCACACTCTGGAATGATCCATTTCCCTTCGTCCCACGGCGATTCCGGTCCGCCGGCCGTTCGAAAAAATACGTTTTTCCGATGATCGCCAACAAGGAAGGCACAGCTTCGCATTCACAACGACTTTCTCCTCCTGCACCAGATGGAGCGCCGCAGCGTGGAACGAGTCCTTGTAAGACCAAACGCCAACTTGGGTCGAACGTATTGTTAAATCGAGGTCCGCATTGGGCGGGATCGGGAGCGAATAAACGGGCGGTTTCGTCGCCTCCAAACCAGCAGCTCTTATCGCTACGAAGAGTGAAACGCAGCCGAAGCTCGCCATCATAAATGACGACGCCACGCGGAGAACTGACAACCGAGCCCGTCACTTTGCCGACTTTTGGTGGCAGATGAATCTGAGCTTCCGCCGAAGGAGTTTCTGGACAACACAATACTTTATGGCTTGGCGCGCCTGGGCGAAGAATCGTAGAAACAGTCGGGAAACATTGAGTCGTCAGCGGTTTGCTCAGGGCGCACCCCAAAGTCCGAGGCGTCAATCACAAAGTGCCCTGCGGCATCAGAACAGGCGAATGGATACACCAGCACATGCATTTTTCCGTCTAGGATTTCCGCCCGCACTTTAACCTTATCCGCTGGCTTTCCGTGTTCGCCGAAAACTTGGCCGGAGATCACGCCTCGCCCTTTGCAAAGGGCACCGGCGGGAATGCTAAACAAGAAACAAAAACAAAGAACGATCAGGCTTCTCATCGGATTGCGCCCGCCCTATTTGGACAACTCGTTGCACTACGGCATCCCGCTGTTCGTGACACTGCGCGCCGGCGTAAAATCCTCCACCTCAAACGAATTCCGCACAACCGCGCGCAGCTCTTCGAGCGAACCAATATTCCCCGCGCCCATCGCCTGCGTCAGGGCATTACCGGCCGCTGTAGCTTCCGCCGGTCCGGCCACGACGCGCCGGCCGGTGACATCGGCGGTGAGCTGATTGAGCAGCGTATTGCGCGAGCCGCCGCCGATAATGTGAATCACTTCCAACTTGCGCTTGGTCAACGTTTCGAGAGATTCGATCACCTGTTTGTAGCGCACCGCCAAACTGTGCAGAATCACGCGCGTGGTGGAAGCAACATCGGCCGGCTCTTCCTGTCCCGTCTTCTTGCAATGCTCTTTGATCCGTTGCGGATGATTGCCCGGCGAAACGAACTCATCGAGATCGAGCACCGTGCCGATAGGCTTGGCTGCGGCGGCGGAGGCCGTCAATTCGGCATATGAAAATTCCTGCCCCTCGCGTGCCCAGGCGCGTTTGCACTCCTGCAGTACCCACAAGCCTGGAATATTTTTGAGAAAACGGATGCGATTTTGGACGCCCACTTCGTTGGTGAAATTGGCCTGGAGCGAGGCCTCGTTAATGACCGGTTCGTTGAGTTCAACTCCCATGAGCGACCAGGTGCCGGAGCTGATGTAGCACCAGTCGTCGCCGGCGCGGGCGGGAACGGCCGCCACCGCCGAAGCCGTGTCATGCGAACCGGTGGCGAAGACGGTGGTTTCCTGGCGCAGATCGCAACGCTCGGCGATATAGGGCAAAACCGGTCCTAAATCCGCGCCGGGGTCGACGAGCGAAGCCAGATAGCCCGCATGCAATCCGAGCTTCCGCAACATATCGGTAGCGAATTGTTTTTTTACCGGATCGTAAAATTGCGAAGTGCTGGCGATGGTTCGCTCGGCTCGGAACGCGCCGGTCAAAAAGTAGTTGAACAGATCGGGCATGAACAGCAAGTGCGACGCCTTCTCCATCGT
>Ga0302319_10009210_pt1 | contig 19038 bp, 18 predicted proteins | sample Bog_T0_2_FD_203319 | JGI IMG/M metagenome (GOLD analysis project Ga0302319, IMG submission 203319) | Peat permafrost microbial communities from Stordalen Mire near Abisko, Sweden - Bog_T0_2 | ecosystem: Environmental > Terrestrial > Soil > Wetlands > Peat | place: Sweden: Abisko, Stordalen Mire... | reverse complement strand
CCACGAACAGCAGCGCGTAGCCGAATTTGGAGCCGCCGGCGAGCGAGGTCGCCCAGTTGCCGGGATCCATATAGCCGACGGCGACGAGATAGCCGGGACCCAGGAAGGCCAGCAGCTTGCGCCAGAACGAGCCCTGTTTCGCGGTCTTGACGGTCGCGAACATGCCCGCCAGCGATGGCTCGCCCCGCTCGCCGCGCCAGCCCGAGGGCTCCGGCACCGCGCTAACCGCAGCGCTCTGCAAAGCGCTGGGCGGGGATCTAGGGGGCAAACGAGAGGATCGCGCGTCCATTTCAGCAGAATGAGGCATAAATCTTCTTATTGCAACTAACTTGCAACTGCATCTGGCCGTGGTCACGCTGTCGGGAAGCGGGTGGCTTGGCGGGTCTGCCCACCAGACAATGCCGGCAGACCGACAAATGCAAGGAAATCCAACCATGTCCGCGGCCGAACCCCGCCTGCCCCCCACCTTCAACCGCCTCGCCTGGTCCAATCTCGCCGCGCAATCGGCCGAGCAGATCGCGCTGGCGGCAGCTCCGATCGTCGCGGTGCTCTCGCTCGGGGTCGGCGAGGGCCGGACCGGCCTGTTGCAGACCGCGCTGACGCTGCCCTTCATCCTGTTTGCGATTCCCGCCGGCCTGCTCGCCGACCGGGTCTCGCGGCGGCGGCTGATGGCGGGCGCCGAAGCGCTGCGCGCGGTAGCGCTCGTCGCCATCCTCGCGCTGATCGGCCTCAACGCGCTGACGCTGCCCTGGCTCGCGCTCGCCGGATTCGTCGCGGTCTGCGGCACCGTCGTCTACAGCGTGGCGGCGCCGGCGCTGGTGCCCGCGCTGGTCGGGCCGCAGTCGTTGCCGGCGGCCAATGCGCGGATCGAGCTGGCGCGCACCATCGCCTTTGCCGGCGGACCGGCGCTCGGCGGCGTGCTGGTGGGCTGGCTCGGCGCCGCGCCCGCTTTCGGTTTCGCCGCGGCGCTCTCGATCATGGCCGTGGTGCTGCTGTCGGGGATCTACGAGCCGGCGCGGCCACCCGCGCCGCGGCGCCATCCGCTGCAGGACATCAAGGAAGGCGCAAATTTCGTGCTGCATCATCCGCTGCTGCGGCCGGTCTTCGTCACCCAATTCATCTTCAACACCGCCTCCTTCCTGCTGCTGGCGGTGTTCGTGCCCTATGCGGTGCGGCGCCTCGGCCTGTCGGCGACCGGCGTCGGCACCACGCTGGCGATGTACGGTGTCGGCATGGTGGTCGGCGCGCTCGCGGCCACGCGGGTGATGCGGCGTCTGCCGTTCGGCACCGTGATCGGGCTCGGACCGGTGACCGGTTTTGCCGCCGCCGCGCTAATGGCGCTGACCACGGTGCTGCCCAGCCCGGCACTGGCGGGCCTCAGCTTCTTCCTGCTCGGCGTCGGCCCGATCCTGTGGGTGATCTCGACCACCACCTTGCGGCAGTCGGTGACGCCGCCGCGCCTGCTGGGCCGGGTCTCGGCGATCAACATCATGAGCTATGGCGCCCGCCCGCTCGGCTCCGCGCTCGGCGCCGTGGTCGGCGGATTGTTTGGCGCGGAAGCCTGCCTGTATCTGGCGGTCGCGATCTTCGCCGCGCAGGCGCTGGTGATCCTGGCCTCGCCGGCGGTGTCGCTGGCGCGGCAGCCGGAGATGGTCGGCGACGCAGCGTAAGCACCGCTACCGCCCGTCATTCCGGGATGGTGCGTCAGCACCAGACCCGGAATCTCGAGATTCCGGGTTCGATGCTGCGCATCGCCCCGGAATGACCCTCCTACCTTTTTGCACGTTCCCCCCGCCCCGTTTTATATGATACACATCATCTCATATTCACCGGGAGTTCCCATGGCCGACCAGACCGTTTCATCGATCACCGCGGCGCCGCGCCCGGAAGCCGGCTCCAGCTTCGTGCAGATCGCCGTGCTCGCCGCGCTGGCGGCGACGGGAACGCTGGCCACCAACATTCTGCTGCCGTCGCTGCCGGAGATGGCTGCGTCGCTCAACGTGTCGAGCGCGGAAGTCACCTCGGCGATCACGGTTTTCCTCGCCGTGTTCGCGGTCGGCCAGCTCGCGGTCGGGCCGCTCTCGGACCGTTACGGCCGGCGCTGGCCGGTGCTGACGGGTTTTGTCGTCTTCCTCGCCGGCAGCCTCTGGTGCGGCCTCGCCCAGGATCTGCCCAACCTGCTGATCGGCCGCGTCATCCAGGGCGCCGGCGCCTGTGCCACCTCGGTGCTGTCGCGCGCCATCGCGCGCGACCTGTTCTCCGGCGCGGCGCTGGCGCGCGCGATGGCGCTGATCATGATCGCGATGGCGGCAGCCCCCGGCTTCTCGCCGCTACTCGGCGGCGCGCTCGACCACTATTTCGGCTGGCGTTCCGAATTCGCCTTCATCGGAATTTTCGCCGCCATCGGCGCGGTGGCCTACGAATTTGTCTTCGGCGAAACCCATCGGGCGACGCGGACCCCGCTCAATCCGAAGGCGATCGCGAAAAACTACCTCGGGCTGATCGTCGACCGCCGCTTCCTGGTTCCGGCGGCCACCGTCAGCCTGATCATGGGCGCGCTGTTTTCGATGTTCTCGGCGGCGCCGCGCATCCTGATCGAGGGACTGCACTTCACCCCGATCCAGCTCGGGTTGTTCTTCGCCGGCACCGTCATGGTCGTGTTCACCGCCGGCATGCTGGCAACAAGGCTGGCGCCGCGCTTCGGGCTCGACCGCTCGATCCGCGGCGGCCTGGCGGCGGCGGCGGTCGGCAGCATCGCCATCCTCGCGGTGTCGTTCACCAACGCCGCCTTTCTGCCCTTCCTGGCGGCGATGTGCGTGTTTCTGCTCGGCATGGGCATCGTCAACCCGCTCGGCACCGCGCAGGCGCTGTCCCCGTTCGGCGACAAGGCGGGGGCGGCGTCCGCGCTGCTCGGCTTCTGGCAGATGATGGGGGCCGCGATCGGGGTATGGCTCACGGCCAGGGTCTCGCATCAGGCGATGTTGGCGCTGGGCATCGTGCTGACGATCGCCTCGCTGCTGGCGGCGGGGTTTTACACGATGCGGGCCAGGGCGACCCAGGGCCAGCATTCATGAATCGGGATTGATCGTCGCGTCCGATCGATGTCCACGCTGTTCCCGGGCCGGCGAAATTACACTTCGCCCGGCCGCGAACTGACATGCACCGTAGCTCTTGACCGGTTCGGCCTTTTCGTCGACGATCCGTGACCACAACCAGGATGACACAAAATTCTTGACAACAATCTGAGATGGTACCTTCTGACGGCGGTATGGCTACTGGTGGGTCTGCTGGGCGTTTTTCCCGCCCTCATTTCGCCCATGGCTTTCGACTCGCCGGGCTCGACCTCGAATCCCTTCACCGTGGGGTTTGCAGCCTCGATCGCCCTCTTTCCGATCTTCTGTCTCGCGGGTGCGGTGCTGCCCTGGATCTTGCAGCACTGGCCGTTCGCCAAATGGATGTTTCTGCTGCCGCTGCTCGATATCGCCGTCCTTGCCTTCTTCGTTTTCGGCCTCGAACATTTCCATGGCGGCAGTTTTGGAGGCGGTCGCCGATAGGCGAGCCAAAGCTGTTGCTGAACGGATAATAACAGTCGGCGCGCCTCGGCGAGCCCATGCCCCGGCTCAGCGATACACCAGGATCGGCACCGAAGTGTGGGTCAGCACTTTCAGGGTTTCGCTGCCGAGGATCGCCGATACGCCGCGCAGCCCGTGCGAAGCCATCACCACGAGATCGCAACCCCGGCTCTTCGCGGTGTCGACGATCGCCTCATAGGGCTTGTCGTGCTCGATACACACGGTGCCGCACTCGACGCCGGCCTCCCGGGCGTTGTGGCTGATGTTATCGAGATATTTCGCGGTCTGCTCGACCACCAGCGCCTTGTACTGATCGAGCGCGCCCGACACGATGTCGGGGTCCACCACCAGCGAGTGCAGCGGCGTCGACACCACGAGCGCCGTCACTTTGGCGCCGACCGCCTTGGCCAGAGTGATGCCGTGCTTCATCGCCGCCTTCGACAGTTCCGACCCATCCGTGGGAAGCAGAATATGCTTGTACATGCGCCCTCGCCCCATCCCATCTTTGGACAAATACTGGGATGCGATCCCGGCCGGCTGCATTGATGTGAATCAACCTCAGGTGTGGGCGCGCCGACCCTCACGTCCCACCCGCCAGATAGCGCGCGTAGTTGCCTGCCGCCGCCGCTTCGACAGCACCTCGGGATCGAGCTTATCGAGGTCCTGCGCGCGGCCGATGCCGCGCAATCATGCGCGATGAAACGCGGCCGCGACGGGACCGCGGAGTTCGGCCGATCGCCTACGATTTCCCGAGCGTGACGACCTCGCCGTCTTCCTTGACGAAGGACGCCAGGGGATGCTCGAGCAGGTCGAGCGCCGCTTCCGACGGCCGGCACAGTCTCGTTCCCTTCGGCGTCACCACGATCGGCCGGTTGATCAGGATCGGATGATCAAGCATGAAGTCGATCAGCTCGTCGTCGCTCCATTTGGGATCGGCCAGCCCCAATTCCGCGTAGGGCGTGCCTTTTTCGCGCAGCAGCGCGCGAACCGGGATTGCCATCGCCTCGATCAGTTCGAGCAGCCGCGCCCGGCTCGGCGGAGTTTTCAGATATTCGATGACCTCTGGCTCCTCGCCGCTCTGCCGGATCATGGCCAGCGTGTTGCGCGAGGTGCCACAGGCCGGATTGTGATAGATCGTGACGGTCATCGCAGAGCTTCCTTGTTGATGGCGACGGGGACCTCGGCACCGGCCTCGTACCAGCCGCGCGATGCCTTCACCAGATGAACCACCGAGAGCATCACGGGGACCTCGACCAGCACGCCGACCACCGTGGCCAACGCCGCCCCGGAATTGAGGCCGAACAGGCTGATGGCGGCGGCGACCGCAAGTTCGAAAAAGTTGCTGGCGCCGATCAGCGCCGCTGGCGCGGCAACGCACCATGCGACGCCGAAGCGCCGGCTTAGCCAATAGGCAAGCCCGGCATTGAAGTAGACCTGGATCACGATCGGCACCGCCAGCAGCACGATCACCAGCGGTTGGGCGATGATCTGTTCGCCCTGAAAGCCAAACAGCAGCACCAGCGTGGTAAGGAGCGCAACCAGCGATACCGGCTGCAGCAGTTGCTGCGTCCGCTGCAGCGCCGCCGGACCTGTGGCTACCAATGCCCGCCGCCACGCCTGCGCGACGATGACAGGCACGACGATATAGAGCACTACCGAAATCAGCAGCGTCGCCCACGGCACCGCAATCGAGGCGACGCCGAGCAGCAGACCGACCAGTGGCGCGAATGCAAACACCATGATGACGTCGTTGAGTGCGACCTGGCTCAAAGTGTAATGCGGCTCGCCCTCGCATAGATTCGACCACACGAACACCATCGCGGTGCAAGGCGCCGCCGCCAGCAGAATGAGGCCGGCGATGTAGGACGGAATTTGCGCCGCCGGCAGCCAGGGTGCGAACAGATGGCCGATGAACAGCGTGCCCAGCAACGCCATCGAGAACGGCTTTACCGCCCAGTTGATGAACAGCGTGACGCCGACGCCGCGCCAGTGCTGGCGCACCTCGCCGAGCGCGCCGAAGTCGATCTTCAGCAGCATCGGGATGATCATCAGCCAGACCAATCCCGCCACCGGAAGATTGACCCGCGCGATCTCCGCGCCGGCGATGGTCGCGAACAATCCGGGCAGCAGGTGACCGAGCACGACGCCTGCGACGATGCACAGGGCAACCCAAACCGAGAGATAGCGTTCGAACAGGCTCATCGCGGTTACGCCACGTCCGGGCGCGAACTGGTGGCGCCCTCCCCTCGGCCGATATCGCGCAGCCTGGTGCCGAGCGCGAGCCGGTCGATGCCTTGCAGCGGCAAGCTCGTGAAGGCCGCGATACGGTTTTTCAGGAAGCGGAAGGCCGCGACGAAGGCCGCTTCCTTTGCAATGTCAGTGCCCCCGGCTTCGGCTGGGTCCTCGATGCCCCAATGCGCTGTCATCGGCTGCCCCGGCCATACCGGACAGGATTCGCCGGCCGCGTTGTCGCAAACCGTGAAGACGAAATCCATCACGGGGGCATCAGGGCTTGCGAATTCCTCCCAGCTCTTGGAGCGCAGATCGTCGGTGGGATAATCGAGGCTCTCGAGCACCCTGATCGCGAAGGGATTCACGGCCCCCTTCGGCTGGCTGCCGGCGGAGAAGGCGCGAAAGTGCCGGCGGCCATCCTTGCGCAGGATCGATTCCGCCAGTATCGAGCGCGCGCTGTTTCCGGTGCACAGGAACAGGACGTTGTAGATGCGTTCAGACATTTGCCTTCCCTCTCTTCGGCTTCGGCGGGCAACAGGGCGTGAGGTCTGCGATCAGCGGCGCGCAGATTTCCGGCCGGCCTTCGCAGCAGTCCCTGAGCATGAACAGCACGACGGCCTGAAGGCGCGCGAGATCGGCGCGATAGACGATCGACCGGCCGAAGCGCTGCGCCGAGACCAGCCCGGCGCGCGACAGGATCGAAAGGTGTGACGACATGGTATTTTGTGGCACCGCCAGCGCCTTGGCGATGTCGCCGGCCGCAAGCCCTTCCTGCGCGTGCTTCACCAGCAGCCGGAACACGTCGAGCCGCGTCGATTGCGCCAGCGCGGCCAGTGCCAGAATGGCGTCGTCTGATTCCATATATCTCGATTTATAGATATATCACCTCTTGTCAAGCGGATTGGATAGTTTCGTGGAAACTGTCCATCAAGCGCGCGCATGGGCTGTCCTTTGGCTCAATCACCACCTTCCCATCCTTATTTCGATAATACCGGAATTACCGTTGACATCGCCGCAGCCGCCTGCGACACATGCCAACATGAAACTGGACGACGCCGCAGCCCATCTCGAAGCCCTCGGCAATCCGACGCGGCTCAAGATCTACCGTAGCCTGATCCGCGCCGGCGCGTCCGGGCTGCCGGTCGGCCGACTGCAGGACAAGTTGAAGATCGCGCCCTCCACCCTTTCCCACCACATCAAGGCCCTGGTGGTGGTGGGTCTGGTCACGCAGGTCCGCGAGGCGACGACGCTGGTCTGCCACGCCAACTACGAGGTAATGAAGAGGCTGATGGATTTCCTGGTCGCCGAATGCTGCGCCGACGCCGAAACCAAGGTCACCAAGAACGCGGCATGATTATTTTTCGGCCGGTATTTTTATTATTCTAGAATGACCGTTTAATTCGGAAGCCAACGAGCAGGATGGATGGTACGATGCAAAAGTCCGACATTACCGAAGTGGTACGTGAGAAATACGCCCAGGCGGCGCTGCGCGCAGGGGGGGCATGCTGCGGCGCGGCTGCAATGGCCAACGTCAGTCCAATTACATCCAATCTCTATGACCAGACCCAGATGGAAACCCTTCCGGAAGCGGCATTGCTGGCGTCCCTGGGCTGTGGCAACCCGACCGCACTGGCGGAACTCAAGCCGGGAGAGCACGTGCTCGATCTCGGGTCCGGGGGAGGAATCGATGTTCTTCTTTCGGCTCGCCGGGTGGGCCCGGCAGGCAAGGCCTACGGGCTCGACATGACGGATGAGATGCTGGCGCTCGCGCGGGAAAATCAGCGCAAGGTGGCCGCTGACAACGTCGAGTTCCTCAAGGGCCAGATCGAGAATATCCCGCTTCCGGACAACTCGGTCGACGTCATCATCTCGAACTGCGTGATCAACCTTTCTGCGGACAAGGATCGCGTCCTGCAGGAAGCCTTCCGGGTGCTGCGGCCGGGGGGACGTTTCGCCGTTTCCGACGTGGTGACGCGCGGGCCAATCCCCGAGGACCTACGGAAGAACGCGCTGCTCTGGATCGGCTGCATTGCCGGAGCGCTCGATGAAGCCGACTATCGCGCCAAACTGGGCGCTGCCGGCTTCGATCAGATCGGCATCGAGCCGACGCGTGTGTACGACGTCGAGGATGCGCGTAAATTTCTGACGGAAAAAGGCATCGACGTCGACGCCATCGCGCCGCAGGTCGATGGGAAATTCATGAGCGCCTTTGTGCGGGCGACTAAACCGGCCTCGAAACGATGAAACATGGAGGCCGGCATGTTGGCGTATATTCAAATCGGAAGATGTTGCGCCAGACCCCGCTTCAATGCCGTCGGCGGAATTGACGGGCGCGTTTGGCCAGGCCGGTTGGGGACGGTGTTGCGCCGAAAGCTGCGCTCGATCGCCGGCGACCGCGCCGCCACCGAACGGGTTGAGCTGGTGCTGCCCGAAACCGGTGTCTGCAATCGCTCGGCCGCATCAAATGCAGATCCGTGCTGCGGCGGGCCGGCGCTATCGCCAGTTGACGGCTGTTGCGTCGCGGAAGCAAATGCCGAACAAAAGGGCAAGACCGGATGCGGCTGCGCGTCCTAACCGCAAAAGGGTGATCGTATTTCTCTGGATGGCCGACAAGTTATCGTCGCGATGTGTGTGGGGCAGCTCGGCAGCCTGCTTCCCCACGTCGTCGTGGCGTCGATCCTGGCGGCGTTCCTGATTCCGGAGTGGCAGTTGAGCGGCGCGCAGGCTGGCCTGCTGGCGGGTTCCGGCGCCGCCGGTTACATGTGCGCGGTGCCGGTGCTGGCGACGCTGACCGATCGTATCGATGCGCGCAGGATCCTGATCGCGGGATCCGGCTTGAGCGCACTCGGCACGCTGCTGTTCGGCCTGTTTGCCCATGGCCTGTGGTCCGGGATCTTGTTCAACGCCATCGCTGGCGTGGGATTTGCGGGAGCCTATATGCCCGGCCTCAAGGCGTTGACCGATCGGCTGGCGCCCGGCGATTCCTCGCGCGCGATCACGCTCTACACGTCGAGCTTCTCGTTCGGCGTCGGCCTGTCCTTCCTGGTTGCGCAACTTGTCGCGGCAGGTTGGGGCTGGCGGGCTGCTTTCATGGTCACGGCCTTCGGCCCGCTGGTGATGCTGATCGTCTGCATGCTGTTGCGGCCGGTCGAGCCCAGGCCCGCGCAAGGTCGCCTCCTGGATTTTGCGCCGGTGTTCCACAACACCGAAGCCATGGGCTTCATTCTCGGTTACGGCGCGCACTGCTTCGAGCTCTACGGCATCCGGACCTGGCTCGTCGCGTTCTGGACGTTCGTCACCATGAGGAATTCAGACGCCCCGCTGCTGACGCCGATCGTCGTCAGCGTGCTGTTTTCGGTGCTCGCGATGCCCGCCAGCATTCTCGGCAATGAATTTGCGCTGCGGATCGGCCGGCATCGCGCCATCACCGCCGTGATGTGCGCCTCCGCCGTGGTGGCGCTGCTGATCGGCCTGCTCGCCGACCAGTCGCCCTGGGTGCTCCTGCCCCTGATCCTGGCCTATGCGATCACGGTGCCGGCCGATTCCGGCGCCTTGACCTCGGGCATGGCGATGGCCGCCAATTCCAGGTATCGCGGCGCCACCATGGCGGCGCATTCGACCATCGGCTTCAGCCTGTCGGCGCTCGGCGCGTGGGGCGTCGGCGTCGCACTGGACTCCGCCGGCGGGCCGCACGACGCCTCGGCCTGGATGGCGGCATTCTCGGTGCTTGCGGTGAGCATCCTGTTCGGTCCGGCGGCGCTGTATTGGTCGCGACGGACGGCGCTGCAGGCATGAGCGGCCGGCAGCTTCCGATCATCGTGGGGCTCGGCACCACGCAGACGCTGGCCTGGGCTTCGAGCTATTATCTGCCGGCGATCCTGGCCGATCCGATCGGGCGCGATCTCGGCGTTTCCGCGAACTGGATCTTTGCGGCGTTCTCGGCCTCGCTGGTGATCTCGGCCATGCTGGGCCCGCGCGTCGGCCGGCAGATCGATCTCGTCGGCGGCCGGTCGGTGCTGATGCTCTCCAATCTGACGCTGGCGGCGGGGCTCGCGCTGCTTGGCGCCACCACGTCGATTGCCATGCTCAGCGCCGCCTGGGTCCTGCTCGGCATCGGCATGGGCCTCGGCCTCTACGACGCCGCCTTCGCCGCGCTCGGCCGCATCTATGGTGCTGCCGCCCGGCGCTCGATCACCGGCATCACGCTGTTTGCGGGCTTCGCCAGTACCGTCGGATGGCCGTTGACCACCTTGGGGCTGGAAACCATCGGCTGGCGCCATACCTGCTTTGCCTGGGCGGCCGCGCACATCCTGATCGGCCTGCCGATCAATTTCTTCATGCTGCCCGCGGTGAAGGGCGCCAAGGCGGCGGTGGCAGCGGCGATCAAGCCGCAGATTCCGATCGACCGCAGCATGATCCTGCTGGCTTTCACCTTTGCGGCGGCCTGGAGCGTCACCGGCGCGATGGCCGCGCATATGCCGCGCATCCTCGAGGCCGCCGGCGCGACCACCGTGCAGGCGGTGGCGGCGGGCGCGCTGTTCGGTCCGGCGCAGGTGCTGGCGCGTATCATCGAAGCCAGTTTTCTCAGCCGCTACCATCCGCTGCTGTCGACCCGGCTGGCCTGCCTGACCCATCCGATCGGCGCCGCCATCCTTGCGCTGGCGGGTGGCGGGGCGGCCAGCGTGTTCGCGATTTTCTTCGGTCTCGGCAACGGCATCCTGACCATCGCGCGCGGCACCCTGCCGCTGGCGATCTTCGGCCCGCAGAATTACGGCTACCGGCTCGGCGTCATCGGCGCGCCGGCGCGGATGGCGCAGGCGGCGGCGCCGCTGGCGTTCGGCCTGTTGATCGACCATATGGGCAGTTGGGTGCTGATCATCACTTCCGCGCTCAGCCTGTCGGCGCTGGTGGCGCTGTCGCTGTTGCCCAGGGAATCCCAGCGGTAGATCGCCGGGCGCCTTTGCACTTCCCATTCTCCGCCATTTCGAGCAAAACCACGGCATGGAACAACAGAGCGGACCGCAGGGATTTCAGGAGTTTGTGCGCTGGGCGACGACGCCGCCGCAGTCCATCGCGGTTTATTTGGTATGCCTTGTCCTGGTCGCCGGCATGTCGTTCTATGCTGGCAGCCTGAGGCCCAAAAAGGCAGTCGGGGTGGCTCCGCCGCCCATCTCCGCCCCGCGCAACTGAAGTATCCGAAAACGCGGCGTCAGCGGAGATTGCCGGAATGCCACACGACACGACGCCGTCGATCAGCCGCATCAACCCGCCCGAGCTCGGCACCCCGCCCGGCTATTCGCAGGTGGTCGAGGTCAGCGCCGGCCGCATCATCTTCATATCAGGACAAACCGCGCTCGATGCGGCTGGCCATGTGGTCGGCAAGAACGATTTTGCCGCCCAGACCGCGCAGGTGTTTCATAACCTCGGCATCGCGCTGGGGGCCAGCGGATGCAGCGCGGCCAATCTGGTCAAGCTCACGGTGTTCCTCACCGACATGAGCCATCTTGGCCTCTATCGCGAGGCTCGCAACCGGTTCTTCGCCACGGTGACCCCTCCGGCGGCGCCCGCGGTGACCCTGGTCGAAGTGTCAAAACTGTATGGCGCGGACTTCATGATCGAGATCGAGGCCATCGCGGCGGTCTGACGCTCACAGGCCGCTTGCTCTTCCTTGCTGCCGGCATCGGGCGCCGTGCAGGTCATCGAGACCGGCAGGTTCGCCCGAGCCGATCGAGCCTCTCAGTCGTAAAACGCGGGCGCCAGCTTGAGGCTGTCGCGCTGCGCCCTGTCGTGATTGATCCAGAGCTGGGCGTGCTCCTTGCTCAGCGTCTCCGACAGCTTCTGCATCGAGGCCAGCGTCTGCTCCTTGCTGAAATTCGGGGCGGGCACGCCGCGGTTTTCCCAGTTGCTTGTGAAATGGACGGCATCGCCTGAAAGCACGAGCGCACCCGTGTTCGGCAGCTTGACCAGCAACGACTGATGGCCCGGGGTATGCCCCGGCGTCGACAGGATGGTCAGGCTGCCGTCGCCGAACACGTCGCGGTCGCCTTCGAGCAAGGTCACCGGATGCTCCGGCTTGAAGCGCGGCGCATTGTTGGCGCCGGGCCAGTCGTATTCAAGCTTCTGGACGTAGAGCATGGCAGTCGGAAACATCTCGACATTGCCGATGTGGTCGGGATGGGTGTGCGACACCGCCATCGCCTTGACGTCGGATGGTTTCACGCCGAGTTCATCGAGCTGGGACGCCAGGGTTTTCGGGCGGTGCCAGAGAACGGCCTTCGGATCGGCCGGCGCCAGACCGTTGGGCATCGCCGCGACCGTATCCGGAAGACCCGTGTCCCACAGGAACCAGCCCTGCGCATGCTTGATCAGGTAGCAGTTGTCGACGAAGTCCATCGACTTGCCTTCATTGACCCCGGGAGACCAGCGCGAAATATCGCCGGCGACGCCTTCGCCGCAATTGAGGATGTAGAGCTTTTCGACGCCCGGCTTGCTCGATTGCGCCTGCCCCTCGCCGGCCGACAGCCCAAACGACAACAGCAGCGCACACAGACCCATCGCTCGGTTCATGGCTCGCTTCACTTCATTCCTCCCTTGGCCGGCGGCCGAACGTCTCCGCCACGACGGACTATACCATGACACCGCCGCCGCTTCATCCCGATGACGCCGCACCTGACGGCTTTGTGACCTCGGTCGTGGCGATCCCTAGCGCGCCATCAATTGCAGACCCAGGACCACGCTCATGCGCGCGAAGCTCAGCATATGGTCGCGGCACACCGTGCGCGCCAGCCGCGACTGCTCCTGCGCCGAATCCGTGGCCGCCCCCACCCGGCGGGCGTTGGGAACGGTCCGCAACATGGTCGGCACAAATCCGCCGCCCGCCAGCAGAATCGAACCCCAGCCGATCCACCAGGGATTTTGGCCCTGCGCGATCTCGATGCAGATGGCGGCAAGCGTCAGCAACATCACCACGGCGACCAGCCGGTTCATCGGATAGGCCTCGGTGGTGACGCGCCGGTAGTAGGCCGCAATCGACGCCAGCACCGGCGGCGGCAACACCTCGCTGTCGTGATTGCGCGTCTGCACGTCGAACATCAGGTCGAACCAGAGGACGGCGAGCAGGAAGCCGGCGCCAACGGCGGCGAAGGTATGCATCTCGAAAATCCCCTGCGGCGAGGTCGCGCGTGTTCGCGACATTACCCTGCAAACGCGACCGAAAGCGATGGCCTGACCCGCCAACTTCGTCAGCGAGCGCGGGCTCCATCCTTTGCATAAGCCGGATTGGTTTCCGGGATGGAGTGCAGGCTAGTGGGAAGTGGTCTCGACACCATCCAGATAGATGGACAGTGCGCCCAACCACTTGCGCGATGCATCGGCGTCGGCGCCCCCCGCTGCCCGTTCAATGGCGACCCCGATGTCGGTAATGGCCTGGAATCCAAACATGCCCCCAGAGCCCCTCATCTGGTGCCCCAGACTCGTCACGGTCTCAAAGTCAACTCGATCCAGGGCGTCCGACATCACGATGACGTTCTGCCTGCAGTTCTGCAGATACGCGGGGATGCGGTTTGCGGATTTGGATTTGACACGCAAACGGATCAAGTCCATCCGGCTGCTTTCTTCCTTTGATAACCCGGCAGCGACGATGGAGTGCTCCCTGATCGCCTGCAGAAGCACCTCTTGTTTGATTGGTTTCGTCAAAAACGCCGTGCACCCCGCCGCCAGGCACATCTCTCGATCGCCCTTCAAGGCGGAGGCCGTCAGTGCGACGATCGGTGTGGGCCGCCGATCGTTCGCCTGCTCCCACGCTCGAATCGTCCGCGTCGCGGTCAGGCCATCCATGACGGGCATCTGTCGATCCATCAGGACAAGGTCGTAGTGACCGAGTTCGAACATTTTGCAGGCGACGGCCCCGGTCTCGGCAATATCAACCCGGTACGGCGTGTTCTCCAGATAAGCCATCGTGATGATACAATTGTCGGGGGAGTCCTCCGCCAGCAGTATCCGCAGCGCCGGCAGCGCTCGCTCCGGTTCCGTGCCGACCGGCACGGCGATCGGCCGGTCTGCCGTCGCCCATATTTCGAACGGAACGGCGAAGGCAAACACGCTACCCGCGCCCACCTCGCTTTCGACCCAGATGCGCCCGCCCATCAGTTCCACCAGACGCCTTGAAATCGTAAGCCCCAGCCCCGAGCCCCCGAACCTGCGCGTGGTGGATGAGTCGGCCTGTGTGAAGCGCTCAAACACCTGGCCCAGCTTTTCGCGCGGAATACCGATGCCGGTGTCCAATACCGTGAACCGCAATGCGGTCGGGACGGACGGGTTCTGATCCAGCGCAACCTGCAGGGTCACCTCACCCGATTGCGTGAACTTGATCGCGTTGCCAAGCAAGTTGAGCAGCACCTGCCGTAGCCGTGTCGGGTCGCCGACCAGTTCGGTGGGCACGTTCGGCGCGATCTCGCAAACCAGGGTCAGCCCTTTTTCGTGGGCCCGAGCCGTCACCATCTCCATCACCTTCTCAAGGTGGTCGTTTAGCGAGAAGCCGGTCTGTTCCAGTTCGAGCTGCGAGGCTTCGACCTTGGAGAGATCGAGGATGTCGTTGATGAGATTCAGCAGATTGTCGCCGGCGCGGCGAAAGATCTGCACATACTTGTCTTGCTCGGGGGTGAGCGCGGTCTTCGCGAGCAGGTCCGCAATGCCCATGATCGCATTCATCGGCGTCCGGATTTCGTGACTCATGCTCGCCAGAAAATCCGATTTGGTCCGGCTGGCACTTTCGGCGTCCGCCTTGGCCTGCTGCAATTCCGCCTCCACTCGCTTGCGCTCCGTAACGTCGCGCGCTGCGGCGAAGACGCCCTGCAGCGTTCGGTTCCGGTCGTAGAAAGTGGTCGCGTTGTAGGACACCACCGTCTGCTTGCCGTCACGGGCGCGCGCCGTCAGTTCGTAGTCAGTGACCGACTTTTCGTTCAGCACGCGCTTGATCGCCGCCTCGGCCCGCTCCGGATCGGTAAAATACCCCTTGAACGGCGCGCCAATCAACTCGTCACGCGTGCAACCGGTAAGCGCCTCCATCTGCTTGTTGACGTCGGTGATGATGCCTGACGGATCGGTAGTCATGATCGCGTCGATATTGGATTCGATCAACGAGCGGGTGTAGAATTGCTGGTCGCGCAGGCGCTGGTCTGATTTTTTTTGCTCTTCCTCGACCAGCTTGCGTGCGGTGTTATCGGTGCCGATCAGCAGATAGCCGATGATGACGTCCCGCGCGTCGCGCAGCGCCGTGACCGACACCACCGCCGGGAACCGGCTGCCATCCTTGCGGATGTAGGTCAGCTCGTAGATGTCCTCGATCCCGCGCGAGGCCTTGAACACCAGGGCCTCGAAGCCCGGCGCAATGGTGGTTCCGAGCTCGACGCTCAGCGCCTTGGCGCGCGCGATCAGCTCCTGCGGATCGGAAATGTCAGCTGGCGTGATCTTGTTCATCACGTCGGCCGCGGCATAGCCAAGCATCCGCTCGGCGCCGACGTTGAAGATCTGGATGACCCCCTTCGCGTCCGTGGCAATGCTGGAGAAGTTGGCGCTGTTGAAGATGGCGCTCTGCAGGGCTCCCGCCTTGATTTCGGTGCCGATCAGCAGATAGCCGATGATGACGTCCTTGGCGTCGCGCAGCGCCGTGACCGACACCACCGCCGGGAACCGGCTGCCATCCTTGCGGATGTAGGTCAGCTCGTAAATGTCTTCGATGCCGCGGGAAGCCTTGAACACCAGAGCCTCGAAGCCCGGCGTGATCGAGGTTCCGAGTTCGACGCTCAGCGCCTTGGCCCGCGCGATCAACTCCCGCGGATCGGAAATGTCGGCCGGCGTGATCTTGTTCATCACCTCCGCGGCCGTATAGCCCAGCATCCGCTCGGCGCCCACGTTGAAGATCTGGATGACGCCCTTCGCGTCGGTGGCGATGCTGGAGAAGTTGGCGCTGTTGAAAATCGCGCTTTGCAGAGCCCCCGCCTTGAGCAGCGCCTCTTCTGCCAGCTTGCGCGCGGTATTGTCGGTGCCGATCAACAGGTAGCCGATGATGACGTCCTGCGCGTCGCGCAGCGCCGTGACCGACACCACCGCCGGGAACCGACTGCCATCTTTGCGAATGTAGGTCAGCTCGTAAATGTCTTCGATGCCGCGGGAAGCCTTGAACACCAGGGCCTCGAAGCCCGGCGTGATCGGGGTCCCGAGTTCGAGGCTCAGCGCCTCGGCGCGCGCGATCAGCTCCTGCGGATCGGAAATGTCGGCCGGCGTGATCTTGTTCATCACCTCCGCGGCCGTATAACCAAGCATCCGCTCGGCGCCCACGTTGAAGATCTGGATGACGCCCTTCGCGTCGGTGGCGATGCTGGAGAAATTGGCACTGTTGAAAATCGCGCTCTGCAGGGCACCGATTCTCGCGCCCGTCTCATCGTTTCTGTCGAACACCATTTCTCCCGGTAGCTCCCCGCCCAGTCGGATCGCTCGCGAGAACCGCGGCGATCGTCTTCCTGCCCACGGCCAAAGAAGCCACTCCGAGTACTATCCGGGCCGATGCATACTCGCGCCGGAGCGAAAGGTTCCGTCGGGATTTGCAAAATTCCGAAAAAAGAGGGGCTTTTGCCGAAAACACTTGATTTGCAAGTTCCACGGACTGCCGAAGCACGATCGTTGAGTCTAGGTGAGAGCTCCCAGAACGCCGCGCGTCGCCTTGTCGATTTCCTCGACATAGCGGCGCCGGGCGAAGGACTCGCTGAGGAACCCGACGACCTTGCGGCAGTCCTCGGATTCGATGACGGCCAGCACCTCCGCCTCCGCGTCATCGAACAGTTTCATCGCGGATTTGACGTTCATGTCCGGCAGCAGCACCACATCGATGCATTGCACCAGCTCGACCACCTGGATCTCGTCGGCGATCGTATCCAGGTCTCCGGAAAACAGCTCGGGAACCAGCACCAGGCCGCAATATTCATCCGCGTGGTTGACGACGACGATGGCCTGACGAGAGCCCAGCGCGAACTCGGCGCGGCAGGCGGCAATCGTCATGGTCGATGGCACCTTGCCGACGTCGGTGCGCATCATGCGCTCGACGGTGAGATTGCGCAGCCAGCCGACGTCGTTGGCGCTACGAATGGTCTCGCCGCGAAGATGCAGCCGCCAGGTCGAGAACGAATGACCGAACATCGAGCGAACGCAAACGCTGGTGACGATACAGGCGGCCAGAACCACGGCGGTGACGTCGACATTCCGGGTCATTTCCAGCACGAGGAACGACATCGTGAGCGGTCCTCCGACGATGGCGACGCCCAGCGTTGCCATGCCGGTCAGCATGCTGACCAGTGGATCCACCGCAGCGTCCATCCCCACCAGCAGCAGGACGGCGGCAAAGAATTTTCCGATCAGGCTGCCGACGAACAGCGACGCAAAGAACAGGCCGCCGCGAAATCCCGAGCCCAGCGAGATCAGACAGGCGATCAGCTTCAGGGCGATGATCACCGCTATCATCCCGGTAGCCATGTCGTGGTGCAGATCCAGCAGCATCGCCCCGTGGCCCGCTGCCAGCACCTGCGGCGTAAAGATCGCCAGCGCACCGACGCAAATCCCACCGATCGCCGGCCGGCTCCAGACCGGAATCCAGCGCTGCGTGAAAAGGCGTTCGATATAGGGCGAACTCCGCATCACCGCGATCCCTACCGCGGCCGTCACCAGCGCCAGCACGATCAGCGCGATATACTGCTCGACGCCGACGGCCCCGACCCGGGGCACTTCGAGCGAATAGGGAGCGCCACCCAGCCACTGCGCCGTGATCGCCCCAGCCAGCGAGGAGGCGAGTATCGGCGCGGCGCTGCCGACCGAATAGACGCCGACGATGAGCTCGCAGGCGAAGAACGCGCCGGTGATCGGGGCTCCGAAAGCCGCCGCGATCGCGGCGGCCGCCCCGCAGCCGACGATCAGGCGCAGGTCGTTGCGCCTCAGGTTGAGGAACTGCCCGAGCAGCGACGCCGCGCCAGAACCGATCTGGGTATAGCCGGCCTCGAGCCCGACCGATGCGCCGCAGCCGTTCGAGATCAGCGTCTGGGTGCTGACCACCACGCTGTCGCGCAGCGAAAGCAGCCCGCCGCGCAGGGCATTCGCTTCGACCGGGTCGACCGCGCTGGCGATCTTCATGCGGCGGCGCGACCACTCCATCAGGCCGAGCGAAAGACCGCCAAGCGTCGGCGCGATCAGCGCCACCCACGGGTTGACGTAGGCATTGGCGCTCAAACGAACGTCTATCGGGATGCCGTAGATGAAAACATGCGCGATCTGGGCCACTTCGCTCATCAGCGTCACGTTGGCGCCGGTCACGGCGCCGATCACCAGGGCAAGCGGAATCAGGTAGAACTCGTTGCTGCGAAGTAGCGCCCGTACACGCGTCAGGGCACGGCTCGAGCCGCTGCGATCGATGACGTGTTTGAACTTCGCCCGCATGGCTCGATTCGGCCCTTCGTTAGTTCAACGCTGCCCGCGACGACAACCGCCAACCCGCCCGGCGCATTAGCCTCAACAGCGGCCACCGACGCAAGGCTTGCCGGAATGCTGCCCCGCTTCGCGCGCGCCCGCCCTCCAGTTTTGAGCCGGCATCCGCGATAGCGGGACACTGTCGAAAGGGGGGACAATCTGTCGCCCGGCCGCCCCGGCAAGCCGACGGGTCCGGCTGTTGCCGGCCCGATGGCAGGCTCAGGGGCGACCGAGGGCCCTACTCCACGCCGCGTCCGAACTTGTTGGACTTTGGCAGGCCATGCGCGAGACGGCCAGCGTCGGCGCGGTTGCCGCGCCAGTCCGTCAGTTCCTTGAAGCTCAGGCTCTGTTCGCGCCCGGCGGAGTCCTTCCAGGTCAACCCGGCCTTGGCCTCGAAGGTGGCGACGTCGGACAGCGCGGCGCTGGTGTATTTCTGCAGCCGCACGCCGCGGCCGCGCACCATTTCCGGCACCTGATCGATCGGGAAGACCACCATCTTGTGGTTGGTGCCGATCACCGCGACATGGCCGCCGGTGACGGTGGTGAGCGCCCGGGCCTCGTTCGGCATCTCCACGTTCAGGATCTGCTTGCCCTTGCGGGTATTGCCGACGCAGTCGTCCTCGTTGACGACAAAACCCTGGCCATCATGGCTGGCGACCAGGAATTTGCGACCGCCCTTGTTGACGAACAGCGAGACGATGGCGGTCTCCTGCTCCATGTCGAT
>Ga0302319_10009207_pt1 | contig 19043 bp, 16 predicted proteins | sample Bog_T0_2_FD_203319 | JGI IMG/M metagenome (GOLD analysis project Ga0302319, IMG submission 203319) | Peat permafrost microbial communities from Stordalen Mire near Abisko, Sweden - Bog_T0_2 | ecosystem: Environmental > Terrestrial > Soil > Wetlands > Peat | place: Sweden: Abisko, Stordalen Mire... | reverse complement strand
GCACCGATTTACCAAACCATTGAGGTCATACCTGCCGCGACGAAGCCGGCCATCGCGCCGATCCAGCCAAGTCCGGTCCGGGATCTTTCCGTTGAAGTTCCTGAAATCTCCGTTGCCCACTTTGTGACGCACATTCGCAATACGGTTCCCGTCGACGCAAAGCCTGAGGCTGCTGGTCTGATGACCGCATTGGCGCCAGTAAATCCGACACCTGTGGTCGTGAGGACCCCAGGTCACCTTGCCGCCTCCATGCCCGTAGCCGCGACCCACAGCGCGATCACCGCGGTTGTTGCGGTGTCCCACCACGTTGCGACCCCCCGTTTTAGCGCCGCCATGCATATTGCCAATCCCGCCAAGCCAGCCCCGGCGGTCGCCAAGGCGCCCACGAAAGCCTCCTCGCCAATCGTTTCCATCTCAACCATGACCACGACCTTCGTGAAAGTGGTACCTGGCCTTCGCTTGAACCACCGTGGCACCTTCGCCGTCGTGATGAATGGTGACCTAGTGGAGTTCGACGTGATGCCTCGCGTTGACGAGGGCGTTCCCATGGCGCCCTTCCGGAAGCTCGTGGAGAAGGAGGGAGGCGTCGTCTCCTGGATTTCGAAGACCCAAGAAGTGAACGCAAACGCCGATGGTCGGACGATTTGTCTGCAAATCGGTACCCGGGTTGCCAAGGTTGACCAACAGAATGTCGATCTGGAGTTGGCGCCTTACGTTGAGAAGGGCCGCACCATCGTTCCCCTGAGCTTTATCCAAGAGACCCTCAAGGTCAACGTGGAGTACGACAAGGCCACCGGTCACGTTCTTATCACAAGCATCAAATAAGGGACGTACGGCTTTCTTTAGGTGCCGGTCGCTCCGTTGGCGGAGCAACCGGCAGGCCAGCGACGCATGGTCTGGTTGCGCTACCGTCCGCAACCTGGCGATTCCCTCGGAGTTATTAACCTCTCCAACATGCAAATCTCCCGCGCGAGTACCGATATTTGAATCGGGAGCGGAGAGTAGACCGCGCTTTATCGCGAATGTTTTGGACCAGGTCGCAAACGCATTGGCGCCTCGGCGCGATGTTAATCCTCGCCTTTTTGTGCGTGGGTATGAGCATTGGCTTCACCATGTGGGGCCTAGTGTCCTTTCGCGATTCGTCTCAGGATCGCCAAAACCTCCTTTCGGAAGCTCAGTTGATCGCCCGGTCTCTCCCAGCCGAGGCCCATCAACAGCTCAATCACAGATGGGATATCAAGCGCTCCGAATACTCGCTTCTCCGCTACTACCTCAGTCGCTCGCTTGATGCCGTACCCAATGCGCGAGCCGTCTTCACCCTGCGACGACGCGCACCCGGCGGTACCGGAGCTGAGTTCGTTCGTGTTCTCAGTGTCACCGCGTCTTCCGAATCAGGACACTTGATGTCCGGATATGCGCATCCATCGGCAACCTTGCGTGCGGTTTTCGACTCAGGCATCGGGGGGACCGTCGATGAAGCCGACCCCACTATCGGCCACGTCCTAACCGCCTTTGCGCCAATCACGAATTCGAGCGGCGATGTGGTTGCTGCGTTGGCACTCCAAGAAAGCGCTGGCAAACTCGGATCACCTGCGGTCCCGACCTGGGTAACCCTGTGGCCGGCGATCGCTCTTCTTGTTGCACTCAGCGTTCTACTCTCTTCGCTGATCGCCCAACAATTCGCTACGCCAAGCCCCGAGGCGTCTTGGAATCGCTCCCTGAGTTTGCTCGCCAAGACTACGCCACGGACGATCTTGGAGATGCTGCTCCTCGCCCTTGCCATCGGCGTCATAGGCACCGGAGCCTACAGCTTCTACAACCAGCAGAGGTCGAGCGAGGCGTCGGTCACAGTGCAGCAAGACATCGATGCTCTTCAGCAGCTTGACGAAGCGGTCGCAACATCAGAACGATTGGGCGTTCTCACCTCCGAAGCCCACCGGCGCGCCAACGAACTGGAGTTCTCGGTGACAGCACTGAGAACGGCAATCGCCAGCGACGCCACCGCTTCGGAAAAGCACGAGCTGTTCGAGCGGCTGCGACACCGCATTGAGGCCGACATGAGGCTCCAACAGGATCACCGTGACGATCTGAACCTCAAGAACGATCAGACCAGGGCTGTGCTGGAAACGACGATCTGTGTTGCCGCCCTCCTGGCGTTGGGCGCCTTGGTCCTCCTTCGATGGGCCGCCGCCCAGCAGCAGGACCTCTACTATGCCCAGATGGACAGCATGCGCCACCAAGGCGCTTACCGCCAAGTAGCCGAAAACTTGCCATTGGGTCTCTTTGCTTTCAGCGAAGGGACTCTGCGCTTTACAAATAAGCTCTGGGACAAGATCACAAATAGGGTGGCCTTTGAGGACCGAATGGACGCCCTTATGCGCACAGTCCATCCTCAAGACCGCCTCAAGCTTCAGAAGGCCCTTGAAGAGGCTGAGAAGACACGTTCGGCGTTTGGCCTCCAATTCAGGCTCGTCGACCCCGACGGAAAGGTCCGCTACATGGACTCACAGGCAACCGCCATCTTTGATCCCGATGGACAGGTTGAGCATATGTTGGGTTTTGCCCTCGACATCACTCCCCGCGTACTTGCTCAGCAAGAGCTTGAGATCAAAAACAAGGAAGTGCTCGCCAAGAATGATCAGCTTGCCAAGGCTTTGGCGGATATCGAAGACAACTTTGAAGCGATGGTTCACGGGTTGGTAAAGGCCGTGGAGGCTAAAGACCCCTATACGGCTGGCCATTCCGAACGGGTGATGGGATACGCAACCCGCGTGGGACAGGAAATGGGGCTAAGCGCCACCGACCTCAGGATCCTGGAGCGGGGAACCCTCATTCACGACATCGGCAAGATTGGCATCCCCGATGCCCTTCTGACAAAGCCCACTTCCCTAACCGACGAGGAGTATGCCGTCATCAAACAACACCCGATGATCGGCTTCCGAATGATCCAGGGAATCCCCATTTTTCATGAGTGCGTGCCGATTGTTCTTTGGCATCACGAACGAATGGATGGCAAGGGCTATCCAGATCAGCTGTCTGGCGACCAAATACCTTTATTGGTGAGAATCGCAACGGTAGCCGATTGCTTCGACGCAATGACGTCGAACAGGGCTTACCGGCAAGGCATGGACACCCCTCGAGCCCTCAGCCTCTTGATCGAGGACGGCAAGAATGGTGCACTCGATTCGAGCATTGTCGACGTGCTCGTAAAGGTCGTTCAACGCGACGGCCTACTCTGGAAGGCAGCTGACGAAGCGGCATAGGTAAGGAATGGAATGATGGAAAAGGCGAACGACCAACGACAGCACTTGCGCTACGAAGTGCTTGACTACGCATTGATTTACACAGAGACCGAAGAACCGATCCGATCGGTTGTGGTGGACATTGGTTTGGGCGGGCTTCAAGTGCGCACTCGCCAGTCGTTGCCCAACGGAACCCCTTGCAACCTGAAGATCGGCAATATGGAGCATCCGCCCGTCTCTATCCGTGGCGAAGTGCGGTATGTGCAACCCATCGCTGGCTGCGAGCTGTTCTCGGTCGGCATTCGTTTCGTGCCCGAGAGCCATCAGCAAAGAGCCGACGTGGCCGAATACGTCCATTCGGTCTTTCAGCGGCAGGCAGAGACGCTCATCTCCTGATCGAGATAAGCAACCCCTAAAAGAGGGTGATGGTTTTGACGACCCGTCCCACGGCGGGTCGCTGGGCCGCCGGGTTGGCGATGACCGGGAACGTGTTGCAGTAGTCACCCAAAAGGGTGTCCACGTCATCCTGAACGGGTTGGCCGGGCGAAGTCGTCAGTTGGGCGTAATACATGAGATCGCCCGAGCTGGGGCTGTGCCCGGCAATGCCCAGGGCGTGCCCAAATTCATGCGCGCATGTCTGCTCAAAATCGGTAACCCGATTCGCCTGAAAACTGTCGATCCCAATCGACTGGGTGGCGCTGAGCATCGCGCCATTCGCGGCATCAAAGCTATCGCTGGTGGCAGCTAGGAGGGCCGGATTCTGAAACTGCGCCTGGACGGTCGCCGTGGGTTCAAAGCTGACCGTAACCTGAGCATTTGAGGCCACCGTGGTCAGTTGCCACTTCACCTGGCCGTTCGTTTCCGCCGTCCAAGTACTGATGCCCGCGACATAGGCGTCCTCAATGCTTTGGGTCCAGTAGCTGTTGTGGGTGATGTACACGTTCAGGGGAAACCCCGCCCACTTGAGCAAGTATGTCGCTCCGACCACGTCAGGGGCGATGTCCATCTTTGTCCCGTAGTTAGGCAAGAAGCTTGGCAGGCACGCCCCCGGCGCCGCCGAGGCGTAGTTTGGCCCAGAGTTGGACCCGCCGCCACAACCGGCAATAATGCCAAGGGCGACCCACGCCAACGCCGCGGCTCCCGCTTGAAGTCTGAATCCGAGTTTAGTGAGAACTACTTGCATCCCAATGCACCACCTAAAGCAAGACGGCCTCAAACGTTGACACCGCACAGAGCGTAAGTAAAGACAATGAATGAAAGCAAGAAATCGACGGCAATGTTTGGCGCCGGTTGCTTTTGGGGCGTGGAGGAGACCTTCCGGCGTATTCCCGGCGTAACGACGACAGCGGTCGGCTATTCGGGTGGGCACCTCGACAATCCGACCTACAAACAGGTCTGCACGGATACGACGGACCACGCGGAAGTGGTCTATGTTGAATACGATCCAGACCTCGTGAGTTACGACGCGCTGCTCGACGTATTCTGGGCCAACCATGACCCAACCCAAGTCAACAGGCAGGGACCCGACTATGGGCGACAGTATCGTTCGGTCATCTTCACCTACTCGCCTGAACAACATGAACAGGCTATCGCCTCCAAGGAGCGTCTGCGCGCTTCTGGGAAGTACACCAAGGCAATTGCGACCGAGGTTTCGCCGGCATCCACCTTTTGGCCGGCCGAGGAATACCACCAGCAGTATCTGGCCAAGCGAGGCATGTCCACCTGCCACTTGCCTAGCCACGGTTGAGTTGAGACGTTGGATCAGCCTTTCATCTCGAATGACCCCACTATGTGGAAGTCTCGGTTGAGTTCGATCCAGCGCTTGGGGGGTCCGGACAGTCCCAAGTAAGTCCGCGGGTTAAGGCAGCACATCTGGATCGCGGCTGACGGTCCGAAATCGTGAGCCAGGTTACGGAAGGCGTCTGCCAGGGTGATGGCGCTCCCCGCGAGGCCGTCGTTTGCGACGAGCCGCACGTCGCCATGCCCGACTACGACCGAAGCTCCCCACATGCTGAATTTCGTTCCCGGGGGCAAGCCCGAAGCCATCGTGCCATCAGAGACGGCGACAAGCCGCTCCGGCGGCTTGACCTTGAGCAGAAGTGCTGCGGCGTCGCGGTTCACGTGCAGCCGGTCGTAAATCAGTTCGGTGAACATGTCGTCGTTCGCAAAGGCATAGCCCAGAGCCCCGGCCTCACGCTGGTGAAGACCACGCATCGCGTTGAACGTGTGGGTTACTCCGGAAACGCCGAACTCATAGCCCCGCCTCGCTTCTTCATAGGTGGCGTTCGTGTGCCCCATGTTCACCCGAACGCCCCGTTTCAGGAGCCGCGTCGCCAGTTCCAGGCCTCGGGGAATCTCGGGGGCCAAGGTCACGAGCCGCAAACCTGGATGGTCAAGAATGGCGTCCCATTTTGAGTTCTTCTCAGGAGGTGCGATGATCGCCGTTTCGGGCTGGGCGCCGGGAAAGACTGGGCTTATGAAAGGACCTTCCAAGTGAAATCCCGCAATGGCCCGGTGGTCGGGCAGATGCTCCAAGGCGGCCAAGACTTGGCTAGCCCTCGCCGAGACGGTGGTAGGAAGAAACGCCTCATAACCGACCCCCCAGAGCCCTTCGGCCATTTGGACCATCTGGTCGCCGCTGGCGCTCATGAAGTCAATTCCGAATGCGCCATGGATGTGAAGGTCCACGAACCCGGGAACGAGGAAGGTAGGGGCGGCGCGACGCGCAGGTGTCAGCGTCGGGCCATCGTCGCCCCATTCCACCCGGTAAGGTCCGAGCCCCTTGCGCCCGAGCATCGTGTAGGTGTTCACGGCTTCCTCAGATACTGTCTGCCCTGCTTCAAGATCAGTCCTTCGATCTCCAACATCGAAACTTCGGCAAGGACTTCGGCCGCCGAGAGGTTTGTGAGTTCGCAAAGTTCGTCAATCGTTCTTGCCACGCCGCTAAATGCCGCCAGCAACTGCTCCGACGCAGCCGACAGCTTGGGCGGCGCCGATGGCGATGTCAGGCCAGGCAGCCGTAGCGCATCCAGAATCTGATCGGGATGATCGCAAAGGGTCGCACCATCGCGGATGAGCGCATGCGACCCTCGAAACCCAATATGATCGATGTTGGCGGGAACCACGAAGATATCCTTTCCCAGATCTCCGGCGGCAGATGCCGTGGAAAGCGCCCCCGAGCGCTCTGGGGCCTCTACCACAAGCACCACGTGAGCCAGTGCTGCAACCAGGCGGTTGCGAAGTAGGAACTTGTAGGGAGTTTCGGCCGCCCCGACCGCGAATTGGCTCACCAATGCGCCTTGCGTTCTGATCCGTGCAAACAGACCCCGGTGTCTTGCGGGGTAGACCCGATCGATACCGCCGGCCAATACTGCTACGGTTTTGCCTCCAGCGAGCAGGGCCGCTTCGTGGGCGGCAGCGTCGATGCCAAGGGCGCCTCCGCTTATCACGGTTGCGCCGGCCTTGGAGAGCGCCTCAGCGAACTTCGCGGCAGCGGCCCGGCCATAGACGGAAGCTCCGCGGGTGCCCACGATGGCTACCGATGGTTCATGAAAGCAGGAGGTGTCGCCCCATGCGAAGAAACCGGGAAAAGAATCCTCGCGCACCGCTTGCTCGGGGAAATCGGAGGCTCTAATGAGGCTCACGCCCGCGTTCAGCGACGTCTGGAGGGCGTTCATGTCCGCGCGCTGAACGCGCTCCTTCTCCACAGCGTTGAGAAGAGGATGGTGAAGGATCCGGGTATCAGCATCGGGAAACCGGCTGAGATCGCGAACGATCGCCGCCGACTTCCCAAACGTCGATTCGGCAGCCAGCAGGCGCTGCCAGAAGACCTCTGTCACTCGCCGGGCTGTCCGGGTCCTGGCCCCATGGGCGATTCCCCGCCCCCGACCGGAGCAGGCGCAGGTGCTGCCTCGCCCGGCACCACCATCGGCGCCAATTGGTTGTCGACGATCAGAATGAAGTCTTCGCTGCCTCGGTTGCCCATGTAGTCGGATGCCTTCACAGTAAATACATGACGCCCGTCACCAAGGGGCAGAACCGGTCCCTGGGTGGTCACTCGAAGCAAGTAATACCCTTCCTTGGTGCGGTCATAGTGACCGGTATCGACGCTCTTGGGCACCAAGTGTCCATCCACGAAGAACTCGACGGTATCGGGGTCGAGCCCAGAGGACTCGTCATCGATCGTGAAGAACAGGGTGAGGGGCGGTTGGCCGCTGACCGCTTCGCCCGGATTGGGAAACACGAGCTTGATATCCGGTGGGGTGAGATCAACGCCGGTCGTGGCATCAAAGCATAGCAAGCTCGCATCTCCGGCAAGCACGAGCAGCGAATTTCCAGCGCTGACCGGCGCCCCCGCGGCCGGAACCCCGATCACGACCGGCTTATTGCGATCCTCGCTGGTCATCGGATGGATGAGATAGTGCCAGACCACCTTGCCCGAGAAGGGATCAAACAGGCAAAGCTTGCCGTCCACGGTTGCCGAAGCAAAGAGTGTTCCCACGCTGGCGGGCGGCGCGTTGCCGGGCCCCCCGGTATCTACGGGCTGGCGCAAGAGGAAATGCCCGTTGCGGGCGTTCAAGACGTAGGCAAGCCCTTTGCGATCGATGGCAACCACCGCCACCGGTGAGACTCCAGGCCACACGATCAAGGTTTCGCCCACTGGGGTTTGCCAAACCAGGGACCCGTCCACCGCATTCAAGCAGACCACGTACTCGCCGCTGTTCGCATAGATGCGCCCGCCGACCACCACCGGGCGTGTGCCTCCTTCGACGACATCGAACCGCTTCTTCCAAACGACCTTCTGGGTGGCGACATCAAGGCAGGTCAGATCGCCCATGCCCGTGAAGAAATACACTTTGTTATCTGGACCAGCGGTGACGGTTCCTGCGATGCCGTCATCGACCTTGAGCGGGGTCTGCCAGATTTCGGCCCCGGTTTCCCCGTCAAGCGCGATCAACGTTTGGTCGGAAAGGGCAACGATCAAGTTGCCTTGAGTCGCCGCGAAGTTGCCGGTGATCGTCTTTTGAAACTGGTATTGCCAAACGCCCTTGCCTGTCCGGCGGTCAATCGCAATCACCTTCTGGTTCGCGGTTCGGCCAAACACGAGGTCTTCGGTCACAACGGGCTGATCGACGAAGTTGTCGTTATCAAGCGGCGCTTGAGATGGAAATCTCCAGACTTCGTTGCCATCGGTGCGGCTCAGGCAGTAGGTGCGCCCTCCCGTGGCGACAAATACGGAGTTTCCGATCGCGACCGGGTCCCCTACTGGCGAAATCGAGCTGCCCTCCGACCATCGCCAAGAAAGCGGTGCGGGTCCCGTGATATCCGCAGTGGCAATAGCTGCCATCCCAACCGCACACAACAAAGCAAACGCTGTCATCCTCATTGCATCGAGACTCCCTCGTAAATACACCGGCCCTGACTATATGTCATTTTAGACAGGCATGACTCGATCTTGTCTACAATAGGACGGGTGAACGGGGGGTCGCGGCACAAATGATTTGGTGTTTTGGTTGACGAGGATGCCGATTCCCGTTCTTTGTTACCACAAGGTCGGCCCCGAGAGCGAGGAGGGCCGCCGATTGAACATCGCCCCCGAGCAGTTGCGCCGTCATGTGCGCTACTTCAAGCGGCGCGGCTACCGGTTCTCGCTTGGCCGAGACCTGACCAACATGGCGACACAGTCCAAGACCGTGTGTTTCACTTTTGACGACGGCTATCTTTCGACATTGACCCACGGCCGCGAGGCCTTGCTCGCTGAGGGCGTTCGCGCCAGCATTTACGTGGTCAGCGGGCTGATCGGGAAAGCCTCCACTTGGGATGGCGAACTGGCCAGACCGCTGGCCGATCTGCCCATACTGAAGACCGCACTTGCCGAGGGGTTTGAGATCGGCAACCATACATCCGGCCACCAGTGGCTGGGCCGACTTCCCGCCCGAGAACAAGCAGCGGCGATTTCCGAATGCAAGACGTTCCTAGAAGGTGCGGGCGCCGGCCTTACCAGCGTCTGCTACCCCTATGGGTCGCTGAACGAGCAGACGGTCGAGGTGGCGCGGGATATGGGCTTTGGGGTGGGCATGGCCCTCGGCGGCCGTTTGGCCCGACTGGGGGATGAACCCCTCGCCCTGCCGAGGGTCGTGATCGCCTTCTCCGACGCGGTTCCGATGCTGATCTACCGCCTTTTCATGCGCCCACTCCTCAAGCGCCGCCCCCATTGAGCCGATGCTAAGGAAGGCCCTGCCTTGCAATTCCGCCTGGCTCCGGGTATCTTAGGCACCGCGTCGGGCTCATAGCTCAGTTGGTTAGAGCGCACCCCTGATAAGGGTGAGGTCACTAGTTCGAATCTAGTTGGGCCCACCAAGGCCTTCGGCCTTGAAACTCCGTTCCACTTGCCACCCACCTCCTCCGGTCCGTCGCTGCCGGTGGGCAGGCTGCCGCTTGCAACAGCAGCCCTAAGGGGCATGCGGCGGGAATCCTGGCGCGGCATGGTCCGAGCCTGAGCTCGGGACGCTCGCGAAGGGTTTCGTGCTCAACGATCAGAGGTTCAAAGAGAACGGCGGCGACCGGTGGGGCGGCTCCTGCTCAACCACTTGCTCCTCCGGCACGGCTACCCTGTCGCGGTCTTGCACGTGGCCCAACGATCGCCTGTCTGCGTGCGTTGACGCACAGGCAGGGGGCCTTGGAGGCTATCCAGTCGGGCCTGTCTACGTGCCTGCCCGCTTCGCCGCAGGCGGGCGGACACACACAGGTAGACGGCACCCGCGCTCCCTTGACGCCCTCGTCCGACGGACGGTTCGCTCGCTCCGAGAGACCCTTGAGACTGCCCTATCGTCAGAATCGGTCGCAGTGCCCGATGACTTGCGGGCCAAGGCGATGGCCTGGATCAGTCAAGTTGACCCGTTCACTCGCGTAAACTAGAAACACATGGACGCACTCACCGAAAGGCTTCAGATACCGCAACTCTCCAAACTTTGCAAGAAGTACGGCGTGGTGCGGCTGTCCGTGTTCGGCTCAGCCTTGCGCGAAGACTTTAGCGAGAAGAGCGACTTGGACTTTGTCGTGGAATTTGGCCCATCTAACGGGTTTACCGCGTCGCGTCAATTCTTTGGTTTTGCCGAAGAACTTGAAGCCTTGTATGGGCGCAAGGTAGACCTTGTGGAGCGCAAAGGGATCAAGAACCCCTACTTCAAAGAGAGCTTAGAAGAACAAGAGGTGAGTGTCTTTGCGGCGTGAGGCCCTCAAGCTGTTGTGGGTTATGCAAGAGCCTGGTAACGCGGTTGCAACGTTCTTAAAGGGCAAGACCTTGGCGGTCTATCAAGCCGACCTCATGTTCCGCTCGGCGGTAGAAAGGCAACTGTTCATCGTCGGTGAGGCCCTGTCCCAACTTTCGCGGTGGGATGAAAAGCTAGCCAATAGCTTTGAGGACAAGCGCGGGATCATCGGGTTTCGCAACATGCTCGCCCACGGCTACGCTGACGTGGTGGACGAGCGGGTCTACGGAATCGTAACCACCGACCTCCCCGAACTGATGGTGAAGGTTGAGGCCCTGCTAAATGGGTAACGACCTATTGGAAGGGGGTAGGAATGCCTCGTCGTAGGAGTGTTTTCCGCGTGCCGTCACTCACGAAACAGATCGCGGCGCGAATATCGCTCAAGCGAGTTGTGCGGCACAACCTTGGGTTCAAGGCTCCGCGTGGATTCGGTTGGCTAACGAACCCAAAGAGGGCCGCATACAACCGTGTTTACAACCGAACTAGCATAGGTTGTGCGACGGTACCCTGCCTCTTAACCCTTGCTTTGGTCGCCTGGTGGTGTGTCCGATGAGCGAAATCCTGATCTACCAAATCGACGACGGCCAGACGCTTGACCTAGAAAGCAATATGCAAAAAGTGCCTATTGCGAGCGAGAGAGCGAACGGGGGCGAGAAATGACGACCCTCGCCGAACTCACGACCGCCCAAGGATGGCTCCAAGCCATGCGGCCCTTGCCGCCCGAGGTCACCGAGGAGCTACGGCACCGTTACGAGGTCGCCCTCACCCACCACTCCACCGCGATAGAGGGCAACACCCTCACCCAAAGCGAAACCCAGATCGTGATAGAGAAAGGCGTCACCATCGGTGGTAAGTCGGTGCTGGAGCACCTGGAGGTCATAGGGCACAAGGAAGCCCTTGACTTCGTAATAGAGCTTGCGAGCGACCAAACACCGCTCGGCGAACGAGAGATTCGCGAAATTCATAGCCTGGTCATGAAGGGCCAAGCCAACGGCGACAGCGGGCGGTACCGCACCCTAGACGTCAAGGCGGCGGGCACCGACTACGTCTACCCCTCGCACCTCAAGGTTCCCGAGTTGATGGAGGGGTTCGTCGAGTGGCTCGGCTCCTCGCCCGACTTGCACCCGGTAGACCTCGCCTCCGAGGCGCACCTGCGGTTCGTCACCATCCACCCCTTCCGCGACGGCAACGGTCGTGTGGGGCGGCTCTTGCTCAACCTCTTGCTCCTCCGGCACGGCTACCCTATCGCGGTGGTGCACGTGGCCCAGCGGGCCGAATACATCGGGGCCATGGAGGCTATCCAGTCGGGCGGCACTCGCGACGCCTTGGACGCCCTCGTCCGAGGGGCCGTGGCTCGCTCGCTCCGCGAGACCCTTGAGACGGCCTTGTCATCGGAGAGGGTTGTCGTGAGTGACGTTGAACGGGGCAAGTCGATGGCTTGGATTCGGGAGGGCGTGTGAACGACTGTGGGCTTTCGCCTTTGTCAGGACTACCCCTTGTTCACCAGGTGCAGACTCTGTTGAAGCAACGGCCTGTCTGGCAGAACACGGAACCGCGCTCGTACAACAGAACAACGACCAACGGCGAGGTCTTTTACCACTTCACTGGTGAACCCGGCGGAGCCTGGGCAACGAGCCTCACCTTTGCATTTCCCGAACGTGTCGCTGTTTAGCACTATAGGACGACGTAGGCGCCATCTCCGAAGGTCCGACCTGGCCGAAAGAGACTTCTTGCTTGGCCGAAAATGGTCCTGAAGGGGATAAACTAGGTACCAAATGGAGCACAGGTCCTTTGCGAACCTTGGCTTTGAAGAGAAGCTCTTCAAAGCGGCCGACAAGCTCCGCAAGAACATGGACGCCGCCGAGTACAAGCACGTCGTTCTCGGCCTCATCTTCCTGAAATTCGTCTCCGACGCGTTTGAGCACCGGCGCCAGAACCTGGTGCGGGAGCTTCGGACGCCTTACTCGGGGATGGCCGAGAACCCAGAAGCCATTGCTCGAACCCTTGAGGATCGGGATGAGTACGCGGGCGAGAACATCTTTTGGGTGCCCCTCGAGAGCCGCTGGAGCACTCTCCAGGCCAACGCCACCCAACCCACCATCGGCAAGCTGATTGACGACGCCCTGTACCAACTGGAGCAAGAGAACCCGAGCCTCAAGGGGGTATTCACGAAGAACTACTCTCGCCCCGCGCTGGAATCGCGCACCCTCACCGAGCTTATCAACCTCTTTAGCGACATTGACTTTATGGAGGGGCGGCACGAGGCGAACGAGAGCGAGCAGGACGTGGTCGGTCGCGTCTATGAATACTGCCTCAAGAGCTTTGCCACCGCCGAGGGCAAGCGAGGCGGGCAGTTCTACACCCCGCCCGTGGTTGTCCGGGTCTTGGTGGAGATGCTGGAGCCCTACGAAGGCCGTGTTCTTGACCCGTGTTGCGGAAGCGGAGGCATGTTTGTCCAAAGCCGAAAATTCATTCGCGAGCACCAAGCCGCGCAACCTGGCCTATTCAACACCAAAGGGATTAGTGTGTACGGGCAAGAGAGTAACGAGACCACCTTCCGGCTTTGCAAGATGAATCTTGCCGTGCATGGCATCGACAACGAGGGGATCAAGTACAACCCTCAAGGATCGTTTATTAGGGACGAACATCCCGATCTTAGGGCCGACTTTGTCATCGCCAACCCGCCGTTCAACGACTCGGATTGGGGCGGTCAACTGCTCCGCGACGACGCCCGCTGGAAGTACGGCGTCCCGCCCGTGGGCAACGCCAACTACGCTTGGATTCAGCACTTCCTTTACCACCTCAACGACCACGGGTTCGCAGGGTTCGTAATGGCGAACGGCTCGCTCAGTTCTCAGCAATCAGGTGAAGGCGACATCCGGCGGCGACTCGTTGAGGAAGACCTCGTGGACTGCATCGTCTCCATGCCGGGGCAACTCTTTTACAGCACGGGCATCCCCGTCAGCCTTTGGTTTCTCGCAAAGAACAAGGCGGCAAAAGGGATGCGCTCTCGCAAGGGCGAGACCCTCTTCATCAACGCCTCTAAGCTCGGATTCCTAGAGGATCGCACCCACCGGATGCTTACCGACGATGAGGTCGCCCGTATCGCCGATACCTACCACGTCTGGCGCGGCACCAAAGAGGGCGACTACGCCGACATTCCGGGGTTCTGCAAGGCGGCTACGAGCGAGGAGATCGCCAAGAGCGACTTCGTCCTCACCCCCGGTCGTTACTGCGGGTCGGAGGCGGTTGAGGACGACGGCGAGCCATTCGCCGAGAAGTTCGGTCGGCTACGCGCTCAACTCGCCGCGCAGTTTGAGGAGTCGGCCCGGTTGCAGGCCGAGATTGAACAGAACTTAGGGAGCCTAATCGGTCAATGAAAGAAATCAGGGGCAACGCCCAGACCGTCCGCGAACTGCTCAAAGACAAGCGGTACTCCATTGACTACTACCAGCGCGAGTACAAGTGGCAAGACAAGCAGATTCAAGAGCTTCTGCAAGACCTTACCGGGCGGTTCCTTGACGACTACCGCGAGGGCGACGCCTGGAGCAAGGTGCGTACCTATGGGCACTACTTTCTCGGCTCGGTCATCATCAGCGACAAGAACGGCACCAAGTTCATCGTGGACGGTCAGCAGCGCATCACGAGCCTTACCCTCCTACTCATCTACCTGCACAACCTCCAGAAGGGCCACGAAAAGCAAGCGAAGATCCAAGACCTGATCGTCAGCGAGCAGTACGGCAACCTCGCGTTCAACTTGGATGGCGGCGAAGACAGCGAGCGGGTACCCGCGTTTGAGGCACTATACAAAGGCGAAGACTTCGACCCCGGCTACCGCTCGGAATCGGTGCGCAACATCGTTGCCCGCTACCAAGACATTGAGGAGAATTTCCCCGACGAGCTAAAGGGCGAGGCCCTGCCCCTATTCATTGACTGGCTCGCCGACAACGTGCACCTGGTGGAGATCACCGCCTACTCCGACGACGACGCCTACACGATCTTTGAGACAATGAACGACCGGGGGCTCTCGCTCACCCCGTCCGACATGCTCAAGGGCTACCTCCTCGCCAATATCGGCGATCCCCAAAAGCGAGAGGCGGCAAGCGACCGATGGAAAGCCCTCATCAAGGGCTTCCAAGACCTAGACAAGGATGTTGAGCCCGACTTCTTCAAGACGTGGCTCCGAAGCCAGTACAGCACCAAGATTCGCGAGCGCAAGAAGGGGGCGAAGGCCGAGGACTTTGACCGGATCGGCACCGAGTTTCACCGATGGGTGCGCGAGGCGAAAGATCAGGTCGGCCTCAAGGCTTCCGACGATTTTTTCGCTTTCGTCAACCGCGACATGGACTTCTACGCCCGATGGTTCATGCGCCTCGTGCAAGCATCGCGGGCATTGACCCCAGGCCTTGAGCATGTACGCTACAACGCCCACCACCGCTTTACCCTTCAGCACCACATCCTTCTCTCGCCCTTGACGCCCGCCGACACCGAGCACGTCGCCCTTGCCAAGGTGCGGATCGCGGCGCGGTACCTCAACATCCTCCTTGCGTGGCGAATCTGGAATTTTCGCGACACCAGCTACTCGACCATGCAGTACGCGATGTTCACGGTTATGCGCGATATCCGGGGCAAGTCTCCAAGCGAGCTTGCGCACCTTCTTCATGCCCGTCTCCTAGCCGAAGACGAGACCATCACAAAGGCCGGATGGCACCACCAAGAGGGGCTTGGTCTGTACATGAACCAACAGAACCGCAAGCAACTTCACTGCCTGCTCGCCCGCATGACCGACTATCTTGAGACCCAAAGCGGCTTGCCGAGCCGCTACGAGGAGTACATGGCGGAGGACGGCCCCGCCCGCTACGAGGTGGAGCACATTTGGGCCAACAAGCCCGCTCGTCACGCCGACGAGTTCGCCAACCCCGACGAGTTCCGGCGGCACCGAAACCGCATCGGAGGTCTCCTGCTTTTGCCCAAGAGCTTCAACGCGAGCTACGGCGACCTACCCTATGTCAGCGACACGCCCGAGGGCGGCAAACGCAAGCAGTACCTCAAGCAAAACCTCCTTGCCGCTTCCATGCACACGGACGCCTTTGAGCGGCACCCAGGGCTTAGCCGATTCTTGGCCTCGTCCGGCCTTCCGCTCCGCCCCTACGATCAATTCACGAAGGCCGACCTAGACGAGCGGTGCGAGCTTTACAAGGGCCTTGCTTGCCAAGTCTGGAACCCGAACGATCTTCTTGAGGGGGGTAGGAATGCCTCGTCGTAGGAGTGTTTTCCGCGTACCGTCGCTTAAGAAAAGGATCGCGGCCCGCACTTCGCTCAAGCGAGTAGTGCGGCACAACCTTGGCCTCAAGGCTCCTCGTGGCTTCGGTTGGCTCACCAACCCGAAGAGAGCCGCATACAACCGCGTGTACAACCGGACGAGCGTCGGGTGCGCTACCTTACCCTGCATCTTTACCTTCGCCTTGGTCGCTTGGTGGTGCATCCGATGAGCGAAATCCTCATCTACCAAACCGACGACGGGCAGACTCGCCTTGAAGTCCACATCACCGAAGACACGGTTTGGCTCTCCCTCAACCAACTTGCCGAGCTTTTCCAACGCGACAAGTCGGTCGTCTCGCGGCACATCAAGAACATTTTTGAGGAGCGGGAATTGGAGCCCGAGGCAACTGTTGCAAAATTTGCAACAGTTCAGCTTGAGGGGGGCAAACATGTCCAACGCGAGATAGAGCACTTCAACCTGGACGTCATCATCAGCGTCGGCTACCGGGTCAAGAGCCAACGCGGCACCCAGTTTAGGCGATGGGCCACCCAAAGGCTCCGCGAGTTTCTCGTAAAGGGTTTCGTGCTCAACGACCAACGGTTCAAAGAGAGCGGCGGCGACCGCCACTTTGAGGAACTCCTCCAGCGCATCCGCGACATCCGGTCTTCGGAGAAGGTGTTTTGGCGCAAGGTGCTGGACATTTACGCCACCAGCGAAGACTACGACCCCCGCGCCGAGGCGTCTGCTCTTTTCTTTGCCACGGTACAGAACAAGATGCACTGGGCCGCGCACGGGCACACAGCCGCCGAGATCGTGCAAAACCGGGCCGACCACACCAAGCCCCTCGCCGGGATGACCAACTTCCCCGGCAACCGCCCCCTCGCCAAAGACGCGAAGGTCGCCAAGAACTACCTGAACCCCGAGGAGCTACAAGCCCTCAACCTCATCGTCTCGTTCTACTTGGACTTTGCCGAGCTTCAGGCCCTTAACCGACGCACCATGACGATGGCGGCATGGATCGCCAAGCTAGACGACTTCTTGCGCATCTCCGAGCGCGAGGTCTTGACCCACGCGGGCTCCGTCTCCCGTGAGCAAGCCGACCAAAAGGCCGAACTTGAGTTCGGCAAGTGGCGCGAGCTTGAGGCCAACCGCGAGAGCCAAGTAGAGCGCGACTTCAACACCGCCCTGGAAAAGGCCAAGCAGCTTGAGAAGAAGCAGGGGGCGAAGCCGTGACCGTCACCCTCGCCGAACTCACCACCGCCCAAGGATGGCTTCAAGCCATGCGACCCTTGCCGCCCGAAGTCACCGAGGAGCTACGGCACCGCTACGAGGTCGCCCTCACACACCACTCCACCGCGATTGAGGGCAACACCCTCACCCAAAGCGAAACCCAGATCGTGATTGAGAAGGGCGTCACTATCGGCGGTAAGTCGGTGCTGGAGCACTTGGAGGTCATCGGGCACAAGGAAGCCCTTGACTTCGTGATAGAGCTTGCGAGCGACCAAACCCGGCTCGGCGAGCGGGAGATTCGCGAGATTCACAGCCTAGTCATGAAGGGCCAAGCCAACGGCGACAGCGGGCGTTACCGCACCCTGGACGTCCAGGCGGCGGGCACCGACTACGTCTACCCCTCGCACCTCAAAGTTCCAGAGTTGATGGAGTCGTTCGTCGCGTGGCTCGGCTCCTCGCCCGACCTGCACCCGGTCGACCTCGCCACCGAGGCGCACCTGCGGTTCGTCACGATCCACCCCTTCCGCGATGGGAACGGTCGTGTGGGGCGGCTCCTGCTCAACCTCCTGCTCATTCGGCACGGCTACCCTATCGCCGTCTTGCACGTGGCCCAACGGGCCGATTACATCGGGGCCCTAGAGGCTATCCAGTCCTGCGGCACTCGTGGCGCCTTGGACGCGCTCGTCCGAGGTGCGGTGGCCCGCTCGCTCCGCGAGACCTTGGAGACTGCTCTCTCGTCAGCGTCGGCAATCTTTCCCCAAATACTGAGGGATGAAGTTGAGGCCTGGATCAAGGGAGGGCAAGGTTGAGACACGACGACTTCCTGCACATCTCTGGGCGCGACGTCTTGACCCACTCGGGCTCCGTCTCCCGCGAGCAAGCCGACCAAAAGGCCGAGCTTGAGTTAGGCACGTGGCGCGATCTAGAGGCCAAGCGCGAGAGCCAAGTGGAGCGCGACCTCAAAACCGCCCTAGAAAAGGCGAAGCAGCTTGAGAGCAAGAAGGGGGCGAAGCCGTGACCGTCAGATATCCCCTAACGAGTCTGATAAATAACGTCGTTGACAACCGCGGGCGGTCTGCTCCACTTGCGGAGCAAGGCATTGCACTTATTGCAACCAATTGCATTAAGCCAGATGCTATTTATCCCGTCTTTGAGAAGGTTCGGTACGTTAGCATCGAAACCTACGAAACATGGTTCCGAGGGCATCCCCGTCCCGGAGACATCATCATTGTAAACAAGGGTACTCCAGGCCTTACAGCGATAGTCCCCGATCCAATTGATTTTGCCATCGCACAAGATATGGTGGCCATCAGGGCCGATGAGGCAAAGATTTATCCTAAATATTTGTTTGCGTACATGCGGAGCCGCGAGTTCGCAGAGCAGGTTCTTTCTCTTCATGTAGGCACACTCATTCCGAATCTAAAAAAGTCACACTTTAACCTTTTGACTATTCCAGTTCCTTCCCGCGCGGTTCAAGAGACAGTTGGAGATATGTTCTTTTCGCTTAGCGTAAAGATAGAACTCAACCGCCGCATGAACGCGACGCTGGAGGAGATGGCGCGGGCGTTGTTCCGGTCGTGGTTTGTGGACTTTGACCCGGTGAAGGTCAAGGCTCGCGGCGGCGACCCCTCCGCCGAACTCGGCCTCGCCCCCGAGATCGCCGCCCTCTTCCCCGACTCGTTCCAAGACTCCCTCCTCGGCCCCATCCCCGCCGGATGGAGTTTACGCCCGTTGGATACCCTTGGCACTTTCCTTAACGGGCTTGCCCTTCAAAAGTTCGCGCCACGACCCGGCGAACCGACTATCCCTGCGATAAAGATTGCCGAGCTTAGGCGGGGCGTTACGGACGCTTCGGACCGAGTCTCGGCTAACCTGCCCGAGCAATACGTCGTCAATGATGGCGACCTCCTGTTCTCCTGGTCCGGCTCGCTGACTGCGCTCATTTGGACCGGAGGACGGGGCGCACTTAACCAACACCTATTTAAGGTGACTTCCGACGAGTTTGAGCAGTGGCTCGTTCTGGGCTGGATTGAACAC
>Ga0302319_10009205_pt1 | contig 19045 bp, 19 predicted proteins | sample Bog_T0_2_FD_203319 | JGI IMG/M metagenome (GOLD analysis project Ga0302319, IMG submission 203319) | Peat permafrost microbial communities from Stordalen Mire near Abisko, Sweden - Bog_T0_2 | ecosystem: Environmental > Terrestrial > Soil > Wetlands > Peat | place: Sweden: Abisko, Stordalen Mire... | reverse complement strand
AAGTCGGGACATCGACTATGCGCAGTCACGTGGGGCCCGCGCGGACGATGCGGTGCCGGCGCCGGTGCGTGATTTCCTGAAGAATCGGCCATTGTTGGCGTTCATTGGCTGTGCGGTGCTCTTTCATTTTGCAAACGCCGCCATGTTGCCGCAATTGGGCGAGATGCTGGCGCACGGCCGCGCCAAAGTTTCGGCGCCGTTCATGTCGGCCTGTGTGATTGTCACGCAACTTGTGATTACGTTGACCGCCTCGTGGCTGGGCGCGAAGGCCTCGGTGTGGGGCCGTAAGCCTTTGCTGTTGGTGGGCTTCGGTGTTTTGCCGTTGCGCGGACTGCTTTATACCCTGACAGCGTCAGTCCCTTTGCTGGTGGGCATTCAGGTTTTGGATGGCATCGCCAATGCGATTTTCGGCGTCGTTTCGGTGCTGGTGATCGCGGATTTGACCAGAGGTTCTGGGCGCTTTAATGTGACGCAGGGGGTGCTGGCCGGGGCGGTCGGCATTGGTGCTTCGTTGAGCAATGCCTTCGGCGGGTTCATAGCGCAGAGATATGGCTTCGCGGCGAGTTTTCTGACTCTCGCCGGCGTGGCTTTAGCAGCTTGGATTCTGCTGTGGGCGACTGTGCCGGAGACGTTGGCTCGCGAGGGTGGCCAAGAAGAGAGCCGGCATTTATCCGCCGCATGAGCTTCATTGCGGGTGACTATGGCCTCAGTTCTCCCCCACTATCGGGATGCAGTAGCAACATCGATCCGCTATTTTGAGACTGTGATCCCGTGCTGATAAGACTAATAAGCTTTCTCATTATCTTGCCACTCACCGCGAGTCTCATCACAGCGCAGTCCCAGGTGATATCGGTTGACGATGGCGACGAGCAGCTACTCTACCGCGCGTTGCCCGTTTATCCTCCGCTTGCAAAAGCGGCACGAGTGGAGGGCAGCGTGCAACTGACGCTCGCGGTCGATGCCGAGGGTCACGTTACGGAAATCGTTGCGATCTCAGGGCATCCATTACTTCGAAAAGCTGCGGCAGAAACGGCGATGCATTATCAGTACAACCCGTTCCATATGAACGGGAAACCGGCGGCTGTATTTGTTCGAACAGACATTCTCTTTAATCTCGTTGCGCCCAATCGACCATCAACTCCGTTTCCTCCTGTGGCAGACATCGCATCCGTCGTCATGGCGTACTCCGACGGCAGGGTGAGCGTTACGGTCTCCGGCGACGGATTGGTTCGATATCTGGGGGTCTCTGATGTCTTAGTCGAAGGTGAGCACGTTCATCATGTTTCGCCAGAAAATCTCCAATCCCTTCTGAGCGTGTTCCGCGATGCAGACTTTTTCTCATTGAAAGACGACTACTCGGTGGGAGCTACCGATGTTGGCCAGACCCGCACGTCGATCCGCATCGGCGGAAAAAGCAAAACGATCTTGGATGACTGGGTGGAGGTTCCGCATTCCCTTAAGAAGGTACAAGACGCTCTTCTTCAATACTCAGGATCTAACGAATGGACGAAAGGCAATGCCGATACCATTCCGAACATTCTTGCTGAGACGCCGGATCGTCGGGCTCAACGCGAGCTCTTGTCGACCCTGCTTCCGAAAGCGGCGATGTACAGCGATCTGTCCGTGTTGAAAGCGATTCTAAAACAGAAAGTTAATGTGGACAGACTTGGCCCGTGGGATGCGAGCGCCTTGACTCACGCTGCGGGGCGGGGGCTGCCAGAGATGGTCCGGGCGCTTCTGCAAGCAGGTGCCAGTCCCAGCAAGAAAGATCACTATGGCAGAGGAGCCCTCATATTCGGTGCCGGAAGCGGAAGCTCCGAAGTGGTCCAACTGTTGATCAGCGCTGGCGCCAGTCCGACCGAAGGTGATGAATATGGCGATACCCCTTTAATGGCCGCCGCAGCCGCGGGCAATCCAGATTCAGTGCGGATTCTGCTGGCGCACGGTGCACCGGTCAATGCCAAAAATAGTCGCCGGCAGACGGCGCTTCTCAGCGCTGGCTCAGGTGACTCGGGATTCGGAATCGGTGAAATGGACCGCAAAACCTACGAAGTTCCAGAGGATCTTGTTCATAGGGACCGTGTTGTACGGCAACTGATTGATGCGGGCGCTGATATAAACGTCCATGGTTGGTTTGGCAATACAGCACTGTTCTCTTTGGAGGAGGATACGGTTAAGGAATTGTTAGCCCATCACATCGATATTGAAGCTCGCAATGATCGCGAGGAGACAGCCCTGATAGACACTGTCTCCGAAGAAATCGCCGACCTTTTGATAAAGGGAGGAGCGAATGTGAATGCAGTTGACAAAGACGGGCGTACGGCATTGATGTTAGCAGCTATGCGGAATTACGTTGATAAAGTATCTGTCCTGGTAAAGGCGCGGAATATTAAACTAAACATTCGAGATCGCGCGGGCCAAACCGCCCTCGATATTGCTCAGAAATTGCACAATGATGATTGCGTCCGCATTCTTATCGGTGCGGGCGCGACGCCAGCGGCCCAGTAGACTGTACGCGTACCTTTGATACTCTCTCAAGCGATGCTCCGTCGCTTATTCGGCCTACTATTCCTGGCAAGCGCTTTCGTCTGCGCCCAGTCGGTTTTCAACGTCAAAGATTACGGCGCCACCGGCCGTAAATCCGACAACGCCCGTCCTGCGTTGCAACGCGCCATTGATAGTTGCGGTAAAGCGGGCGGCGGCACGGTCTACGTCGGGCCCGGCGATTACACAACGGGCCAACTCCATCTGCGTTCCGGCGTGCGCCTTTACCTCGAAGCGGGAGCTACCCTCTTTGCGTCGCTCGATGGAAAACAGTTTGATGCTTCGCCGAAATCCGCCCTGATTTCCGGCGAAGATCTGCACGATATCGCCCTCGAAGGCCGCGGCACGCTCGATGGGCAGGCTTCCTATTTCTGGCGCAAGAACGATTTCACCGATTTCTACATCCTTTCAAACCAGCGCCTGATGGAAGCCACCGGCAAGCCTTTGATGCGGCCTTTTCCCACGGGCTTTGGTACGGAGAAGATTTATCCGCGCATGGTCTTGCTGCTGCGCTGCAGCGACGTGCGCATCACCGGCCTGAAATTTTTGCGTTCGCGCAGTTGGACCATCAACCCGTATGCCTGCAAGCGCCTTCTCATTGACGGCGTCTATATTTATTCCAGCCAGAAAGAAGGCGTCTGGGCCGACGGCATCGATCCCGATGGCTGCCAGGACGTGCGCATTGCTAACTCCACCATCGAAACAGGCGATGACGCGCTGGTGTTTTACTCCGCCGATATTTGGGGACCGGCGCTGCCCGTGGAAAACGTCACGGTGACGAACTGCCGCCTTTCCTCCGCCTCAAGCGCCATTAAATTTTGCGATGGTAACTCCAAAGCGATTCGCCGCGTGAATATCGATAACGTCGTCATTACCAATTCCAACCGAGGCATCGCTTTCATGGATTTCGATGGCGGCATTGTGGAAGATGTGGTGCTCTCAAACCTGACCATCGAAACCCGCCGCTTCGATTGGTTTTGGTGGGGCGATGGCGACCCGCTGCATTTCAATATCAAACGTCGCAGCGAAGTAGATGGCACGCCAAAGCCCAATGAGCCGCCTGCCGGCACAATCCGCAACGTCATTATTCAAAACGTGATTGCGCATGGTACGGGGGCTTCCGTAATCAATGGCCATCCCGATAGCTGGCTCGAAGGCGTTCGCCTGGAGAACGTCAAGCTATTCGTTTCCTCGGACCCCGCTGCTCCTTATGAACACACGGCTACCGCTTTGACCGTTCGCCACGCGCGTGGACTGCGCATGAGTAATGTCGAAATCGATTGGGAAAAGCCTTTCGCGTCCAGTTGGACTACCGGTTTGTCTCTTGAACACGTGAAGGACGCGATCCTTGATCGAGTGGAGGTGAAACCGGCGCCGGGTTCGCGATCTGGGCCTATATCCCTTATAGACGTGGACAATGTGCTGGGTGTCAGATAAAGTTTCTCCCGCTTACGTCCGACATTTCTCGTAGGATCAATTTGCTTGTTCTCCACTGTCAGGGCTAAATTATGGCTGCTTGTCTCCGCATTGACCGGGGCGCTGCTGTTCCTTGCAGTGTATAGCTTCAGCGCGCTGGTTGCCGTCAAAATCGGTAGTCCTGTGTATCAACGAATTGTTGACTCTATGACCTTGCGCGCCGATATTTTGCCGCCGCCACAATATTTAGTAGAAACAGAATTAACCGTTTACGAGCTGGCCGATCGAGCGCTTTTAGGTAACGTTGATAAAGCCTATTCTCTTGCCGAGTTGAAGCTACTGAACCTGCGCCGGCAGTTTGAAGACGGTCAAAGGGGTTGGGGGGCGCGCTTGCCCGAAGAGACCGATCTTGATCGGGAAATTCGCGCTAATCTTCTGGGACGAAACGGTCAATTGGGCCGCCGCTACTTCGCCTTGGTTTTCGGTGAATTTTTGCCGGCCATCAAGCAGGGCAATCGGTCGCGCGTGGCGGACCTACTGCACGGACCACTGCGTGAAATAGCGGCGCAACATAGGGCGGTAATCGATAACCTTATGGCGTTCACTGAGAAGGGTCCGGAACAGGGGGAACGGACGGCGCAAGCCATAATCCTCAGCCGTCTACGTGCGGCCTTGTGCGTGATTTCGCTGGTCGTTTTTATAGCGTTCGCCTACGCCACGCTGGTGATTCGTTCGATTACCCGGCCGCTTCACTCGGCTATCGTCGCGTTGGACAAATTTGCGGAGGGTGACTTAACGGTATCCGCGCAAACGGACGCGACGGGCGAACTCGGCCGAATGTGCAGCGCCCTCAACCGGGCCATTGAATCGTTGCGTCATGTTATCGCAAAAGGCATCAGTTCGGCGGAGAATCTGGGAGAATTTTCCAAAACTCTGTCTAGTGTTTCGGTATCCGTTTCCGCCGGTATCCAGCATCAGGTGAGCGCACTGAAAGAAACCGCATCCAACGTGGGCCTCATTGCCGACATCAGCGCGAACAACGCTTTAGGTACCGTCTATGGGATCGATTCCGCGACTCGTACCCGGACCGCTGCCGACCGAGGGTCTGAAGTGGCCAAAGCGGCCCTTGCCGGCATGGTGGAGATCCAGGGAACTTCTGCGCAGATTACCCAGATTGTCGGTACGATCGATGAGATTGGTTTCTACACGAACCTTCTAGCCGTCAATGCCGCTGTGGAAGCTGCTGGCGCGGGTGAGCAGGGGCGTGGCTTTATGATTGTTGCGCAGGAAATCCGTGGGTTGGCGCAACGCACCGCCAAGGCCGCCGATAGAATTCGCCAGTTGGTGGATCAATCCAAATCGGCCATCGCCGCCGGTGCAGAGAAGGTGCAACAGTCGAGCCAGTGGTTTGAATCAGTTTCCACGGCTGCACGCGAATTGAGCGCCATTATGGAAGATGTGGCCACCTCTACCAATGTCCAGTCGGACAGTCTGAAGCAAGTGACCGACACCGTGGCGGGCGTTGCCAATTCGGTGGACAAGAGCAACCTGGGAACCGAAAAAATTGGCGCCACTTCCAAAGAACTCGCCATCCAGGCCGACGAGCTTCAGAAACTCGCCGAATTCTTCAAGGTTTAGCCATAAACGACGAAAGCCGGTCCCCTTGAAAGGACCGGCCTTCGCCTTAAACCCAAAACTGCTTTCCGACTAAGGAATATTCAGCTCCTGACCCACGTTGATGCGGTCGGGGCTGCTCAACTGATCCTTGTTGGCTTCAAAAATCTTGTTGTATTCGTTGGCATTGCCGTAAAATTCCTTGGCGATCTTCGACAGCGTATCGCCCGCTTTCACAGTATAGGTTCGACCGGCTGCGCCTGCGGCGGCAGCGGCTGCTTGCGGTTGCGGCAAGCTCGAATCCACCGACAAATCGAGATTCAGGTCGGCGTAGCTCGCATCTACGGCTTTCACCTTGTCCCAAACTTCGTTCTTAATCGCGTCGGAAGGCGCGGCACCTTGCAGAAACAGCTTGCCGTCGCTCTCGATATTGATATGGGAAAGTACAACCCCTTTGTCCTGAATCGTTTGCAGGACTGAAGCATATTTGCTTTTCAATTCGTCTAATGTCATTTTTTTCCTATAACCTCCGTGTGACATCCTAGCATGCCCACTCTGTCCGATAATTTTCCTCGTGTCTCGTATCCTAAAAAGAGAGTGACCACCGATTACGCCATCGAAGCCGATGGTCTTGAGAAAATCTATCGCGCCCGTTTCCGGGGTAAGGAAGTCAAAGCCGTCTCGAACCTGACCCTGCGCGTTCCGGTCGGCGTGAAATACGGATTGCTCGGTCCCAACGGCGCGGGCAAGACCACCTTCGTCAAAATGCTGCTGTCCGCCGTACACCCAACGGCTGGCTCGGCGCGTATTTTTGGCAAAGATGCGCACATCATCGAAGCCCGCCGTCCCATCGGCTATCTGCCTGAGAATCATCGCTTTCCTACCTACTTAACCGGCGCAGGCATGCTCAATTTCTATGGTGCATTGTCGGGCCTTTCCTCCTACGACCGCCGCAAACGCATCCCGGGCATGCTCAAACTGGTCGGCCTTTCCGATTGGGGAAGCGTCCGCATCAAGAAATATTCCAAAGGCATGCTGCAACGGCTCGGCCTTGCGCAAGCGCTCATCCACCATCCGAAGCTGTTGATCCTCGATGAGCCCACCGACGGTGTAGACCCCGCCGGCCGCCGCGAAATTCACGATATTCTCAATCGCTTGATCGCCAAAGGCGTCACAGTCTTCATCAATTCCCACCTGCTGAGCGAAGTGGAATCGTTCTGTGAATATGTCGCCATCATGCGCAAGGGCAAGCTGGCGCTCGAAGGCAAGATTAGCGAGTTGCTGGCCAGCACCGGCTACACCATCAACGCCTCCAGCGTATCCGCCCCCTTCTTGCACGAGATCCGTGACTCCGGCGCCAATACGTTGCGCACGCCAGCAGGTGTTGCCATTCAATGCGCCACTATCGATCACGCCAATCTGGTGATGGATAAAATTCGCTCCACGGGCGGTTCGATTGACGGGTTCGCCGCCTCCGGCACGTCGCTCGAAGAGATCTTTCTCAAAGCCACCGCCGAGAGAGGCGATTAGACCCTAACCCCCGCATGTCCTCTCTTCGAGTCTTCTTTGCCCTCATTGCCGATACCTTTCAGGAAGCGCGCGCCCGCTGGCTGTTTGGCGGCCTGTTCGCCTTGTCCACGCTACTCATTCTGCTTTTTCTTTTCGTGCTGCAAGTTGACGTCGCCGCCGGCGCTATCTCCGCCATGGGCGTCCCTTCTACGGTGCGTCGCATTTATAGCATCCAGCGTTTCGTCAATGTGTCCTACGCCTGGGTTTGCGTGGGCCTTTACGTTTTCGGCACCTTTCTCGCCATCTTCGCCTCTGCTGGCCTTGTCCCGAGCATCCTAGAACCGGGCCGTATTGCGCTGCTGCTTTCGAAGCCCATCGGCCGCACCATTCTGCTCCTGGGCCGCTACTTCGGTACGCTGCTGATCGTTATCTTGAACACCACCTACATGGTGACCGGCGTCTGGCTCATCATCGCCTACAAAACTAATATTCGCGATTATCACTTTCTGCTCGCCATCCCGGTGATGATCTTCATCTTTGCCGTGCTGCTGTGCGTGGTTGTTTTTATTGGTGTTCTTTCAGAAAGCGCGGCGCTCGCGGTGATGGTGCCCGTGGCGCTGAGCCTCATCAGCGCTCTTCTGGCCCAGCATCAATTCATGCTCAAGCTGCTTGATTCAGAATGGTCGCGCCAGTTATGGATGGGCCTGTATTGGATCGTTCCCAAGGTGTACGATTTGGGCCACGAGCTCCACTACTACATCCTGATCGATGAAAAATCGGACTGGCTTACGCCCATTTGGACCTCCGCCGCTTTCGGTTTCGTCATACTGATGGTTTCCATCGTCATGTTCCGCAAGAGAGACTATTAGTGAAATACTTTGCCCCCCTGCTGCTCGCCGTAGTGATTGGTTTCTCGGCCAGTTGCTCCAAAAGTCAACAGAACGGCGGATCCCTGGAAAGCGCCTTCAGTAGCGGCATTTCACCCGATGCGCAGACCCTGATTTCCGTCCGGCTTGACCAGTTGAAAACCAGCACGCTCTATCAGCGCCATCAACAGTTGCTCGACATTCCCCGTTTGAACGATTTGGCCATGCGCGCCGGACTCGATCCGCGCAAAGACATCGCGAGCCTGTGCCTGATTTGGGATGGCAAGAATCTTGTGCTTTTGGCCAAAGGGTCCTTTTCTTCGGCGCAGGTGCAGCAACGCCTCATCGCCGGCGGCGCGCAAAAAGTCGCGTACAAAAGCGGTTTCCTTTTTACTCATGGCGACGCGTCTGTTGCCTTCCCAAAGGACGGCTTGGTTGTCGCTTCGGCTACGCCGGCGGTTCAGTCTGAACTGGATTTATTGTCGTCGCAAGACGGCCACATTGCCGATGAACTCAAAGCGCGCCTCGCTCAGGTTCCGTCTGGCGCGCAGATTTGGGAAGTGAGCCGGGGCGGCTTGCCGGGCGCGGGAATGCCCTTAGGCGCGAGTCTCGATTCCGCGCTTTCGAATTTCGCCGCTTTCGTCACCGGTACTTCGTTTGGCCTGCGCGTGGATGCCGGCTCGCATCTGCAGTCGCTTGTCACTTGCAAGTCGCCGGAAGGTGCCCAGCGCGTCAACGATGCCATGCGCGGCCTGGTTGGCCTTGCCCGTCTCACTACCAAAGATGATGAGCTGGAGATGCTGCGCCTTTGGGATGCCATCTCGATTACCAAAGACCAGCAAGTCGTCCGCATCCAGGCCGACATCCCGGCTGATCTCTCCGATAAATTGATTCTCCAAATGGAAGGTTTGCGCGGGCGCGTTGGTCCTCTGCTCAGGCCCAACTAAAATGTTGTGATGCCGACTTGGTACAACCGCATCGCCGGCCAAAGCCTGGAACGTCTCGCCGCGCTCAGTGACGGCATTTTCGCTGTGGCCATGACGCTCCTGGTGCTCGACATTCACGCTCCGGCCGCCCATAGCATTCACAGCGAAAATGATCTTTGGCAGGCCCTGCTCGCTCTTGCTCCACGCATGCTCGTCTATCTGATGAGCTTCCTGACGCTCGGCATCTTCTGGATCGGCCAGCAAACTCAATTCAACCAGCTTGAAAAATCAGACCGGGACCTCACCTGGATCCACATCGCCTTTTTAGCTTTCGTATCAGTGATGCCGTTTTCCACCAGTCTGCTCGCCGAATTCATTGAGTTTCGGCTTGCTCTGCTGCTCTATTGGGCCAATATTCTTCTCTTGGGTTTGATTCTTTACGTGAGTTGGCGCTACGCCGCCCGCGCGGGCCTGCTGGAAGCCGATTCCCATGAAGTTCGCTGCGCCGTTGAACGCCGTATCTTAATCGCGCAATCCCTCTACGCTTTCGGCGCGCTTCTCTGCGTCTTTAACACGTATTGGAGCATCGGCTTCATCGTGCTGGTACAGCTGAACTACGGTCTCGCGCCGCGCTTCGGGCCGTTGGCTCGGATCTAATGGCAATCATCCCTAAAGCCTAGACTCAAGTGTGCCGATAGCGTAAGTATGAACAATCCCGTAGTCTACGTGCTCTGGCTTCTCGCCACAGGTGGCGCCATCCTGGCGTACGTAACTCGTCGTCGCAAAAGAAGTATGGTCGCCAAGGATCAATCGAGCGAAAAACCGACCCAAGCGTAAGCAAAAGGACGGCTATTTCCTTCTCCGCGATCCCGACACCCGAACTGCGTCTCCGCCCAAGCCGCACGCAGCTCGCCCGAACTGATGAAAAAACAATCGCGTCCATTCCTCGATGTGAATGGCACTAGGCGAATGAATCTGAAAATTAGATGGTCGCAAAGATTGACTGGTTAATCTGCCAGGCATCGACGTGGTTGGTGCTCGCTACCATGGTCACATTCGCGGCCTCGCTGGCAATCTGCGTATTCGAGCTAAAACGCACGACAACGACAATCATCACAGCAGTAACCGTAGTGATCAGTGGGGTTAGTTACCACAAACTAACAGGTGGAGCACGACAAACTGCAATCGCGGTCACGCTTTCTGCAATGAGCTTCACCCTAACGGCAATATACGCCATACACCGGCACCACGGAACCTAGGAAACTAATTGAGCAGACGGAAGGCCGCTCCTTGTCAGCAGCCTCTCGACCTGACGCGTCGCGATTTGTACATTGGATCGTTCCGGGTGTATCATAACTACGTGGGCAGAAGACTGCTAATCTCCCGCCCCTGTCTCACTACAGCTTTAAGCGAATAGTGAACACAATCGTCCTCTTCAGAACGATCCGTAGTTCGATGATCATCAAGACCACCTTTCAGCCGCAGGGTTGAATTTGAAAGTCCGGGGACCTCATCCCTGGATTTTTCATCTGCGACCCATGGTTGTCGCGTTTGATAGTTTGGCCGTTCTTTAAGCGAGGATCATAGCAAGTCTAAGGAGCGCTTTGCTACCGGGTATAAACTTGAATCGGCACACAGATGTCGTCTTCATATAAACGCACTTAGCAAATACTGATAAACGACACAGCCGAGGTGTTTAGTGATTTCCCGCAGATCTTTTATCCAAACCGCCAGCGCGGCTTGCGTTGCAACTTCTTTATCTGCCCGCATTGACGCCGAGCCACAGGCAGACTTGCTTCAATTCGTTGACCCCCGCATTGGCACCGGTGGTCACGGTCACTGCTTTCCCGGCTCGAGCGTTCCCTTTGGGGCCGTTCAATTAAGTCCAGATACTTTCAATGACAACTGGGACTGGTGCTCGGGCTATCACATTTCCGACAACTCCATCATGGGCTTCAGCCACACGCACCTCAGCGGCACTGGCTGCGGCGACTTGTTAGACTTCCTTGTCATGGCAGGCACCGGCCCTGTGAAACTCGTCCCCGGCTCGCGCGAACAGCCCCAACTCGGTTACCGTTCCCGCTTCGATCACAAAGACGAAATTTCCCAACCTGGCTATTACTCTGTTCTTCTCAAGGACTCTGGAATACACGTGGAATTGACGTCCACCGAGCGCACCGGCTTGCACAAATATACGTTTCCGCAAAGCACGGACGCCTGGCTTATCGTCGATTTGTCACACAGCTATCTGTCTAACGGCAAGTCCACTGTCGTGTCTGCCGAACTGCGCAATCCCGCATCAAATACCCTAGCTGGCGGTCACATCACACGTGCTTGGGGGCGCGACCGTCACTGCTACTTCACGCTGCAAGTGTCGAAAAAACCATCCAAAATTGTCCTGTATTCCGCCGACCAGCCGACTGCCCAGCCAGGCACTCTGCAGGGCAATAATCTCAAAGCCGTTTTGCACTTCGCCACGCAGCCCAACGAGATGATCTACGTCCGCACCGGCATCTCCGGCGTAAGCGCCGAGGGCGCAGCCCACAATCTTGCCGTGGAGCAGCCCAACTGGGATTTCGCCGCCATCCGCAAAGCCGCGCATCTCAAATGGCAATCTCAACTTTCACGCGTGCAAGCCGACATCGCCAATTCCGATCAGAAAAAAGTGTTCTACACCGCGCTCTATCATATGCTCCTCGGCCCGCAAACTTTCGATGACGTCGACGGGCACTATCGCGGCATGGACGCGCAAATTCACGAACTGCCTCGCGGTCAGCGCAATTACACATGCTTTTCTCTTTGGGATACCTTCCGCGCGGCTCATCCGGCTTACACGCTTATTCAAGAAGAACGAATACCTGATTTCGTGAACACTCTGGTCCGCATGGCCGAGCAAAGTCCGGCAGGCATGCCCGTCTGGCCGTTGCAAGGCACAGAGACCGGCACCATGACCGGCTATCATTCCGCCAGCGTCATCTCCGAAGCAATTCAAAAAGGCTTCACCGGCATCGACGTTGCCGCTGCTTATAAGCAAATGATGAGGCGCGCCATGAAGGACGATTACCGCGGCCTGCCCTATTACCGCGAACTCGGCTTCATCCCCGCCGACAAGGAAGAAGAGTCCGTCTCAAAAACCTTGGAGTACTGCTACGACGATTGGGCCATCGCGCACGTCGCCCGCGCGCTAGGCAAGGCCGATGACGCGGCCATGCTCCGCCAGCGTTCTACTAACTACCGCCACTACTTCAATCCCGCCAATCAGTTCATGCAGCCAAAACTACAAAATGGCGAATGGGCCCTGCCCTTCGATCCCAAAGAAATGGGCCATAACAAGCAATGGCGCGACTTCACCGAATCCAACTCCTGGCAGACCACCTTTGGAATCCAGCATGATGTCGCCGGTCTCATCGCGCTGTTCGGCGGCCAGGATGCTTTTGTCACCAAGCTCGATCAACTCTTCAATCAATCTTCTGACTTACCCGCCGACGCGCCGCCCGACATCGCCGGCTTAGTCGGCCAATATGCGCACGGCAACGAACCTTCTCATCACATCGCCTATCTATACGCCTTCGCGGGAGCGCCTCACAAAACCCAGGCGCGCGTGCGTTCATTACTCGACACCATGTATCATGCCGACCCCGATGGCATGGCTGGCAACGAAGATGTGGGCCAAATGTCAGCCTGGTTTATCTTGTCCGCGTTGGGCTTTTATCCTGTCGATCCCGTAAGTGGAAATTACATATTGGGATCGCCCATCGTTGAGCATGCCAAACTTCGCCTGGGCGCTGGCAAACTGCTCGAGATAGAAGTAAAACGCCAGAATCCTACGGACGCCTACATCCAGACGTTCGCCTTAAACGGTAAGCCGCAACAGCGCCTTTGGTTCCAGCACAAGGAGATCGCCGCTGGCGGCCACATACTCCTGGAATTGGGTCCGCAACCACACCCGAGTCTTGGCAAAAGCACAGAATCGCTTCCACCCTCGCTTCAGTTATAGGCTGTTACTCCGGCGTTGCCTCACGAGGAAACCACGTAAGCCACCGTAAGCGATCCCATCGCCGGCTTCTTAGCGTTTTCTCGGCCATCGCCACGATTGGATATAAGCATTCCTATGGCGAGCACACCCATCAACCCCGCGAACAGCAAGATCGGGATCACAGCACTCCGCTAACTAAGCCTTCGTGCCCACCGGTTCCGCCGCTTGCCGCCGCGCCTTCGCCCAACCCTTCTTCGCTTCCTGCCGGGCCCGTCCAATCGCCAGCGCATCCGCGTCCACGTTCATCGTGATCGTCGAACCCGCCGCCGTATAAGCGCCCTCGCCAATCGTCACCGGAGCCACCAGCGTCGAGTTACTTCCCACAAACGCCCCGTCGCCAATCACCGTCTGGTGCTTCTTCTGCCCATCGTAATTACAAGTAATCGTGCCCGCGCCAATATTCGCCCCGGCCCCAATTGTCGCGTCGCCCAGATAAGTCAGGTGGCTCGCTTTCGACCCCTTGCCAAGCTTCGTCTTCTTCAGCTCCACAAAATTGCCGATGTGCGTCTCTTCGCCCGCGTCCGCGTTCATGCGCAACCGTGAGAACGGTCCCACCTGCGCCTTCGCTCGAATGGTTGACGCCTCCGCTACCACATATGGCAGAATCGTCACATCGTTGCCCAGTTCGCAATTCCGCAGCACCGAACCGGTGCCAATCCGGCAACCCGTCCCAATCCGCGTGCGTCCGCGCAACTGTACATTCGCTTCAATCACCGAATCCTGCGCCACGCTCACCTGCACATCCACCGTCACGCTATCCGGATTCTCAATCGTCACGCCATCCAGCATCAGTTCGCGCGTCTTGCGCGCCCGCAAAACTTTATCCGCAAACGCCAGTTCCACGCGCGTATTGATGCCCAGCAGTTCGCTCTCATCCGCCACCAGCACCGGTGCTACCGGATGCCCATGCCGCGTCAGAATCTCAATCATGTCGGTCAAATAATATTCTTTGGCCGCGTTGTTCGGCGTCACTTCGCCAATGAATTGCCAAAAGCGCTTCGCATCAAAGCAATACAAGCCGGGATTAATCTCGCGAATCTTCAACTGCTCCGCGTTCGCCGATTTCTGCTCCACAATCGCCGCTACCAACCCCTGCGCATCTCGCACAATGCGCCCATAGCCCGTCGGGTCAGCCGTCTCTGTCGTCACAATCGCTCCGCCCGAAGCCTTCCCGGGCGCCTGCGCCGTTTCCACCAACTTCAGTAGCGTTTCCGGCCGCAGCAACGGCCCATCGCCATTCAGAATCAACAACTGGCCGCTGTCGGCTTCCGCCTCCGGTCGCGCGCACAACACCGCATGCCCAGTACCTTTCTGTTCCTTCTGCTCGGCAAAGCGAATGCCTTCTTCCGTCACGCTCGCCCGCACCTGTTCCGCCTGGTGGCCCACCACTGCAATAATTCGTTCCGCCGGCGCCACGTGCAGAGCCGCACGAATAATGTGGTTCAGCAGCGTGTCACCGCCCGCCTCATGCAGAACCTTCGCCTTCTTCGATTTCATCCGTGTCCCAAGCCCCGCGGCCAGAATCACGACTGTCACATTTTTTTTCATTTCAACTGTAAGGCCTTCGCGGCCAGCACTTCTTTGCGCACTTGAAACGCGCGCGACCGGCTCGCCAGATCCAACACTACATCTGCCAGCGCCGCCGGGTCATGCCTGATCCGCTGCTGCGCCACCGCTGACTCAGATACTAAATCGGCGGTTACGATCTTCACCCCTAGTTTATCGAGCGCCTCAAAGTCGTTTTCTACCGGCTTCACCTTGTCGCGCTCGTACCGCCGCTGCAAAGCCGGCGAAATCGGCGCGCTGTTCACCACCACGCAATCGATAATCTTGCGCTTCGCGTGCGCCAGAATCACCTTTACGTGTTGCGACGCCGTGAAGTTAATCGTCTCGCCCGGCTGCCACATCAGGTTCACGAAGTACACTTTCATCGCCGGCGATTTTTCAATCGCCTCCGCCATACCCTTCACCAGAATATTCGGCACAACGCTGGTATAGAGTGACCCCGGGCCCAACGTAATCAGATCTGCGTTCGCCAACGCCGCCAATGCATCGGGCAGCGGTTTGCAGGCTGCTGGATGCAGGCGAATCTTGCGAATCGGTTTCTTGCTTTTGCTGATCGTACTCTCGCCGCGCACCACCGTCCCGTCGGTCAAAACTGCCTCTAACGTCACGTTCGCCGCAGTCGCCGGATAGATGTGTCCACGGATCGCCAGAATCTCCGATGACAATTTCACGGCTTGCGCGAAATCCCCGGTGATCTGATGCAGCGCCGTCAGAAATAAGTTGCCGAAGCTGTGCCCCTTCAGCCCTCGCCCACTGGCGAATCTGTAGCGAAACAATTGTGAGAGCAACGCCTCATCTTCCGAAAGCGCCGTCATGCAATTGCGAATATCGCCTGGCGGCAAAATGTCGAAATCGCGCCGCAGCCGCCCGGAACTCCCGCCATCATCGGAAACCGTCACCACGGCCGCAATATCAACCAGCGGCACACCGCTCTCCGGTTGCCGTTGACTGCCAATCGCAAATTTCTTAACGCCCGATAGTAAGGTGGAGAGCCCGGTGCCCCCACCAATGGAGACAATCCGCAACGGAGCTTTAAGCCTGCTCTGTTGCTGGTGCGACACGCGGGTTAGGCTCGGCATGGCCCAAAGTCGCTCATGTATTGTTCGGCCAAGATCGCCCGTTTCGCCAGTGTTACGGCGTTAACGGCGTTTCTTGGGCTTCTCTTCTTCTTCGTCTGGATAAACGGGAACCGAATCTAAATCTTCGGCTTCGAAGACCTGACCGCAGTCCAGGCATCGGACGTAGTCAATCCCGTCCCGCCGGTGCAAAAATTCGGTTCGCTCGTGCTGACAACCCTGCATAGCGAAATAACAACTATTCTAGACTGAGTGACATAACTGTCAAGTAGCTAAACGGGATTTTTTTATCCAATCGCTTCACCGGCCCTAGTTGTGGAACTTCCTCTTCCTTTAAATCTCGACCCTCACTCGCCCGAGTTGGCGGCGGCCATCGCCTCGCTACCCGAATCTCGCGGAGTCTATTCATTCTCTCTCGCAGGGAATCTGGTTCCCCACCTGGGCTGGTCTCTCAACCTCAGGCGCAGACTAACCAGGCTGCTCATCCCATCCTATACTGTCGGGGAGCACGGTTTGGCGCGCCACTTCCAAAAAGCCGTTTCCGTCTCTTGTTGGCCCGCCGGTTCCCGTCTGGAAGCGTCGCTGCTTCTCTATCTCGTCACCCGCCAACATTTTCCCGAAGACTATCTCAAACGCCTCCGCTTGCGCCTGCCCTGGTTTCTCGCCTTGGATTCCCTTGACGCATTTCCCCGTCTCGAAATTGTCAATCGCCCGCGCCGCCGCCATACCAATGCCTATGGTCCGTTCTTCAGCCGCGATCTAGCGCAAACGTACGAACAAGAAATAGAAGCGCTGTTTCAGGTGCGCCGCTGTACCGAAACTCTCGCTCCCTCGCCCGATCACCCAGGTTGCATATACGGCGAGATGAATCAGTGTTTACGCCCCTGCCAGTGCGCCGTCAGTCGCGAGGAATATGCCGCCGAAGTATTACGCCTCGATGAATTTCTCGCCACCAATGGTAAAACCGCCACCGCCGCTTTGACCACTGCTCGCGAACGAGCCGCGCACGAACTCGATTTCGAGCAAGCCGCCCAGCTCCACAAGCGCCTCGAAAAAGTGAACGACGCCATTGCCAGCCGCGATAGCGTCATCGCTCCCCTTGATAATTTCAACGGCGTCGCGTTAACCCGCGGTATTGTTGAACAGGAATGCCGTCTGTGGCCTATGCAGGCGGGCTGCTGGCAGAATCCTTTAGTTCTGCACTTCAACACCATGCAGCCCGGCGCTCGCTCGCTTGATCAAGAGCTTCGTGAGAAATTGGCGCAGTCCTTGGCCGCGCCAACCAGCGCCGCGCCTGCCGCCCAGCAACGCATCGAACACCTCGCCGTTTTTTCGCGCTGGTATTACTCTTCCTGGCGCGACGGCCATTGGTTCCCGTTCTCTAAAATCGAAGATCTCAACTACCGCCGCCTCGTCCGCGAAATCTCAAATTTAAGCCGCGCGTGATAGCTTATTGCCTATATGGCCGAACACGAAGAAGTAGAAGAACACGTACACCATGCCAAGGAACCTTTCGACAAACTCGTGGCCGGGACCATGGCTGGTGTCGCCGCCTTGCTCGCCATCGTTTCCGTTTTCGGGCAGCACTTCAATGCCGAAAAGCTACTCGATCAGCAAAAAGCCTCCGATCAGTGGTCGTTCTATCAGGCGAAAAACATCCGCTCTTATGTAGCCGGTGCCACCATTGAACTGATGAAGCAAGGCAAGACCGAAGCTCCGGCCGCCGCCGAAAAGTACGCCAAGGACATCGAACGTTACAACAAAGACATGGAAGGCATTAGCAAAGACGCCAAAGCCTTGGAAGAAGAAAGCAAGAGCGCCGGTGAACGCGCCGAAAGCTTCCACATGGGCGAAGTCTTTTTGGAAATCGGCATCGTCCTGTCATCCCTTGCGATCTTGACCAAACGCAAGCCGTTCTTCATCGGCGGTGCCGCCGCCTCTGCCGTAGGCCTCGTCCTAGCGCTCAAAGCCTATTTGATGAAGTAGGTTCTATCTGCTCTTCAAGGAGCGCGCCCTCGACCTCCACCTGAGGTGGATAATCCCTGAGAAGTTTATCGACACTCCATCCCCGGTGATCCAACAAATACGCCACCAGCAAATTGAACCGCAAGTAGAGGCCTGACTTCTTGTAGTCCATCAGCGGCGATTCACGAACTAAATCGCGCACAGCGTTCTTGTATTGGAAGCTGGTCCCTTTACCGACATAATCTGCATACCCTTCACGCACATATTGCGGCAAGATAGCAAAACGTAGCGCGTCCAGTGCCTCGCCCGTGAGTTGGTGAGTGACTTCATGCGCAATGAAATAGTCGAGCGGTCGGTCTCCAAAAATCGGTGTTCCGAGCGGCGAGATCACTTGGTTGCCGTCAATATTCGCATCTCGCAGAAAACGTTAGGGCTAATTGGATTGGGCGAGACGCCGCCCGCCCCATAGTCTTTGTTAAAAAACAAAACCTGTCGCCAGCGCGCGTTGCAAACGAAGATGGAGTGGTCTTCACTGCTCTTGTAAAGCGGAGATTTTGCAAGTTTTCCCGCTGCGATTTCCAACACATGTTCGGCTGCCACCCTTGAAAATGGCCGATCGGAGTACAGGATCAAATGATGAGCGGCGAGCGAATAGGAAAACAAAGGCTCGGGAAAAATCAACAGCGTCACGAAGGCTGCGAAAAACGTAAACGCCGCAACCGTGATTTTAATCAGCAGCGCCTTCCACGTGAACATGGCTGAGTTTGATGCTAACAAACTGGGTGTCTCAAAGACCCCATCATTCTAGCCAAGGATCTCGTCGATCTCCCCGCCTGTCATCGAACGTAACGTGCCGGGACGCTTCGCTGGCACAAGCGGCAAATGAACCTTCGTCCCGTCGGTCGCGTTCGTACCCACAGGACCAACCGCTCTTTGGATAACTTGCAAAATCACGGCCTCTATGCTGGAGCCCTCTTGACCGGCACGGCTCTGGAGCGCCGCAAAAATCGGCTGGGGCAAATCAATGGTGGCCCTCATGTTCTCAGTGTCTCACGCACGAAAGGCAAAATTCACCCGCCCGTCGCCTCTATCCGAGTTCCACCAATGATGCTAAAACAAACGTTGTCACCTTGAAAGTGATCGCTCGAAAGCTCACCTCCGCCAAAAAACGCGCCCCATTCTTTCGACGTAAATAAAAATCCTCCTCTACCCATGGCATTTGGCTCGTGGATTCGGAAATCACAGACGCCAAATCCAAACGACGGCCAGTCTCGCGGGCCATTACGCACAACCTTTCCAGTTTCTCCCCCGGCAAAGAATTTCGCTCATAACCGAGTACGCTTTCAATCCGCGGGTTGGCGTAAACGACGCCGCCATTGGCATTGAGCAGCATCATCGCGGCTGGAAAACCTTCGATGAGCTTGACCAAACGCTCTAGATCGCGCGCCTCGTGCAGTTTAAGCCTTTCAACATGGCCAACAGTTAGTTCCTGGGCGTGGGCTGAAGCCGTCTTAGTCCTATAGACAG
>Ga0302319_10009204_pt1 | contig 19047 bp, 13 predicted proteins | sample Bog_T0_2_FD_203319 | JGI IMG/M metagenome (GOLD analysis project Ga0302319, IMG submission 203319) | Peat permafrost microbial communities from Stordalen Mire near Abisko, Sweden - Bog_T0_2 | ecosystem: Environmental > Terrestrial > Soil > Wetlands > Peat | place: Sweden: Abisko, Stordalen Mire... | reverse complement strand
GATCTGCCGGTGCGCCGCGTCGTTCTCTACAAGAATGGCGTGGGCTACTTCGAGCATGAAGGCCGCGTCACCGGCAACCAGGCCCTCACCATCGACTTCACCTCCTCGCAGCTCAACGACGCCCTTCAGTCGCTCACCGCGCTCGACCTCGGCGGAGGCCGCATTGCCGGTGTCGGCTACAACTCCACCACGCCGCTCGATCAGCAGTTGAAGAACATCCCCCTCGGACTCGACGGCCAGCCATCCACGGAAGACCTCTATGGAGCGCTGCGCGGCGCACGCGTCGAGGTCTCCGGCCCCGGCGAGGCGGCGATCTCGGGACGAATCGTCAGCTACGAAACGAGATCCCAGAAGACGAGCGCAGGCGACACAGTGGAGCGCGCGTTCCTCACGGTCGTGAGTGATGCCGGCGCGGTGCGCACCTTCGAGCTCGCCGGCGCGACCAGCGTGCGCATCATCGACGGTGGCCTGCGCCGCGATCTGGACGAATACCTCGCGCTGCTCGCCTCCACGCAGAGCCAGCAGGTGCGGCATCTCACGCTGCAGGCCGAGGGCACGGGCGCCCGCGACATTCGGGTGAGTTACATCAGCGAAGTGCCGGTGTGGAAGAGCACCTACCGGATCGTCTTCTCGAACGACAAATCGAGCGCGCCAGGCTCGGGACCCGAGACGGCGATTCTCCAGGGATGGGCCGTCGTCGACAACACCGTCGGCTCGGACTGGGACAACGTGCAGATTTCCTTGGTGGCTGGCGCGCCGCAGAGTTTCATCGAGCCGCTCTCGCAGCCCATCTACACGCAGCGGCCGGAAGTGCCGGTCCCCGAGGCGGCGAACATTGCGCCGGTCACGCATGAAGGGGCGGTGGAACCAGCGCCGCCCCCGCCGCAGGCATCGGAAACCGTTACTGTTCAGTCGTTGGGCCAACTCGAAACAGCGCAGCCCATGCTTCGTGCGCAGATCAACGGACGAGCAACGGGCGGCGTCGGTTCCGGCTCCGGCGGCGGCATCGGCTCCGGCGGCGGCGTCGGCGGGGGAATGTATGACCGCATTGGGGGCATTTCCCTTCAGGACGAAACCGCCAGCGCCAGCTCCGCCAAGTTCGACGACTACTTCGAGTACACGCTCGCCCAGCCGGTCACCATCCACAAGAACGAGTCGGCCCTCGTGCCCGTTCTCCAAACGAACGTCCAGGCCGATCGGGTCACGCTCTATAACGCGGCCAATCCCGTGCCTCTCCGCGCGCTCTGGCTCACCAACTCCGGCAATTCGACGCTGGACCGCGGCAGCTTCTCCCTCTTCGACCACGGCGAATTTGCCGGCGAGGGCATCACCGATACGATCCACGCCGGAGAAAAGCGGCTGCTCTCCTACGCCGTCGATCAGGCCGTGCACGTCACGACCGAAGGCCATCTGAACTCCTCGCACCTGCGCCACATCACCGTGCACGACGGCTACCTGGTCGAGCGCAACGAGGAGATTCGCGAGGTCACCTACGTCGTCCACAACGCAGCGTCGGACGCGCGCACCGTCCTCGTGGAGCATCCGGTGCAGAACGGCTGGAAGCTGACCTCCGAGGTCAAGCCCGTCGAAACGACCGCGACCCTGTATCGCTTCAGCGTTGCCACGCAGGCAGGAGAAACGGTCCGATTGCACGTCGGCGAGGATTACTCCGGCCCTTCGCGCTGGCAGCTCACCAATCTCTCAGACGATCAGCTGCAGATCATCCTCTTCAGCAGCGGCGACCGCGCCGCGGTTGAGAAGGCCCTCGCGCCGGTCCTTGCCGCGCGCGCCAAAGTCCACGATCTCGACACGCAGATCAACGAAAAGCAACAGGAGATCGACCGCCTGGCCGCGGACCAGAAGCGTCTGCACGATAATCTCGATGGATTAAAGGACAGCCCGGAAGAACGTGCCCTGGCGCGCCGCTATGCGGGCGAGATGAATACCGACGAGGATCAGCTCCAGTCCCTGCGCAAGGACCAGGGCGATCTCGAACAGCAGCGCAAGACCGCGCAGCAGGCCCTCGACGAGGCGATCCGGAAGCTGGATGTGGACGAAGACGTGTAGGGGAAGCTATTTCCCCGCCTCGCGGATATCTTCAACGTCCAGCAGGTCGCGGGGACGTCCTGCGGCGAGCTTGGAAGCAATCAGATCGTCTTTGGAAATGAAATACGCCACGTCGCCGGTCGCCTGATCGATGACCCCTTCCACGCGGTGCAACCAGGCCGTGTCGAAATCCACTCCATCAATCGCCGGAAGAATATCGACGGCAACCGGCGGATTGCCAAACCGGATGAACTTTGCCGGGTTTGCGAGGTCGGCCACAGAAACTCCCTCCATCGGCGCACCAAAACGCGCAAGCGCAGCGTGCGCGGCCCTGGCATTTTCCGGGTCAGCCTTAACGAAAATGTCGAGGTCCTTCGTAGCGCGAGGCTGAGCGTGGAAAGAAACGGCGTAGCCACCGACGACCAGGTATTTAACGCCGTGGGCGTGGAAGGACCGCAATAGTTCTTTGAAGTCTGGGAACATCCGGCAGAGATTCCTTCATCGCATAAACGGCACGGGTGATTTCGGAGACCGCGTCCATCCGCTCATAGACGGGGCGGCTTTGCCAGTAGCGGAACTCGTCCGCCTTCATCTCTGCAAAGCTGTTATACACGCGGATGGCGGAACTCATGCTTTGTTGTAGCATTCAGCGGCTCCAGCTTCAATGACGACTATTGCCTACTCCCACTCCCTGCTGTTACGGCGCTTCGATCAGCTCCATCTTGCCGTCGCGCTTGCGGTGGAGGACGCACACCGTCCCCTCGTTGTTGCGGAAAACAAAAACGTCGCGGTCGCGAAACTCCGCTTCCTTCACCGCCTCTTCAATGGTCATGGGCCGCAACGCCACCGAATCCGCGGATCGCACCACGTGCGGCTCGGGGATCGGACGCGTCGCCGGGAAGGTATGGACCGTCACGGGAACCATCGTCCGCGCCGCGCGCCTGCCGTTTTTCACTGCAGCCGCCGGAATTTCCGGCTCCGACGACTCCGAGCGTATCCGGCTGGCTCTGCGCGGGCGCACCGGCAGAATCTCAGCCTGCAACTTCTCTTCCTTCGGCTGCCGCTTGATCGCATTCATCCGCTTCCGGTAGCGGATCGCCTGGGTCTCGGCGCGGTCGAGTGCTTCGCGCAACGCCGACTCCATGTTGTTGGATTCGGCAAACCCGACCAGCTTGCCCGCCCGCATCCTGACGGCTACGTCGGCGGTCTTCCGATATTTCTCCGAGGTCAGCACGATGTGCGCGCCCACCATTTTCGGCAGCACCTTGCCGATGCGCTCAATCGCCTCATCGCCCAGCCGGCGCAGCGCCGGCGTCACGGTGACCTGCCTTCCTGTGTACTCAACCTGCATGGGAAAGCTCCTCTCCGGGGAGAATACCGCACCCTAGCCGCGGACGCGCCGCTGATGCGTGCTGGGAATCCGCAAATCCTCGCGGTATTTGGCCACGGTCCGCCGCGTTACGTCGATACCCTGTTTCTGCAGCATGGCCGCGATCTGATCGTCGGTCAGCGGCTTGCGCGGGTCTTCGTCTTCGATCAGCTTCTTCACCTTGCGCTTCAGCAGCATCAGCGGCGTGCCCGCGCCCTCCGGCCCGTTCACCGCCTCCGAGAAGAAGAAGCGCAGCTCATAGACGCCCTGCGGCGTGTGCACGTATTTGCTCGAAACCGCGCGGCTCACCGTCGAGGGGTGAACGCCGATTTCCTCCGCTACGTCCTTGATCATCATCGGCCTCAGCGCTTCCACGCCCTTTTCCAGAAACTCGGGCTGGCGCCGCACAATCGCCTCGCAGGTGCGCAGAATCGTGTTCTTCCGTTGCTCGATGTTCCGCATCAGCTGCAGTGCCGAGCGATACCGCTCCTTCACATAATCCTTGACATCTTTTTCCGCGCCATCCTGGGTCAGCAGGCGCCGGTAGCCCTGGTTCAGCCGCAACGTGGGCAGGTCTTCCTCGTTCATCGCGACCACCCATTCATCGCCGCGCTTCACAAACGCCACATCGGGCTCAATCAACCGCGCCTCGCTGCGGTTGTAGCGCTGCCCGGGCCTCGGATCCAGCGTGCGGATAAAGTCGATCGCCCGCTGCGTCTCCTCCACCGTCTTACCCAGCACCCTGGAAAGTTCGCGCGGATCGCGCTTCTGCAGCAGCAGCATGTGCGCGTCGATAATCTGCCGGGCCAGCTCGAAAATCTGCAGGCGACTGCTCTCTTCGGACTGGGCGGCCTCCGGTTTTGCGCTTGTGCCATGGGCGCCTGTGCCATTGGGTGCCGCGTGCGCGGCGGCCTGCACCGCCAGGGGCGCCAGATGACCCGCCGTTCCCGCTCCGTTCAGCCCATGCAGTTCAGGCGTCCCATTCAGCCCATTCAGTTCTGGCGCAGAATGCGATTCCCCGTCCGGATGCACCTCTGCGACAAATTCGGCTCCAGCTACCCTGGGAGTTGCTCCGTTTCCGCCGTTGCCACCGGGGCGGCCCGCGCTTCGATGCGCGCCCTCCGGTGTGGCGCGTCGATTGGCTGCCGCGGCTTTGCTGAAAATCAGCTCGAATTCCTTCCTCTGCGCCTCCACCTGCACCAGCAAACAATCGCGCAGGTCGCGCGTGCCCACGCCGAGCGGATCCAGTTGCCGGACCACCTCCATCGCCGTCAGTAAATGGCCGCGCGCCCGATCCGTCATTGCCGGGGGCAGCTCAGCGATTCGCTCGTAAACGTTCTTTGCGCCTTCCACCGCCTCCGGCTCCATCTGCTCGCGCAGGTACCCGGCGAGCAATTCATCGTCCGTCGCGGTCAGATAGCCGTCTTCGTTCAGATTGCCGATGATGTATTCAGCCGCCTCGCGCACGGCGGGCGTGAGGCTCAGGGCGCCCAGCTGCCAGAAGAGATGGTCGGTCAGCGTTCCAGGAGCTGAGAGGAAATTCTCGATCGACGGCTTTTCGATCTCTTCGTAATTGTTGGGCGACCGGAATCCCGGATCGAGATAATCCTGAAAATACGAGCCGAAGTCGATCTCGTCGAAGGGATCCTTCTCTTTGGCTTCGGGTTCGGCCTCGGTGACGGTCTGGGTTTCAACTGGCCGATCGCGGTCTTCTTCGGCGCGGGCCACGTCGTCCAGAAGGGGAACCGTCTCTTCCATCTCCTCCAGAACCGGATTTTCCGCAATCTCGGCCTGGATCATCTCCTTCAGCTCCAGCTTGTTCAGCGCCAGCACGCTGACCATCTGCATCAGTCCCGGCGTCAGAATCTGCCGTTGTGCGACCTTCAGACTGAGTTTTGGTTGAAGAAGCACCATACCCTTTCCAAACTACCGCTTGCCCAGAGTTTACATCCGACAGCCGATGGCGTGTAGCAATTCCGATGCCGTTGCCCTAACTGGCTGTTCCCAAAGTAATTACACCATCAGGGGATGGCTAAACCGAGCATCCCCATGCAGCCCCGGCCCCGGATCGGCGATCATCCGGGCCGCCCCTGGCTTTACCCCAGGGAAAAGCTCTCACCCAGATAGACGCGCCGCACTTCCGGATCATTCCCCAGCTGCTCGGGCGTGCCGTGCCGGAAGATGCGCCCCTCGTTGATGATGTATGCGCGATCGGTGACCGAAAGCGTCTCGCGGACATTGTGGTCGGTAATCAAAACCCCAATGCCGCTGGTTTTCAAATCGAAGATGATCTCCTGGAGATCCAATACCGCGATGGGATCGATTCCCGAAAAGGGCTCGTCCAGCAGGATGAACACAGGCTGGATGCAGAGGCAGCGAGCGATTTCGACCCTCCGCCGCTCGCCACCCGACAGCGCATAGCCACGCGTCTTGCGGATATGTCCGAGGTTCAGTTGCTCGATCAGCTTCTCCGCACGGGCTCGCCGCATCTCCGGCGCAATCGGCTGCACTTCCAGCACCGCCAGAATATTTTCTTCGACCGTGAGCTTCCGGAACACCGAAGGCTCCTGCGGGAGGTAACTGATTCCATGTTGGCGCGCGCGCAGATACATCGGCACATTGGTGATGGCCTCGCCATCCAGCAGAATCCTTCCGCCGTCCGGCTGGATGAGGCCCACAATCATGTAGAAGCTGGTTGTTTTCCCCGCGCCGTTTGGACCGAGCAGCCCGACCACTTCGCCTTCAGTGACCTCGACGCTCACGCCATGAACCACCTGGCGCCCGCTGTAGGACTTGCTGATCTCGTCGGTGGACAGCTTCCGCATGCGTCTTTGTCCAGCTTATAGGTCGAGCCGCGCCGCTGGCAAAAATGGATCGGCGCTCGGATCCCCGCGCATGTCGAAACCCTATTTCGGCGCGCGGGTTTCGGTCACCGCGCTGGATTTCCCGCCACTTACCACTACGTTGTCATCCTGGTTGTTGAAGATGAGCGCCTCCCCTGTCGTCGTGCCATGCATCTGATCGAGGATCAGCGGAGGCGCCGCGGCCGTTCCAGTCAGCACATACTTGCCATCGTCCGCCGTGTATACGAGCTTCTCGCCCGTTCCTTTGCGCCCCGGCTGTGCAAACACCACATGTCCCGCCGCAATCAGATGATCCAATTGAGAATTGGTCTGGCCTCCAGGAGCACTTGCACCGGGCTTCGGGGAGTTCTGGCCCGTTTTTTGATTCTCTGGCGCTGGTTTCAGGAATACCACTGCATCGTCGGCGTGAATCGCCTCGTTCCCCTGCTCCGCGGTCACCGTTCCGAGGAAGTCGCCCTGCCGTTTCTTGTCGGAGTAGACCAGCGTCTGGCTGTGCACGCGCACCACGCTCGGCTGCGTCGCTCCCATCCCCGATGTGAAGTTCACGTTCACCACCGGAGCGGTCCCTGTGCCTTCACCCCACGCCCGCAGTGAATTTTGATTGCGGTCGATCGCGATGGCCGGGGCCAGCAGCGAATCAGCATCCTGCCACATCCGCGCCGGCGTTTGCGCCGACCCGTAGAACACATCGCGATTCGTCGCGTGATCCATCGTCGCTCGCTCCGCGATCACATGGACCGGGCCATTGCCCCCGCCGAATCCGACTGCGGGCGCTGCATTCTGCGCGTTGGTCCCGCTCTTCTGTTGGGTATAGGTGGCCTTCACGTTGCCGTTCGCCCTGGCGTTCTGCGTATCGCGATAATAGTCAATCGAGTCGGCTGCGATCTGCATCGTCTCGCTGTCCGTGATCCTTGGAGCTCCGCTCAGGTGCATCACCTGTTCCGCCGCATGATAATCAGCATGCCGCGCCCAGCCCATCAGCTTCGCCGGCTCCGTCGCCGCCCCCGGCTTTTTCGCCGGATTCTCCGTCAGCTCTACGTTTCCGTCCTGCGTCGCCGTCTCCAGCGCCGTCTGCAAGGCCGGAGATCCGCCGCTTTTCCTTCCTCCCGCCTGACTCAGCTGCCCGGCCGCTGTCCTCGGTTGCTCTCCGAACGTCGCATGCAGCACGTCGCCTTTCGTCGTGTCCTCGGACCCGTCCGTCGCCGATTGCAGCACCACCGTATGCCCCGTCCCATCCAGCACGCGTAGCGTGTTCCCCTCACCCAGCGTCGCCACCAGGCGATCGCCGCTGATCCGCGTGGTCTGCTCCGGTCCTTTCGATGGCATCTGCCGGGACGTCACTACCGGGCTGCCTTCTGCAATCGCCTTGCGTGCCTCCACCCGCTGTCCTGGCTGTCCTGCAGCAAACTCGACATCCAGTTTTCCCGCGTGCATCTCCTTCCGCGCATGCCCGCGCGGATCCTTCGCAAGCCCGCTGATGTCCTCCTGAAAAGTCACATCCTGCCGAAACTCCGCATGCTGCAATGTCGCCTTTTTCTGCTTCCCTGCCAGGGCGGCCGCAAACAGAAGCGTTCCGTTGTTCGCGGACCCATGCATCGTCTCGTTCTCGCGTTGCGAGTCAAACCGCACCCCTCCGGCAAACTCCGCCTGCGTTGGCTGGCTTTTCTGATTCATCTGAATATGTGCCGTCGCGGATTCCATCGTTGCGCCGGTGTCGGTCTTCATGCGCACATGGCCCTGCGCGTCCACCTTCTCGGTGGTCCCGTCCTTGCGGAAACAGATGACCGCCTGATCCGCCCTTCCCTCTTCGGTGTCGTAGTTCAACGATGCGCCCACAAGGAACGCCTGGTAGGACGCGCGCAGCAGCGTGGCGTGCGCCGCTTCAATGACCGCCGCCTTCCCGTTGCTGCTGGTAGTGATGTGAACCTGGCTGTTGAGCACAATCACGCCAGTCCTGGAGTTGTAGTCCGCACCCACCGCGCTCCCCGCCCCGCGCGGCAAATGGAACTCGACCTCCTGCGTGGTGGTCGCGTCACCTGTTTTCTGCGCGAAGGTCAATCCCCTGGTTCGCACGCGAATGGTATTGCTGTCGCCATCGCCGCCCGCCCCAGTCTGCGGCATCGCGGCGTCGGTCCCCTGCAGCTCAATGTCTACGTCGCCCTGGCTCATCGCCAGTCCGCGATTCTGGTCGTAGTCGAAATCGCTTCCGAAGATGCGGTCCGTGCGCCCCGATCCAGGCGGCCCGTACACGGTGATGTCCACGTCGTGCAACAACACGTGTCCGGACTTCATTTGCATTTCTTTCGAGGCCTTCAGCGTGAACAGCGGATGACCCTGGCTGCTTTGGGTGTAACTGAACCCGTTCGTGGTCTGCTGGATATCGACGCCCAGCCGCCCAGGCAGGTCCTTTTCGATGTGCCGGAAGCGATAGCGCCCGTAAAAGAAAAACCCGGCAACCACCGCCAGCAGCAGGGCCGCCGCCATGACAATCCACCGGCGCAGTCCCTGAATCGTGACACGCATACCAGCTTTATCTTCTCATTCCAGCCCGTAGCGGGTCGGCGGTGACCAGGTGCGAAAGACGAACCGACAGCGGTCCACCCGCTACCGGCTACCGGCTGCTTCTACTCCATCCGCAGCGCGACCATCGGATCGACGGCTGTGGCCCGTTGCGCCGGCAAGGCCGATGCAATCGCCACCATGAGCGCGGTCAGCAGCAGCGCCCCGGCCATCGTCACCGGATCCCAGGTACTCACTCCATACAGCTGGCTGCGAAACAGCTGCGCCAAAGCTACCGTGGCCGGCAACGCCACCAGCGCGGCAGCTCCTGCGATCCACGCCATTTCGCGCACCACCAGGCCCACGAGTGTCCGGCGCGGAGCACCGAGCGCGAGACGCACCCCAATCTCCCGCGTGCGGCTCTGCGTCGAATACGCAAGCACCCCATACAGTCCCACCGCCGCCAGCAACGCCGCCAAAACCGCGAATCCCGCAGCCAGCAGCGCGAGCGCTCGCTCGTTCGAAGCGCTGATGGCCATCACCGCATCCATCGGCCGCAGATCCTCGACGACCAGCGTCGCATCCAGATCGTGGATCGCTTTGCGAATTGCCGGTTCCACAGACTCCGGCGCCTGCCCTGTACGCACATACAAATCGAGGCCCGTCGGATGATCATTCTGCAGCCACGGCCGGTAAACCGCCGGTCCGATTGGCGTCCGTAAATCCGTGTGCCGAACATCGCCGACGACGCCGACGATTGTCGTATCCGGCTTGTCTTCTTCGCCGACCATCCTGCCCAGCGCGTTCTGCGCCGACCCATAGAAGTGCATTGCGAACGCCAGATTTACCACGGCCACATTTGGCGCGGTCTTTGCATCGGCAACGGTGAACTCGCGCCCCGCCAGCAGCGGTTGGCGCAGGGTCGCGAAATATCCCGGAGTTACCCAGGGCGCCTCATAGTCGGTGCTTTCGCCTTCGGCCGGCTTGTGACCCTGGATCACGTACCCGTCGATTTCGTTGTCCCCTTCCAGCTCAGGATCGGTTGTTCCCGCAGCCGACGCCACTCCGGGAATGCTTCGCAGCGCATCGAGGGCCGCGTTCATGATCTCCGGCGCGCGCGCTTCGTTATAGCCGGACATCGCCGGATCGAGGCCAAAGGTGACCAAATGATTCGTGTCGAAGCCGACCGCCTGATCGCGGAGGTTGGTCAGCGTCCGCACAAACAATCCCGCTCCGCCCAGCAACAGGACGCTCAGCGCAATCTGCAGGCCGACCGCCGCCTTGCGCAGGAACTGCGTCTTCTTCGAAGCCGTTCCCGTGCTTTGCCGCAGCGCTCCCGCCAGATCGGGGCGCAGGAAGTGCATCGCCGGCGCGATGGAAAACAACAGGCTCACGATCATCGCCAGTCCCAGCGCAAACAGCAGGACCCGCGCATCGAGGTTCGCCGAATACGGCTCAGCCCCCGGATCGGCATGGGTCATCAGGCGCACCAGCGTGATGGCGAGCACCGGCGAAAGCGCCAGTCCGGCGGCCGCTCCCGCAGCGCCGAGCATTCCTCCCTCGATCAGCAGCTGGCGCACGATGCGCGCGCTCTTCGCCCCCAGCGCATAGCGCATCGACATCTCCCGTACCCGCGCCGACGACCGCAGCAGCAGCAGCGTCGCCACATTCAGCGTGCACATCGCGATCAGCAGCCCCGCCATGCTCAGCAAAATCACCAGCGGCGTCTGGAGATCCATGCGGCTCGGCGAAAATCCCATGGAATCGTCCTTCACCAGCAACGTGGATTTATCGACAAATCTCTCGCGAAACTGCGGCGACGCCGATTTGTACAGCGTCAGCTCGACGCTGCGCAGAGCGTGCCACAGCGGCGCCAGGCTCGCTTGTGCCTGCTCTGCCGATACGCCGGGCTTCAACCGCGCCACCACCGTCAGCCAAACCGACTGGTGATTATCGAGATCGTGGTTCTTCGCCCGCGATGGCATCGCGATAGCTTCCATGGTCACGGGCACAAAGACGGCCGGGCGATAACCGCCAATGGCGGTATGAAAGTTCTGCGGCGCGACCCCGACAATGGTGAACGCATGTCCGTTAACGAGCAGCGTCTGTCCCAACACTTCGCGCGACCCTGCCAGATGGTTGCGCCAATAGTCGTAGCTCAGCACCACCACCGGGTTCGCATCCCTCGCGGTCTCATCGGCGGATGTGAACAGGCGGCCCGCAGCCGGATTCAGCCCCAGCACCTGAAAGTAGTTTCCGCTGACCACTTCGGCGTGCTCGTTCTCGGCTTGATTGTGCCAGGAAAGACCCACGTTCGTGCGCATGGTCCCCACCACGCCGCTGAACGCCTGGTTGCGCTCGCGCAGATCTCGATACATCGGATAGGAAAAATAATTGCCTGTGCCGCCGCCGAAACTGCTCATCGAGCCGGAAAAGCTGCCGTGCCACTCCAGCCGCACCAGCTCCTTCGGCTTCTCCACTGGGAGCAGGCGCAGCAACACCTGATCGAACATGGTGAAGATCGCTGTCGTAGCGCCAATGCCCAAAGCCAGGGTCACAATGGCCGTCACCGCAAAACCCGGCGACTTTCGCAGCTGCCGCCACGCATATTTCAAATCAGCGAACATTCTATTTCTCCTGGATCCGAAGGAAATGGGGACACCACACCGAGGGCGTCAGCGGTTTACCCGCAGTTGCCATGCCATGTTTTTTTGTTGAAGCTGAAGCGCTTAGAGGGATCAGCGCGACCCCGTCCTGTCCGCTGACGGCACCGGTTGTTCGGAAGCGGACACGCCAAAGCCGCTAACCGCTTCTTAGCTCGCCGTGCGCTCGCTTCTCACGGTTGCCTGTTGCCTATTGCCTGTTGCCTGGCTTTATTTCTTGCCCCGCTTCAGGTCGTCCATCAGGATGATGGCTTCGGCAATCTCCCGCAGGGGCTTGCGTTTTTGCCGGCTTTGCTTCTGCAGCATCAGGTACGCGGCCTCTTCGTCGATGCTCAGCTCGCGCTGCAGAATGCCCTTCGCGCGTTCCATCACCTTGCGTGTCTCCAACTGCTCGGCCAGCTGCGACTTCTCATACTCCATGCGCGCCAGCTCGACTTCAGCGCCCACCAGATAGCCGATCATCGTGATCAGCTTAATCTCGCGTTTGGAATGGTGATGCGGCTCCCGGTGCTGCATGTTGATCGCGCCCACCAGCTTGCCCCTGCACAGGATCGGCACCGCCAGGAATGCTTCGAAGCGGTCCTCAGGCAGGCTCGGGAAGCGGGCGAACCTCGGGTCGGCCCAGGCCTTGGCGGGTAAGGCCACCGTTTGCCGATGCTCGGCCACCCAACCCGTCACGCCCTGACCCATATCCACGACCAGCCGGTCGACCACGTCCTCGTGCGGATTCTTCGAGGCCCGCAGCACCAGCTTCTCTTTTTCGAGCGCGTAGATGAAGCACGAGTCGCAGCGCACTGCCGCGGTCACCATCTCCAGCACCTTCTGCAGCACGTCGTGGAACGGATCGGCGGCCGCCATCCGGCTGCCGATCTCGTGCAGCAGATCGATGTCGCTTACGTCTTCGTGCGCGCTCACAAATTCGTCCAACTTCGTACTCCCCGAGAAAAGGCCCTGCCGCGTGTCAATGTTTTGTTTTGTATTTCTCTTCGTACCGCGTGCCAATGCAGATGACCCTCTTATCCTGGCACAAGATGCCGCCTTGCGCTCCAGTCTTTCTCCTGGAGCCGCGTTGCACGGCTCGGAGAGACGCACACGGGTTCGATGTCTTGCCGTGGCTCGATCAGGGACCCGTCTCTATTTGGGATGGATCTTCTGCCACAAGCGCGTTACCGCATTCCCCGGTACCGGAGCGGCGGACATCGGCTTCCCCGCCGCCGGCTTCTGCGCTGGCGCAGTCCCCGGCGGGGAGGGTGGCGGCGTGGCGCTTGCCGGCGTCCCCTTTTGGGGACTCGCGCCGGGATCGGGCGCGCTGGGCTGGGCCGCCGGCTTTTCCGCCGCATTCGTGGCCGGTGCGCCCTTCGCCTCGGCCTCCACCGATGCCGCTCCACCCCCTGTCTTCGCGGGCTGTTTTGCGCCAGCATCCGCGCCCGGCGCTCCTGGGTTGCCGGGAACCGCCGGCGCATCCTCCGTCAGATACTGCACGATCAGGGAAATCCTCCGGTTCGAGGGGTCCATGGGATTCGCCGGAACCCGCAGCTTCTGATCCGCATACCCACGCACCTGCGATACCTGATCCTTGCGCAGCCCCGCATTCTGCATCACGCGGCGCGCTGCGTTCGCCCGGTCCGTGGACAGCTCCCAGTTCCCGTACCCATCCGCCGATGCGTAGGGCTGCGCATCCGTATGCCCCTCGATCGATACCCGGTTAGGTAAGTCCCCCAGTTGCTGCGACAACATCTTCAGCAACTCCTGTCCGTTCTGATTCAGCCTCGCGCTCCCGGTATCGAAGAACGTCCCGTCTTTGGTCTCGAGCAGCTCAATCCGCAGCCCCTCCGGCGTGATGGTGATCTGAATCGCATTCTGCAGCGACTTCAGATCGGTCATCTTCTTAATGGTTGCTTCAATCTTCTCCTTCAACTGCGAAACGTTATCTTTCGTGATCGCCAGGTTGTCGTCCGTCCCTGCCTGGTCGGAGCCCGTCATCGTCGATTTTCCCCGTGGGTCGTTGAAGTAGCCCGCCACCGCCTGCCGGATCTTCACGTTCGCGTTCATCAGCCACAGCACGATGAACAGCGACATCATCGCGGTCACGAAGTCGGCGTAGGCGACCTTCCACGCTCCGCCGTGATGGCCGCCGTGGCCGCTCTTCTTCTTGACGATGATGACTTTCGATCCCGACATGCGCGCGCCTCACGCCACCTGATCTTTGGCGGCCGCCGCTCCGCCGTGATTGCGGCATGCCTCTTCCACTTCGGCGAACGTCGGCCGGATGTGCGCCGGGATCGCCCTGCGCCCCATCTCAATCGCCACCACCGGCGGCTGCCCCCGAATGAACGCCAGCATCAGCACCCGCAACACATAGAGGAACGCGTGTTCCTCCGCCGCCGCCTTCGCCATGTTCTGGCTCACCGGACCCACCAGGCCGTAACACAGCAGGATTCCGAGAAACGTCCCGACCAGGGCCGCCGCGACTTTGTGGCCAATCTCCTCCGCCGGTCCGCCGAGCGCCCCCATCGTGATCACCACCCCCAGCACAGCCGCGACAATCCCAAGCCCGGGCAGCGAATCCGCCATCGTCGAAAGGGCCGTCACCGGCTCCTCCGTGCCCTGGTGCTGAACCTCCATGTCCAGATCCATCATCTGATCCATGTCGAAGGCGTCGACTCCGCCCGTGATCACCATGCGCATCGTGTCGCAGACAAAATCGCGCACGTGATGATCGTTCGTAAACTCGGGGAAGGGCTGGAATACAGGGCTCTCGGCCGGCTTCTCCACGTCCGACTCGATGGTCAGCATCCCGCCCCGGCGCGCTTTCTGCAGCAGGTCGTACATCATGCGCAGCGTCGAAAGATACCTCTCCCTGCCGAAGTGCGAACTGCCGAACACCCCGGCGGCGCCCGCCGCGACCTTCTTCAGAATGCGTAGTGGATTAGCAATCAGCAGCGTTCCGGCCCCTGCCCCGCCGATAATCAGCAGCTCCGCTGGCTGCACGAGGACACCCATGTGCCCGTGCTCCATCAGATAGCCGGCCACCACCGCCCCAAATACCACCAGAATGCCGATGATCGCAAACATGCCGCCTGAAGACCCCCTGCGCCGGCCGCCCGCGCGCTGCAACAGAAGGCGCAGGCGCCGACGGGCTTCTGTCCTCCTCATCGGCGAAATGGCGGGCGTCTTCAATCTTCCCCGCGCGACCTCGCCGCCCATCGCCGTCAGCCGCAGTTCGGCCCCGGAATCGCCCACGCCCGGTCGCACTTCCCCGCATCGTCGCGAGTGCATCGTCTGTCCCCGAACGGACACTGTCCGCTTTTTTCGGACACCGGGTCCGCCGGACTCCATTGACGGAACAACCACTTCCCCTTCCGCGTATATGGTCCTGCGCTTGCCTTAACATTCCTCATCCCCGGCCTTTCGAGGAGCCCTTCATGCTGCGTGACCTGAAGATCGCCGTCCGCCATCTCTCGAAATCCCCCGGCTTCTCCATCACCGCCGTTCTTATGCTGGCGCTCGGCATCGGCGCCACCACCGCGATCTTTTCCATCGTCGAAGGCGTCCTTCTTCGTCCTCTGCCCTTCCCCCATCCCGAGCAACTCGTCGTCCTCTCCGACACCATCCAGGGCGCGGAGGTCAACGGCTTCACTGAAGCCGGCGTCACCGGGCCCGACATCGTCAACTACACGCGCGACTCGCACAGCTTTACGGCTCTCGGCGGGTACACGATGCCCACCTATGAGCTCTCCGGCATTGGCGATCCGGCCCAGGTCAATGCGGCGCGGATGACCCCCGGCGTCTTCTCCGCGCTCGCCGTGGAACCCATCCTCGGCCGAGTCTTCTCCCAGCAGGAGGACGAGCAGCACCAACAGGTCGCGGTGCTCAGCTATGCCACCTGGCAGAACCGCTTCCACGGCGATGCAGCCATCCTGGGACAAAAAATTCTGCTCGACCGCAAACCTTATGTTGTGGTCGGGATCATGCCGCGCAATTTTGAATTCCCGCTGGTCCCGGGCCATTTGAATCGCAGCGAACTCTGGATTCCCATGAGCCTCCGCGCCGAAGAGCTGAACGGCGGCGCGCAGGCCAGCTGGAGCTATCAGATGGTTGGCCGCCTCAAGCCCGGCGTCACTGCCACCCAGGCCCGTGAAGATGCCGATCGCGTCGCGAAAGAGACGATGCGCAACTACCCGTCCTTCATGGCCAGCCTGCACATCAGCCCCATCGTCCGTGGCCTCCACGAGGACACCATCGACCAGGCGCGTCCCCTGGTCCGCACCCTCTTCCTCGCGGTCGCTGTCGTCCTCCTCATCGCCTGCGCTAATCTTGCCGGACTTCTCCTGGTCCGCGCCATCCGCCGCCGCCGGGAAATTGCCGTTCGTCTCGCTCTCGGTTCCAGCGCCGCGACGCTGCTCCGCCAGGCGCTTCTCGAGAGCCTGGTGCTCAGCGTTTCCGGCGGCGTCATCGGCCTTTTGCTCGCGGCCTTCGCCATGCGCCTTGGCACCGATCTTTTGCCGGAGACCCTCCCCCTCATCTCCAGCGTCGGTCTCGACTGGCTTGTGGCGGCCTTCGCCATCGCGCTCGCCATCGTCACGGGGATTGCCAGTGGCGTTGCCCCCGCCTTTGCCGCCATTCGCACCAGCGTCAACGACACGCTCAAAGAAGGTGGGCGAACCGGGACCTCCGGCGCCGGACACGCGCGCCTGCGCTCCGGCCTGGTCATCGCTGAAATCGCCGTCGCCCTGGTCCTGCTCGCCGCCTCCGGTTTATTACTGCGCAGTTTCGAGAAGATGCGTGAAGCCGATCTCGGCTATCGCCCCGATCACACCGTGGTCGCCGCCTATAGTCTTCCCCGCAAGCAGTACGGTACGCAGCCGGCTGTCGATCAATTCAATCAGGAGCTCCTGCGCCGCCTTCAGGCTCTCCCCGGCGCGGTAAACGCCGGACTCACTTCGTTTCTCCCTGCGAACGGCACCCAGAGCAACTCCGCGATTGTCCCCGAAGGCTACGTTCCCGCGAAAGCCGGCTCCATCGACCTCGCCACGAACGTCCAGGTGGAAGGGGACTACTTCCGCGCCATCGGCACGCCGTTGCTCCGCGGCCGCTTATTCACGCCCGCCGATGCGGACGCCAAAGCGCAGCTCGTCCTGATCGTCAACCACTCCCTCGCGCAGCAATCCTGGCCCGGTCAGAACCCCATCGGCAAGCGCCTGCGCATCGGCACACCCGAAATGCAAACCCCCTGGGCCACCGTGATCGGCGAAGTCGCCGACGTCAAGGAAGGATCCCCCGACGCCCTGCCGCGCCAGCAGTTCTATGGGACGATCGAACAAGCCGAACCCCTCTTCGGCTCGCTCGGCAATCCCGCCACCGACCTGAACGGCAACGGCGGCTTCATCGCGCTCCGCACCTCGCTGCCCCCGGAGCTGATGGAGAACCAGCTGCGCTCCACGGTGCGCTCGCTCGATCCGCAGCTGCCGCTTACGCAGCTCCAAACCATGGAGCACGCTATCGGCGACTCGGAAGCGCCGCGCCGCTTCAACACCGTGCTGATTTCCTGTTTCGCTGGAGCCGCGCTGCTCCTCGCCATTCTCGGCATCTACAGCGTCATTGCTTTCACGGTTGCCATGCGCGTGCACGAAATGGCGATCCGTATGGCGCTCGGATCGCAGCGTTCCTCGATCGTCGGCCTGGTGCTGATCTCAGGCCTCAAACTGGCCGTCGCCGGCAGCATCCTTGGCCTTGCCGGGGCCCTCTTCGCGTCGCGCCTGCTTAAGAGCTTCGTCTTCGGGGTGAGTACCGTCGATCCCGTGGTGCTGGTCGTCGCCGCATTCCTCGTCCTCCTCCTGGCCATGGCCGCTTCGCTGCTGCCGGCGCGCCGCGCCGCCACCATTAACCCCATGCGGGCTTTGCGCGCAGAATAATCGCCGCCGAGCCCTCTTTCTTCTCCGGCCTCTTCGCGGCGCAACGTACAATCAGGCGTATCCGCGGAAAATCGAGTTTCCTGGCCGCGCAGCCGAGGTCCGCATGGAAGCGGAGACCGTTCATCTCTTCGTATTCACGACAATGGCGGACTGGGAGCCGGCTTTCGCCATTGCCGGCATCAACAGCCCGCAGTTCCAGCGCGACCCAGGCCGCTTTCACGTCGCTACCGTCGGACTCACCCTCGAGCCGGTTACCACCCTCGGCGGTGTGCGCATCCAGCCCGATCTCGACCTCGATGCGGTCTCTGCCGCTGACAGCGCCATGCTGATCCTGCCCGGGGGGCACAGCTGGGAGCAGGGCGGCAACATGGAAACCATGTCCAAGGCTGAGGAGTTCTTAGCTCTCGGAGTACCCGTCGCCGCTATCTGTGCCGCGACGCTTGCCCTTGCCCGATCCGGCTTCCTCGACAACCGCCTGCATACCAGCAACGCGCCCGAATATCTCCGGGCCACCAGGTATCGGGGAAGCTCTCTCTACCGCAACATTCCGGCCATTGCCGACGGCAACCTCATTACCGCCGCCGGCACCGCACCCGTCGACTTCGCGTATCAGATCTTCGGCACCCTCCAGCTCTATTCCGAGCCGGTCCTCGACGCCTGGTACGCGCTTTACAAACACGGAGACGCCTCGAAGTACCACGCGCTCGCCACCACAGCCACCCCCGCATAACATCGAGCCTGGGTGCCCCATATCTGCCCCGCCTTTGGGCAGATGTGGGATACAACCCCACCCAGCTCCCAGCTACACTTCACCCATGGCGCTGCAATTGACCACTTCGTATCTCGAAGACGCGCGCACGCTCTTTGCCTACTACAAAAAACTCGGTGAGCGGGCCATGGAGCAGGTCAGCCACGATCAGCTCTTCGCTACTCTCGACGGAGAGTCGAATTCCATCGGCATCATCGTCAAGCACATCTCAGGCAATATGCTCTCGCGCTGGACCGACTTCCTCACCACCGACGGTGAAAAGCCCACCCGCAATCGTGATGGCGAATTTGAAGAGCCCCCCTCGACCCGCGCTGCGCTCCTCGCCATGTGGGAAGCCGGATGGGCCTGCCTCTTCGCCGCCCTCCACTCTCTGACCGACGCGGACCTTACCCGCACCGTTTTCATCCGCGGCGAAGCCCACTCGGTGATGCAGGCCATCAATCGCCAGCTCGCGCATTACCCGCATCACGTGGGCCAGATCGTCCTGCTCGCCAAACATTTCACCACCGGCCACTGGCAGTCCCTCAGCGTTCCGCGCAAAGGTTCCGCGGAGTTCAACCGCAAGGTAGCCGCGGGTGAAGCGAGCCAGCGCTAGTGAGGTGCCAGGTTGCAGGTTGCGGGTTACAGGTTACGGGTTGCGGGTGACAGGTTGCGGGTTACAGGTTACGGGTGCCAGACCCGCAATTGAGGTTGCCTCGCACCCTGTACCTTGCGCCCTGTGACCTGGCACCTGGCACCTGTAACCTGGCACCTGTAACCTGTCACCTGTAACCTGGCACCTGTGACCTGTCACCTGTAACCTGATCCGCATGGCCACTCTGCTTCGCGATCTCCGCTTCGGCCTGCGCATGCTCGGCCGCAATCCAGGCTTCACGCTCGTCGCCCTCGTCACGCTCGCCCTCGCCATCGGAGCGAATACCGC
>Ga0302319_10009203_pt1 | contig 19047 bp, 19 predicted proteins | sample Bog_T0_2_FD_203319 | JGI IMG/M metagenome (GOLD analysis project Ga0302319, IMG submission 203319) | Peat permafrost microbial communities from Stordalen Mire near Abisko, Sweden - Bog_T0_2 | ecosystem: Environmental > Terrestrial > Soil > Wetlands > Peat | place: Sweden: Abisko, Stordalen Mire... | reverse complement strand
AAGGAGTATCGAACCAAAGCTCTGCCACCAAGAGCATGCTGCAAGCTCTGTTTCCCGATCACAACCAGGGCAAGGATGTCTACTTCCAAGGTTCGCGTCAGATGACATCCACCTCTCGGCGCTACTTTGAGAAGGAGCTTGGCGCCGGCATGGGGCCGGCGCCGGGGTTCAGCGAGATGTTTGGCTATTCCGAACCACTGCGCAGATTCATCCAGAGAGAAGGATTCGAGCCCCAGGCCAACGAGATCCCCAACACCATGCCATCCTGGATGCCCGGCGATGACTATTACACCAACTTCCGCAAGGGAGATCCATTCATCAAGGTCGACCAGGGATTCGCCCGCCTGCCAGGCAAGGGCTACGAGGCACTGCACCCAGAGCTCGAAGGCACCAACCCCGAAGACTACCCCGACATCAACAAGATGGCCATCCTGGCCGATGTCGCGCCCTATTCACGCGAGTACAACACCTACCGGCAGAAGATCGGTAGCGAAGCCAAGGGCAATACCGAGCTGCAGATAGAGTACGAGAAGATCATCGATCGGGTGCGGCAGACCAAGGAATCGGTCATCCGCATGGGTGATCGCCATTTCACCGCACCTGTCGACGAGATTGCCGGCACGGTGGATTCCGTGTCTCCCGGCGGCGTTACCCTCAAGGAGTTTCCAGGCCGGCGCTTCCAGTTCTCTTCCGTGGGCATGAGCGCGGCCGACATGTCGGCGCGGATCATCGGTGAACAGAACAAGCTGACCAGGGCCGATGCTGCTAAGGAAGTCGACAACCTGGTCCCTCCGTCCTGCCCAACAACAAAACGCTCGCGCGTGCGCGGGCGATGAAGGCCCCAGGATTTTCAGTCTCCGGAATCCCGTTGGGCAGGTACGCCATGATCAGCTGGCTAGCTGGTCATTCGGCCAGCAGGCCAACTGGCCCGTAAGTCAGTTGCCCAGCTGATCTGATGCGTAGTTGATCTGTTGTTCCATCACGCTATTGTTGATGTCATCGTTGCCGAGTGGTCGATTGTTCTCTCGCTACTGGCTATGACGGTATCCGGCATGGACATGTGATGTTGTTGTGGACTCGCTTGTTCTGAGAAGTGCTTTCTCGTGGCCGGCAGGGTTGTCGGCGCACTCTGCTGCTTTTTAGCACGCCGGTTACTCCTGAGCCCCGCGGAGTTACTTTGGGTTGGCCGGTTTCTGGAAACCGGCCTTTTTAGGGGCGATCATGGTTGTGCTTTTTGTATCGGGACACATTCAGGTACCGTTCCGGAACATTTCGTATTGATACTTTAAGCAACGCAGGCGTCCAAAAAGCCCGCTCTAGTATACCGTTGCAAGTCAAAAAGCGATGATTTGCATTTTGCAGGCCCCGCTTTTTTCACTTACCAGCAGTGCGCAACACGGGCCCACTCAATGCGCAATTGTGAGTTTAATCACATTTTTCCACCCAAAATGGCAGAAACATCAACTTTGCTCTGTGCAACCAATACTAGTCAGGTGGGATGGATCATCAGAAAGGACTACCACTTCACATGACTCTTATCTCTACCATCTCCGAACTGAAGGCGAACTGGATCAATCTCCACGATCTTGACCGTGCCAAAGCAATCCGCACCATCCACATCGCCGGCATTTCTATTCGCCAGATCGCAAACCAACTCCAGATGGGCGAATCATCTCTTCGCCGGCTGCTCGTCGCCCTTGACGCACCAATCGCAGACAAGTTCCTTGCCCGCAAAGGAAAGCTCACCACAAATGAGTTGGTCCGCCGTTCCAAAGCCGCAGGCCTCAAACGCGTAGCACTACATCGCGAGGAGATCGCTCTCGAACAGGCGAGGGAAGCCCTCAAAGCCGCCGGCACCATATGCGAATGGCTCAGAAACAAAGGTGTCGGAGGTTCTTTCGGTGAACAAATCATCGAGGAGGTCCGGCGCGAGTTCGCTGATCGCGATTTCTTCCTAAACCTGCCTTCGGCGCCAAAGGCCCACGAAATACCAATCAATACCATCATCGAGCGTTCACAGCCCAAACGGGCCATCGATGACAACGCCGACCCGATCAACTGGTATCACGAATGGCTCTGCCGGTGGGCTTTCTTTGCGTTTCCCGATCCGGAAGTGAGAGATACTGCCCTCGACAAGGCTCTTCAAGCGCAATGGGCGAGATAGGCTACATGCTCGAAAAACAGTGCACAGGCACTAATCTCTCTGGTCCTCGCCATTGCTGGGTAAACACCAGCTGCGGCGGGGACTAGCAATGCAAAGTCGACCGCACCTGTGTCGATCGTCGATCATTGCCGTTATGAAACTGACCGACTCGACTTCTTAGCCTCAGACCAGCCCTCAACGCTTTCTGAGGTCCTCAGCAATCAAGGCAAACTCATCCAGCGCGGCTTGCAAGTCTTCGACGATCTCGGCGGCGATCACGTCGGGGGCGGGCAGATTGGCAGCGTCCTCCAGGCTGTCGTCTTTGAGCCAGAAGATGTCTAGGCTGGCCTTGTCGCGCTTCACCAGGTCGTCGTAGTCGAAGGCATGGAAGCGCTCAGTCTCTTTGCGCTTGTGGCGATTCTCGGCGTGGTAGCATGCAACGAAATCGTCCAGGTTCTCGCGACGCAGCGGATTCGTCTTCAACGTGAAGTGCTCGTTGGTGCGGAAGTCGTAGATCCAGAGCTTCTTGGTCCAGGGCTTCTCGCTGGCAACGCGGCGATCGAAGAAGAGCACGTTTGCCTTCACGCCCTGTGCGTAGAAAATGCCCGTGGGCAGGCGCAGCAGGGTGTGCACATCGCAATCGTGCAGCAAGCGCCGGCGAATCAACTCGCCCGCACCGCCCTCAAACAACACGTTGTCCGGCACCACCACCGCTGCACGGCCATCGATCTTCAGAATCGAGCGTACGTGCTGCACAAAGTTGAGCTGCTTATTGCTGGTCGTTGCCCAAAAGTCGTCACGCACAATCGTCAGCGTCTCGCGCTGCTCGTCGCCGTCCTCGCCAATTACGGTGATGCTCGACTTTTTACCAAACGGTGGATTGGTCAGCACCATGTCGAACTCAACCGAGCCCTTACTGCTCAGTGCGTCGCGCACCACGACCGATTCATCGCCGCCCGTCCCGTGCAGGAAGAGATTCATGGCGCAGAGTCGCGCCGCTCCGTCCACAATTTCAATTCCGGAGAGCGCCTTCTCTTTCAGGAAGCGCTTGTCGTCCTTGTCCAGCGTGAAGTTGTTGCTGATGTAGTCGTGCACGGCAAGCAAAAAGCCGCCCGTACCGCAGGCGGGGTCGTGGATCAGTTGGCCCGGTTCGGGACGCATCACGTCCACAATTGCCTGGATCAGTGCGCGCGGCGTGAAGTACTGGCCAGCTCCTCCTTTCACATCGGCGGCGTTCTTTTCGAGCAAACCCTCGTAGGCGTCGCCCTTTACGTCCACGCCCAGAGTTGTCCAAGTTTCGCGGCCGATGAGGTCGCTGATCAGTCGCTTCAGCTTGGCCGGGTCCTGGATGCGATTTTGTGCTTTGCGGAAAATGGTGCCCAGCATGCCGGGCTTCTTGCCCAGTTCCACGAGGATGTGCCGGTAGTGCGTGTCCAGGTCGTCGCCGTCTAGCCGCTCCAAGCTTTGCCAATCGAGCGCGCGGGGAATCAGCACGGCGCGGTCGGGGAACAGCTTCTGCCGCTCGTCGGCCATCTTCAGGAAGAGCAAAAACGTGAGCTGCTCAATGTAGTCCTGATACGACAGCCCGTCATCGCGCAGGATGTTGCAATAGTTCCACAGCTTTTGAACGATGGCGTTCGATGTCATAGATCAATCAACTCTCTTTGCATGTCGAAAAAGTGAATTCAGCCAGACCCTGGCTTCCTGCTCAACGCTGTCGGTCTTCATCACGAATTCCTGCCCCCGTCCAACGGCTTGACCGCGGATCAATTCACCCCTCCGATCCCATGCCTGGAGACTGTGATACGTCATGCCCGCCTTGGCGAAAAAAGAGGGTAGGGTCCAATGGCTGCATCGATACTCGTCCAGCGACGTAAGCCGCAAGGCATCGTCGTATCTATCAAAGATCCCAGCACCCGCGACATTGTCACAAAACGACAGTGAAGGCGACCCAACATACATGCAATTGATGTCGCGATCTCGATAGTCCAGATGAGGGTGATGTGTTGCCGATTTCAAGCTTTCTGGAAGTTGACCGCGTTGCAGCCGAAATCGGTTACTCACTTGGAGCCATCCCCAAATGACATGCGCTTGCCGGGAGGAGCGCTCGAAGTACGCTGAGTCATCTTTGCATGTCGCCCGCCTGAACAGCCCAAAGAACAAGAAGAGATCGTCCTCTCCTACACCTTCATTCTCAAGGTGTGTTTGAGAGCTTCCGTCCTGACCATACAGGAGAGTGCTGCTGCAATCCGCAGCCGCAAAGCTTGGACGCAGGCTGGGACGGATATCGGGGTCCAGATGAACTTGACCGGAAAGAGGAATCCCTCTTCCAGATGAAGTTACAAGCTTCTTTGGAAACTGGTAGCCGCCCTGCTGGCCCAAATCCTCATATCGGGTCCGAACCTTGTGCTTACCGTTCTCTGGAATCGGAATGCTGAACATCGTGCCGTCTTGAAAAATCGGACTAGGGCATCCGCCTGCGGTTCCGTCAAAGCCTTTGCGGCTCAGAATGATTCTTTTGGGGAACATCACGCGCCTGCCTTCTGTTGATCATTCATAGGCTAACCCTAGTGCTCCACCCTGACACTTTGGGCATTTGCGCTGAAAAATGTCGCTCCCGTTGGCGCCGTAGATGTGGTTGCAATGTGCACATTTGAGTTCGTAGATCGTCTGCACATGGTCGTTTCCGGGCAGGCGGGTGTTGCGGATCACGACTTGGCCATTGCGGTTTTTATATCCGGGATGGGTGGTCTTGCCTTCAGGCATGCGTGTGCTCCTTGCGGCTGCGGCGGGCGGATCTCGGCGAGCCGGATACGCCGCGATCGGCGCGGATGCGTTCCAGGAGCACAGAGGCCGGTTCGTCCGTCGGGTCCTGACGGACAAGTTCGCCGGTGAAGGCACTTGCCAAAATAGCATTACGAAGGCTTGACACTCTTGCGAATTGCCTATCAACTGCGGCCCTCTGGTGTTCGATTGTCGGTATGACACGCGCAAGTGCATCGACAATGCGAGCGACCTCAGCTTGGGGAGGCAGGAGCACGGGCGTTGACTTCAACTGTTCGAAGCCCAAATGTGGACGCCCAGCGCCGTATGTGTATTGCTTGTAGACCAATTGGCCGTGTTCGTCGGAATTCATATAGAGGTCAAGATATGGGCCAAGGAATGATTCAACGGGCCGCATCAAGGCGACGCTTTGGCACACATAGTGCTCGGGGAAACTGTCTGGAACCATGCAAACGTCGCCTGTATTAGCGCCGACTATTGTTACAAGTAAATCGTTCTTCTCGATCTGGCTGCGGACGGTGCTGGAATCCGTGATTGGCGGGGCTACCCGTTGCTTCATGGAGAGATCGAAGAAGCCGGGCCTTACGTTTTGGGCCATTACGAAAGTCCCGGTTCCTCGCCCATAATACTCGGACCAATCACGCGACCCGCTTGTGATGCGCGAAGTCAATTGATCCATGCTCGCGACGCACCACCCATCTGGAGGGGTGAATGAAAAGCTTGAATCGGGACGGGCAGGTTCTTTGTATTTCTGCTTCCAGTGGTCGTCTCTGGGGGGCCTTCCAACGGCGTGCATTTTGGCGAGGGTGTCAGCTTCCCAGCGGGCGCGGCGCTCGCGGAGGATGCGCTGGAGCAGCTTGTCGGCCGGTTCGTAGTCGCGGCCTTCCTTGCGGGCGAGTTCTGCTTCAGTGGGAACCAGGCGGCCCTCGCAGGCAGCCTTGAGTACCGAGGCGCGATACCGCTTGAGATTGGCCCGCACCCGCTTCAGCGCCGCCGTCGCTGCATCCAGCCGTGTGAACTGCTTCTCGATCTCGTCGACGATGCGATCTTGTTCTTCCAGCGGAGCCAAGGGCAGCTCCAGACGACTAAAAAATGATGCAGGGACACGAAGCTGTCCTGCCGCGCCCTGCATCACCATCCGAGCGTTACGCCTGACATCTCGTTGCAGAAGAAAGTGAAGTAGATACTTTTGGCGCACTGCCCCGTTTGTTCTCAAAACATGAAATTCAGTCGATCCAGCGCCAATTTGGCCATGGAGTTCCTTTGCAATCGCGATCTTCCCGTTTTCCATACAGGGTGTGATCTTTGCGAAAAGTACATCCCCGTCCTGAAACTTCGTGTAGCCCTTGCTGACCTCATTCCAAGAGCGCACTTGGCCGGCGTCAAGGAATCCGCTCTCGGCTTCAACGCTAGCCATTCGCACGAACGAGACTTGCCCATCCTTGGGAATTGGAATCGAGGGATGGGGCGGATTCACTTCGGCTGCGGCTGAAACGGGAATCTCCAGCCATCCTTTCGGCAATTCCTTCATGCCGCCAGCACCTCATTTAGTTCGTTGAGCAGCGGCAGGAACCGATCGCCAAAGACCTGCCGTGCGCGGCCGAGGCCGCCCCAGCGGGAAAAGGGATCGAGTTCCAAATCTTCCGGCTCGACGGCGAGACTGGACGCGATGTGGTCGCGGATGGCCTCAAGCCAGCGAAGCTGATCCTGTTCAAAAAGGATTCCGGCGCTCTGCTCCCTTGCGAGCCACGTGGCGAATCGCGACTCGACCTCGGCGCGGCGTGGTTCAAGCTGTGGCTTCTGCTTGAGGGCGAAGCGTACGAGGTTGACCAGATCGGCGGCTACCTCAGTGCGGCTGCCGCGGACGTGCGGTGCATCGATACGTTCATAAGCGTTCCAGAGCTGGTCCGGCGTGACGCGGGGACTACCGTCGACAGGTTTCTCAATCATGTTGGCCAGCGCCTTGACCTGTTTCAGGCTCAGGCCCACGGCGTATGGCTTGCTGTAGAGGATTTGCAGCACTTCAATCTCGTCTTTGTGGTCGCGCAAGAACTGCTCGAATGTTTGAGTGATGCGGAGGGCGCGTTCGCGGACGACTTCAGCGGGGCCGGCTTCGAGAAGACGATCCTGATTTACCGTGTCGATAATTTGCTCATAACTCTTCTTGATGCCAAGAATGAGATTGCGCAGAGCGGGATTGGCCGCGATGGGCTTGGCGGCCTGGTTGAACAGCAGCTTGCGGGCCTGGGCGAGTTCTTCGTCGTTGGGCTCAACCTCGGGAGGCAAACCGACCTTGGCGCGGGCTGCGTCAATGTGCCGGTCGGGGTCGAGGGCAGAGACGATGTCGCCGGCGATGGCGGCGAGAGATTGACCATTGGCAGTTTCAGTAAGCGCGGTGCGGTCATTGGGGGTGAGCTCGCGGTCAAGCCGGGCAAGGCGCGCGGCGATAGAGCTGAGCACGTCTTCATCTCGGTTGCCGAAGGTGACGAGCTCGAAGAGTTTTTCCAGACTGACGTTGCGCTTGCGCTCAAGCGGCTGTGTCTCCTGCATCTTCTCCGGTTCAAGGCCGACAGCATCGATGATGACGAAGCGGTCTTTGAAGCGGCCGTCCGGCGTGACGTTTTGCAATTCGGTGGGCGTGACGACGCGGGAGCCGCGGCCCTTCATCTGCTCGAACATGGTACGGCTTTTGACTGCGCGCATGAAGAAGACGATTTCGAGCGGGCGGATGTCGGTGCCAGTGGCGATCATGTCGACGGTGACGGCAATGCGGGGATTGTAGGCGGTGCGGAACTGGCTGAGCATGTCTTCCGGCTTGAGGTTGGATGAGACCCATTCATCCACTTCGTATTCGTTGCCGTCCTTGTCAGTCTTTTTGACGCGGACCTTGGCGGAGCCGGTGCGATAAGTGATCTTCTGGGCAAAATCGTTACCCTTTCCGAATTCGTCGCGGAGAATCTGAACAATATCGTCGGCGTGGCTGTCGTCTTTGGCGAAGATAAGGGTTTTGGGAACTTCGGTGCGGCCTGGGAAAATGTCGGTAAAGAGGCGATCGCGAAAGGCGCGGACGATTGTGCGGATCTGGTCGGGGACGACGACGCGGCGATCGAGCTCGTCGGCGTCTTAGGGAATGTCCTGGTCGGCCAGCTCCCAGCGGATCTTGCGCGTCTGACGGTCGCGATAGTCCACCTGGAAGCCGGCGTTGATGACGCTGCCGTGCTCGGAAATGAGTGTGCGGATGGTGTAAAGATCGAAATCGACGTTGACGCCATCGGCGACTGCCTGCTCGAACGGGTACTCCATGATCAGGTTCTGATTGAAGAAGCCGAGAGTCTGCTTGGAGGGCGTAGCGGTGAGGCCGATGAGCGAGGCATCGAAGTACTCCAGCACCTGGCGCCATAGGTTGTAGATGGAGCGGTGGCACTCGTCGGTGACGATGAGGTCGAATGTCTCGATGGGGATCGCCACGTTGTAAGAGATGGGCTCGGGCGGGCGCTTGAGCATTTCAAGCGTGGAGCCGGATTGCTCGTCCAGTTCGGGGTCCAGCTCTTTCCCTTCGAGCATGGAGTAGAGGCGTTGGATGGTGGAGATGCAGACCTTGGCCACCGGATCGATGCGGCTCGATTGCAGATGCTGCACGTTGTAAAGCTCCGTGAAGAGGCGGCCATCGTCAGGGGTACGGAAGGCCTGGAACTCCTTGAGGGTCTGACGGCCCAGGTTGCCGCGATCGACGAGGAACAGCACACGACGTGCGCCGGCAAATTTGATGAGCCGGTAGAGGGCGCTGCAGGCGGTGTAGGTCTTGCCGGAGCCGGTGGCCATTTGGATAAGAGAACGGCGGCGACCATGCGCGAGCGATTCTTCAAGCGCATTGATGGCAGTGAACTGAGCGGCGCGGAGACCAAATGGCGACAGTGGTGGCACGGAGGCAATCCGGGCTTTGAGTGTCGATCCGGCGCTGGCCAAATCGTCATTTAGCCACTGGGAGATGGTCTCAGGCCGATGGAAGCTGAAGACGTTCCTGCTGGTGGCATTTGGTTCCAATAAGTTGGTGAAGCGAGTCTCGATGCCGGTGGACTGATAGAGAAACGGGAGCGGGCGCCGAGGCGCGGGGAGTGCGGCGGGAATGCCCTCACTGTACTTCTGAGTCTGGATCTCGACGCCGACGAGTGTCGAGCCTTCTTTTTTTGCCTCGATGACGCCAACTGCCCGGCCATCTGCGAACAGAAGATAGTCAGCCTCGCCAAAACCGTGGCCCAGAGCGAATTCACGAATGGCGACGCCGGGGCCGGCGTCGATGTTGGCATCGGCGCGGTCCTGGACGATCCATCCGGCGGCCTTTAACAGACCATCGATAGTCTGTCTGGCCTTCTCTTCTGGTGTGGGTGACATGAACAGGCCAGTTTACAACCAATGAGCAGGCGCCTGAACAGGTGCTTGTCTCGGCGCTTCAAGGGACTCTCCGAATTCAAGAGGTGCCATCACTTTGCGGCTAAGAGTTTTGCCTTATCGACTATCACATACGTTTGCGGGAGACTTGCTTTACACTGTCGTCCACAGCCGACCACGGGACGTGCATCCTTATAACTAACGGGCACTCCCATTTATAGATCGCTCGATGGTGTAGCCAAGCCATCGGCGCACTAAAAACAACCTGGCGACTGTATTGGCAATTCTGCGTTAAAGGGAATTGCATTGAATAACAAGCAAGGAAAAGAGGGGCTTCAACTCCTTCCTAACACGGAGGTGCAAAGGCTCCTCCATCCCAGGAAGGAAGCGGCATGGATGCTCGGTATGAGCCCCCGTTCGCTGGACTACCTGATCGGCAACAAGCAGCTGGCAACGAGAAGGATTGGGAGACGCGTCCTGATCCCGCATAGCGAGCTGGTCCGGTTCGCAAGAGCCGACCACTTCGACTCAATCTCGAAGGCAGCTTAACCATCTGGGGCCGGAAACGCTACCGGCCTCAGTGCCCCACCGACAGCTCCACCGCCGCTCTCAACGATGGGTCGTCCAGGTGAGCATATCGGGCCGTGATTGCGATGGTTTTGCGACCAAACTTGGATTGCAGCGCGCAATCATTTCGAGGCTATAAGGTCGACCGCTGCACGCAGGGCAGCATCGTCCAAGTGTGCGTAGCGGGCCGTCATCGCAATCGTCTTGTGGCCAGCAAGAACTTGAATGGCTTTCAGGTTAACCCCCTTCATAGCGAGGCGTGAGCAGAATGTGTGGCGGCAGTCGTGCCAGCGGAAGTCAACTATGCCGCTTTTCTGGATCGCGTCTTCCCACCAAATGCGCGGCAATTGCTTGAATACCGCCTCACTCTTCTTGGCTCTTGGTACACGACCGCGTAGCTCTGTAAATGCGGCTAGAACACTGGAATTCATGGGGATTGTCCTACTGCTATAGTTCTTAGTTTTTGAGAGCCTGATTTCCTTGTGAACAAGGTCTACCGTTCCCCATGTGAGGCCGTACTGTTCTGAGAGGCGCATCCCTGTCCCAAGCGCGATGTCTAGCTCCGGTATTTTCTTTGGGAAATGTTCTTCGAGAACAGTGCGAAGGGCCACGTCCTCGGCGTCCGTCAGCCATCGGATTACGCCATTCTCTTCGCGCTTCTGCTGTACCAGTCGTGCCGGATTGCCCTTTACCTTTCCGTTTCGCAAGGCCTCCCGAAATATGAGCGAGAAAAGAGCCCTATAGCGATTGCTGGTTCCGGGCTTCTTTGTGTTCTTAGTGAGCCATGCGTCAATCTCTTGCGGGGTGATACCGTCTGCCACCCGTTCACCGAAATCTTCGCGGATTTTCTTCAGGCGTGACAGGACGTGTTTTTGATCTCGATGATGTGCCTTGCTGTAGGTTTCAATGTCGTCCGCGAGGAGATTGAGCCGGACGCCCGCATTCCGCAGACTGTCTGGCATCTTGACGCCCACGCGGCGTTCATTCCGTCGCTTGTTTAGCAAGTCGATTGCGTCGGCCTTACGGCCGACTTTCTCACGCCTCAGTTTGCCATCGGCATCGCGGAAGCGAATCCACCACACGTTGGAGCTCGGGACGCGCTCCCACACACCCCGAATGGTTTTCGACTCGTCGTTTCGCATGCGAATGCCTCTGCAGGCAGAAAGTATCACTACTAGTATCACCGATGGGGGAGGGTCAGGGGGCTAAGGCATATAAGTTATTGATTACAATGGTGGGCCCGGAGGGATTCGAACCCCCAACCAAGGGATTATGAGTCCCCTGCTCTAACCGTTGAGCTACAGGCCCTTCAACAACTTACGGCTGCCGCCCCGTCGAGTGTAGCGGATACTGTAGCGGGTAGCAGTCGTTTTGGCTCGATTACGGCGAAGTCACCGGACAGTTGCAGCCGCTCGAAAGCCCGCTCCACTGCCTCCGGGGTTGGATGAATGTACCGCTGCGAAACCACGATGCTGCTGTGACCGGCAATCCGCATGATGGTGAACGCATCCACTCCCGATTCCCCAAGCCTAGTAAGCATTGTATGGCGTAGAGAGTGCATCACGAAATCAGCCGGGAAGATCGCCCGCCGTTTCCCCTTGATCTTCGGGGCACAAGCGTCCCGGTGCAGGTGATTGATACTTGTTCCAACGTAGGGCGCGCCGTCCCGGTTGGCAAACACGAACATGATAGCGGGGGGTTGCTTTCCCTTTCCCTTGAGCTTGTCGTACTCATGCTCCTGGGCCTCGTGCCGCTCCCTGAGCATCGCAGCCGCCCGGTCAGTGAGCGGGATAATCCGGCGGGCATTCTTGCTCTTGCCTTCACGGACTCGCAGGAAACCGAATCGAGCGCCATTGACCGGGGCCAGCGTAATGTCAGCCCATTCCAAATGGAGAGCCTCCCCGATGCGCAACCCGGATTCCAGCATCAGGACGGCAATGTCATTCAACGGTTGAGGGCAGGCTGCAAGGTAGATTTCCTCTTGCTTTCGGGAGAGAACGAAATCACGGACTCGCTCCCCGGTAAGCAGCCGGATACGCGGTACGCGCTGAAGTTCCTTCCACTCATAGGCCAGACGGAGCATCCGGCGAAGCGTGGCAAGCTCTCGGTTGACCGTTGCAGGGCCTACAGAGGCGCGGCGGGCGACGACATAGCCTTCTATGACACCTTCGTCAATCCGGTCGATTCTTGCCCCGGCAATGGGCGGGTATTCTTGCAACCGCGACAACTTCGCAGTGTAGAACTGGACCGTTTGCGGCTTGTTCTCATGGCGGGTTGCAACGTGCTCCAAGAAACTCTTTGCAATGACTGAAAACATCGGCGCGGCCTTGCGCTCTTCGATTCCCACTTCGCCTTTTGCAAGAGCGGTACGCTTCGCCGCTTCGATCTGGCGGGCTGTGCGAGGGTTCCCCTGCTTCGTGCTCTTCTGGATGTGCTCCCCGTTGAACATGAAGTGATACCAGTATGTGCTTCCACGCTTGAAGATCGACATTTCACTTACCACCTTTCTTCGATTTTTCCGAGAGCACCCGCGCCGCTTGTCGTTTTGACCGCTCTTCCTTTTCTGGCTCAATCTTTGCCCTGTATGTCTCGCGCATGTATGTCGCTCGCTTTTCCTTAAACACCGGGTCTTGCGCCGTGCGCCGTCTGCGGCATGATTCCCCGCAGAATTGCTGATGCCCCCTGATGGCATAGAACCATTGCTGACATTCGGAACAGCGCCGAAGTCGAGACAGCCCCCCCGGCTTCTTTGCGAGATTAAGCAACGTCCCCACAGCCCAACGTTCCCACGGGGCCCAGTGACCGGAGGACGATGTTACGGGGCGCTCGATGATCTCGAATCTGCCGAACCTGCCTTGCGCAAGTGGCAGCCTGGGATACCGAAGCAATGCAGCATTGAGCAACTCCCAGGTACGGGCGGAAGCGAGTAGTGACTCTCTAAAAGACTTGCTTCGCTGCACAGCTGCGCCGGATTGCTCAAGTAATTTCTTTTGCTCGCGTTGCTCACGAGCGAGTGTGTCCGCCGATACCAGCAGGGTCAACACGTTTTCGATTCGCTTTACTGCCGGGTCCGTGGCGTGCTCACGGAGTGGAGCGAAAAGCTCCATCTCCCCGTCTTTGTCCACCTTGTTTCGTAACGTATGCGTATGTAACTTCATAACGACATTACATTACTCTTGCACGCGCTTACTGTCAATGCCATCCTCTTATTCAAGTTTGGAGGGCAATGTATGAGTGAAGATCGACTGTTTTCAGTGAAGGACGCGGCGGCATACCTGGGCGGCCTCAGCCCGTACACCGTTCACGCATGGCTGTCGCAGGGGCGGTTGAAGCGCTGCAAAGTAGGCAGCCGCACCATGATCCGCGAGTCCGAATTGCAGCGTGTGATTGAGGACGGGGGCAAGTCACCGGGCCGGACTCAGACAGCGGAGCATCAGCAATGATGGGCGCGGCGCTGCACCTTTTTTATGCTGGCAGTGCGATTAGGGGACATAAGGCGCGTCTAATGCCGTCCCCGTGCTCTCGTGCGAAGAATGCCATGTATGCCACACACAGAGAATTTGGCACTCTTGGAAATATAAAAGACTTATCTCTCTTTCTCTTGGCGCTCTTCGGTGAGTTTGGCGCTCTTCGAAGGATGCCAACTCTTCCGAAGGATGCCAAGAAATGTGTGTGGGCACCTTGGCACTCTTCGGCCTTCGGCAACGCGAGGATTGAGAGCACTACATGAATGCTAGCTCCGCATTGAATACGATTCTCGGACGGACAGGCTTGACCGACGAGCAACTCCGCAGAGCGGGCGTGAGCGTCTTGGGCGATCAGCCGTCGCGTCCTTCCGGGTCGGTGAGCAATTCGCTGCAACTCTTGAGTGCGGCTCTTGATTGCGCGGCGCGCGGTTGGATGGTGATCCCTCTGCACACACCGCACGGGGCCGGGTGCTCTTGTGGGCGGGCGGATTGCACGAGTGTCGGCAAGCATCCGAGGACGCGCAACGGTTCGAAAGATGCCAGCCGTGACCCCGCCGTAATCCGCGAATGGTGGCGGCGCTGGCCGGATGCCAATGTCGGTATTGCGACCGGGCCGGAAAGCGGGTTGCTGGTGCTCGACGTGGACGGCGTGCAAGGCGAGCAATCGCTGATCGACCTGGCACGGCGCGGATTCACTTTGCCGGATGGCTACAGCGTGCGAACTGGCAGCGGGGGGCAGCATCATTATTTTGGTTGGCCCGAAGGCACGGACGTGCGCAACAGCGCGCGCAAGATTGCACCGGGGCTGGACATTCGCGGTGTTGGCGGACTCGTGGCCGCGCCACCTTCGCTGCACAAGAGCGGGCCGTGCTATGAAGTGGCCGAATCGGCCACTGACCCCGCGCCGTGCCCCGAGTGGCTGCTATCCCTCATCCGAGAGGCGCAAGCGCCAGCGGAGCGGCAAAGCACACCAGCGGCGGGTGCTGTAGAGGCCGCGCCCATCGGCAAGGGTTCGCGTCGGCCTACACTCTTCAAGTTGGCGGGTAAGATGCACAAAGAGGGTGTGTCGCTCGAAGCCATCACGGAAACGCTGCTCGCTCTCAATAGGACGTTTGATCCTCCGCTCGACGAGGCAACTGTGCGAAAGACGGCGCAAGGCATCGCGCGCTATCCGGGCGGAGAAGCGCAGGAAGCGCGTGTCCTAAAGCCCGATCTGATCCGGCTTTCTGATGTGCAGGCGCGCGCCGTGAATTGGCTGTGGGAGCCCTTCATACCGGCGGGGATGTTGTCCATGTTGTCGGGCGATCCGGGCGCGGGAAAATCGTTCATTGCTCTTGCGGTGTGTGCCGATCTATCGCGGGGCAAATTGCGCGACGGCCCGCAAAACTCGTTATATCTCTCCGTTGAAAACCCGCTTGCAGAGACAATCCGCCCGCGCTACGATTCGCTTGGCGGCGACCCGTCGCGCTTCTTTGCGCTCAAAGGCACACTCTTTGCCGAAGATGGCGAAGAGCAGCGGGGAGCTGTCACACTCGCGGACATTTCCATTCTCGACGCGGCCATTGCTGAAACAAAGGCACGGCTGATTGTTGTTGACCCCATTCAATCCTATTTCGGCGCAAACATCGATCTGCATAGGTCGAACGAAACCCGACCCATCCTTGACGGCCTAAGTAAGCTGGCAGAGTCGCACGGTTGCGCCATCCTGCTGCTTCGACACTTATCGAAACAGGGCGGCGGCAAGGCGATTCAGCGCGGTCTGGGCAGCATCGATCTAACTGGCGCTGTCCGCTCCGAGCTGCTGGCGGGGTCATTGCCCGATGATCCCGAAGCGCGCGCCTTGGTTCACATCAAGTCGAACGTGGGGCGCATGGGTCACACACTAGGATATTCCATCGACGGCGAAGGGCGCTTTACTTGGACTGGTCAGAGTCCGATAACGGCACTTGAATTGTTGGCGTCGCCCGAGGGACCGGATAGAAAACTCACCGAGGCGACACAATGGCTCACTGAAAAACTCAAGGGCGGAAGTCTTGAGGCGCGGGAGGTCAGAGACGCGGGAGAGGCAGCGGGCATTTCTTGGCGGACCTTACAGCGCGCAAAATCTGCACTCAAAATCTGCTCACGTAAGGCCACTTTCGGTAGCGGTTGGCTCTGGTGGTTGCCCACAACCGAACCGGGAAGCGAGGCCGTGCAATGACCGCGAAGAGCAAAAGTAAGACTCGCCCGCTCACGGTAGGGGATCGGGTTCGCCTGAAAGCCGGAGGCCCGCAAGGAAAGATTGTGCGGACTTCACCCGGCGGCAAATTTCGCGTGGCATGGGAGCTGAGGTATTTCAGCAATCACAGCGCGGCGAGACTCAGGCTAGATGAGGGGGTGAAAAATGAATCTCGCGTTTCGCGCAATGGGTCCATTCGGCTCGATTAACGAAAACACAACCAAGAAAGTGAGGCGCAATGATGAGCGAGACACAAAGATATGACTTGGGAAAATTCAACCTGCCGAAGGGATTGGATTCGCCGCAACCTGCAACCGGCACCAAACCGGCAGCACAGCCGACTGCGCCGAAGGAATCGGACAACATTTGGGTTGATTCACCCAGGCCGGTCCCCGAGTGTCTCGCCCGCGAGGGGCTGGTGCAGGTGGAACTTCCCGGCAGGCCCGGAAAGGATTCTCTCGGATTCGCGCGGCCAGCCAGCGAAACGATGTTAGCCCGAAATGTGCCCTCGCATATCGTCAAAGAAATAGAAAGTGCGTTCCGAACATCGCCCCATGAAGCCGTCCTAACAATGCACCACTTCATCGGCGCTATGCAGGGGACCGCATTGCTGGACAGCAAGAGCGTCGCGCACCTTGAAAAGTTAGCTCACGGTCTCGCATCGGCAAAGGAGCCGAGAGAATTCTTCGATGCCGAAGTCAAACCCCACCTGCACAATCTCAGACCGCAAAGGAGAGGATAATCATGGAAAAGTCAATTACTGAAATCGTCGCCTCACAGCTTGAGGAGTTGCGCACCACACACGCCAATGCAGTCGCCGGGTTGAATGCCGAGCGCGCCGCCCTTGAGCAAGAATCTCAGGGAATCCTGAAAGCAGCCGATGAATTGAAACTCTTGCTGCCCGCAAAAGCGAGAGAGGCGGAACGCGCCGCCGATGCGCTCTTGCTGGCAGGCAAACATGAGGCAGCTCAGGCGAAGCGAGATGAACAGCAACAGGCAGAGGCCGCGCCGGCGGAAATGGAGCAGCGGCGAGCCACCATTGCGGGCCGTATCGAAGCAATCGACAGTGAGAAGCGAGCCATCGCGCGCCGTGTCTTTGAAGGATGGTTCCCCAGCTTCCGCGCGCCGCTGGTCGCGGAGCAGCGGGAACTGTGTTTGGCTCTCGATAACGCATGGGAAGGTATTCAGCGTTTTGCCCAAGAAACCGGAACCATAGAGCAGTCACGGTCGCTGATTACAGCGAACCTTCGCGGCGATCTCACGGCAAGGGAGCACGGAGAGGAAAAAACTATCTTCATGCGGCTGCTGGAATGGTTTGGGGGCAGGCATTGAAGCCAAAAGGTAAAGCAAACGAACCACTGACGGAAACCGAACGCGAGCGCGCCAAGGTGCTGCACGCGGGCGGCAAAACTCCATCTGCCATAGCGAAAGGCATGGGCCGGTCACATCACACACTCAAGAAGTTTTTGGATAAGCCCGAAGTGCGCGAACAGGTAGGCGTGCAGCGCGAAGTCTTAGCGGGCATGTTTGATCAAGTCGCACACCGGACCCTGGCCGCTGTGTCTGCAACCGATGTCGAGAAAGCGACGTTACAGCAAAAATTAGTGAGCGCGGGGATAGCGGTCGATAAGGCCGCTTTGCTGCGCGGCGAGATCCCCACAACGGTTAACGTGACCGTGCTGCTGGATTTGGTGCAGGCAATCAAGGAGAAACGCAGCGCCGAAGAATCGGCACGGCCACAACTGACCATACAGGGCAACGTGCAATGAATCGGGCCGTAATCATCGCGCTCGCCGGTCTGCTCGCGCTGTCCGCCTGCCACCGGAAGCACACCCCACCGGCAACCGATCCCCGGCCATCCACCCATTCACAGAACAGCGCACAGCCCGTCCTGGCGGCTTTTGCAAGGGTGGCAAGGATACACGAATTATCCTGATATATAACCAAACTTGGAGAACACCTATGACGACTATCGAGACTGCTGCGACGATTGCGCTCGTGACCATTTGCTCATGGCTCGGCGGATTTATCGGGACCTATGTGAAGAAGAAGGGCGAGAACCTCGCGACGAAAGAGGACTTCAAAGAACTCAAAGCGCAGACGGCTGAACTCCGGGAGGCCGCCAAGGAAATAGAAGCAAAAATCGACGACCAAGTCTGGAATCGACAGCGCCAATGGGAATTGAAGCGTGACACGTTGTTGGAAGCAATCAGGTCGATAGCACTGGTTCGAATGGCTCTCTATCGCGTTATTGCAGCTTTCGGTGCTTTTAAAGCCGCGACTACGGATGGGGAACGAACCATTTTGCGCGCCAGAAAGAACGCAGCGATCCACGCGTGGCCAGATGCGTTGGAACAGATCGAGACGAGACGAATGTTGGTGGCAGTCTTCGGAGATACCAACTTGAACAATGCGCTACTGAGCTTCCGCAAGTCCTCGTGCGACGCCTATGATTCCATCACAACGGACTTGCCGATGGAACAGTTCAACAAGCTAATGGAAAACGTAGGTCGATACGACAGGGAAAGCATTGCTGCTGTCCGGGTTGCGCTCGGCATCAAAGCCGAATCAGATACCGAGCAATGAAAGACTCGCCACCTCGAAAAGCCAGAGAATTCTTCATTTAGCGGAAAATCTCAAGGTCTATCTCTCCCGCCGCGCATGTCTATACTCAGGCACGCTGCAAACTCTGACGCATTCGAATCCGTCACACCCTCGTGCGCTCGCATCTCATGGATTCGCAACCGTGCCTGTGCGAGACGTTCTGCGTTCTCATTGACGTCCATTTGCTCGCGGACTTGCTTGACCTGCCTTGACCTTGATTTTTCCGGCCTGTATCCGGTCCCGAGGCCGTATCTCAAACGACCTTTTGCCTCTCTCGCAGAGTCCACTCGGTCGCGGAGTTGTTTGCACTCCTCGCAACCTTCATTCGGCGTAAGGGCCTTGCTCTCGCTCTCGCTCATATCGAGAATCTACCATGCCAAACTGAGAGGCGCTTTTGGGTGGAAATCTCCAGAGTGGGATATAAACGCGGGGTACCGGGTGGCATCGCTTGGGGGGCACGGGGGGCCTTGGGCCCTACTTTCTGGCACTGTAGCGGATACTGTAGCGGCCACCTGCATAAATGGGCTTAGATAGGCTTAGATGCAAGTCGCGTAAGTCCATGAGCAACCAAGCCCGTCTAAGTGCCGCTAAATGCCCTGTCTAAGATTATGAGTCCCCTGCTCTAACCGTTGAGCTACAGGCCCGGCTTTCTTCCATGCTAGTTGAATTCGGCGAGTTAATCGAGTATCGACTGCCTGAATTTCCGCCGACGCCACTTTGCGCGTTGAACGTGAGCCGCGAGGTCTACGATAGTTTGGTGGTGGAAATTCGCGGCGTGATTCATTTCTTTCCCGGCATTCGTCGTTGGGCGCCGGAGCTTGCTGTTGCCTGTACCCTCAGCGTTGGTCTGATGAAGGGCGCGGCTGCACCTGCGC
>Ga0302319_10009197_pt1 | contig 19059 bp, 14 predicted proteins | sample Bog_T0_2_FD_203319 | JGI IMG/M metagenome (GOLD analysis project Ga0302319, IMG submission 203319) | Peat permafrost microbial communities from Stordalen Mire near Abisko, Sweden - Bog_T0_2 | ecosystem: Environmental > Terrestrial > Soil > Wetlands > Peat | place: Sweden: Abisko, Stordalen Mire... | reverse complement strand
TGAGCTCATATTCGGCATCCGACGGCCCCTCTCCGCCATCTCGCTGGTAGCGGACGATCCCGAGGCCCTCACCGCCGCGCTGCGCCGAATGGCATACTGAAATAAATCGCGCATGGGTCCCGTTATCACAGCGCAAACCATCGCCACTCCTCAATTCGAAGTCCACGGTGAAGTCGCCAAAACTCCGCTCTATCGCGTAGTGCTGCTCGACGACGACGACCACACCTACGACTACGTCATCGAGATGCTCAAGAAGATCTTCATCTTCAGCAGCGAACAGGCGCTGCGCCATGCCGAGGAAGTCGACGCCCAGGGCAGAACCGTTCTCATCACCTGCGAGCTTCCGGAAGCCGAATTCGGGCGCGACCAGATCCACGCCTACGGGCCGGACTGGCGGCTGCCTCGCTCAAAGGGCTCCATGTCCGCGGTTGTCGAACCCGCAGAGCAGGCCTGAGCGCTTGAGCACGCGCAAAGCCGTTTTTCTCGATCGCGACGGCACCCTTAACATCGAAGTCGCCACCGTTGCAAAGCCCGACGATCTCACTCCCATCGAAGGCATCGGCCCGGCCGTTCGCATGATCAACGACGCCGGTCTCCTTGCCATCCTCGTTACCAACCAGGCGGTTATCGCGCGCGGCGATTGCGATACTTCAATGCTGCGGCGAATTCACGCGAAGCTGCGCAACCACCTGGCGCGCGATGGAGCCCACTTAGACGCCATCTATTTCTGCCCTCATCATCCCGATTACGGCCCTCCCTGCCTGTGCCGCAAGCCGAAGCCGGGCATGCTGCTGGCCGCCGCGAAGGATTTCAATATCGATCTGCGGCAATCATGGGTCGTGGGCGATTCCGCCAAAGACGTCCAGCTCGCGCGCAACGTGGGTGCTCGCAGCTTACTGCTGCGAACAGGTAAGGCCGGCGCGGACATCGGCTCGGACGAAATGCATGCCGAGCCGGACGGAACCTTCGACACCCTGCGCGATGCCGTCGCTTACATCCTGAATTCCCGTTAAGCTCGAATCATGCACCCGCTTCTTGAAGAAATCTACCGCCTCCAGAACCAAATACCGGACCTCGACGCCAAAGAAAAAATCCTGCTCAAAATGTTTGCCAACATCCTCGAGAGCCACTACCATGTGAAGAACCCTCGCAATACTTTCACGGTCGAGGAGTTCTATCAATGCCCCGGCCGCTGGGAACTTATCGAAGGCATGCTCTACGGCGACGACTAAGGCTTTTTGTCCCGATATACTGGTTTAAACAGTCTCATGCTGAAATTCCTTCGGTACGGCTTTGCGGCGCTCCTTCTGATCGCGTCCGCGCTGATCGTGTTCTGGCAGGGTTCGCTCAAACCTAACTTCCGCCCCGAAGACCCCGAACAAACCTTCGTATATTTCGCCATTTCCCTGCTGATTTTCCTGCTCATGGTGACGCTCGGCTTCATGCTCGCGCGCATCATGTTCAAGCTGTGGATCGACCGGCAAAGTAACCGGCCCGGCTCGCGTATCCGCACCAAGCTGGTAATCGGCGCGCTGGCGATGAGCCTGATGCCGGTTTTCTTCATGGTGCTCTTTAATTCCTACGTCATGAACCGGACTCTCAAAGTCTGGTTCACCGCACCCAACGAGCACATGATGAACGATGTCCGGGCCATTACCGCGGCGCTGGACCAGCAGACTCGCGGCAAAGCGCTCTCGGAGGCGCAACAGATCGCGTCGCTGCCCGAAGCTGCGTGGCAGCTAACCGATTCCAGCGGCGCCACTCCCTGGCTCGATGATTTCTGCGCGGCCCATGGAATAGCGGGCGCCACCATATTGCCTTCAGGCTCGATGCAGCCGGTCGCGCGCTTCAGAGCCCGGCCCGCCAAAGACGAAATGCCGCGCGTCACCGCCGCCGCTCCCATCGTTCGCGAAGGCCAAACCCTGGGCGCAGTGTTTGTCGATGAATCGATACCCATCAATTTCGCGAAGCAACTGCGCGATGCCGAAATGGATATCCACCAATGGGAGGATCTCTATCGCCAGCGTCAGGACGTCAACAGGACTTTCAATCTGATCATCGTCCTGATCGCGTTCTTTGTACTGTTCGTCGCCGGATGGCTCGCGCAGTTTCTGGCGCGCCAGATCAGCGGTCCCATCTCCGCGCTTGTGCGCGCAGCCGAAGAGGTCAGCAAAGGGAATCTCGCTTATCGCGTCAACGAGAAGGCGATCGACGAACTCGCGCAGCTGGTCGGCGGCTTCAACCGCATGACTGCGGATCTGGAAGCGAATCGCGCCGAACTTGACGCGCGCCGGCGGTTCACCGAAGCTATCCTCGAAAGCATCCCGACCGGCATTATTTCCGTCGATTCGGCCGGCCGCGTCCAGCGCGTCAACAAGGCCCTTCAGGCGATCTTTCCCGATCCCCACACGGGAACCGCATCCCGCCTCGACGAGTTGTTTTCTCTCGAAGATGCCACCGAAATTCGTTATCTGATGAATCGCGCGCGGCGCACCGGGCTCGCTACGCAGCAGCTCGAAGTCAAGCGCGCCGGCCGCACTCTGCACCTCGCCATCACCGTCGCCGCCATCGACCCCGGCCGTAACCTGCGCAGCATGAACTCCGGCTTCGTCGTGATCATCGAAGACACCAGCGATCTGCTCCGCGCCCAGAAGTCGGCGGCCTGGAGCGAAGTGGCCCGCCGCGTGGCCCATGAAATCCGCAACCCGTTGACTCCCATTACGCTCTCCGCCGAGAGAATCATTCGCCAGGCGAATAGATCCGCGTTGCCGGAAGCCGTCCAGAACTTCCTCAAAGAGTGCGCCGGAACCATCCTCGAAGAAACCGCTTCGGTCAAACGCCTGGTCGACGAATTTTCGCAGTTCTCAAGATTGCCCGCCGCCTGCATGGTGACCAGCGACCTGAACGACGTGGTAACCATCGGCATGAACGTCTTCGAATCGCGCCTTGAAGGCATCGATGTGCGCGTCGATCTTGCGCCGGACCTGCCCTCGGTTTGCATCGACCCGGAACAGTTCAAACGCGTGGTGGTCAATCTGGTGGATAACGCCGCCGAAGCCATGCAGGATTCTCCTCTCCGCGTCCTGCACGTGATTACTCGGGCCACCTCCCAGGAAAGCCAACGGGACACCCTTGAGCTGATCGTAGAAGATTCCGGCTGCGGCGTTACCCCCGATGAAAAGGAAAAACTCTTCCTCCCCTATTTCTCAACCAAAGGCCGCGGCACCGGACTGGGGCTGGCGATCGTGAGCCACATCCTGGCCGAACACGGTGCCGTAATCCGGGTGGAGGACAACAAGCCCTGCGGCACGCGATTTACCATTGAAGTGCCGGTGGCTCCTGCCGAAGAACAAAAAGCAGCGGCCGAAGAGAAATCGCCCGCCGACGCCATAACCCTCACCACATAGATGAAGCAACAACGCATTTTGATTGTGGACGACGAGCCGGGCATTCGTCAGTCTTTGACCGGAGTCTTCTCGGACGAGGGCCTCGATGCCACGGCCGTCGAAAGCGGCGAGGAATGCCTCGAAGCGCTTGCCGGCGCGCTTTATGAAGTGGTGTTGCTCGATATCTGGCTGCCCGGAATCGATGGCCTTGAAGTGCTTGACCGGATCCAGCAGATTCCCGCGCCAGACCGCCCGGTGGTGGTCATGATCTCCGGCCACGGCACCATCGAAACCGCCGTGCGCGCCACCAAACTCGGCGCCTACGATTTTCTGGAAAAGCCGCTTTCCATCGACCGTGTCCTGATGGTGGTCAAGCACGCCATCGAACATCGACGCCTGCTGATTCAGAATGAGCAGCTTCGCGAAACCGCCTCGGGGCCCGCGCAAATCGTGGGCGACAGCGTACCCATGAAAGCCCTGCGCCAGCAACTGACGCTCATGGCCAGCACCAACGGCCGCGTCCTGATCTACGGCGAAAGCGGCACGGGTAAAGAACTGGTGGCGCACGCGCTGCACGCACTCAGCCCGCGCGCCGCAAATCCTCTCGTCGAAGTCAACTGCGCCGCCATCCCCGAAGACATGATCGAGAGCGAACTGTTCGGCCACATGAAAGGCAGCTTTACGGCCGCGCACGATCGCAAAATCGGCAAGTTCCAGAAAGCCGATGGCGGCACGCTGTTCCTCGACGAAGTGGGCGACATGAGCCTCCGCACTCAGGCCAAGGTGCTGCGGTCGCTCGAAGAGCAGCGGTTCGAGCCGCTGGGCGCGCAGGAATCCATCCAGGTGGACGTACGCGTGGTAGCCGCAACAAACAAAAATCTGGAAGAAGAGATCGAAAAGGGCAATTTCCGCGAAGACCTGTTTTATCGCCTCAATGTGATTCCGTTTTATGTGCCGCCGCTGCGCGAAAGGAAGGAAGATATTCCGGTGCTGGCGGCCTGGTTCCTGGATGAATTCGCCCGCGGATATGGACGAAAGCCGAAAGAACTCACTCCTCAGGCGCTGCAGTTATTGCAGGAGCACCACTGGCCTGGCAACGTTCGCGAGCTCAAGAATCTGATCGAGCGCATCGTCATTCTGAGTCCGCAAACCCGCATCGACGCGAGGCATATCCCGCTGCAACCCGCGCGAAAGGCCACCGGCGATAAACCGGCCGAGCGTTACGGAAGCCTGCAGGATGTCCGCGAAGCCGCCGAACGCGAATACATTCAGAAGAAGCTCGAAGAAGCCGGCGGCAATGTCAGCAGGACGGCCGAACTGCTGGGCCTGGAACGAAGCAACCTGTACCGGAAAATGCGTGCGCTGGGAATAGCACCCCGCGAGTAACGCCCTCTAACCTTCGTGAAGGTTGTGATGGATAGCGTAAAGCGCCAGTTCCAGACGATCCGAAACGCCCAGCTTATCGAAGATATTGTGCAGGTGGTTCTTAACAGTCTGTTCGCTGATAAACATGCGCTCAGCCATTTCCTTGTTTTTGAACCCCTGCGCCACCAGGATCACGATTTCGCGTTCGCGCTGGCTCAAAGCCCCGCTCTGTTCGCGCACGCCCAGTCTTGACGAAGCCGCGTTACTGCCGTTCGAACCCTTTTTCGCCAGCTTCCGGATCACGTCGGCAGTGGTGACGCGATCCAGCCAGAATTCGCCCGCATGAACCTTACGGATGCTCTTCAGGAGTAATTCGGTCGATGTGCGTTTGGGAACGATACCACAACAGCCCTGGCGCACAGCTTCAACGAAATCTTCCTTCGCCTGATCGTCGGAAAGCATGATGACCCGCGTCAAACTCTTGCTGTCCTGAATCGCGCCGAAGACGCGTTGGCTTCCCTGCGAACTGGCGGCCCAGCCCAGCAGTACTATATCGGGTTTACTCTCACGAATGATCTCGGCCGCGCTGGTGGGCGTGTCCGCGGTTCCCACCACGTGAAAATCCCGCTGCATCGAGAGGAGGTTAGCTAAGCCATCCCGGTAGACACCGCTGTCGTCCGCTACGATCAAACGGATCGTTTGCTGGCTCGAATTCGGAGTGTGTTCCCGGGCAGTTAAGTCAGAAACCGCCATGCGACTGCAAATCCCTCTCTAAATAAGTCTACTTTTATACAGTGTATGGTTCTAGTACTTTAGTGTCAAGCGGCAGACCGCACAATTGACGGAGTCTGACAATTTTTTCGTTCTGTTGACCACCGAAATGGCCTAATCGGATAGAGTTGGAATGACAAAAATGAAACCCGATTTTGCTGAAGTGGAATATCAGCGTTTCTGGAGAGGTCTCCAGCAACTGGGACTCAACGCATATGAGGCGCGAACCTACCTGGTTTTGCTCGGCCACTCGCGTTTTAAGGCCCTCGAACTGGCGCCCCGCTCACACGTGCCCCGGCAGAAAATCTACGAAGTCCTCGACAGTCTGGTCGAAAAAGGCTTCGCGCAGGTTGTCCAGGACCGCACCAAGCTGTTCTCGGCTGTCGAGCCCAATCTGGCAGTTCCGGCCTATCTCGCCCGCAAACGGCAGATGCTGGAGCATGAGCTGACCGACCAGACGCGCGCCGCTAACAACCTGATGGAAGACCTCAGCGGGCTTTATTCGGAAGGCAAGGGAGGCCGCGGCACCCTCGATTTCCTGCGCATCGTTTCGGAGCCCGCGCAAACCGCCACCGAATACCGGCGCATGCTTTCGGAAGTGAAGTCGGAGTACATGGAGTTCTCCCGACCCCCTTACGCGGTGGATCCGCTGGATGAAATGCTGGTGCGGCAGGCGCGCGGACGCGGCGTCTGCTGCCGATTGCTGATTGAAACGGGCACGCTCGACGAACCGCACCGCCAAAGGCTGAACGAATATGCGGGGGCAGGCGTGGAAATCCGCCAGGCGCCTTCGCTGCCTCTGAAGCTGGCGCTGTTCGATGGAATCGCCGGGCTGATCGCGCTGCTCGACCCGGTGATCAGCCGGCCGACCTGGACTTCGCTGGTGTTCGAGCATGCCGGACTGGGCGAAGCCATGAAGCACCTCTTCGAGGATCGCTGGCATCGCGCCGCCGAATTCGCCGAACAGGCGATGGCGTCTTAGAGCACGGAGCGACCGCTGAATCCGGAAACCGGCGAGATGGTTCCGCTCTTGTAACGACACGGCCAGCGACGCCGTACTCGCGGCTTAAAGCACCGTTCAACACGGGTGCTTAACCATTTTGGGGGTTCCAGCGGAAATCGGTCATTCCGAAGACTGTGTACCGCTTCCTTACGGTCGCGGCTCGGAATGTTGGTATTGATTTCAGAGCACTTGCTGAGCCGCGCGCGTCAGCGAGCGGTGCTGTCTTACGTAAAACGGGCCGAACCCCCAAAACGTTTAAGCACCGTTCAACACACGACTTCCCACTCCCCGCTGTTAGTATGAAACTGGTGCGGCCTCGCTATGCCACGCGCATCCTCGCCGTAGTCATTGTCTGCTTCGCCACGTTCCCGTGCGCGAAGGCTCAGTCCGAGGACAATTCCGCCCAATTTGAAAACCGCAACGTAGTTCGAATCTCCTACGACCCCAATCCTCAGCCCATCGCTATCGCAGAACTGACGGAGATGCTTCCTCTGAAGAAAGACCAGCCGTACCATTCGAGCACCATCCGCGCCTCCATCGAACGCCTCTTCGCCACCGGCCGATATAGGGATATCCAGGTTGACGCGACACCCATGGATAGTGGCGTGGCTGTCCGCTTCATCACCAAAGGCGGCTGGTTCGTCGGCCATGTCGGCGTCGAGTCGGACGTTTCCGAACCTCCAAGCGCCGGTCAGATGGTCAGCGCAGCCCGGCTCGATCTCGGTACCCCATTCGACGAGACGCAATTACCGGAGGCCGAGGCCAATATCCGCAAACTGCTCGTCGACAACGGCTATTTCGATGCCGGTATTTCGCACCGCCTCGATTACGAAGCCTCGTTTCAGCAGGCCAACATCACCTTCGTAATCGCGACCGGAAAACGCGCTCGCTATGAAGCGCCCGTCGTCACCGGCGACAGCACGCTGGGCACCCAGGTGGTCACTCAGGAAGCTATCGATAAGGCCACAAAATGGCGGCGTTTCATTCTGCCCGGCTACCGCGGGATCACCCAGGCGCGCACGCGGTCCGGCATCGACGGCGTCCGCCTCAAATATGAGAATGCGGACCGCCTGTTCGCCACCGTCACGCTCGAAAGTCTCGATGCCACTCCGGACACAAAGCAGGCGATTCCTCATATCGCGATTAAACCGGGGCCGGTGGTCGATGTTACCGCCGAAGGGGCAAAAACGAACCGCAAAACCCTTAAGCAGAACGTGCCTGTGTTCGAAGAGCATACGGTGGACGCCGACCTGCTGTCCGAAGGCGCCAGTAACCTCCGCGATCACTTCCAGTCCCAGGGTTATTTCGACGTCGAGGTGACCTACCGGCAGCAGCAGGTTAAGGACGGCAAAACCGAGATCGTCTACGAAATCAATCTCGGCATCAGGCACCGCTTCGCCCATCTCGACATCGCCGGCAACCGCTATTTCGATACCAAAGAGATTCGCGAGAGGATGTTTCTCACGCCCAGTTCCTTTGAACTGCGCCGCGGCCGCTACAGCGAAGCCCTGCGCCACCGCGACGAGCAAACCATCGCCGACTTGTACCGCTCCAATGGCTTTCGGGAAGTCGAGGTCGTCTCAGGAGTGAAAGACGATTACAACGGGCACAAGGGCGACGAAGCCGTATTCTTCAAGATCACTGAAGGCCCGCAGTATCGCGTCGCGCATCTGTTCGTCAATGGCGCGGTCAAGCTCGATCTCACGAAAACCATCGCGTCGCTGAGTTCTCAGGCGGATCAGGTCTTCAGCGAATTCAATATAGCGATCGACCGCGAGACCATCATTCAGCAATACAGCAGCAACGGTTTCGCCGACGCAACGTTCGAGTGGGATTCAAAACCCGCGTCCCAGCCGCACACAGTGGATCTCACCTTCACCATCCACGAAGGCCCACAGCAGTTTGTTCGACAACTGGTCACCAGCGGACTGCGCACTACGCGCCCGCGCATCGTCAACCGCCTGCTTACGCTCAACCCAGGCGATCCGCTTTCCTCCGCTGCCATGGCCGAGACTCAGCGCAAGCTCTACGATCTGGGCATCTTCTCGCAGGTCAACATGGCCGTGCAGAACCCCGATGGTGACGAGGACCGGCGTTACGTCCTGTACGATCTTGAAGAAGCCCGGCGCTATTCCATCACCACAGCCCTCGGCGCCGAATTCGCGCGTATCGGCGGCAGCAATGCCATCACAGATCTTGCCGACCCGGGCGGAGCGGCCGGCGTCAGCCCGCGCGTTTCGATCAACGTGACAAGGCTGAATGTTTTCGGCGTGGGCCAGACTATAAGTCTTCAGACCCGCTTATCCACCTTCCAGAAGCGAGCATCGTTGAGCTACTTCGTTCCCCGCATCTTCAATCTTCCGAAATTCGACGCCACGTTTTCGATTCTCTACGACGACACGCACGATGTCCGGACTTTCCAGGCAATCCGCCGCGAAGGCGCTGCCCAGGTGGTGCAGCATGTCTCGAAGCCTCTGACCATCTTCTACCGCTTCAACTACCGCGCCGTTGGCGTGGGAAACCTTAAAATCGACCCTTTGCTTCTGCCCTTGCTCGCGCAGTCCGTGCGTGTCGGCGTCGCTTCTATCAACGTCGTACAGGACCGCCGCGACGATCCCATCGATCCGCACAAAGGCATCTACAACACGCTCGACGTGGGCCTTGCCACACGCTATTTCGGTTCGCAAACCAGCTTCGTTCGCGTACTGGGGCGCAACGCGACGTATTACCGGCTGGGCGAAAAAATCGTTCTCGCGCGCGAGACACAGTTCGGGGTGCAGCCCGCCTTCAGCATCCCGGCTGCTTCCGATCCCACCGACCCCATCCCGCTGCCCGAGCGCTTCTTTGGCGGCGGAGGCAACACCCAGCGCGGCTTCCCTGAAAACCAGGCCGGCCCGCGCGACCCCCTCACAGGCTTCCCTCTGGGCGGATCGGCGCTCTTTTTTAACAACACCGAACTTCGTTTTCCTCTCTATGGCGCTAACATCAACGGCGTGCTCTTCGAAGATGCGGGCAATGTTTTCTCCAGCCTGAGCAAACTGACTTTCCGCACCGACCAGAGAAACATCGACGATTTCGATTACATGGTGCATGCGGTGGGCTTTGGCGTGCGGTACAGAACGCCAGTGGGCCCCATTCGCGTCGATCTTGCGTACGGAATCAATCCGCCGAAGTTTAACGGCTTCCCGGGCAACTACGTCCAGTTAGTACAGTGCTCGGCCGCCAACACATGCCAGCGTTCTCAACAGCAGATCAATCATTTTCAGTTCGTTTTCTCGATCGGGCAGGCGTTCTGATGAAGACTCTTTCGATGGCGATTCTGACAGCAGCCGCGGCGGGAGCGGTCATAGTGGACCGGGTTGCGATTACAGCCGGCAATCGGATGATTTCCGACAGCGAGATCGACCAGAGGATTCGCCTCACTGCCTTCGAAAGCGGCAGGCAGCCGGCCTTCGATCCGAGTGCGCGGAAAAAGGCCGCCGACCGTTTGATCGATGAGAAGCTCATCGAAAATGAAATGGATGTCGGCCATTACCCGCGGCTCACTCCGGAAAAGAGCCAGGGCTTGCTCTCCGGCTACGCGAAGCTGTATTTCAAAGGCGACAACAAAGCAATGGAGGCAAATCTCGCCTCTTACGGGCTTACCGTTGACGATCTGCAGCAGGATCTGGCCAGAGAGCAGGACCTGCTCACTTTTGTGAGTCTGCGGTTCCGGCCGTCGGTACAGGTGACCGAGCAGGACGTGCGCGATTATTTTCAAAAGAACATTCAGCCGAAGCTGCCGCCGGGCAGCGGGGGAATCGACGACTACAGAAGCCAGATCGAAACCGACATCACTACCACCCGCGCCGATGCCGAGGTGAATTCCTGGCTCAAGGAACAACGCAAGCGATACAGAATCGAATACCTTGAAAAGGACCTCGCGCCATGAGGATGCCAACGAAGATCGCCCTGGGGATTGTGGCGCTGTTAGTCCTGCTGGTTGCAGCCGGCGTCTGGATCGCGCAGAGCGACTGGCTGCGCGATCGTGTGCGGCTGGCCATAATCGCCGGGACGCAAAGGATTACCGGCGGCCGGATCGAACTGGAGCAGTTCCGCTGGGACTGGCACACTATGACCGTCGAGGCCGACCATCTGGTCATCCACGGCACCGAACCTGCCGGCGTTGCGCCGCTGCTCACCGTCGATCGCATTCAGGCGCGGTTGCGCATCATTTCCTTCTTCTCGCGCACCATCGCCATCGAAAGCATCACAGCCGACAAGCCCGGAGCGCACATCATTCTGACTCCGGGCGGCGGAACGAATCTGCCGGCTCCGAAAGTCCCGACCAGCAAGGTTGGTTTTCAGGAACTTCTCGATCTGAAGATCGGCCAATTCGATTTGCGCAACGGCATGTTCGATGTCGAATCGCCCGGGCAAGCCCCTCGCCGAACTCCCTGGAACGCCCGCGGCGAGAACCTTGCCGTGCGTCTCGATTACGACACCGCGGGACCAAAGTACGCGGGCACCGTCTCGCTCGATCCACTGCAGCTCAACAAAATCCGGGTGGCCCTCAATGCCAGCGCGACCGTCGAGCGCGATCGCGTCACCATCACCGCCGCTAAAGTCACTTCAGGCGAAGCCGAACTGGACGTGAGCCAGGCCGTGATCTCGAATCTCGCCTCGCCCGTCATCACCGCCGAATACCGCGGACACGTCACCTGCAAATCCGGTTTATTCATGTGTCCCGCCGGAACCACCGGCGCCATCGATGTTGAAGGCCACGGCCACTACGCTTCGGCGGCGGACTACCAGTCTTCGGGAACCCTCCGGGGCTCCGGCGATTCCGGCAAAGTGAAGAACGCCCGCTTTAGCGGAACCTTCGATGCCGCTCCCGGCCTCGTCGCAATGCATGGAATTCGCGTCACCGCGCTCGGAGGAACCATCGCGGCCGAGGCCACTCTGCGCGACTTCGATACTCTGGCGGCGCACGGCCGCCTCGACCACTTCGATCTCCGCCAAACCGCCGCACTCGAAACAAAGCAGCCGCTGCCTTACGACGGTCTGATCTCGGGAACCTTCGAGCTCAATGGCCGTCCAGACGCGCTCGAGCGCGGCCACACCGAAGCCCGTGCAAAACTCGCCATCGCGCCGGCGGGCAACGGACCGGCGGCACGCGGTGAGGTCGCCGTCCACTATGACGGCGCCAGATCCATCGTCGAACTCGGCGACTCATGGATCGAACTGCCGCACTCCCGGATAGATGTCTCGGGAACCCTCGGAGCGGCACTCAAAATCCGAGCCGCCTCCACCGATATCGGCGATCTCCTGCCCGCGATCGCAATGCTCACGGACGACAAACCGCCCGCCATCGCGTTCGCCAACGCATCTTTCGATGGCTCTTTAACCGGCCCACTGACGAATCCGAAAATCGCCGGCCACGCCACCGCAATGAACCTCAAATACGAGGGCCAGACTTTAGAGTCCGCGTCCGGCGATCTCGCGCTTTCGCCCGAGTCGGCCTCCGTACGCAACGGCATAGTCGCGTTCGGCGACGTCCGCGCGCAGGGCAGCGGAACCATTACGCTCACTAACTGGAAACCCCTGCCCGCATCCACAATTGGAGCCGCGGTCGAAGTTCGCAACGCCGATATTCCCCGCATTCTCGCCATGGCGGGGCACAAGCAACTCCCTGTCACCGGGGCTATCAGCGGAACCGCAAGAATCACCGGAACCGTTGGCGCGCCTCTCATCGGCGCCGATGTCACGCTCGCCCGCGGAACCATTTACCGCCAGCCCTTCGACTCTCTTACTGGACAAGTACAGCTTATCGACCGCAACACCCAGACCCTCACCGGCCTCTTCGTGTCCGGCCCCAAACGAGTGAACATCAGCGGCCGCTTCACCCGCGAGGGTGCCGATTTCCCCGCCGGCAATCTCGAGTTCAACCTCACCAGCAACACCATGCCGCTCAACCAGATTTCGCTGATCCGCGCGCGCCAGCCCGATATCCACGGCTTCGGAAAATTCCACGCCGATGGAACGATGCACATTGGCCATAACGCGAAGCGTGAGGTTCAGTTCGATCTCGTGACCATGAATGCCGACGCCTCCGCCAACAGCCTCGAACTGGAAGGCCGCATTCTGGGCGACGCGCGCTTCACCGCCCAAACTCAAAACGGCGTCCTTCAGGCTCACTTCGATTCCAATGCCGCCAAAGCCGTAATCCACGGCGAAGGGTCCGCGAAGCTTAGTGGAGATTACCCAACCAACGCCCACGTGACTTTCTCGAATGTCGGCCTCAATGCCGTAGCCGCGCTCATCGTGCCTGAGAAGGATGCCGCCAACCTCAATTTCGATGGCGAAGCGCAGGGCGAGGCCACCATCGCGGGGCCCGCGCTGAAGCCTGCACAGTTAACCGCAACGGTCGATATTCCGAAACTCGAAGTGCGTCCGTTGCCCGGGAGCGATTTCGCTAAGACCGTGCCGGCGTTCGTCTTCACCAATGAAGGCCCCGTGCGCTTCTCCGTTGCCAACAACCAACTCCGCATCGACAGCGCCCATTTCAAAGCCCCCGAGACCGATCTCACCGTCGAAGGCGGCCTCGCCCTCACCGGCGACGCCCCTGTCAGCCTGCGCGTGGGCGGGGCCGTCAACCTCGCGCTGGCCCGAACCTTTAACAAAGACCTCACGTCCTCCGGGGTCCTCACCCTGAGCACAACCGTTCGAGGCAGGTGGAACAATCCCGATATCAGCGGCCGCGCCGTCCTGCGCAACGGCGAGTTTCGATATTCCGATTTCTCGAACGGTCTCAGCAACGCCACCGGCGAGATCGTCTTCAGCGGCGCCCGCGCCACTATCCAGTCCTTCACCGCCGAATCCGGGGGAGGCAAAGTGGACGCCACCGGTTTTGTCGCTTTCGCGGGAAGCCCCGTCAACTTCCGCGTGGAAACGCGCGCCCACCAGGTCCGCGTGCGCTACCCCGAAGGCGTCAGCTCGGTTTCCGACGCCGCGCTCGCCTTCTACGGAACTCCCGATCGCAGCGAGGTATCGGGCAGCATCACCGTGCAGCGAGTCTCGATCAACCCGCGCTCAGATGCCGCGACCATTCTCCAGGCCACCGCCGCGCCCATTCAGGCCCCAGCCGGCCGCTCGGGCCTCACCAGCAACATGAACCTCGATGTCAGAATCCAGACCGCTCCCGATGTCGCCCTGCAGACCAGCGTCGCGCAGAGCCTCGAAGCCGATGCCTCGCTCACCCTGCGCGGCACCGCGGCCAACCCCGCCTTGCTCGGCCGCATTAACATCACCCAGGGCGATATCGTTTTCTTCGGGAACAAGTATTCCATCAATCAGGGAACGGTCTCGTTCTTCAACCCCGCGCGAATCGACCCCATCATTAATATCGATCTCGAAACCAAAGCCCGCGGCGTGGAAGTCGTCATCACCGTCGCCGGCCCGATGAACCAGCTCAACGTCAGCTATCGCTCGGACCCGCCCCTGCAGTTCTCCGATATCGTCGCGCTCCTCGCCACCGGCCGCACCCCTACCGATCCGACCCTCGCGGTTCGCGATACCGGCCAGACTCAAAGCTTCCAGCAACTGGGAGCTTCAGCCCTGCTGGGCCAGGCGATCGCCAACCCCGTAGCCGGCCGCCTCGAACGCTTCTTCGGCGTCAGCCGGATTAAGATCGATCCGCAGCTGACCGGAATTACCGGCAGCCCCGAAGCCCGCCTCACCGTCGAGCAGCAGGTCACCCCTGAAATTCTCTTTACCTACATCACCGACGTTTCGAGTACCAGCACCCAGCTGTTTCGCGTGGAGTGGTCTTTCAATAAGAATTGGTCGGCGATTTTAACCCGCGAAGAAGATGGCTACGTAGGGCTGGATTTCGCCTACAAGAAACGCTTTCGGTAACCTCTACGGTATATTACTAATAGTACTCGCACCAACCAAACCTGCAAAAAATGCCCGATAATCCCCTGCTTCAAGTTGCCTTTCTCATTCCGTTCGACCGCATCCTCCCGGAACACGTCGTACCAGGCGTTCGCACACTGCTGGCGCAGTCGCAGCAGAAGATCGATGCCATTGTCGCCGACAACTCGCAACGCACCTATGGCAACACCATGCTGGCTCTCGAGCAAGCTACCGAGATTCTCGACTTCGCCTTAAGCGTCGTCCGGCATCTGGAATCCGTAGCCACCACGCCGGAGCTCCGCGCCGCCTGGAACACAGTTGAGCCCGAAGCCAGCGCCTTCTATTCGCAAATCCCTCTCAACGCCGGTCTCTGGAAACAACTCAAGTCCTTTGCCGAGACGTCCGAAGCCCGCGCTCTCACCGGAACGAAGCAGCGGTTCCTCGAAAAGACTCTCGATTCCTTCCGCCGCCACGGCGCCGACCTCGACGACGCCGGCAAGAAGCGCCTCGAAGAAATCGACGTCGAGCTGACAAAGATCACCACGAAATTTTCCGAAAACGTTCTCGATTCCACCAACGCCTTCGAATTCGTTACTCAGGACGAAGCTTTGCTCGATGGCCTCCCGCCCAGCGCGATCGGGGCCGCCCGCCAGAGCGCCGAATCGAAAGGCCTCGAAGGAAGCTGGCGCTTCACCATGCAGGCGCCCAGTTACGTCCCCGTCGTCACCTACCTCAACGACGCGTCCATTCGCGAGAAATTCTACCGCGCGTTCTCGGCGCGCGCCACCGAACCCGAGCGCGACAACCGCCCGCTGATTGTCCAGATCCTGGAACTGCGCCGCGAAAAGGCCACCCTGCTTGGCTTCCGCGACTTCGCCGATCTCGTCCTGCACGACCGTATGGCCCACAGCGGCGAACGCGCGTTAAGGTTTCTTACCGATCTCAAAGCCAAAACCGATCCTTTCTACGCAAAAGAAAACGCCGCGCTCGAAGCCTTCGCCGGCCGCAAACTCGAACCATGGGACGTCAGTTACTATGCGGAGAAACAACGCAGGGCTTTATACGAATTCGACGAAGAGGAACTGCGTCCGTACTTCCCCGCCGAAAACGTCGTCGAAGGCATGTTCCGCATCGTCGAGAAGCTCTACGGCATTCAGGTGAAGCTCGCGGAAAAAGCTCCCGTGTGGCATCCCGACGTCCGGTATTACGAAGTCTCCGATAGCTCGGGTCTGCTGGGCGCGTTTTATGCCGATTGGTTTCCTCGCGAATCCAAACGCGATGGCGCATGGATGGAGAATTTCATCACCGGGATCGAAGGTCAGCCCCATTCCGGCTGCATCTGCGGCAACATGACCCCGCCTCTCGGCGATAAGCCCGCTCTGCTCACTCATCGCGAAGTCGAAACCATCTTCCACGAATTCGGGCACCTGCTTCACCACGTGCTCAGCCGCGTGGAAGTGAAGAGCCTGGCCGGAACCGCCGTGGCCTGGGACTTCGTCGAACTGCCCAGCCAGATCATGGAAAACTGGTGCTGGGAACGCGGCGCCCTCGATCTCTTCGCCCGCCATTATCAAACCGGCGACCCCATTCCGGAAGATCTCTTTCAGAAGATGGTTCGCGCCCGCACTTACCGCGGCGCCAACGGCCAAATGCGCCAGCTGGGCTTCGGCATCACCGACCTCACGCTGCACCGCGATTACGATCCCGCAAAACAGGGCGATGTGATTCGTTATGCTCGCCAGTTGCTGCAACAGTTCACGCCAGCGCCTCTCCCCGAAAACTACGCCATGATCGCCGGTTTCACCCATTTGTTCGCCAGCCCGGTCGGCTATGGCGCCGCTTACTACTCGTATAAATGGGCCGAGGTTCTCGATGCCGACGCCTTCACCCGCTTCCGCGACGAAGGCATCTTCAGCGCCGAAGCCGGAGCCGCCTTCCGCGAAAACATTCTTTCAAAAGGCGACAGCGAAGACCCCGCCGACCTCTATCGCAAATTCATGGGCCGCGATCCCGATCCCAACGCGCTTCTGGTGCGCTCGGGCCTGGTCTCAGTCTGAGTCGCGATTGCTATCCTGAAGTCTGAAGATGTTCCTGAAGATCCTTTCGCATCCGGTCTTCGTCAATCTGAACTTCCACATGCCCATGATGGTGGATCTCTCGCATCCGCTCATCATGCTCTCGGGAGACAACGGATCCGGCAAGTCCACCCTGCTTCACTCCATTCACTACGCGCTCTCGAACCAGCAGGCCGAGGGGTACGTTTACCGCCTCGATCGCGAAGGCGTCAACCCTGGCCCGGTATTCCTCTTTGACGCCGAGCGGCACAACCCACGCATGCAGCTCGACTTCTTTAAAGATCAGCCCGACATGATGGAGTTCCTGCAACTCGCCAGCCACGGGCAGGTGATGCTCGCCATGTTCCGCCAGAATTTCCCGTCGCTCGAACGAGGCACCACGCTCCTGCTCGACGAGCCGGAGATGGCGCTCTCGGCTTCCAATCAGCGGCGCATATTGAAGATGCTCAAAGAACTGGTCGATCAGCGCGATTTTCGAATCGTCTGCGCCACGCATTCGCCGGCGCTGCTGGAAGCTCCCGAAACTTACGTCATCAACCTCGATAACCACGTAAACCGCAACGTGGCTATGGAATCCTTCGGCGTAGAAGGCGCCAGCACTATTCAATAACATGCGCGCCGTTCTTATATCGTTGTTTATCGTCGCCTCCGCCGCGGGTCAGGACGTGGTTCTTCCCGATGGCAAAGCGAAAGCCGTCGTCGAAAGCGCCTGCGCCGATTGCCACGGACTCGACAAGATCGTCGACAACCCAATGCCCTCCGAAAAATGGCGCACCACGGTTGAGAAGATGGTGAAGAAAGGCGCTTCTGTTTCACCCGAGCAGATCGACATGGTTGTCGATTACCTTTCAGTTTACTTCGCACCTGAAAAGGTGAACGTCAACACGGCGACTTCGCAGGAACTACAAACCAGCCTGCAGCTGACAGCCGCCGAAGCCGACGCTATAGTCCAATACCGCAAAGCCAACGGTAACTTCAAAGACCTAACCAGCCTGACGAAAGTGAATGGGGTAGATCCTAAGAAGCTGGTAGCCGGAAAAGACCTGATAGCGTTTTGAGTGAGGCAGTTCTTCTTTTAGACACAGGTCTGGTTTGGTTCGTTGACTAAGGGTTGAGTTTGAGGGTCGGTAGGCGTTTAGGCGGCCTTTCCTGGGGCCTCGGGGGCCGATTTTGAGGTCGGGGAGGGCGCTATAGAGGGGGGTGTGGGCGCCTTCGGCGACGCGGCTGTCGCCGCGTGTCCAGGGGTTTCACAATTCGAAGCCGAATTGTGGGCAGCGACCCTGGCGAGGGCCTGAGCAACGGCCTCGGCGGCTTTCTTTTCTGTTTCTTTCTTCATCTCAGCTGAATCGCTGCGGACTCGAGCCCAGTCGATGGGTGGGACGGGGGCGTTGAGGAAGGTATTCAGGTCCTGCAGTTTCCTGTTGCTTTCGGCGGTGCGGGCTTCGGCTTCGAGTTTGGCGGTGTGGGCGTCGATGCGCTGGGAGAGGCGGAGGGTCTGGAGGATTTTGTTGAAGTCGGCGAGCGGGGTTTCATCGGCGGGGATTTTGAGTTCGTAGCGGGTGAGGCGGTCGGTCTGGATTTTGCGGAGGTTGCTGGTGGCGCGGGTGAGGAGGGAGTGAGCGGAGGCTCGGGCTCGTTCGAGGGAGCGGATGGTTTTTTCGGCTTTAGGGTCGAGGAGGGGGTCTATGCCTGAGTCGGCGATGGCGTTTTCGGCGAGGTCGCCTTCGACTTCCTGGCAGCGGCGGAGGCGCCAGGCGGCGGCGATGATTTCGGAGACGTGGGTTCCTTCGAGGAAGGTCAAGGGGCCGAGTTCGGCGGTTAGGGTGTCGCAGAATTCGGTATAAACGCCGCGTTCTTCGGGCTTGACGAAATCACGGCGAGTGTAGAGGCCGTGGATGAGGTGGTTTTGGGAGGAGGCGGCGCGGCCGGCTTCGGTGGCAGGGCCGGTGCTTTGGGCGGCGTTGGCCTGGTTGGCTTTAATCTGTGCGTCTGTAGACATGGGATTACCTTCGCTTTCGGGCTTACAGTAGCTTGCGAAAGGGCCATCGGTAGGTCGGGATTGCTGCAAGCCGTTGAAAAGGTTCGGAAGAAATGTGGAAAATTGTTGTGATCGATGAAGCTGGGTGGCAACGGTGGGTGGACCAGGGCGGCGTTGGTTCCGTGGGATCGCTCGAGTGAGTGCCCGTTATTCAGAGAGGATGAAAAGCTGCTTCAGACAGTCAGCAGGAGACTTTTGATGGGAAACAGGCAGGTATTCCGGCGACGCCTGCAAGCCGCGACGAGCAGCGGCAAAACCGGTTCTGCTGAGGGTTGATTAGGGCGGCGGCAATGGTGGTCAACGGCGATTCCATCGTGGTTTGGAGCGAAGCGATTTCACGACAGGAAGATCTGCACCGCATCAAAGTCACGCGCTTTTGTTTCACGGCAAGTATGATGTGAAGTGACTCGAATCTCCATCCGGGAGGGTGCTTAACCATTTTGGGGGTTCCAGCGGAAATCGGTCATTCCGAAGACTGTGTACCGCTTCCTTACGGTCGCGGCTCGGAATGTTGGTATTGATTTC